>WBZN01000191.1_pt1 | contig 79051 bp, 76 predicted proteins | sample 5204281 | NCBI WGS metagenome assembly WBZN01 (sample SAMN12344347, study PRJNA552823) | activated sludge metagenome | biome: Activated sludge suspended growth; feature: Nitrification reactor; material: Wastewater; isolation source: activated sludge from nitrification reactor of wastewater... | reverse complement strand
GCGCATCACGACGATCACCGGGTTTCAATCCTCGCCCGTCACTAAGGACGGGCGCTATGCCACAATCTACGGCAACCCGGCCACCATCATCCCGGTTTCAATCCTCGCCCGTCACTAAGGACGGGCGCTATGGTGTGAGGATTATCGACGAGCGGTTTCGGAACCGTTTCAATCCTCGCCCGTCACTAAGGACGGGCGCTATGTTGCAACGGGTTCGGTTGCTCGGAGTAGCCGGAGTTTCAATCCTCGCCCGTCACTAAGGACGGGCGCTATTCCTGACGCTGAGCAACGGCGCGTTCAACGTCTCGTTTCAATCCTCGCCCGTCACTAAGGACGGGCGCTATGGCGCTAACAAAAACCTATGATTTCCCGCCAGGTTTGCCTCGGCTTGGCGCGAACCTGCCGGAATCATCTGGAAACGGCGACAATGGTTCCGTGTCATCTGAGAAATTCTCCTTTCAATTCGTGAGCTTCTCGCCTGCGCGATCCCACGCCCTATTTGGCAGCGCTGATGGTTCGCGTTACAAAACCAATGGCTCGTCAAAATCGACCGACGTGTCCACACCGAATACTTGCACATACTTTTCTTTAGGCTCTACCAATCGATAGACCCGCAAACTGTCTTCCTTCTCATCGATAATCTCGACGAGGCGCCGGAGTAGTTCTTCAAATTGCATCTCATTGACCGCGCATTCGAACACCGATTTCTGTACTCGTTGCCCGAAATCCTGACAGGCCTGCGCAATTTTCCGCAGCCGCCGCCTCCCGTCAGTTGACTCTGTTGCCACGTCATAGGCGATCAACACATTCATGCCACCCTCCTACCGATACAAAAACGGCGGATAGGCCTCAAGGTCTCCCCGCAGCACGCGGGCCAGAAGACGCGCCTGCACATGCGGAACCAAACCTAACGGCATCTTTTGATCCAAGACCGGGTGCGTGATCTCTTCTTGCTTACGTTTTTGATAGGCGACAATCACCTCTTTGCGGGCGGCATCCTCCAGATGCACCGCCCCGCCCGGTCGCGCGTGAAACTGATTGGCGGCCACCTGTTTCCGATTGATCAACGTGAGTGCGAGTCGATCAGCAAAGACACTCCGCAACTCTTCCATTAGGTCTAAGGCCAAGGCTGCTCGGCCTGGGCGCAACGCATGCAGAAATCCCATCTGCGGATCAAGGCCGACACCTTCCAACGCCGCCACACAATCGTTCATCAGCAAGGCATAGAGAAACGACAAAAGCGCATTCACCGGATCGGTCGGAGGCCGCCTGTTTCGACCATTCAGCGTAAACGTTGCGCGGTCTTCACGGACCATGCGATCGAAGGTGGCGAAGTATTTTCGCGCCGCCTCGCCTTCCAAGCCTCTCAGGTAGTCCAGGTCCTCCGCGAGCGGGACACGACCCAATACGTTGGCGAGAGACTCTGCCGTCTGCCGCAATGTCTCACCGTCGCCTGGGTCGTCGGTGTCCCGAGCGGCGCGCAAGACGATCTGACGGCTATTCTGAATTTTTCCACCCACCACATGACGAGCGATTGTCAGGGTTTTGTCGGCATTGCCGATGGCTGCATGTTGGGCGCAACGCAGTAACACATTGCCTGAGATCGGTCCTTCCACGCGCGCTTGAAATCGTCCATTACGATCGAGAAACACCACAAATCGCCCATCTTGGGTGCAGCGCGCCAGCGCCGCTGGACTCACCAGCACATCGCCGAAGCAGACGATGCCACCTAGATGATGGATTGGCACCTGTAGTTTCGTCTCCCGCTCGACCTCGACCCGGAGCGTGTCATGATCGAGACGAAGATAGGCCCCTTCGGTCGTCAGATAGAGCGTGTTGAGTAATTGGTGCATCGGCGGATCAGTTCGGTTCCGATATGGCAAACAGCTTACGGACCAACGCCGCGGCTCGCTGTTGCTCGCCGATGACCGACGGCATACAGGCCTCACTCAATGAACAGTGTTCACAACGTTGATCATTCACCGGAGAGGGAAGAATCTTGTCGCCCAACATCGCGCGAATCGCCGTCACGACCTCTTCCACCCGAATTCGCAATGCCGGAGTAAACAACACTTCACGCCGTCTTCTGGATTTGTGATGAAAGATGGCGCCACGCTCAACAGTCCTGCTCAACATTTCCTCCAGACACATGGCTTGAGCACAGAGTTGTATATCGTCGTTCTCAAATCGCCGGTTCGGACCCGACTTGTATTCAACGGGATAGGGGGTCTCTCCATGAAACTCGACAACATCAGCTTTTCCAATCAAACCCAATCGCCTGGAACAGAGTGGTAACGCCCGTTCCACCCGTATGCCCTCTTCCCAACCGCTCTCATCCTCTCGATCTGTTCGTTCGTGAAGATCGTGACCGCGCATGGTGTACACGTTTTCAGAGTACGTCTGCTCCACATGAATCAACGCACATCGCCGAGGGCAGTAGGCGTAGTGATTCAGCGCAGAAATAGGAATCAATTCCCGATCAGCCTCATCCTGCGACATCGGTTGGCCTATGATAGCTTGGTAAGCTTACCCGCGCTGTCATCCCACGCCCACAACTCCACGCCTTTCGGCAGATTGGCCGTATTCGTTGTTACCTCGTAATGCGCGAACTTGCGGGGACTTCCAATCTTGCCTTCTTTCATTGCCGATTCATTGCGCTTCACGTCGATGACGCGCCCGAGGTCCAATAACGCTTGCGCCGGCGCACAGCCGAGCATCGCTTGACGCTTGCGCTGTTCCGCATTGCTGTCGGTGCCCACGTGCTTAAACACATACAACCCTCGTCGGGACATCATACCTTTGGAGGCAGAACGGTCGTGATCCCACATGCTGGCCAGTGCCTCCCACAGATGAGTGATGTCGTCGTCTGAAAATAAGGTTCCCTGGGCGAGATTGGCGGACACGAACCCTTTGGCGACATAGAGTCCGTAGGGAATGAGAGATTTACGACCCATTGTGCGGAGGGTGTCTTCTGGTGCTTGTTCCTCCAACAACCGTAACTCTTCACTACCCATTCCATCCTTTTCCTCAACGCCATGTTTCTTCTTGGTCAAATTCGCATCAGCAACTCTTGTGATCCCGAGGTCCATCAATAAAATGGGATCAACAGATCGAGAGAACGAAACCTGAACTGGTCCTCGAACCTGTCCGGCGTTGGCCCCGGTGCTCATGACAGCGCCAAATGTCCGAACATCATAGAAATTCTGACACATCCAGCCTCGTGCATTCTGGACTTTTGACTTTGTGGCTTTCTCTGGAATTGCTCCGTTGGTTTGCTCGTGAGCAAGCGCAATCGGTCTATTCAGATTAGTCGAATGCTCAACAAAAATAGCATTGGGTGCCTGATTGCCAAACGCGGCCTGGATGTAATTGCGCACCCGGCGCTTGATCGCGACATCGGATACCAATCCATGCATGTCTTCCGGGTCAATGCGAGGGCTGTTGCCGGCATCCGGGTCGCCATTCGGATTCCCGTTTTCACAATCGAAGAGATAAAGAAATTCGTAACGGTTCTGAATAGCACTCATTGGTTTTCTCCTTGTCCGGTTTCGTTGGTTGTCTTGCCCGGTCGCAGCGCGGCAAGTTGCTGGTAGTAACCAAGGGCAAATAAACCCTGGCCGTTGAGGTCAAGAATGCGTGGCGCGCCATCGCCCAAGTGGCCCATCACCTCCGCGATCTGATTTTCATACGACCAAGCCAAGCCGCCTTCGAGCTTGCTCAAGTGGTTACGCGCATTGCTGGTCAAGCGTCCGAGGATCAGTCCCGGTGTCTGGCTGGTAGCAGCGTAGTAGCGTTGCACGACGCCTGCGCCCACATCGCCAAGTGCGGCGCGTTGCAAGTTGGAAAACACCGCCAATAACCGTCCGCAGTGATAGGCGGGTTCCGGATGATCGGGGTTGAGATATGCGGTCATGGTGTGGGCGCCTCCAGGTTGAAGTCGAATAAAATAGGCTTTGATAAGCCCCATGCGAGCGTGGTTGAACGGGGGCTGGTCTTTATCGACCAGGTTGGTACGGAACCTCGCCAATGCCTGCACCATTAACGCTTGCGGGATGGGCAGACGCTGAACGGCAACCTTCCACAAGGTGGCGATGGTGGGGGCGGGCAAGTCTTTCAGTTCGCGCACCAATGCTCCGCACACCGCCATGAACTTGGGATCATGAGCGTGTCCTTTGCCATCGCGGGCAACAATGGCGAGATCGGCAAACCACGATTCGACATTCCGCACCAAATCCTCAAAAGGTCCTTCCATCCAGTCGCGCACCATCACTCGCCCGGATGCTCCGGAAAGGGTCAGCGCGTAATAATGGTTATCGCCCAAATTGCCACGCTCTCCACTACGGATAGAATCAAGCATCCGACGCGCTGCCGCTTGTGCCGCCGCCTCCGTCTGCTCCTGAGACTCGAAACCGTTTAACCATTCCAGAGGATCGTCCTGCGGAGAGACCTGCTCCTTGAACCAGTGAACGACCAACGCGTTGGCGAGTTTGCGAGAATGGCTGCGAATCAAGTCATTGAGACCATCCACATATTTCTGAGCTGCTACGGTACTCATGGCAGCGTTAGCCGATTGTTCCAGGCCGAAGGAACAATATGCCGGCTTATCAAAGCAAACCAATGGGTCACCAAACGAGTTCGACCTTCCATCTGCCCCCGGCAATCCCTTAATCGGTCGATGTGTCGGTAATGGCTGAACCTTCGCGCCCGTAAGAAAGCAAGTCATTGCGCCATCTTCAGCGGTATCGGGAGAAAGGATAGAACCGTTTATCGCATTACCGTTGATGTCTATACGTCGCCAACTTCGCCACCAGTCCTGCGTAGCTTTGTCCTCGCGGGGGTCGCACCCTTCCACTTGCCAGCCTAACCAGTCTGTGGGCTTAGCTTTGTTCTTTGTAAGAGAATCTCGTATTGCTGCGAGACGGGATTCATCTTTTAGCGCATTTGCTATTGCGCCAAGATTGACAGCGGACTCGGACGCCAAACACAGCATGTCAACGAAAAATCTGTGTTTATCCTTGGTTCCTTCAATCTTTTTTTGATCTTCACCAGCTTTGAACAGAAGCACGATCGTCTGAGCCGTCTCCACCAGAAAATGCGCCTTCCCGCCAGCATTCATATTGTGCATATCCGGGCAGCGGGGATGCATCGCTCCGCGTTTGCCATCGCCCAGGGGCAACACATTCAGAAACCGTCCGTCAGCGCCCAGTTCGATGCACCATCGCACTTCGCGGGTCTTAAACCCGGGCTCGGAGTCGAGACCCTCTCCATAGTTCATCAATGCTTGCAGCATGGCTATGACCTCCCCGGCTTCTTTACCGCCAAGCTGTCGAACGGCGGAACTTCCAGCACGCCATTACGTATGTGGGCGTCAAACAACGTAATGAATGGTTTGTCATTATCTTTCACAGCATCCTTGCGCAGGTCGAACACGTCGTAGAGCATGAAGCCGAGATGCTGATCCAGGGCGGCGGCTGGCTGGACTTTGGAATCCGGCGATTCGACATACTCAAAGAACGCCGGGAATTCGCGGCAACCTAAATAAGGTTGCTGAAAACATTTTCCCTGCTTGGCCCGACGCTCGAAACAGGCGTTGAACTTGCCATAGTCGGCACTAAAACCGGACTTGGGAACGATCTGCGCGGTTAGTCGATAACGCACGTTTTTAAGTGCCATGGTTTGACGCTGTGTGCGGCCCTTCTGATCGGTACCGAGTTCATCCTTGCCGCCATCCGCCCAAATGGGTTCGGGTTGCTCACGCCCTTCCATCCACGTCTTGAGTGTGCGCTCAGCAGGCACTTTGTCCTTTACTTCGTTGCGCCGCAAGGCGATGTAGCGAGGGATCGCCAGCACTTCAATGCGTGTGATCTGCCAGTGGAAATAGGGACGCATAATGCTTTCCCTGCCTTGCCGTTCCCGTAGTCCATCCCAGTAGATGGCGTCGAAGATGCCACGTGCCGCAGAAGGCGTGATGACCGGATAGGAAAAACGCTCGACCTTCATTTCTGGGCGGGTGAAACAGGCGAAGTCACCCCAGACTTCCAATGCGTGTGTGCCGTTAGCCATGTCTCCTCCTATGCGATGAACACCTGTTCACCCTTGGGTGGGTTCAGCCCAAGGGTGTCGTCGTAAAAATCTCCTTCAAGAATGAACCACTCGTCTGAGACACCGCCACGACGCAGCTTCGCCGGAATTGCCCAAGCGGGTGGCCCGTCGTTGGTGCGATAGACACTGACAGCAAGCCCCTGGGCGCGGCGCATCCAGTTGGTGCTGATACCTTGTTGATCGGCTTCCGTTCGTAATTCCAGAAACTCATCGTATCCGTCCGCCCATGGCACTAGAACTTGAATGGCATCCTGAACAATGAGGCGGTAGACCTTGGCGATCTCCACAAAATCGAGTTCCTGAATCGCACTCGTAAGATCGGCGTTCTGACTGGCTGGATCGTTCAGATTGTATAGCCGATGATAATAGGCCCGGAATACCTCGGGGTCGTTGATATCCAGGTTATTGTCGTGCAGCTTGAGCAGAGATTGTGTGACTTGAGTCGCCTGATAGTAGCTATGCGAGGGGAACCGTTTCTTCCATCCGTCTTTCTCGGCCGGTTCAAAAACCACAACCTTACCAAGATGGCCCTGTTCGTTGAGCCTACCTTCACGGTTGCAGCGTCCTGCCGCTTGTGCGATAGACTCCAGCGGCGCCATGGCACGGAAGACAATGGGGAAATCCACGTCCACCCCCGCCTCAACGCATTGGGTGGAAACGAGGCGGCAGGGACGTCCGGCTGCAAGTTGATCCCTGACCTTATCCATCACGGCCCGTCGGTGTTTGGCACACAAGTTGGTTGAGAGATGGAACAGGCTTTCCGTCCCAGTCAGTTCATTGAGCAGAGCGAGGGCGTGGCGTTTAAGGTTAACCACCACCAGTGCTTGATCAACGCCTCGCAATTCAGCAGCGAGCTGAGACCACGTGCGTTTCTCGCCAGTTTCCGGCCAACGCACTACGACACGTTCCAGGGCCGCAAATAGTACCGGGTGTTCCGGTACGGCTTCGATCGGTTGCCAGCCAGACACGGCATGCTTTTTTACGGCCTCGTTCAGAGTATCGAACGCGGGTTGGGTCGCAGTGGCAAAAACTATACTGGAGCGATAGGCCACCGACAGGTGAGACAACGCCGCCAACGTAGATACCGCCAAGTGCTGTGGCAGGCTCTGCGCCTCGTCGAACAGGATGACCGAGTCCATAAGGTTGTGCAGCTTGCGACAACTGGACGGCCGGTTGGAAAAGAGCGACTCCAGCAACTGCACATTGGTGGTCAACACAATAGGTGCGTCCCAGTTTTCCGCAAGCAGACGGCGCTGACGTTCGTTTGCTCCTTCAGCGTCCCGCTGTTCGGCTTCAGCCCCCAGTCCGGCCAGGCTGTGGTGTTCCAATACGAAATTATCTGGGAAGGCGTTAAATACCGTCCGGTAAATGCGGGCCGTCTGCTCGATGATTGTCAAGAAGGGGACTGCCAAAACTATCCGTTTCAGCCCATGCTTCTTCGCGTGTTCCAATGCGAACTTGAGCATTGCCAGCGTCTTGCCGGAACCGGTCGGCGCGGTCAGCGTGAAGGTGCCAGGGTCTGCCTGGCCTGCACGTATTACTGCATTCCATAGGGTCTCCCGTGCCTGTCGCACCGCCACCTGCGCACCAGTAGCGCTACGCAGTGCCGCCATGTGTCCATCAAGCGCGGCAAGTGCCGAACTGGTGTCCAGCTTCGGCCCGTTAGGACGGGGGCGCTTCCCTTGTGTGTCACCCTCGAAGTGCGACTCGGTATCGAGAAAATCTGCATCCACCAAACACGAAAAGAGCAGCCGCACATCAAGCATGGCTGAAACGGCCTGCGCCATACCATTTTGATGTGCCAACGTTGTTCGTGAGGGTTTCTGAATGAATAATTCCTCTGTCTCTGCACGCTGTTTGAGCCGCGTGCAGTCGGAATCGCTGAGGGCAAGTCTGAATGGATGGTTTTGAGTGAGACTGTGGGGATTCATCCGACGCAAGGCATCCGTGTTGGCACGTTGCAGGCCAACATGATGCCCCTGGATCGCCAGCGCAGCAGCAATGGCACCATGTTCGGTCAACGCTATCCACGCACCTTGCGACCAATGGTCCAGCCCCTGATCTTTACCATGCAGCCGCGCCTGAAAGCGGTCGCTATATTTCCCGAGGTCGTGCAATAAACCAGCGAGCGCCGCTTCTTCAGCACCATTCCGCCCTCGCAGAAATTCTTTTGCGATCTTTGAGACGCTGGCAAGATGATCAGCTAACCGGTGCCAGTGACCATGCTCATTTGCGCTGTGTGCGAAGTACTGGCGCGGTTGGGACTGAGCGTCTGTGTGATAATCAGGCTTCATTGATATATTGTTGCGGCATCCCCGCTTCTTCATTCCAACTCATCGTGTTCTCCCAACGCCGCCGCACTGTAGCAAGAACCGCGACGCCCGTCCCGTGCAAAGTCCGTCATTTCATCCTAGATAAATGCCTAGGGCCCCTCATCTCATGAAGCGTCTCTCGTCTTGCAGGCAGATGTTTAATTGAACATTGAGAACTGAGCATTGAACATTTCGGGGAGGCCCGAACGACGCTTCACGACCTCCCCCCTCGTACCATCGGCCATACGCTATCAGCTCTTCATCGTGGCTCCGCGACCCTACCACTGCGGTGTGACATCCGGGGTCACAGTTTGGGGCGATGTCGATATTTTTTACGACACGACGCTCCCATCCCCGGCGGCCGTTGAAATACCAGCATTCGCTCCTTTCTCTCCGTTGACAGATTTCGTCGCAACGATTACCGTACCGCCATCTTTTTGATCATCCAATTGCTGATGCTCACCCATCCCGCCGACCAAGGAGGTACGTATGGCAAAGACCACGTCGTCATCCAGCAGCAAACCAAAAGCTCTCTCCCTGCACATCGGCCTGAACGCCGTGAGCCCCGCCGCCTACGGTGGATGGAGCGGCGACCTGGCGGCCTGTGAGTTCGACGCCAAGGACATGGCGGCCATTGCCAAATCGCAGGGCATGAAGTCCACCGTGCTCCTGACCAAGCAGGGCACGCGGGCGAAGATGCTGACTGCGATGCGCAAGGCCGCCAAGCAACTGCGGAAAGGCGATCTCTTTTTTCTGACCTATTCGGGCCACGGCGGACAGGTGCCCGACGTCACCGGGGAGGAAACGGACAAGCAGGATGAAACCTGGTGCCTGTACGACGGCCAGCTCATCGACGATGAGTTGTACTTCGAATTGAGCCGCTTTGCGGCGGGGGTGCGAATCCTCGTGTTATCGGACAGCTGCCACAGCGGCACGGTCACCCGGGCCGTGCCGCCCCCGCTTGATCGGACCAACGTGGCGGGACGCTCAAAAATGATGCCCCCTGCCGTCGCCATCCGCACCTATCGCGAACATCAGGCGTTCTACAACAAATTGCAGCACGATGTGGCAAAGGCCGCCGGCAAGGCTGCCGCCGCGGATCCGGACAGTGTGCTAGCCCAACTGGCCGTGAGCCCGCGTTTGACCGCAATCGCGAAGAAATTCAACGCCTCCGTGGTCCTCATCTCCGGCTGCCAGGATAACCAGACCTCGATGGACGGCGAGCACAACGGCGCATTCACCGAGCAGCTACTGAAGGTGTGGAATCATGCGACCTACAAGGGGACCTATGCCAAGTTCCATGCGGCGGTGAAGGCGGGGCTTCCGGCCAGCCAGACACCGAACCTGTTTACGCTCGGGGCGGCGGCGCGCTTTCTCCGCCAGCAGCCATTCAGCGTATAAGGGCAGCCCGGCGCGCGACCCGCCATCGCACAGGAGGGCAGGCTCATGACCATGAGACACTTCGTGCACATCGCAGCGATCATTGGCGTGCTCGCCGTGTCTGGCTCCACTGAAGCCGCAGAATTGGCCGGCGCATGGAAAGGCGTGCTGAGCAGCCCGGACGGCAGCCGGGCTGAAGTCCAGATCGATTTCAGCCCGCAGGGCCTGCCCCTCTATTCTTATACCAACAACCAGGGCGTGACACGCCAGGTGGAATTATCACACGTCGGGCAAACGATAGAATACGTACCTCCCGGCGGGGGTGTGCAACGGATGACCGTGAAGCGATTCGAGCGGGGACCGGGGCGGGTGTCGATCAGCATGATCGGGTCCTTCGAACGCGCCAGTCAGGGCTATATGGACCAACGGCAGGAAGCCGCCTTATTTGAGTACACGCTGGTGCCGGAAGGGATGAACATGCGCGTGACCACGCGAACGGCTTCCCACTTCGGCGATAAGGATTTCATTGTCGGTGGAGACCCGAGCTCCGTCGTGGCCGAAGGCGTGCTGCAACGGCTGCGCTGAATGGCAGCGCACGACAGGCGCGTCGCCTGTTGGTGACAGCTGCCCGCCGCCGGCTGACCTATTCGGAACATGTCGATCTCAAGGTTCTTCCGTGACCGGTACGCCACGGCCTGAGTGCTTCCCCCCGTTCACACGCGCAATCCGCAGACGTTGAAGAGACGCAGCCCGAATGACTGACAAACCCGCACGCTCCTTGTCCGAATCACTCACCCTCGAACGACGCATGGCCTTTTACGAACGCCATAAGCCCGTCGCCGTCTTCATGATCCTCGTCGTGTTCCTGCTCCCCTTCGCCGGTCTGTTCGTGTATGGCCTGCTCGGCGCAGTGGTGAGCGTGATCATGTCCGTCTTGGGGTATTACCTGACCCCCTACTTGATGGAGCGTCTGGGCCTGTCGGCACACCGTTAGGCGCGCAGCACCCATACGGGTAAAACTACCGAGCCGGCGCCCGCAGAAATTCCGTCTTTTCTATTCTGATTCCGCAACCTGCCCTACAATGCCTCCTGAAGAAGATAGGGTCACCACTGGAGGTAGCCGAATGTTTTCCCCCGCGCGCGTCTTCACTTCGAAAAACCGTCGCACCCCTCTGCCGATCATTCCCCGCCGGCCAGCCGGTCAGTCGATAGACGAACAAATCCGGGCGGTACAATCGGCATGGGTTGATGTGTTGTCGCTGCCCCTGTGCCTGACGGTCCTGGCATGCTATGAATGGTGGCGGTGGTTGTTCTCGCTTCCCCCGAATCCGTGGCTGCTGACCGTGGTCGCAGCCGTGGCCGTTCACGCCGCCCGTCGACGCCGCAAACTGTACCGATCGGAGCTGATGCACCTGCGTCATGCCTCCCCCGCGCAACCGGCCACGAATCAATTGCGGGACCTGCTGCGCGCCGTGGGCCTTCGTCTCGCGCAGGACGTGACAGTGCGCCGTGCCCCTGCGGCCATGGCCGCCTCACTCCGTCGCTTCCTGTCACCGGCCAACGGTCTCGCCAAACGGCTCGCCACGGCATTCATGAATCATCCTGGATAGGCCCCGCAAGCTGCGTTTCACTTGTTACGTTCCCGTTTTTCGTTTCACGTCTTACGTCCCCCTACCTTGCTTGACAGTCCGAAAGCCCATCTACGACAATGCCGCCATGGCAGAGCGGATCGTCATCGAACGCCTGGAGTTCTACGGCCGTTGCGGAGTGACGGAAGAAGAACGCCAAAAACCCCAGCTGATCGCCGTCGATCTCGAACTGGACGCAGCGGTTGAGGCCGCGACCGTGTCGGATCGCCTGCATGACACGATCGATTACGCGCGGGTGGCTGAACGGATCGTAGCCCTCAGCACCAGCCACACCTGCCGGCTTCTGGAAACCCTTGCCGAGCAGTTGGTTGGAATGTTGTTCGACGAATTTCCGGCCGATCGCGTCCGCATCTGGATTCGAAAACTCCATGCCCCGCTGGCCATGGTCGCCGGGTCAGTCGGCATCCGGTTTGAGCGCACACGCGCCGCGCACCAGTCAAAGCATCAGCACCCGAGCCCTGCCCCCTTTCTCGTGCAGCAACTCGCACGTCTGCCCAAGGGCGACATCCTGGATGTCGCCGCCGGTCGCGGGCGCAATGCCTTGTATCTCCTTGCCCAAGGATCGCAGGTTGAGGCCATCGACCGGGACGCCGACGCCCTGACCGCATTGGAAGCGGCTGCGGGAACGCAGCGTCTCTTCGGCCTCACGACGCGCGTGCTCGACCTGGAAGCCTCGGCGGATCACCCGCCCAGCTTAGGCCGGCACCGGTATGATGCCATCATCGTCTTTTTTTACCTGCATCGCCCGCTGTTCCCGGTCATCCTTGATGCCTTGAAACCGCATGGCATCCTTCTGTACGAAACCTTTACCATCGACAATTACTTCCGCCATCAGCATCCCCGCCGGTGGGAGTTCTGCCTGGCGCAGAACGAACTCCTCCGTCTGACCTCTCCGCTACGCGTCCTCCACTACGATGAGGGCGAACATGACGGAGGCCATGGCAGCGGGCCATGCTACACCGCACGACTGGTCGCGCAGAAAGCGGGGCCGGAGACATCACCATGAGCCGCATCGATCTTCATCTGCACACCACCCACTCAGACGGCAGTTTTTCCACAGGCGAGGTCATGGCTTTTGCCAAGCAGGCGGGTCTCACGGCGCTTGCGATCACGGATCACGACATCGTCAACGGCATTCCCGAAGCCACTGCTCTCGGACAAGAGCTTGGCATCGAGGTAGTTCCGGGCGTCGAAATCAGTTCGCGGCTCGGGGACAACGAACTCCACATCCTCGGGTATTTTTTCAACTGGAACGATCCCCTGTTGGCGCAACGTCTGCGGACCCTGCGCGAGAGCCGCCACTTGCGAAACCCCAAGATTGTCCAGCGTCTCAACGAGCTGGGTATTCCCATCACCTATGAAGAAGTGCGGGCTCTGGCAGGCACGGAATCCGTGGGACGTCCGCACATCGCCCGACTTCTAATGGAGAAAAAGTTCGTGACGTCGGCGAAAGAAGCCTTCGACCGGTATCTGGCCAACGGCCGCCCGGCCTTTGTCGACCGCGAATTACCCGAACCGGCCGAAGCAGTGCGATGGATTCGCGAAGCCGGCGGCGTGCCGGTGCTCGCTCACCCGACGTGGGTGAGAACATCGGCCGATGGGTTACGCACATTGGTCCGCGAACTGAAAACCGCTGGTTTGGGAGGGATTGAAGTCCATTACAGCACCCATACGCCCAGCCAAACCACCGAATACCTGGATCTGGCCAAACAGTGCGATCTGCTCGTGACCGGCGGCAGCGATTTTCACGGCCTCACCAAGCCGGATATCGACGTCGGGATCGGGCGCGGCCAGCTCAAAGTCTCCGGGAAGCTGCTCGATCCGCTCAGAAAAAACGCCGCCTGCTCCTGACCCGCCTGATTCACGATGGTTCGTCATGAATCAGGCGGGCGAAGGTCTTCTCGCCGCTCCATACGCCGCTCGTTTCCCTGACGGGGCAGAGCCATTCCCCATCCTGCCGGTGCATGATTCCCTCGTTTCGTTGACAGGGTAAGACCTTCCGTTACACTGGGACACAACGACGCGTCGCGCCAACACATGACCACATCCTGGGGCTGGATCGGCCCGTATTTCATCGTCATTCTCCTTGCGGTTCTGGTCGGGCCCTTTCTCGCGACCCTCCCGCTGTTTACCCACACCTTCATCCGGCCCTTGGGCATGAATGCCGCGCAAGCCGTACGGTTGATCGCCGACGGTATTTGCCTGCTCATGATCTGGGGCGCGGCCTCGCGCGCCAGACACGATCTCAAAGACAACGGCAAGGGCCAAACATTTCTTCGCGCCATCCTGTTCCCATCGGCATTGTTTCTGATCGTCATCGCGGCGGGCCAGGCCTATGAAGCGCACGGCATTTCCGTACTCGGCCCGCCCCGACAGCCGCTCTACAATTGGTTGATCACAGGCGGCCTGATCGGCTCGGCCACATGGCTCACATTTGCCTGGGTCCGGCATGTCGACGCCCTGACCAGAATGTTTGCCGGACGCCCCCGCCGCCGGCCAGCCGTCGAAGACCGGGCGCAAAACGGCAAGGCCGGCGATGTAGGCGCGGCCGATGAAGCCGTTTCACCCGCCCCGACCCGCCCCGGTGCCAGCGTCGCCCTGCGCAATGGAAGCGGCGTGCCCGCCACGTTGGGCCGATATCAGGTGCTCAAGGAACTGGGCCGTGGCGCCATGGGCGTGGTCTACCTGGGGAAGGATCCGACGATCCAACGTTTTGTCGCCATCAAAACCATGCGGCTGGACGACATCGACAAGGACGACGAACTGAAAGAATTCCGGGATCGGTTCTTTCGCGAAGCCGAATCGACCGGGCGTCTCTCCCATCCGAACATCATCACGGTCTACGACGCCGGCGAGCAGGACGGCCTGGCCTACATCGCCATGGAGTATCTCGAGGGGGTGCTCCTCAACTGTTACTGCCAGAAAACGACACTGGTGCCAGCCAAGCAGGCCCTGCAGATTGTCGCAACCGTCGCCGACGCGCTGGACTATGCTCACAGTCAGGGTGTCATTCACCGTGACGTCAAACCGCCGAATATCATGATCCTCAAGCAACGCCTGGTGAAAGTCATGGACTTCGGCATCGCCAAGATGGCCAGCGCCTCGAAAACGCAAAGCAGCATGATTGTCGGGACGCCGCGGTACATGTCGCCGGAACAGGCCACCGGGAAAGATGTGGACGGCCGGTCCGATGTCTTTTCCCTGGGTGTCGTGCTCTTCGAACTCTTGAGCGGGGAACGGCCATTCGACGCCGAGAACATGCCGGCGCTGGTCATGCGCATCGCCAAGGCCCCGCACGCTCCGTTGATGAAATACCGCCGCGACCTGCCGACGCGCGTCCAAAGTATTCTGGACCGGGCGCTGCAGAAAGAGATTCAGAACCGCTATCGGTACGCCGGCGACATGGCGCAAGACCTCCGCGACGTCTTCCAGGTAATGCCGAGATAACCCCGCCCATGCACAGCTGGCACATCGCACATGGAGCAGCCTCGGATGTCGGCCTGGTCCGCCGCCTCAACGAAGACCGGTACCATGCCGATCCGGCCGCCGGGCTGTTTCTCGTATGCGACGGCATGGGCGGCCACCGGGCGGGCGAAATTGCCAGCAGCCGCACGGTTGAGATTATTCCCCGCCACTTGGCGGAGGCGGAGGCGGACCCGTCCCTGCCGCTGATCGGGCTGTCCCGACCAGAGTTCTCACCCGCCACCAATCGGCTGGCGAGCGCGGTGCGGCTCGCCAATCACCGGGTGCATCAGGAAGCGGCACGCCGCGCGGAATACGCCGGTATGGGGACCACGGTGGTCGCAGCCCGGCTCGCCGGGGCAACGCTGTCGATCGCCCACGTCGGCGACAGCCGGCTCTATGTGATTCGCGACGGCGCAGTGCAGTTGTTGACCGTGGATCATTCGCTGGTTCAAGAACAGGTACAGTCCGGACTTCTGGCCGCCGCGGATTCAGCGCGCGCCGCACACCGGCATGTGCTCACCCGCGCGGTCGGCGTGCATCCCCTGGTGGACGTCGAATTGGGAGAACTTCCGGTATTGACCGGCGATATCCTGCTGCTCTGTTCGGATGGATTAACCGCCGGAGTGTCCGCCGAGGTCCTCCTGCGCGTCACCCAGGAATCGACCGACCCGCAGGTCATCGCAAACCGTCTTATCGCTCTCTCGAATGCCGCCGGCGGCAGCGACAATGCCACCGTCATCGTGGCGCTGGTGACGCAGCGGCACACCGGCTTCTGGAATCGCATCTATACGCAGTTGCTCTCGCCCCCTGAATAAACAGTCTGTGAAGGAGCCTCCATGTCCCGGCAGCACCAGGCGCCACCCCTACTCCTCGTGAGGGCGCCCCATGGCGACACGAGAGAATGCGAGATTACCCGCACGCCCTTCACGATCGGGCGAAAACAGGACAACGACCTCTGCCTGGAAGATCCGGCGGTCTCCGCCCACCATGCCCGCATCGTCAACATTCAGGACGTACTGTTTCTCGAAGACCTCAAGAGCACCAACGGGAGTTTCGTGAACGAACAGCTCATCGACCGACGGCAGCTTCAGGATGCGGACGGCATTCGGCTTGGCGCCCACCGGTTGATGTTTCGTGACAAGCAGGGAACCACAACGGAACCGGCGATCGCCGGCGAAAGGCTCGTAGCCGATGAGACGATCGTTGTGCCACCCCCGTCTGGAAGCGAACCTCCGGCCCCCGCCTGCAAGGTGGGTATCGTGGAAATTCTCTCGGGCAAGACCGGGCAATCTCACTACCCCCTGACCAGACATGTCTCACTGATCGGCGCGCAGGATGATGCCGTGATCACCCTCACGGGCTGGTTTGCCCCGAAAACCGCCGCCGTGATCAGTCGCCGGGGAGAGGCGTATGTGGTCAGCCAGACGGAAAGCGGGAAACGGATTCTGGTCAATGGCCGGCTAATTCAGCGGGAACATGCGCTTCGCCATGGAGATGTGGTGGAAGTCGCGGGGATTACGATGCGCTTTGTGCTGCGCGACGAACGGAGCCACGCCGCCTGACTAATTGAGCAGACGACCGCGCTTGGGGAGGAATTGAAAACATTGATCGGACACTTCCTGCGCATGCGACTCCAGGCATTGAAGCAGGATCTCCCCGCCCTCTGACGGCACCTCCCGACAAAACTGCCGCCGGTCCGCTTCGCACGCCATCCGAAGGTGCTGCCAGTTCTCCTTCATGCGCGCCAGCTTGTCGCGCAGCATCGGCCGGCACGGCAGCGAGAGCTGAGCCGCCTTCCGTTGCAAACACGCACGCCGGTCCCCCTCCTCTTCGGGACAGAGCGCATCCATTTCGAGATCGCATTTGACCTCTCGCCCGATCGGCGCCCGTACAACCTCGGCGGCGGGTGGAGCTGCGGGTTGGGGCTGAACGACTGGCGGCTCCGCCGGCCCAGTTCCCGGCTGAGGAGACCCGTCAATGACAGTCCGGACAGGAAGAGACGTGGTCGAAGGAGAGGAAACCGGAGGCGAGGGATTCGAGACCGGCATGGCCTCCGGCAGAGTCTCGCTTTGCGGCAGGATAAAAATGACGAGTCCCCAGACACCGCCCAGGACCAGACAACTGAGGAGGGTCACCAACACGACAGCGCCGATTCGCGATGGGCCAGCCAAGCAACTCCTCTACGAGAGTGTCCGAACCCGATCCGTCAGCAGAACGCTGCGGCGTGGAGGGCCCTCTTACCGTCTGCCCGAGATGGAGACGGCGCTGCGAACAGTCGTGCCGCTCCAGCGGGGGTCAGTTCTCCGGCGCTTCGACGATGTGATTCTCAAAGCGGGTGCAGCCCTCGGCAAGCAGACGATTCGTCAGCATTTCCCCCGGCCACTCGATCGGAAGGTCGGCCGTAAAGACCCAGACGTCGGGCGAGGTCCACACCGGACCGTGGTCCTCCGGCAACTCGGGATCGAAGAGATCGGTCCAGACCGGCATATACACCCCGTTCCCGCATTGCGTGTGCAGGTGAACGATGGTGCGGGCCCGCACCATCGGATCGAGGTCGCGCCAGACGGCAGCGGTTTCGTCGGCCAGCCGGTGCAGCCGCACGGCATTCTGGGCATCGAACAGCGCATACGACGCGTAGACCGGCACCTCCAGGGTGTCCGGGGCCAGCGCCAGCTCGGCACATTGCGCCACGAGGCCTTCGAGCAAGGCGCGCCGTTCCGGTTCTTCCAACGAATCGGGCAACCCCGGATCTGGCATCCCGATCAGCTGGAAAAAGAGGAACGCCGTGTTTTCAACCGGGGGATAGAGCCGCGAGGCAATGGCCTGGGTGCGTTGGGAATCGGCAATACTCGCGAGATGCTCGTTCAACGTTTGCAGCGTCAATCCTTCGAGCGTCGCGTCGGTCAGCAGGCGGGGCTCGACACGCACCACCACGCCGGCCGGAATCTGGAGATGCCGATGGAGCAGATCGGCCGTCGCCACGGGGTCGATCTTCAACCCGAGCGGTTGTCCCAGGTTGGCCTGAAGCGGCAACTCCAGGGCCGCCATCAATGCATAGGCGGTTTTATCCTCATCGGGTCCGTCCATGATCACGGCGCAGGACGCCTCCGCGACCAGATCGAACATCCATTCGGCCATCTCCTCGTCGAGCGCGGCCAGCACGGTCAGGAGATCCTGCTCCCGCCCCTGCTCGATGAATGCTTGCAAGGTATCGATCGCGGCGTCGGTATCGCCGTGATCATGGCGCCGGGCGTTGATGAGGTGGATCAAATCTCGCGTCAGCGGGTCCGGTCGTGACCAACTCAACATAGCTGGCCTCCCAGGTCGATGCGAGTTTGCGTTGCGAGGTCGTCGTTCATCCTGTTGTCCATGTTGCCAAACTTTCCAGAACGTGGCAAGCGCGAATGCGGTTCTTCATCGCTCGGAGGGAGCATCGCGACCCGATGAGGGTCGGGCCGTCATTCTCCGATCACCTTCACTAGTACGCGCTTGCGCCGCCGCCCGTCAAACTCACCGTAAAAAATTTGTTCCCAGGGACCGAAGTCCAGTTTCCCGTCCGTGATCGCGACCACCACTTCCCGCCCCATCAGCTGTCGTTTGATGTGCGCATCGCCGTTGTCCTCACCCGTGTTGTTGTGACGATAGGTCGCCTCGTGCGGCGCGAGCCGTTCCAGGAAGGTGTCATAATCGTGCAACAATCCCGCCTCGTCGTCGTTGATATAGACGCTGGCGGTGATATGCATGGCATTCACCAGCACCAGACCTTCGCGCACGCCGCTCTTCCGCACGGCGGCCTCAACCTGTGCCGTGATATTCAGATAGGCGCGCCTGGTGGCCGTCTCAAACCAGAGCTCTTCCCGATAGGATCGCATCTGCCTCCGCGCACGGGTGGTGCGCGATTCTGCAACGGGGATGTTCGAACTTGCAAGCCCTTGTGTCTCTGCGCCGCGACCTGGCGGACGTGCCTCGGGAACCGTCGCCGGCTCGCCCGCGCATCGTACTCGTCGCTCTCCGGAATTCCCGCCATAATGCGCATGGGGGGAGATGAAGGCATGCCGTCGTTTTTTCAAACACAATTGACAGGCTGGGAAACGGGTGATAAGTACCTACGATTAGACCGATTCTTGTTATGATTCCGAATGAGGAGGTCCTCCGATGGCAAGCCAGCCCGAACCTGATTTGGAATTCACCGATGAAGACTTGGATCAACCCGTGCCGCCTCCGACCCCTCCGATGAATGCGCCCAAGCGATCGAAAAAAGGTCCGCTCATCTGGATACTTCTGTTCTTGCTGGTGGGAGGCATCGGCTATGTGGCCATGGATCCAGACGCGGCTATGCAATTGATCCAGCCGTATCTGGACGGCGTGACGGAAACCAGCCAACCGATGGCTCAGCGACCGCCTGCTCCCGCCCCGAAACCGGCCGCGGACCCGGTGCCCACACCGGCGCCGGCGGCTCCCCCTGCGGTGGTCGATAGCGCGCCGCCTGCGGCAATGGAAACGCCTGCTCCGATGCCGGCTGCCGCGGTGCCCGCTCCCGCTCCGGCGGGTAAACCGGCGCCCTCGCCAGTGAGAGTCGCCGCTCCGTTGTATGCAGAGGGCCAGCGGGTGATGGTCATCGCCAATCCCAACCGGCCCAAGTCCCCCATGCCCCTATTCCTTGATTCAGCCGGCACCACAACCAGCACGACCGTCCCAGCCAACACTGTCCTCACCATCCTGGATGGCGAGCATCAGACAACCGGCTGGGTGTATGCCGTGCGAACCCAGGACGGACGAAAAGGGTGGATTCCTGAACGCAGCCTCAGGCTGAAACGCTAAGCCTCTCTCTGCCACTCGCGTCGCGACGGCGGCCCGTTTCCCCCCGGAACGGGCCGTCGTCTTTTTTTGCCCGGCCGCCCTTGCTATAATGCCGCGCCCGCAGAACCGGCAACCCGGTTTCAGACGATCTCCGCATGAGGATATGCCCGGACACTATGAGCGAATTGCGCGCCATCATTTTTGATTTCGACGGAGTCATCGCCGATACGGAGCCGCTGCATTTCGCCGCCCTTCGACAGGTTCTGGCCAGCATTGATATTTCCCTGACAGAAACCGAGTACTACACCGATTACCTCGGCTTTGACGATCGCGGCTGCTTCCTGGCGGCATTGCAGTCACACCAGCGGCAGGCGTCGCCGACGCTCCTTGGCGAATTAATGGACCGCAAGGCTCAGGCCTACCTGTCCGCCGTCAAGGAACATCTGGCTATTTTTCCGGGCGTGCGCGAGCTGGTGCATGATGCCGCCGCCCGGTATCCGCTGGCCATTGCCTCAGGCGCGCTGCGGAACGAAATCGAATTGATTCTTGAAGAAGCCGGGCTCCGGAAAGCCTTTCTCCATATCACCAGCGCGGAGGACGTGACCCGGGGCAAACCCGCGCCGGAACCGTTTCTTCACGCCATGGCCGCACTGAATCGGCAACCGGCGCAACCGTCATTAACCTCGGACGACTGCCTCGTCATTGAAGATTCCCTGCCCGGGATCAGGGCGGCGCGGGCGGCCGGCATGAAAGTCCTGGCGGTCGCCAACACCCACACGGTGCAGGATCTCGGCGAGGCCGACGCCATCACGCACTCACTGGCAGACACCAGCATCTCCGATCTCCGGACACGCCTCTGGGGACCGGTTCAAGGCCGCGCATGAACATCTGTTCGCTGGTGCCCGGAGCGACGGAAGTCGTTGCAGCCCTCGGGCTCGCAGACCAGTTGGTCGGCATCAGTCACGAATGTGATTTCCCTCCGGAGCTGCCCAACATCCCTGTTATGGTCCGCGCTCGAATCGAAAGCCAGTCCCTGTCCAGCGCTCAAATAGACGCGCAAGTCGGCGCGCTGCTCTCCGCCGGCGAGGCCTTGTATGAGTTGGACGAGTCGCGGCTCCTGGCGGCCAAGCCAGAACTGGTCATCACTCAAGACTTGTGCGATGTCTGTGCGATCACGCCGTCGCAGCTTACCGTAATCTTGCACAAGCTGGCCTCGCCGCCGCGCATGGTGACCCTCAATCCGCGGCGGCTGGACGATATCCTTCACGACATTGCGACGCTTGGCGCCGCCTTGGAGCGGGAAGCAGCCGCAAACCGGCTCGCTGCCCGACTTCGCAGCAGGCTCGAGGCGGTGCGAACGCGCGTGCAGACTGAATCGCCGCGCCCCAGAGTGGCCTGCCTGGAATGGCTTTCCCCCTTCTACACGGCCGGTCATTGGGTCCCCGACATGGTGGCGGCTGCAGGAGGCATCGATGCCCTGGCACAAGCCGGCGCCGCATCTCATCGAATCGACTGGGATACGCTGGCAGCTTCCGCTCCCGACGTGATCGTTCTGATGCCCTGCGGATTTACGGTTTCCCGCACACGAACAGAACTCGCTTCACTCACGAATCACCCGGCGTGGAAAGACCTTCCGGCCGTCCGGCGAGGTGCGGTGTATCTGGTCGATGCGCTCTCCTACTTCAGCCGTCCCGGACCAAGACTCATCGATGGCGTTGAACAGCTGGCGGCGGTCTTTCATCCGGCCTGCTTCAACCATGGTCTTCCCCCAGCCGTCGAACAACTCACCTTCGATGACATTCCGACACCGATGACACGATGATGACGCCCGCTGAAGCGCAAACCTATTGCACGACCCTCACCAAAAAAAGCGGGAGCAATTTTTATTATTCCTTTCTCTTCCTGCCGAAGGCCCGTCGCGACGCGATGTATACCGTCTACGCCTTCTGCAAGGAAGTGGATAATGCCGTCGATGAGCCGCCTCCCGGCAGCCATCCGCAAGAGGAGCTAGCACGCTGGCGCCGCGAGCTGACTGCGGCTTATGAGGGGACGCCGACCTTGCCGGTGACCATCAGCCTCGCCCGGCACGTGCGCGAGTTGTCCATTCCACACGCCTACTTCGAAGAATTGATCAAAGGCGTCGAGATGGACCTGACGACCACCCGGTACGCCACCTTCGACCAACTCTCGCTCTATTGTTATCGCGTGGCGTCAGTCGTCGGCTTGATCTGCCTCCACGTGTTTGGCACCACGTCGCCGCGCGCGCAGGATTACGCCGTCAACCTCGGCATGGCCTTTCAACTGACCAATATTCTGCGCGACCTCGGCAACGATGCGGAATGTGGACGCGTCTATCTGCCGCAGGAAGATTTTACCCGCTTCGGTTACCGGGAAGAAGATCTCCTGCACCGCCGGTATAAGCCTGAGTTTACGGAACTCATGGCGTATGAAGTCGGCCGCGCGAAAGAGTTTTACGCCAAAGCCGCGCGCGCGCTCGAGTCGCTGCCGCGCGAAGAACGCCGGGCGTTGACCGTGGCCGAAATCATGCGCGGCGTCTATAGCCGGATCTTGCAACGCATCGAGCAGTCCGGCTATCGCGTGCTGGGAGATCGCGTGACCCTCGCGCCCAGCCACCGCCTGGCGGTGGCAGCCGGAGTCTGGCTGCGTTCCCGCCTTCCCTCGTCCGCTCCATGAGCCAATCGGCGCTCATCCTCGGCGGCGGAATCGCCGGCCTCACCGCGGCCTTGTCCCTCGCCGCCAAGGGGCACTCCGTCACCGTGATCGAGCAGGCCGACCATCTGGGGGGCCGCATGTGGCACGCGCCGCCGCCTGTGCTCCTCGAGGCACATGAAGCCACCTGGTCCTTGATCAAGACGCTGGGCCGGGAGGCCGTGACCAGATCGCTCCGGCATACCCCGCTGGAATTTCTCCAATCCAACGGCGCCCGCATCCAATTCCTGCATCTCCCTCTCCCTTCTCCGCTGAATACGCTCCTGGGGACCACGCTGTTCCAGGGCCTGTCCATGCGCGACCGCTGGCACCTGCTCTCGTTCCTGGAACGAACATGGGAGCAGGATCCTCCTTTGCCGAATGATCTCGACTCGCGTGTGGCCGACGAATGGCTCGCCAGCATCGGCCAGTCGGAGACGGCGCGGCACGGTGTCTGGAACAGCCTTGCCAGACTGTTATTGGGAGCCGCGCTCCCGGAAATTTCCGCCGGCCTGTTTATGCGCACCTTACGCCGCTGCTTTTTGACCGGGGCCCGGGCGACGAAGCTGATCGTGCCGCCCCACGGCCTGGATACATTTCTGCTCGCGCCGCTGACGACAGAACTCGACCGGCTCGGCGTTCAAGTGAAACTGAACGCCACGGTGACCCAGCTCCGTTTCTCTCACAACCGCGTCACAGACGTTGAATTGGCGGATCGCACCAGGCTCACCGCCGACTGGTACCTCTCCGCACTTCCGCCCCAGCGGCTGACACCGCTTCTTCCGGAGCGGGTTGTGACCCACTATGCCTATTTCCAGCAGCTCAGCCGCCTGAGCGAATCCCCGCTCGTGGTGGTTCGCCTGCACCTCGATCAGCCTGCTCGACAGACGCAGCTCATCCTCCTTGAAGGGAAAACATTTCACTGGATGATTCGGCATCCCGAGGAAGAACGACACGAGCAGACGTCCGTAGTCTGGGCTCAGATAGTCGGCGAGCCGAGCCTGTTACCCCAGTCGAAGGAGGAACTCGTTCGCCTGGCAGTGGAAGACATGGCGGCTGCGTTCCCGACGACTTCCTCTCCACGCATTCTCGACTTCGACGTGATTCGCCTCGCCTCCGCCATGCTGGCGAGCAAACCGGGCGCGCATCAGTATCGACCGATCCCGACCAGCCCGTTCAGCAATTTTTTGGTCGCAGGAGCCTGGACGGACACAGGCTGGCCCGCCAATCTGGAGTCGGCCATTCTGAGTGGCCAACGTTGCGCCGAAGCGATCGCTACCCGACCTTCCTAACAACTCGAACACCTGCCCTCCAGCGCGCCACGCAGCGTTGACAAGCCCTGATGGCGCGACTAAGATTTGGCGCTCCACGCGAGAGATCCTGTCCATGTCTTCACCGCACATCGAACTGCAGGGGCTAGCCGATTCACTTCACGACTGCCAACGATGCCCGCTCGCCAAATTAGGCCGGCGTCAGGTGGTATTCGGCGTCGGCAATCCGCAGGCGTCCGTCATGTTTGTGGGTGAAGCACCGGGCTTTCACGAGGACCAGAAGGGGGAGCCGTTCGTCGGTGCGGCGGGGCAATTGCTCAACGACCTCTTGCAGTCGGTTGGACTGTCCCGGTCGGATATCTACATTGCCAACGTCATCAAGTGCCGTCCGCCGAATAATCGCGATCCCGAACCGACGGAAGTCGACACCTGCAAACCGTTTCTGCTGAAACAGATTGCCTTGATTCGACCGAAGCTAGTCTGCTCGCTCGGAAATTGGGCTACGCAAACGCTTTTGGAACGGAAGGTGGGCATTACGCGCGTACGCGGGCAGGCCTTTTACCTGAAGGACTTTGTGCTCTTTCCTCTGCTCCATCCCGCTGCGGCCCTGCACCAGGGCAGCATGTTGCAGCTCTTGCGGGAAGATTTTCAGAAGCTCAAGGATTTTCTGGATCGGCACAGTCAAGCGGCCGCGGCGAAGGAAGGAGAGGGTTCCGGCTCTCCACGCACGCTCGACATCGAACGTCCGCCTTCAGTCGCACAGCAAATGGATTTGTTCGGATCCTAACAGAGCCGCCGGACCCGGCCGCCTCGCCAACAGGCGAGGCAGCCGGACGGCGCAGATCGTTCACGTACGGGCAGGATGGTTTTCGGCAGCAGTTTCGGACGGAGATTCCTCCTCCGTCGGCTCACCCGCTTCCTCTTCTTCCGGAGCGCCAAACCAGGCGACCAACATGTCTTCCCACCAGGCTTCATCGATTTCTGGGCCGGGATCGACGCCGAGAAACGCAACGTCCTCCGACGTCATTCCCTGCCCGACCAGATGCGGCTGGAACTTCGCCCGATCGATGACTTCCTTCGTGGCGTATCCCCCTAAAATCCAATCATCGGGGTCCGCCCGTCTGGACTTGTATGCCTTCAGATTTAGCTTCAGATACAGGAATATCTGCTGCTGACGTTCGTCTCCCACTCCGCTCTGCGGCAAACTGAGCGTCTTCTCGATTTTTTTGCGCCAATGTCGATCCTCGTATCGCGACGTGATCAACTGCAGCATGGTTTTTCCCTGTTCGGCATCAAGAGCCATGGTGTGTTCCTTACTCTGTTCTGATAATTGCCCGCCTACCGCCCATACAGTCCGGTGAACGATGCTTTTCCAATGGCATTCTGATTGAGGTAATACCCGACCATCGCGCCGGACGCCTCCTTCTTGAGCGGCAACTGGTCTATCTTCAATGCAAACACGGTAAAGATATACCGATGCGGCTTATCTCCCGGCGGAGGGCATGGCCCCCCGAAACCCGGCTGTCCGAAATCGGTCGTGCTCTGTATGCTGCCAGCCGGAGCTGTCGCGCTATCCAGATTTCCCGCGCCAGCCGGTAAACCGGTGGTCCCCGGTGGAATATTGAAGACGAGCCAATGCCACCAACCGCTCCCGGTGGGAGCATCGGGATCGTAGACCGTCACGGCAAAACTTTTCGTGTCCTTCGGGGCATGGGCCCATTGGAGCGCAGGCGAGACGTTTCGGCCTGTGCAGCCAAACCCGTTGAACACATGTTCATTGCCGATCGTGCCATGATCGTTGATCGTCGGACTGGTCACCTGAAACTCCGCCGCCATGCCGACCGCGGGAATCGCAAGCAGGGCGCCGAGCATTGAGGTTATCAATCGTCGCATCACTCCTCCCCTTTGTGTCTAATTCCCCGCCACCATCATTTCGGCAATCTTCACCGTCGGGCTGGCAATGCGTCCGCGGAATACGAGATCCGACCCAATGGTCTCAATGGTCGAGTACATCTGCTTGAGATTGCTCGCGATGGTGATCTCCTCGACCGGATAGGCCAACTCGCCGTTTTCGATCCAGAACCCGCTTGCCCCGCGGGAATAATCCCCGGTCACCATATTGATGCCGAAGCCGATCAAATCCGTGACATACAAGCCTTGCTTCACTGACCCCAGAATGTCTTCCGCCCTGGTCGTGCCCGGCACCATATAAAAATTCGTCGGCCCTGCAGAAGGACTTTCGCCGATGCTGCGCGCCGCATTCCCGGTCGAAGGCAAGCCCAATTTTTTGCCCGAGTACGTATCCAGCAAATAACTGGTCAACCGCCCGCGTTCTACCACGGCTTGTTTCCTTGTAGGCAGCCCCTCGCCGTCGAATGGGCGGGTGCCCAGCCCCCCGGGCATCCGCCCATCGTCATAAATGGTCACAAAGTCCGGCGCGATCTGCTGGCCGAGTTGCCCGATCAGGAAGGAAGCCCCCTTGTACAGGGCATAACCCGAAAGCGCACTGCAGAGATGGCTGAGCAGGCTACCCGCCACTTCGGGATCAAAGATCACCGGTACCCGACCCGTGGCCGCCTTACGCGCGCCCAATTTCCGGACCGTCCGCCTCGTAGCCTCCTGCCCAATGGCTTCCGGACTCTCCAACTTCGCGAACGCTCGATTCACGCCATACCAATAATCTCGCTGCATGCCGGCCGCATCCGACGCGATCGGCGAAACCGACAGGGAGAAAGAGCTGTTGGCGTACTGCCCGAGAAATCCATGGCTGTTCGCCAGGATGATCCGCCCGGATGACGAGTCGCACTCGCCCCCTTCCGAATTGGTAATGCGGGAATCGGCAGCAAACGCAGCCCGCTCGGCACGGAGTGCGAGTGCAATCTGCTCATCGGTCTGCAATTTCGTGCCGTCGTGAATATTCAACTCAGGAAACTCGGTCGCCAATTGCCCCGGATCGGGAAGGCCGGACACAGGATCCTCTACCACCGCTTGCGCCAGGGCGCAGGTTTCTTCGACAAACCGTTCCAGCGAATCGCGGGAAAAATCGGATGTGGATGCGCTGGCAGATCGCTGACCGAAGAAGACCCGCAATCCCAAGCGCTTTTCACGCGCCTTCGTCAATCGATCGACGGCCCCCATTCTGACCTGTACCGAGAGGGTTTCGCCGTCGGCCACCATGACATCCGCTGCCGTCGCGCCCTGCTTCGAAGCCCGCGTCAGCAGATCCTGCGCGATATTCGTATAGTCTTGCTCGCCGATCATACGTGTCATGGTTATGCTTTCGTCCCGCCGACGGTGATTTCGTCGATGCGTATGGTGGGCAGTCCGACGCCGACCGGAACCGACTGCCCTTCTTTTCCGCACGTGCCGATGCCTTCATCGAGCTTCAAATCATGGCCCACCATGGAGACCTGTTTCAAAATGTCCGGGCCGCTGCCGATCAACGTGGCCCCCTTCACGGGTCTCGTGATCTTCCCGTCCTCAATAAGGTAGGCCTCGCTGGCGGAAAACACGAATTTGCCGTTGGTGATATCGACCTGCCCGCCGCCGAACGACACGGCGTACAGGCCCTTTTTCACCGACTTGATGATGTCCTGCGGATCGGATTCACCGGCCAGCATGAAGGTGTTGGTCATTCGCGGCAACACCACACTCTGATAACTTTCGCGCCGCCCATTGCCGGTCACTGGAATGCCCATCAGGCGGGCATTTAATTTGTCGGTGATATAGCCGCGTAAAATCCCTTTTTCTATCAGGACCGTACGGCTGGTCGGGGTCCCTTCATCATCCACATTCAACGAACCGCGCCGGAATGGAAGCGTGCCGTCATCGACAATGGTGCAGACGTCGGATGCCACTTTTTTCCCCAGTAAGTTCGAAAACGCAGAGGTCTTCTTGCGATTAAAATCCGCTTCGAGCCCATGGCCGATGGCTTCGTGCAGTAAAATCCCCGGCCAGCCGCCGCCGAGCACAACCGGCATGACCCCGGCCGGTGCATCAACGGCGCTCAGATTCAAGATGGCTTCCCGCGCCGCTTCTCGCGCGAAGTGCAGATACCGCTGATCGTTCTGAAAATATTCCAAGCCAATCCGGCCGCCGCCGCCGAATGTTCCAACCTGCCGGTTGCCGTTTTCTTCCGCGATACAGGTCACCTGCAGCCTGGACAAGGGCTGGATATCTCCAACCATAAGCCCGTCGGAGGTCGCGACCAACATGACTTTATATTCGGTATTGTAGGCCGCCATGACGTTCTTGATCCGGGGATCATAGCGCCTGGCTTCCGCATCGATGGCATTTAAGAGGGTCACCCGCTCGCGGGTGGCCACTTCGATCGTGGCGCGGTCATGAGGGTACAGATCCCGGGCAAGAGCCGGCCGTTGGGTGACGGAAACCGGCACCGTGCCTTGCACCGAATTGGCGATATACCGTGCCGTATCGGCAGCGATGTTCAAATCTTTGGAGGTCAGTTCGTCGGAATAGGCAAATCCGGTCTTTTCCCCGGCGGTCGCCCGAACCCCCACGCCCTGCCCGACACTTTTTGTCGCCCGCTTGACGATCCCCTCTTCCATGGAGACCGATTCTGACTGGCAATATTCGAAATAGAGATCGGCGTAGTCGACGGCGGAAACCTTCACCCGTCCCAGCGCTTGCTCGATGTCTCGATCGGTAACCCCGAAACGCGCCAGCGCGCCGGACTCGTCCTTAGACATGGATCACTCCTCTCGTGCGGTGCGTGAGTATAACGCACTCTTTTCCGGAGGCGCAATGCACAGACACTCGAACCACCTGCAAATACAGCGAAATTGGGAAATATTGTTTGACATTCCCATACCCCACCGCTAGACTCGCGTTAGGTTTTTGAGGATTCACGTCGTACAAGAAAAGGTGCCCACGCCGTTCCATGAACGATTCTCGATCCCGCGACATCGAGCCTGCTCCCGACTCCGATCTGCTCTCGCAACTCGACCCGGACCTGCTGCCGAAACACCTGGCCGTCATTATGGACGGCAACGGCCGATGGGCCGAATTGCGCGGACTGCCTCGTATTGCCGGGCACCAGGAGGGCATTAAGTCCGTCCGGGAATTGATTTCGCTGTCGCTCGACCTCGGGATCAAGGTGCTCACCATCTATGCGTTTTCGCAGGAAAATTGGAATCGGCCGGCCCAGGAAATTACCGCATTGATGGGACTGCTGGAGCATTATCTTTCGACCGAACGGTCCAGCCTGGTCGAAAAGGGCGTGCGCTTCCAGACCATCGGTCGGGTCACCTCACTACCGCCATCGGCGCTACGCTGGGTGCGCACAACCGAACAGGAAACTGCGCATCTGGACAAGCTGATCCTCAACGTCGCCCTCAGCTACGGCGGCCGCGCCGAACTGGTTGATGCGGCGAGAGAGCTCGCGCGGGCGGTGCAGGAGGGGCGTCTATCTCTGGATCAAGTCGATGAACGCGCCATGCAGCAGGCCCTGTATACCCGCGACCTTCCCGACCCGGATCTGTTGATCCGCACGAGCGGCGAAACCCGCATCAGCAATTTTCTGTTATGGCAACTGGCCTATACGGAACTCTACTTCACCCCGACTCTCTGGCCGGATTTCCGTCGGCGCGAAACCTTGGTCGCGTTGATTGAATACCAGCGGCGCGAGCGCCGCTTCGGCCGAGTGTTCAGTAGCGTCTCCTCCTAGTCTCCGCGTGGTGAAACCGGGAACATGCCAGTGCGAGGAGATGATGTCGCCCACGGTGGACAAGGCTCGACCACGTTCCTCGTCGGAAACCGTTCGCCGTGTGATGGCCGCGGTCGTTTTTCTGCCGATCTTCTATATCCTGGTGCACGACCTTGGACCGATCGCATTCTTGGGGCTGGTGACCCTGTCCGGTATGCTGGCGGTAGCAGAGTTCTACCGGCTCCACTTGGCTCAAACACCCTGGCCCTGGTGGAGCTGGGTGGGAGTTGCCGCGACCGGGCTATTGCTGAGCAGCACTCAATGGCCGACATTCATTGCAGACCGGACGGTATTGTTGGGAACCGTCCTTCTCGCACTCTGCATGCCGCTGCTCTCCGGCAAACCATTGCGCGATTCGCTCACGGACGGCATGGTGCTGGTGATGGGCGTCCTGTATATCGGACTCTCACTCAGCCACCTCCTGCTCATTCGAGCATTGCCCGACGGAGCATTACTGATTTTCTTTGTCGTGCTGGTGACCTGGGCGGCGGATACCGGCGCCTATATCGCAGGAAAGTCCGTTGGACGGCACCCGTTGGCCCCGGTGGTCAGCCCGAAAAAAACCTATGAGGGCTTGGCGGGAGGCATTCTTCTGGCCTGCCTGGGGGCGATCGCGGCACGCGCCTGGTTTCTTCCTGCGTTCTCACTCATCGATTGCCTGGTGCTGGGCGTGATCCTCACCTTTGCCGGCCTCATCGGCGATCTGGCGGAATCGGCCATGAAGCGAAGCACGGGATTCAAAGATTCCGGCGCCTTGATTCCAGGCCATGGAGGAATGTTGGATCGACTGGATAGTCTCTTGTTCACCGGACCTGCCTTTTACTACTATGTCGCGATCGTCACGACCGTGTAACGGGTGACCGGTCGCCTGCTTGGAGTACGCCATGAAGAACATCGTTATTCTGGGTTCGACCGGCTCAATCGGCACGAACACCCTCGATATCGTGGAACGGTTTCCACAAGAGTTTCGCGTCATCGGCCTGACCGCCGGCTCGAATGACGACAAACTCGAAGCGCAAATCCGCCGTTTCCGTCCGGCATTTGCCGCCCTGGCCAGCGAGCCCGCCGCGGAGAAATTGCGACAACGTTGCGCCGACCTACCGGTGAAAATTTTCTCTGGCAATGAAGGAGTGGCCCAGGTCGCGCAATCCCCGGAGGCTGAATTGGTTATTTCGGCCATCGTGGGCGGCGCAGGGCTGCTCCCCACGCTGGCCTCAATCAAGGCCGGCAAGCAAATCGCCCTGGCGAATAAGGAACCGATGGTGATGGCCGGTGCCCTGATGCAGGCGGAAGCCCACAAACACCAGGTTCGCATTTTCCCCATCGATAGTGAACACAGCGCGATCTTCCAATCCCTTGAGGGGCACCGGCGTGAGGACGTCAAGCGCATTATTCTCACAGCGTCCGGCGGACCGCTGTGGGGCTTCTCCCGCGAGCAGCTACAGGATGTCAGTCCTGAACGAGCCTTGCAGCACCCGAACTGGAAGATGGGCTCAAAAATCACCATCGACTCGGCGACGCTGATGAATAAAGGGCTGGAAGTCATTGAAGCGCGTTGGCTCTTCGATATTCCGGAAACCCAGATCGAAGTCCTGGTGCATCGGGAGAGCATTATCCATTCTCTGGTAGAATACAGAGACCGGTCCGTCATCGCACAATTAGGCCTTCCCGATATGCGGACCCCTATTTCCTACGCCATGCGGTATCCTGAACGGATGCCATTGGATCTTCCGTCTCTGGATTTGAGCGAAATGAGCACCTTGACCTTTTTCAAGCCGGACCATGATCGCTTCCCTTGCTTACAACTCGGCTACGACGCGTTGCGGATCGGCGGAACCATGCCCGCCACGATGAACGCCGCCAATGAAGTGGCCGTGGAAGCCTTCCTCCAGAACGGCATCCGCTTTCTCGATATTCCGGACATCATTCGGAGTACAATGGACGCTCATACGCCGCGACCAATCGATGGTCTTGATGATGCTCTGGAGGCTGACCGCTGGGCTCGGGAAAAAGCCGAGTCTCTCGTGCATGCCTTGACGCGGTAATACCCTGAACCCAAGGAGTGTTGTTGTGGGAACAACCTTTGCCTGGTCCCCTGACGTGGTGTCGATGCTGACTCACTGGGCCCTTCCGTTCCTGGTGGTCCTGGGCGTGCTCGTCGCCTTTCACGAAATGGGCCATTTTCTCGCGGCGCGCTGGGTCGGGGTGAAAGTCCTGAAGTTTTCGCTCGGGTTCGGGCCAAAGATTTTCGGGCGCCAGGTCGGGGAAACGGAGTATCTGTTATCAGTCGTGCCCCTGGGCGGATACGTGAAGCTCTTCGGCGAAGACGAGCACGAAACCCTGACGCCGGAAGACAAAAAGCGGGCCTTTGTTCATCAATCCCTCTGGGGCAAAACACTCATTGTGGCAGCGGGGCCCATTTTCAATTTTATCCTCGCCTATCTGATCTATACGGCCTACATCGGGCTCGGCTACACCCTGCCCGTGCCAAGCTTTAAGGACATCATCCCTGAAATTGAAGCCGTGCTCCCCGGATCACCGGCTGATCTGGCAGGGTTGAAGCCTGGCGATCGAGTCATCCGGGTGAACGACAAAGAAATCTCGACCAACGCGGAACTGTTGAAATACATCTCCCAGAGCAACGGGAAACAACTCACGTTGGACCTCACGCGCGGCGAGCAGATCAAAACGGTGCTCGTTACGCCCAGCAAGACCACCATCCAGGACAACGGCAAGGCGACGACGATCTTCCAACTCGGGATCGAAGAACGCGCGCCGGTGATTACGGCCGTCATTCCGGGATCTCCCGCACAGGCCGCAGGGCTTGCTGCCGGAGACCGTGTCGTCCGCATTGACGGGCATGACATCTTCACGTGGTCCCAGATGACGGCGCTGGTGCGTGAGAATCCGAATCACGCGCTTCAGTTCGACGTTCAACGAGGCGGATCCGCACAGTCGATTTCCGTGACTCCGATGGGTGAAAAAGCCACGATCGACGGAAAGTCGACCGAGGTCGGAAAAATCGGCATCTCCGCCCAGAACCAAACTATTCTACAAACCAACGACCCCCTCAAAGCGCCTTGGTTAGGCGCGCAAGCAACCTGGGGCTGGACCGAACTCACGGTGGTCGGGATTTACAAGATCATCACCGGGGATATCTCCCGCAAGAATATCGGCGGCCCGCTCACCATCGCAAAAACTGCCGGAGATGCGGCCGAGCAGGGCACCTCCAGCCTGGTCTTTCTCATGGCGATGCTGAGCATCAACCTGGGCGTGCTCAATTTGCTGCCCATTCCTATTTTGGACGGCGGCCATCTGTTATTCTTCTTTATTGAAGCCATTCGACGAAAACCACTTGAAGATCGGCAGCGAGAACTGGCACAACAGGTGGGGTTGGTGCTGCTAGTCGGCATCATGATTTTTGCTTTCTGGAACGACATCGAGCGGTTGATTTCTCCGTAGCCCCACATGCGCGTCTCCGAAACTCTTATTCCAACATTACGGGAAGATCCGGGCGAAGCTGAAACGGTCAGTCATCGCCTCATGCTGCGCGCGGGCCTGATCCGGAAAGTCGCCGCCGGCATCTATACCTATCTTCCGCTTGGACTACGCGTCCTCCGGAAGATTGAGCGCATCGTCCGCGAGGAAATGAATCGGGCCGGCGCGCAGGAAGTGCTCCTGCCCGTCGCCTCTCCTGCCGAACTGTGGCGTGAAACCGGCCGGTGGGACTTCTATGGCAAAGAGCTCCTCCGGTTCAAAGACCGGCATGAGCGCGATTTCTGCCTCGGGCCGACACACGAGGAAGTGATCACCGATCTCTTCCGCCGGGAAGTCCGCTCCTATCGGCAGATGCCGTTGAACTTCTATCAGATCCAGACGAAATTCCGGGATGAGATCCGTCCACGCTTCGGGTTGATGCGCGGCCGCGAGTTCATCATGAAGGATGCGTACAGCTTCGATCGGGACGAAGCCGGGGCCAGACTGAGTTATCAAAAAATGTACGATGCCTACAACCGTATCTTCGCTCGCTGCGGACTGACGTTCCGTCCCGTGGAGGCGGACACCGGATTGATCGGAGGAAGCTCCTCCCACGAATTCATGGTGCTGGCCGAAACCGGTGAGGAAACGATTGTCTACGCCGAGAACGGCGCCTACGCCGCCAACGTTGAACGCGCCGAGGTGCTTCCGCCCGAGGAATCCCCATTGCCGGCTCCCCGACCGCTGACCGCCGTCTCGACTCCAGGGCGACGGACGGTGGAGGAAGTCACCACGTTCCTGAACATTGCGCCAGATCAACTCGTAAAAACACTGCTCTACAGCACGGGCAAGGACGCTGTCGCCATCCTGGTTCGAGGCGATCATGACGTGAACGAAATCAAGGTCAAGCGGCTCCTCGGTGCAACCGATATCGAGCTCGTCGCGCCGGAGCTGATTCCCAAGTTGACCGGCGCACCCGTCGGCTTTGCCGGCCCAGTCGGTTTGAAACAGATTAGAATCCTGGCCGATTTGGCAGTAAAGACGATGGCAAACTTTGTCGTCGGAGGCAACCAGGCCGACACTCACTTCATCGATGCCAACTGGGCGCGTGATTTCACAGTCGACCAATTCGCCGACCTCCGCAATGCACAAGCCGGGGATGTCTCCCCGCGCAAAGACGGCATCCTGAGGACGGCGAAGGGGATCGAAGTCGGCCATGTCTTCATGCTGGGGACAAAGTATAGCCAGGCGATGAAGGCCACATTTTTAGATGCGCAGGGACAGGAACAGCTCGCCGTCATGGGCTGTTATGGAATCGGCGTGAGCCGGGTTTCTGCGGCATCGGTCGAACAGAATCACGACGCCAAGGGCATCAAGTGGCCGATTCCGATCGCGCCCTTTCACGTCACACTGTTGCCGCTGAGTCAGTCTGAACCGGTGACCCGGCTAGCCGACTCCCTGTATCGAACGATGGAACAATCCGGCATCGAAGTCCTGTGGGACGACCGCGACGAGCGGGCGGGCGTCAAATTCAACGATGCCGACCTGATCGGCGCCCCGTTCCACCTGGTCATCGGAGAAAAAGGGTTGGCGCAGGGACAGGTCGAGCTCAAACTGCGTCACACCGGCGAAACCAGGAAAATCGCTCCGGATCAAGTGATCCCGACCCTGACCGCGCTTCTGCAAGCCGCGTCCTAAACTCCCCTCCTGCTCCGCTCGTTCGCCACCATCACCAAGGCTGCATCAAGTTACTGCGGGCCGACACGATCCCCAGCACCAGCGCGGGTTTGAAAACGCGTTTTGCTTGCCTTGACTACGCATTGCGATACACTGACTCACACGGAAGACGCACCGTCCGAAGCTCGTTCACGGCAAAGATTTCCAGGCCGACATCGCGTTTCCGACCCTGCGCGCGAATCCCGGTTCAGCCCGTTTGGAGACACGTTGATGCAGCCCAAAGCTCCGCTGCCTGGTGTAGGCGATGCCGCTCTCAAGTCCGGGAACGCCGAACAGGTCAAGCGGATCAGCGCCCGGATTCTCGCCGCCGCCGACATAGACCAAATCCTGCTGGACCTGCGCCATGAAATTCTAGGCTGCTTCGACGCAGATGACCTCACGCTCTTCGTGGTGGATTCGGAAAAGAAAGAAATCTTCTCCAAGATTCCCCATCTCGACACTGTTCAGGAAGTGCGCACCCCGATCACCGAACAAAGCCTTGCGGGGTTCTGCGCCAAATACCTGCGCCCCGTCAATGTCGGCGATGCTTACAGCCTCGTGGAGCTCAGCGCGATTCACCCGGCGCTCACGCACGATGCCACCTACGACAAGAACACCGGCTTCAAAACAAAACAGGTCCTCGCCTACCCCGTCGTCGCCGAAAACAAATATCTCATGGGGGTGATTCAACTCCTCAACAAGAAAAGCGGCGGACGGTTCACGCGCAAAGATGAAGAGTGTGTCGCGGAAATCGCCAAATCGTTGGGAACCGCGTTCTACACGCTTCGAAAGACGTCAAAAAAACCGCCGTCCAAGTTTGACTACCTGCTGACCAATGGAAAGATTTCTCAGCACGATCTCGATGTGGCCCTCGCCGAAGCCAAAAAAGGCACGACGGATATCGAATCGCAGCTCATCGAAAAATATAAGATTCCAAAAGCCGAGATCGGCAAATCGCTCGCCAATTTCCACAAGTGCCCCTATATCGAATACAACGAACGCACGATCGTCGACATCGAGTTACTCAAAAACCTCAATGTTGATTACCTGAAAAAAAATCATTGGATGCCGCTCAAGCGGGATCGCGCCGCCATTGAAATTCTGACGGACGATCCCGGCGACCTCGACCGCGTCCAGGACATCAAGCGCACATTCCCCGGGCTCAACATTCGCTTTGCCGTCAGCCTTCGCCGCGATATCGCTCTGTTCCTGGCTAGCACCACCGGAACCCCCGACGTCAGCAACAAGATGAATGAGAATGTCTCTGACATTCTCGGCGAATTGGTCAACGAATCGCAGCTCGAAGCCCAGGAAGACGCGTCCAGTGCGGGGCTCGACGAAAACGACAATGCCATCGTGCGGCTGGCCAATCAGATCATCGCCGACGCCTTCCGGCAAGGCACGTCCGACATTCACATCGAACCCTATGGGGAAAAGCGCGATACGCTCGTCCGGTTTCGGGTCGATGGCGACTGCTTCGAGTACATGAAGATTCCGCCGAGTTATCGCCGCGCCATCGTGTCGCGCCTGAAGATCATGGCCAGCCTCGATATCGCGGAGCGACGCAAGCCGCAAGACGGAAAGATCAAATTTAAAATCGGCGAGAACAAGGAAATCGAGTTGCGCGTCGCCACCATCCCGACTGCCGGCTATAACGAAGACGTTGTCATGCGTATCCTGGCCGCCAGTGAACCGCTGCCGGTCGATAAGATGGGCTTTTCGGAACGTAATCTGCGCGAGATCAAAAGCATCGCCGAGAAACCCTACGGCATCATTCTCTGCGTGGGTCCCACCGGTTCCGGAAAGACGACCACTCTGCACTCGGTGCTCGGCTACATCAACACGCCGGACATCAAGATCTGGACGGCGGAAGACCCGGTCGAAATCACGCAGTACGGCCTGCGCCAGGTCCAGGTGCATGCCAAGATCGGATTCACCTTCGCGGCGGCCATGCGCGCCTTCCTCCGCGCCGATCCGGACGTCATCATGGTCGGAGAAATGCGGGATAAAGAAACGGCGGATACCGGCATCGAAGCCTCGCTGACCGGCCACTTGGTGCTCAGCACGTTGCACACCAATAGCGCGGTGGAAACCATCACCCGCTTGCTCGACATGGGCTGCGACTCGTTCAGTTTCGCCGACGCCATGCTGGGCGTACTGGCTCAACGATTGGCCCGGCGCATCTGCAAAGACTGCAAGGAGGCGTATCAGCCGTCGAAGGAGGAATACGAGGAACTGCGCCTGGGATACGGCCCTGAATATTGGGACGCCCTTAAAATCCCCTTCGACGCGAACTTCCGTCTCTATCGGGGCAAAGGGTGCGACACCTGTAATCGTACCGGACTGAAAGGCCGCGTGGCGCTCCACGAATTGCTTCTGGGCACCGACAAAATGAAAAAGTTGATCCAGAACAAAGCGAAGACCGATGAGATGCTGAAGGCCGGCATGGAAGACGGAATGACCACCCTGGTCCAGGACGGCATCCAGAAGGTCCTGCAGGGACATACGACGTACAAAGAAGTCAAAGCCGTCGCCATCAAGTAGGCGGCCGGCCGCCCATCACCGGGACCGGCTACCGCGCGGGATGCACCGACGTGAGCCGGTTCAATTCCCCCTCCAATCGCGCAATGTCTCTGGTTCGTTCCAGTTTCTTCGCGCAGGCCACAGCCTGACTCAAGGCCGACCGCGCCTGGTCAAATGCTTCTTGTGCTAAATAGCTTCGATACGCCCGCTCCGAATAGGCCAGCCCTTGATCGGGAAACCCCCGCCGGTCCGCAATCCGGCCCAGCCGTAGTAAATCAGCCGCGATGTCCGTCCGTTGTTCCGCCGCCTTATCCAACTCGAGGGCTCGCGCATATTCCCGTTCTGCCGCCTCATAGTCGTGCGCGGCTTCGGCCAGCATGCCGAGATTCACATGATTACTGGCTTCGGATTCCGGATTTCCCATCGCCTGATTCAAGGCCATGGCCTGACGGAACAATTGCGCGGCCTGCGCCATCTCCCCTTTACCCTGCCGTACGAGTCCAAGGTTGTTCCGGAGCGTCGCTTCGACTGATCGACTGTTTCTCTGCTGAGCGAGCTCCAAGGCTTCTTCATACCGCCGCTCTGCATCCTGTATGCTTCCCGCTTGATGCTCCGCAGTGGCCAAGGCGGTCAGACTGTCCATCAAGAGATCGGGCTCTCCCAGTTGTTGCGCCAAGGTCACGGCTCGCACGTGAGACTCAACCGCCTGAGAAACATCTCCGCGCCTGAGAGCGACACGTCCGACATCATTGAGGGCGCCGATGAGACGCTTCGTGTCATCGAGGCTTTCCGCCATCCGACGCGCCGCCTCGTACTCTTCACCAGCGCGGGCCAGATCTCCTCGCATCATCAAACGATCACCCTGACGCCTCAAAGATTCACTTTGCGCGGCCAATGGTCCTGGTTGTGGCGCGGGAGGAGCCGGCGGCGGAGGACTCGCACATCCCGCCCACAGACACCACGCCATGGCGCAGACTCCCGCCACTGAGGCCTGGATTGTCGCTCTCATCGACGCAACTGATCTCCTCTCAAACTCCGGGCTCCTTCCCGGGAGGGTGACGGTGGCTCCTTCGGCGCCGGCCCGGCGTTCTGCGCAAACCGGCTGAAAGGAAACGTCTGCTTGGCCCCGCGCACCAGAATGGACATGTCGGTCAGCGTGGTTTCAGCCGTGTGAATGACGGGACCCAGTTCCTGACTCACTTCGCTCACAGAATCAGAGAGTCGCTTGACGCTGGTGAGCGTCAATTGCGCACTGTCGAGAATAGCCGGCAGCCGGCCGGTGGTCTGCTGGACATCGGCCGTCACCCGATCAACGATGCTCAGCGTGCGCTTGATGGAGCCGGTCATGGCCGGGAGCGCAGTGGCCGTCTGTTCGACCGACGCAATCGTCCGCTGCACCGAAGCGACGACCGCCGGCAGCTCTTGCGTGGCCAGTGCGACCTGTTCGAGCGCTTTGCCGCCGGCCTTCAGGCCGCCTTGCATATCCTGCGTAATGGTTTCGACGCGCAGTAGCGTTTGCTTCACGGCCATCAACACCGGTTCCACCTCGTTGAGCAGATCTCCGATGTCCCTCGGTTCAACGGCACGAATGATGGCCCCTTCGGCCAATACCGGACTGCTGGGGGTGCCCATGCCGATATCAACCTGTGTCTGCCCGACCACCACCCCGCTCTTGGTGATATGCAGGTCGGAATTGTCTTTCACCATGTCCTGATACCGCGTCAATAGCTGGAGGGTCAGATCGACCGTCCCGCGATCGTTGAGGTCCACCTGCTTGACCCGGCCGATGCGAATCCCCGAGACAACGACGGGCGCCCCCGGCTCAAGACCGTAGGATTTACTCAGGCTGGCCTTAAGCTGATACTTGGACTCGAAAAGATGTTCCGTCCTCGACATCCAAAAGCCTGCCACGGCGAGAATCAGCGCGGGAATTAGTACGAATGTGCCCACGATCTGCGCCAGCCGCCCGCTCGATAGACGATGAGAATAGTGCATCACCGATCACCTTTCCATCCGACAAGCCCGCACCGGCTATTCCACATACCGTTTCAGCGCTGCCGGGACAAGTTCACGCACCCCATCACGAGTTCCGTCCGCCTGCACACGCCCCTCGCGAAGGACCACCACCCGATCGACAGCTTCGACGAACGGTGACCAGGCGCGCAACACCGCCAGCACCGTCAAGGGATGATGGGCTCGCCACTCTTCGACATAACCTTTCAGTCCTAAGACCATGTCGGCGTCCAATCCAGCCACCGGATCATCGAGGAGCAGGACTTCCGGCGCCAACATCATGGCCCGCGCAATGGCTCCCCGGCGCGCTTCGCCCTGGTTGAGCTCAGCGGGAAAACGATCCCGCAGAGCGGCCAATCCTAACCGCTCCAACTGTCCCATGACCGCTTGTTCGCGATGCCGATCCGACATGCCTCCCCGGTGATAGCGAAGCGGCAGGAGCACGTTGTTGAACAGCGTCATATTGCTCAACAGCCCCGGTTGTTGCAGCACCACGCCGACTCGCAGCCGCACAGACTTCGTATCTTCGTCCGGAACCTCGCTCCAATCCTGCCCCAGGACAAGAACCCGTCCCGATTCCGGAGCAACCAGTCCGGCGGCAAGCTCAACCATCAAACTTTTCCCGGCACGACCCGGTCCGACACAGGCGACAAACTCCCCCGCCATAATTCTGAGATCTAGTTCCAACCATAGATCCCCGCCCAACATGGGCGCGCGGGCGTTCTCAAACATAATGGCCGGCTCGGTCATAGATACAACGGCACCGTCACGACGACATCGATCAGCAGACAGAGAACGAACGAATTGATCATCGCTCGGGTCGTTTGTTGCGGCACCTCCGTGTAAGACGATCGGACGGCCAGGCCATGGTAGCAACAGACGGCCGCGACCGCCGATCCAAATCCCAGGCCCTTGATGGCAGTCATGAGGACATCCGTCGTGGACAAGGCCCTGATCACACTTTCCGCGAACGCATCGAGAGGAATGGTCAATTGCGCATCGGCGACGAGGTAGCCTCCGAATACCGCCACCACATCGAAATAGAGTGTCAGACAAAGCATCGACAGCACCATGCCGACCATGCGCGGCATGATGACAAAACGGCTGATGGGAATACCCATGAGCCGTAGGGCGACGACCTCGCGCGTCACCGACATGTTGCCGAGCTCAGTCGCAATGGCCGACCCGGATCGCCCCACGACAATGAACGCCGTAACCAACGGACCGAGCTCCCGAATCACCGTGACCACGATGATGCTCCCCACCAGCCCGCCCGCTCCAAGCCTCGGAAGCTGCGTGCCGGCCTGAGTCACAATAATGATGCCCAGCAACAGCGCAATGACCGTGGTGACCGGCAGCGCATCGACCCCCGTGAAGAGAATCTGCCTGACCAGCACCCGGAACGTTTCCCCGCGCCCTTGCCGTGGACGAATGATCAGATCGAGCACGGCTTGCGCAAACAACGTCGCCAGCGCCGCCAGATAGGCGTATCCCGCGATGGTCTTGCGTCCTACCCATGTGATCATCCGTTCCGAACCGCCTTCCACTCAACAAGGCATGTCAGGGCACCTGAGGCTACGAGCGACGGCGAAATTGTAGGGGACCATTACCCGTAAAGCAACGCGTCTGGGGCGGGGCCGGCCGAGGTCTGGAAGCAAGGAGGCCGTAGAATACGGAAATGGTCAACTGACGGGGGAGAAGCCGCCTAATGCTTCAATCGCGGCTTATGCGCGTGGCCGGTGCTTGATCACGAACTGCTGGATGCGCTGGAGCTGCGGAGGACGAACGACCAAAAACTCAACCCCGAACTCACCGCCCCGCGCCCACCGGACGACGGCCTCCTCCACGCGCAGCGGCCACTCGTGTCCGTCGGATAGAAACAGTGAGACTTTCATGTGAAATCCCGGCGGCATCGTCTGTTCGGATTTTGCCATACATCCGGTCGAGGAGAGATCCAGCAACTCCGCCTCCCCTTCGATTTCATCTTCGCCGATGAACTCGAGACGGCAATCAGCCGCAACTCGACTCGACTTACGCAACGTTTTTGTTTCTTCCACCTGACCTCCTCTTCGTCACCCGCACCGGACCGCCCTCATGCGCTTGACATCCGCCCTATTCGATCACCGGGGCCGTGGCGAGAAATTGGCGTAATCGATCCTGCTCGACGGTCCCCATCGACACGAACTCCACACCGAAATACGAGCCCTCCCCCCACCGAACCAGCGCCAGATCGACCGCCGTGGGACAGGTCTCGCCCGGGAGCAAGATAATCAGCGACATGGCATCCCCCACCTTCACCCCGGCCTCACTGCCGATCTTGCATCCACCGGGTGACAGATTGTGGACGACCCCCTCACCCTCCGCATCGCCATTAAAACTGAGGGTCGGGGCAAAGGGCGCGAATGATAACAGGCAGGTCCGGGAGACCATGCAGCGACGGTGCTGCCGGAGTTCAATACGAACGGGCGTAACCTTATTGTCTTGATCCATGGCGGAGCGGATGATGCGGTCGTCTTCTGGAACTAGCCAAAGTCAGTATACCGCAGGGGGCGGGAGACGCCGAATACTTCTCGTGATTTCGCCGGCCACCGCCCATGAGGTTTGAGGGAGGTACACCGGCGCTCCGGGAATGCAGCCTATCGCCGATAAATCGGCGGCTCGCCGGGGGGACGGCTCTTGAACCGGCGGTGCTGCCAGAAATATTGTTCCGGCACGCGGCGGACAGCCCCTTCGATCAACCGGTTGATGCGGGTGGCATCGTCCATCATTTCGCCGGATGGAAAATGATCCAGGGCTTCCCCCACTTCGATGTCATAACCGGATCCATCGGCTCGCCGGTAGTAAAAGCAGGGGACGACCGCCGCGCCGCTGACCTTCGCCAGGCGGGATGTCGCGGTCAGGGAAGAGGCCGGCACGCCGAAAAACGGGGCAAAGACGCTGCGCTTCGATCCGGCATCGATATCGGGAGCGTACCAGACCACCTGGTTCCTGGCCAACGCGCGCAGGATCCCTCGCATATCACGATGTTGGATCAACTCCGAATAGTATCGACTCCGGCACCGGTTCGCGACCATATCCGCCACGACATCATTCTGCGGTCGATACACGATGGCCACCGGCTGCTCCATGGCCATGAACCGGCCGGCCAGTTCAGCCGCATGCAAATGCGCCCCGCAGAGCAGGACGCCCCGCCCCCGGCGAAGCGCCTCGCGGATATGCTCCAGCCCCTTGATCGTGCACTCGCAATGCGCCCGCGGATCTTTCGCCCACCAGGCCATCGCGATTTCCAGCACCCCCATTCCCATGGACTCGAACGAGTGCAGGGCGACCCTGTTACGCTCCTCGGATGACTGCTCCGGGAAACACAGTGCCAAATTCACGCGGACGATGTCGCGGCGCTTGGTGAGCAGTCCGTGCAAAATGCGCCCGCACCGGCGCCCGAATGCGAGTTGCAAACGATAGGGAAGCCAGGACAGCAGCCAAAACAGAGCAATGCCGACCCACGTCGGCCAATACACCGGATGATAGACGCTACGTGCCTGATGCCGCTTATGTTTTGCCTGAGTGCTGGACATGGCCAAACGGGTCAGCCATTGTAGGGAAACGGAGCGAGGAGCGCAATCTCGAACGATGCGTGGAAACGGAGGGCGAGGTAGACACCCGCGGCTTCCGTAGAGCGGGCCCGACGTGAAACGCGGCGAATCCTCCTCCAGGCAGGCTCTACCGGTCTGGATGAACGGCGCACCGCCCCGGCTCGTCAGGAGGCCGGTTTCGTGGACAGGGTGATGAACTTTCGCAAACGCATTTCAGCGACCGGCGACAAATCGACGAATTCCAGGCCATAGACTTGCTCTCGCTCCCAGCGCACCGTGGCTTCCTCGACCGTCATCGGCGAGACCTGATTGGGCAGGGAAAGGCTGACCGATACTCGATCGCCGCGCTGGATCACGGTTTCGCTCATCACCTTCGCTCCTCGCATCGACACATCAAAGACGACACCGATTCCATCGCCGCCGCGACCGAGCCACTTAGCCAAACCCAACCGAGAAAACGAACAGGCAAACGGCGCCGGCACGCGCAACCGCGGATGCTGACGCAAGTCGACGGAGAATTGTTCCTGTCCCGTAGTGCCGCTCATACGTACCCTCCCGTATGGATTACGGCCACTGTACCGCACTCGCGACGCCTCGAAAAATAAAATATCGAAATCAACCGGCGGTAATGATACGGATTGGCGCGACCAGTCGAGGACAACCAAAGGGTCGCTTCCGGTCTCTGCCCGGTGATGCTGCCGCGCAATGCTTACGGCCGATGCTTTCCTCGTTGCTGCATCATGTCGGCGCACGTAGGGCTCAGCTCCTGCACATGTTCCCTCAAGCACTGCATAATCCGTCCTTCACCCGCTTTTACCCCCGCGCACAATTTTTTCACATCTTCGGCGCAGGCCTTCCTTCCGTGACGCCCCCCACGCCCTTCCCCTTCCGGCCCCTTCCCGCCGCTGCCGGACGAATCGGGAGACATCGCCGGCTGTTCCTGACCGGAGGACGCTGGCGGATCCGATCCGGCCCTGGCCGGTTCATGCACCCCCGACAGACCGATCACGAAACACATCCCGAGCACCATCGCCGTCGCCTTTCGCAAAGCGCCGCACGCAGTAGGCATACATTCCCCCTTCTCTGTTGATGCCGTTGTCCGACCCCGGACAACAGATGGCCCCACAGTGGAGCCCCCTTCTACCGCACACTTCATTCAACGCGGTTACCGGTAGGCGGTTGACGACTGTCAGCGGCGGAGTTGACCTGCAGAGCCCCGCTCATACTCTTGTCGGGAGTCGGATAGGCCCTTGCGAAAAACCTTCCGCTTGACTATTGTAGCGGGATGCAACAAATTTCCCCGACTCGGATTCCGGTGGATGTTGTCCACCGCGTTCACCATAAGTTCTGGACCTACCTCCTATTCTGGTCGATCGTCGCAGGTTCGGTGATTGGCGTTCCAGCCTATGGAGTGTTCTACGGATATTCCTGGCTGGATTGGACGATGTTTGTCGTGCTGTATCTGGTCACCGGCCTTGGCATCACCGTGGGATACCACCGGTTATTGACGCATCGCAGCTTCGAATGTCCCGATTGGGTGAAAGCCTGCCTGCTGGTCGCCGGCGGCTGGGCCCTGCAGAATTCCGGTGCGAAATGGACGGCTGATCATTTGCGTCACCATGCGCATTGTGACGATCCGGCTGATCCATACAATGCTAAGCGTGGATTCTGGTATAGCCACTGCGGCTGGCTGCTCGATCCGGTTCCGTGCAACGATGAACGATTCGGCTCACGCGTCATGCAGGACCCGGTGGCAATGTGGCAACACCGCAATTATGCGGTAATCGTTCTCATCGGCCTCGCCCTGCCTTTTGTCGTGGGCTTCCTCCATAACGGATGGCAGGGTGGAATCGGAGGATTTATGCTGGCCGGCGTCGGACGGACCTTTGCCGTCCTGAATTCCACCTTCTGCATCAATTCAGTCTGCCACATATGGGGCGAGCAACCCTATGGCACGTCCGATTCAAGCCGCAACTCTTGGCTGGTTTCCTTGCTCACTTTCGGCGAGGGGTATCATAATTACCACCACACCTACCCGAGCGATTATCGTAACGGGCCGCTCTGGTACAATTTTGATCCGTCGAAGTGGCTGATCTATACCTTATCGAAGCTAGGGCTGGCCTCATCACTCCGGACAGCGTCCCCCGGTAACTGAACGCCTTGCAGCCGCCCTGAGTGGAGGGAGCTATTGCGGCTGAGGATTATTTTTCTCGCCCCGGTCAAACTGATAGCAATCCCCCTCACTCATCTGCTAGGATGAAGCGTGATCTTATGACGGGCCGCATAAGAATCACGGTTTCGAATGGCTCATCACCGATATTGTTTGTTACCGAGAAGTTGATCGGAAGTCAGACCCAAGTCGCCCCTACCACCGCGCCTTCGGCCCGCTCATTCCCCTCATATCCTTGTTCTCGTGTCGCCGACAATGTCACTTTTCAAAAGGAGAGACCCCTATGGGTAACAAATTGTATGTCGGCGGACTGCCGTATGCTGCCACTGAATCGCAACTGAGCAACTTGTTCTCCGCTCACGGCACCGTTGAATCGGCGCGTGTGATCACGGACAAGTTCACGGGGCAATCACGCGGCTTCGGCTTCGTGGAAATGTCCACGGCGGAAGAGGCGAAGGCGGCCATCACCGCATTAAACGGCTCGGACATGGATGGCCGGCAACTCACTGTCAATGAAGCGAAGCCCCAAGAGCCTCGCTCAGGTGGCGGCGGGGGCGGACGGTTCGGCGGCGGTGAAAACCGCGGCGGACGCAACCGCTTCTAAGATACGGCGAGAGTCGTCTCGGCTGCACAGGGGCGCTTCATCCGAAGCGCCCCTGTGTGTTTGCGCAGTAAGCCTCACTGTTCATCAGGCCGGCCCCGTAATGTTTTAAGCTGCCCTCGTTTGGATTTATCCTCCAGCCGTCTTTTCTTCGACCCTTTTGTCGGTTTGGTCGGTCGACGCGGTATCCGCGGAATCGCCGCCTGTTGAATCAATTCCACGAGACGCTCCAAAGCCAGCGCACGGTTCCGCTCCTGGCTCCGCGAGTCCTGCGCCTTGATGATAAGAATCCCCTCACGCGACACGCGATGATCCCGTAACTCCAACAACCGCTCCTTGTAAAACGGGGGAAGGGAAGAGGCCCGTATATCGAACCGGAGATGAATTGCGGACGAGACCTTATTCACATGTTGTCCGCCGGCGCCTTGCGCCCGCACAGCCGTCAATTCGATTTCCTCATCCGGAATCGACACATGTGTTGAAATGGCCACCATATCATCCTCTCCATCCGCAGATTGGGAAAACGTACCCGTATGCCGGCGAGGGAGTCAATCGAACACAGCCGGGAAGACACAGATCTCTGCTCATCGCGCATCTGGCTGCAAGAACAGGTTACGGTACGGAGGCGTTCCCCTTTTAATCATCTGACAGGTTTGCGCTCCCGAGCGTACCGTGCAGACCACAGCATTCCATACACGCAATCAGTGGACGGAACGCCTCTTGCCGATCCTGCGGCTTCCCTGCTTGTTTCTCGCCACCGCCTTGGAGCTGCATGCGCCTTCCCTTCTCCGCGCCATGCTGGTTGCGGAACGAGGAAACGAACTGGCCCTGAATGCCGCGGCCGTCGCTGACACTGTTGTTGATCGCGTCCTGTTCGAGCAGTATGACGATACCAGTTGTTCGCCAACGACTGTCCCCTCCTCAACGGCGCGTCCAAGGCGAGAACGGCCCGGCTCCTGCGATACCACACACTCTACCGGTATTACTCCTGGCTGGGAGTCACCGATGCCAGTGGAACGATTGTCGCCGCCACCAACGCGCGCCCTCCGCTGGGCGCGCCGGCAATCAATCGCGCAGCTTTCGATGCGGTGCGGCGATCAGGAACTACTCGCGTTGAACCGGTGTCCACTTCTGTCTAGGCACTGGCCTTCCTCCGGCGGCACCGATCGTACACTGCGGCGCCCCGGGCGCACCTCTTTGTGCCGGATCTGTACCCACCGAGAAAAGAGCGGCCACGAGGTCCTCGCCAGTCTCAATGCAGGGGACAGCGTGAAACAAATGCCGGGGGTTGTGTGGGCACTTCTTAGGATGAACAGGACGTACTCAACGTCTATAATGACTATGACACCCACTGCGGCTCGAAGCCAGACGACCTGGATCAGTTCCTCCAGGTGATACGATCCGTCGAAGACGTTTGGATGGAGCTCGTAGTGTTGCCAGCACCTGACAAGCAGGGAGTGGCATGAATATCCGCCCTATCCATGTTTTGTTGATTGAAGACAATCCGGGCGACATTCGCCTGGTGCGTGAATCCTTGGGACAAACACGGGACGGGCAATTCACGCTCACGCACGTCGACCGTCTCGATGCGGGCATCCGCTGTCTGAACGAGGCCCTGATCGATGTCATTCTCCTGGATCTCTCCCTGCCCGACAGTCAAAGCATCGAGACCCTGCTCAGGATGCATGCCGCGGCGCGTGGGATTCCGATCGTGCTGATGACCGAGCTGGAGGATGAAGAGTTAGGTCTGCACCTCATTCAGGCTGGAGCGCAAGATTATCTGATTAAGGGACAGACCTCGGCGCCCCTTCTCGCGCGCGCGTTACGGTATGCCGTCGGCCGCAACCGGCTTGAAGAAGAACTGCGCGAACAGACACGGTTTCTCCAATCGGTCCTCAATGGCATGGCCGACGGGGTGGTGATGGCCGATGAAACCGGCACGTTTCGAGTCTGGAACCCCGCCGCAGAGCACATCCTGGGAAGCGGTCATGCCCATAAGACAGTCGGCCGATGGTCCGACGATTTCTCCATGTTTCTCCCCGACCGGATGACACCCTACCCGCCGGAAGACATTCCCCTGGCACGGGCCATCCGGGGAGAATCCGTGACCGGCGCAACCATCTTTCTCAAACGCGGGACTCAGCGTGACGCCCTATGGCTTGACGTGTCTGCCCGGCCATTGCGGGATGAGATGGGACTGATCAAGGGCGGGGTGATGGTGTTTCGCGACATCAGCGAAACCACACGCACCGACGAAGCGCTGAGGGACAGCGAGGCCCGCTTCCGCGCGATCATGGACAATAGCCCTGCCCTGATTTTCCTCAAAGATCGCGAAGGACGATATCTCCAGGCGAACCGGCAATTTGAAACCATTTTCCATCTGGCGCAGAAAGATCTTGTCGGAAAAACCGACGACGAAATCTTTCCGCCCGCCCAGGCCGCGGCATTTCGCGAAAATGACCTGAAGGTGTTCGAGGCCGACGCCCCCATGCGATTTGAAGAATCGGCGCTCCATGACGATGGCCCCCACACCAGCATTGTGGTGAAATTCCCCCTGCGCAATGCTGCAGGCCGCTGTTACGCGCTCTGCGGAATCGCCACCGACATTACCGATAAGCAACGGGCGGAGGAAATCCAGCATCACCTCGACAAGGATCGCCTCCTCCTGCTGGAATCCACCGGTGAAGGAATTTATGGCCTCGACCGACAGGGCCGATGCACCTTTATTAATTCAACGGCCTCGCGCATACTCGGGTACCCGCCCAATGAACTCCTCGGCCAGGACATGCATGAGCGCATCCATCATTCGTTACACGACGGCGCGACACACCCCCGGACGCGCTGCCATATCCATGAAACGCTTGCGGATGGGAAAGGCCGCAAGGTCGATGATGAAGTGTATTGGCGCAGGGACGGGACCTCATTTCCCGTCCAATACTCCTCCTTCCCGGTCATAGAACAGAGACTCGTCACCGGGGCCGTGGTCGTCTTTCTTGACATTACCGACCGCAAACGGGCTGAGCAGCAACTGACCGCGTCGCATGACCAGCTCAGAATGCTGACCGCCCGCCTGGAATCGGTGCGGGAGGAGGAACGGATTCTTATCGCGCGCGAAATCCATGACGAACTGGGCCAGGCGTTGACCGGCGTGAAGCTTGAACTCTCCCTGTTGCGCGACCAGCTCCCTGATCTGGCCCCTGCGTTGCAGCATCGCCTGGAATCGATCTCCGGGCTCGTCGACGCCACAATCCAGTCAGTCCGAAGGATTGCCACGGATCTGCGCCCCATCGTGCTGGACCAGCTGGGCCTCATTCCGGCAATCGAATGGCAAACGCAGGAATTTCAATCACGCACCGGGATTCAATGTCGACTCGACATTTACCTTCGGTCCGCGCAGCTCTCGCAAACCGCATCGACCGCCATGTTCAGAATTTTTCAGGAGATCCTCACCAATGTGGTGCGCCATGCGAAAGCCTCTGTTGTCAAGATCACCCTTCAGGAGCAGGCCGGCGGGCTTATGCTTGAAGTACACGACAACGGGCGCGGCATCACCGAATCCGAGCTGGCCGATCCTCAGTCCCTGGGCTTGGTCGGAATGCGAGAACGCGCCTTACTGCTCGGCGGCAATATCACCTTCGTAGGCAATGCCGAATCGGGAACCATCGTGCGAGTCAGAATTCCTCTTGAGCACCCGCCCCAAGGCTGACGCGGGGAGCTGACGCGTGCCGCAATGACCGGTCCACCTTGGGCCAGACGCAACGCAGGGAGCACTTTGTGACTAAAATTCTGGTCGTGGATGATCACGCGGTCGTTCGGCAAGGCGTCAAACAAATTCTCAACGAGCAGTTTCAGGGCGTCGTGATCGGCGAAGCTCGGAACGCGGAGGAAATGATGGACCGGCTACGGAAGTTCGCCTGGGACATCGTGATCCTCGACGTCGGCATGCCGGGAAAGAGCGGCCTCGACGCTATAAAGGACCTCAAGCAGGTCTGTCCGAAACTTCCAGTCCTTGTGCTTAGCGCCTATCCCGAAGATCAGCTGGCCAGGAGAATGCTCAAAGCGGGAGCCGCCGGGTACCTCACCAAAGACAGCGCCCCGAACGAATTGGTGCACGCCCTCAGGAAGATCCTGGGAGGCGGAAAATTTGTGAGCGCCTCCATGGCTGAGTTACTCGTCGCCAACCTCAATGAGGATGCCGAAAAACCTCTGCACGAACTGCTCTCTGACCGCGAGTACCAGGTCATGTGTTTAATCGCGGTCGGCAAAAGCCTCAAGGAGATTGCGGATGACCTTTGCGTGGGAATCAGCACCATCAATACCTATCGCGCGCGCATCCTCGAAAAAATGCAGTTCAAGAACAACACCGAATTGACGCATTACGCCATCGACCATCGCCTTATCAACCGTCTCGTCTCCTGAGTCCGGTCGGCCGGCGTTCCTGCCCCTGGCAAGTTCGTAGCATAAACGGCGACACGCGCAACTCCACAAACGGCGACGCGCATTTTACGCAAAGGGCGATGGTGCGCCTCGCTCCCACGGGGTACACCTAGCACTGTCGCGTCACTGAGGTTCCTTGAGTCGCTTCGAAAAGCGGAGCGTCGGAGGCTGAACATCGGAACCATCCGACTCTTCCTGACGGTAATGCAGTTCATCACAAGGACCCACGGCATGACCACCCTTGCCGGCATCGAAGGGCTGATCACGCGAGAGCGCACCCGGCGCGGAGCCGGCGCCATGGAACTCTTGGCGCAGCGGGTTCACCTCTGTCCCTGGAATCAGATCTTCATGGCGAGCGACATCCGTTCACGGAGAGGCGCGACCGTTCTCCACTCCCTGCGTCGCTTCCCATACATGGTGTCCCTCTCTAGCACGGGTTCGAAAGCCGTTTGCCAGGTCGCCTCCATCACAGCTGCGGAAGGAATTCTCTGGAAGAGCTGCAATTGACCGGGTGATGCACAAGGAGGACCGTCGATGAATCCCACGATGCCCCATGCCAAACAACCGGGAAGATCGCGAGTCATGATTGTCGATGCCGAGCTGCAGTTCGGGCTCAAACTTGCCGATTGCCTGGCTACGAGCGGGTACCACGCGGTTCTCGTGCGAGACCTTGAGTCCACACTGGCGCAACTCGGCGAAATCCAGCCGGAGGCCATTCTTCTCAGTCAGGATTCCAGGGATTCACGTCGAGACACCCTTGGGGTTGATGCGCTCCGCACCGTCACTGCGCTCTGCCCGCAGGCCCCCGTTCTGGCGCTCACCCACCCTCAGCCTCGAACCATGAGCAGAATCTCCCAATCCATCGACACTCTCCCCGCAGGATCCACGAATCCGCCTCTGGAGCATTCTGTAGAAGAGGTGCTCCTGGCGACGCTCGGGATACCCTGCGTCCGACTTCATTGAGGCAACATTCCTAGGACACCACATCAGCAGCCGACCCGTATTCGGCAAGGAAAGGAGTGGTTACCATGACAGACCATAATGCACAGGCACCTGCGGCTGGCGACCCCATACGAGCCATTTCCCGAGGAGGGACAAGCCGATCGATACCAAAACGAAAGGATCGTGTCCTGTCATCCCCTCAGGCCAAGGCCTCGGATTCAGCCGGCGACATCAGAACAAGGATTGAAAAGCTGGCCTATGCGCTCTATCAGCAACGAGGACAACAGGACGGATATGACTGTGAAGATTGGCTGGAAGCCGAACGGATGGTACGGGCGGCATCCGCCCCTCAACACCGGGAAGGCTCTGGTCACTCCGGGATCCCATCACTTCATCGCGCCTGAACCGGCAGCTGAGCAATGCACCGACTATCTCGAGGAGAAGATCATGACGCTGTGTCCCGCGACTCATTGCGGCCATGTAATGGAAGCTGATATTCGTGGCGGGTATGACGCATGCATCGGTCTTGAATGCCTGTATTGTCCCCACTGCGGACATCGCGGCCTGAAAGCCCGAAACGGAGCGCAACTGCTCTTCACGGGACAGCATGAATACCTGTTCAGCTACGGCCCCTCCCTATCTCATCTCAAAGTGGTCCTCTCGACGGTCGCCATCAATTTGTTTCAAACCCAGGGGATGCCTCCGGCCCAACTGGCCGCTCATGTGGCAGACTGGGCACTCCTTATGGGACAGGTCTGCGGCACGGTGCGCTTCTCCGGCGACCTCGTCCATTCGAGTTGTTATGAATATTGCCGGCGCGAGGCGACGAAAAGCCCCGCCGTGTCCTCACTATAGATAAGGTCCTCACTCCCATGGACTCCTCCATGAGCGGCCTGCAGTCAAGCTCTGCCCTGATTTCGGTGGCGATTGTCAGTCACAACCACCTTGTGCGCATCGGGCTTCAAGCCGCGCTGGCCGGGCAGCAACATATGCGGCTAATAGGGGAATCCGCCAGCGTGCGGGACGCGGAAACCCTCGTGACTCGAGAGCGCCCTCAGGTGCTCGTCATTGATACGGAAAGCGACATCGATGTCAGAGAACTCATCCGAACGGTGAAGACATCCGTCCCGGCGACACGACTCATTTTCCTCAGCAGCATTGAGGACACTCCTCACAATCTAGGATCAATCTCATCCGAGATAGACGGCATCGTCCTGACCATCCAGCCGGCAGCGGTATTGTTGGCCACCATCAACCACGTCTGCGGCCTCACGGCAGCAACGTCCATGTACGAACATCGCGCGCGCAGCCGACCGGGGGGAACAGAATCCGCCACCGGCCACGATCCCACACACTGCTTGTCGACGAAATATCCTGCTGCTTCCTTAACCGGTCGTGAAGAGGAGATCCTCTTTTCAGTCGGCCAAGGGCTCTCCAACCGGGATATTGCCGAGCGTCTGCGCATTTCCAGCATCACCGTACGCCATCACCTCACGAGCATTTTCGGGAAGCTTGACGTGAACAACCGCCAGCAGCTTCTGTTGCGGGCGTATGAGTGCGGTTTCCTGAAGCTCAGGGCGCACCAGTAGCCCACGCGCAGCACAGTATTGGTATGCGAATCAGCCGGCCCTTGGAGGGCTTCTGTGAATCATGAATTTGTGGCCAGGCCGCTGGGTACCTGATGGCAGCCGACGGAATGCGGCAGATGACCGCAGAGGGACAGGGGAAAGTCTCACGGAAGGCTCAGGCGACAACCGCTTTCTGTTTGAGGAATTCCATCAGGTCTGAGAAGGAACCTTCGCGAAGGATGCGGGAAAACTGCGCGTGGTAGGTCGCGACAATGCTGGCACCGTCGATGCTGACGTCATTGACGAGCCAGCGTCCGGACCGCTGCACCACGGAAAACTCGATCCTGGTATCGACCTCCCTGCCGGCCGGCGCAACCAGTACCTGCGTTCCTGCGCCATCGCCTTGTTCGGAGAGATAGGCTACCTGGGGGACAGAATAATCGCGTAGCTTATCGGCCAAATCATCTCGCAGGACCTGCACGAAGAGCCGAGTGAACTGCTTGCGGTCGGCAATGGTCGTCTTCTCGCTTCCCTCACCCAATGCGCGCTCAGCCATTTCTTCATAATTGAACGAACGACGCACCACCTGCTCGATTTCCCACTGCCGCTGAGCGGATCGACTGGTCTCCTTGAGTTCGGTCAGCAGGTAGAGCAGATCTTTCATCGTGACCTGCACTGCCTCGGTGGGGGTCTGGGCTGCCCGGCTAAGGCTTGGCGCCAGCATGGTCACAAGACAGAATACCCAGCACCCGACAGCAACTGGCGAACGCCTCTGCATCACACCGACACGTCCGTTTCCCATACCCCACCTTTCCGTCCCGGGACTCCATCCATCAGATATGGTACTGACCCGGAAAACCAGGCGTCAAGCACGTGGATTTACTGGCATCTGACCAGCGGCCGGTCGAACACAATCTCTCCGCACGGGCTGAGCATGACGTTTTCAGAAATTCTCTTTTCCCCGCGGCCACACCTTCGGTATACTCGCGCCATGCCCACTCGACGACTGTCGCTCCTCCTGCTGAGCCTCGCCGCCCCGACGCTGTTTTCCGGCTGTGAAACCACCGACCACATGCTCGGCGCCGCCGAACGGGCTGTCGGGAGCACGACGGGAAGAACGGTGCTCGGCATCGTCGGCGGCAAGGATCCGGCCGACATCGCCCGGCAACGCGTCGAAAGCTATGGACGGGACCCTCAGGCGCTGCTGAGAGATCTGCGGGCAATGCAACGTGACTTTCAGGCCTTGATGGCGGCTCTGACCGGAGAGGTCGGAAAGAAATGGGGCACCAAGGAAGTCAAACTTCCCGAGCAGAAAAAGTACGTGAAATACACCCAGAACTACCGCAGCCGGGCGATTGTGGACTTCGACGCCGGAAACATCCTGATCGAGACGCTTGACGAGAAAGACCCTCGTGCGAGCTTGAAAAATGCCGTCGTCACCACACTCCTGACTCCTAACGACCCGCGCAGCGTCGACCTGTTTTCGGATAAGGAAATCACCCTGACCGGCGAGAAGGAGCCGTACCTCCTAGGCCTGGTACTGAATCAGGCCGGCAAGCCGGTACGTACGCCGACGGAGGCGGAACAGTTTGCAGACTTGCTCCTGGCCAAGAGCACCACAACCCGCACCGTCGAGCAGGAGAACGGCCCCAAAACGGCCCATGCGGTCCAGATTCCTATGGTGACCAACTTTGCCCACAAGCAGGCCGAAAAATATCGCGCCGTGGTCGGCCAGTTTGCGGAGCGGTACAAAATCAGTCCGAGTCTCGTCTTCGCCATTATACGGACCGAGAGCAACTTCAATCCCTTCGCCGTTAGCTCGGCACCCGCCTACGGGTTGATGCAACTGGTCCCCACTAGCGGAGGCCGGGATGCGTATCGCAAAGCGAAAGGCGAAGACAAAGCCCCTTCACGGGATTACCTCTTCGATCCGGACAATAACATCGAGTTGGGCACGGCCTATCTCAACGTGTTGACCTATTCTCAGTTAACCGACGTGACGGATCTGGTCTCCCGGGAATATTGCGTCATTTCGGCCTATAACACCGGCGCCGGCAACGTGTTCAAAACCTTTTCCAAAGACCAGCGCACCGCCGTGCAGCAGATTAACGGCCTTCAGCCGTCGACGCTCTATGACCGGCTTCGCAGCGGACTCCCCTATCAGGAAACTCGCGACTATCTTGCCAAAGTCGTCGGGTTTCGCAAACAGTTCGTCAGCGTCGGCGAGACCGGCGCCCCATAACCGCGCGCCGGTTCCACCAACTTGCCGCAATAGCCGAATTCTTGCCGTTCCCGCCGTCACCGGCTCGCAACAACACGTCAGGCCATGGACAGTACCCAAGCACGACACACCCTGTGATCGAATCTGTCTCGTGCTGAAGGGTGCGTCGATCGGGCCCACGAGGCGGGAAGATTGTTTCTTGACACCAGGGTGGCGCTAGACGCCGATGACGAGCCGTACGGGATTCACCCGCTCGCTCAGACCAAACTTCAATTCACCGGTGAGATCGTCAGGATTATAGTAGGTACCGAATATCCGATCCCAAATCGTCAACAGCGCACCCAGGTTTTTCATTTGATGCGCAGGGTCGCTGCTATGGTGAATGTGGTGATAGCGGGGCGTCACGAAGACCCATTCCAGCCAGGATGATTTCCAGGTCACATTCAGGTGCATCCAGTTATTTCGCACAATATGTTCAACCATGATCACCTGGAACGCCCAGCCAGAGGCGTCATGAAGGAGCGGAAGGGCCGCGACATAGGTCAGATTGAAGAGCGCAATGTGCGGGATCGTCGTGCGAATCCCGGCTAACCAGTACAGGGACGTTGGTGAGTGATGCCATCGGTGAACGGGCCAAACCGGGTTGGTGTGCATCAGCCGGTGGACCCAATAGAGCCCAAAGTCTTCCACGATGTAAAACAGAACCAGTTTTCCGGCGGTGGGAAGATTATACAGAGCGGCGGGAAGATACTGGGGAACCGGTATTCGATCTGTGACCTGTACGACCAACAGAAACGAGAGGTTGTAGGCTCCCAGTGCCAAGAGGTCACGCCAGAAGACTGAACGATAGGCAATCGGACGCGCCGGATAGAGCCACTCGGCGGCAAAACATAGCAGCCCGATACTCCAAAACAACAGATAGGGGTTGAACATGTCTCCCGCCTAGAGCAAGGACTGGCACCAGTGCATGAAACGGACTCCATCCTCAACACAACAGGTTTGGAACCGGTCTCTGTACGGTACACGACGTTGGAAATTTTGTGAAGACAATCGAAACTACCAAACGATTGTGGTTACGGTAGGTCTGCCGGCATCGGCGCTCCCGGTAGGCCGACATGCCTCACCAGGCCGTGACTGCGGGGAGACCGTTTCAGCTTGCAGGGCTACTCAGAGCCTGGTGGTCGGGGAGAGCGATGGATGTCGTTCTTTGATTTAATCCTTGGACAGAGACCGTGACCGATCCGGCCGCGCGTAACGCGGCCGACAATCACACTCGAAATAGTATCGGCAGGTTTCATCGGAGTGGAATACATGTCCCGCCTCGCATTCGAAATGGCACAGCGCCTGGCCGTCATGTGTACACTTCGCAACCCGACGTCCCGCGGCATTCTTGCCGCATCGTTTGCGTAGTAAGCCGTCAATCGGAACAAGACATGGTGTTCGTAAAGCCATGGCGGAATCATCACTCCTCTGCCATACCACCGCACCCGCGGTCATACGGCAACTATGCCGCGTGACCGGGTCCCGGCCATCTAGGTGTTTCCCTAGTAAAGATCTCGCTCCGAACGATTTATACTGAGCCGGTGCATGGGGGGCATCATGTGATTCGATGTTGGCCTATGGACAGAGGATGCGTGTTACCTGCTACTGAACATAGAGAGAGTGGAGATCCGTGGCGCACATGGCTGATGTTCCATTTGCATTTATCGGTTGCAGCGAACTACAGGAGAGTATCGCCCACCAGGCCGATGACGAAAAGGAGTTAGCGGAGCTCATCGAAGAAGTCCCGCTGGACTCCATCCATTTCCACACCCACAGCTATTTCCTCCGTCATGGATTGATCGAAGGAACCTACCCCAACGACTTTGCGCAGTGGGTCGTGATGGAAATCGGGGATCACGTTCTAGGAGAGCGTCTCGCGGTCCTTGACCCCTTCGACTACCCCGATTTAGAGAACTTACGAGAAGAACTCATTTCCATCATTGACGACCATCTCTCTCGCACCCCGATCATTCCGAGAGTCGTGTTCGGCCAGCCATTCCATTTTAAACGCTCCAGAATTCTTGAAGTGCCCATCGGATTGGAGGCGCACTCGCTGCAGGACTTTCGTGACATTGTGGCCGACATCGACGTGAGCTCCATCTATTACCATATGTTCGAAGCGCATTTTCGTCTGCGCCGTGCAGAGAACGATTTCTCGGCATGGATCCGGACCAGTCTGCACCTCACGAATCTGGCTGATCGCATCCGCTCGATCAATCCCTATCAGGGCAGCCTGGAGCGGCTCCGTTCAACACTCATTAGCACATGTGACGATTTCCTGACCGGTGAGTCAGCGAAGGCTTGAGCGATGCTGAATCAAGACCCACTTTGGTACAAGGACGCTGTATTTTATGAACTCCACGTCCGCGCCTTTTACGACGGCAACGACGACGGCGTCGGAGACTTTGCCGGCCTGATCCAGCAGCTGGATTACCTCGAATGGCTCGGTGTGGACTGCCTGTGGCTACTGCCCTTCTATCCATCGCCGTTGCGGGACGATGGCTACGATGTCGCGGACTTTTGCAACATCGCCGCGTCATACGGCACGACCGAAGACTTTCGGCGTCTGCTGGAGGAGGCGCATCGCCGTGGCATGCGGGTGATCGTCGACCTGATCCTCAATCATACCTCTGACCAACACGCGTGGTTTCAGGCGGCCAAAGCCTCCCCTGACGCACCGACCCGGCACTATTACGTCTGGAGCGACACGGATCAGAAATACCCTCGCGCTCGGGTTATTTTTGTCGACACAGAGAAATCCAATTGGACCTGGGACCATGAGGCACAGGCCTATTTCTGGCATCGTTTTTTCAGCCACCAACCGGACCTCAACTACGACAACCCCGAAGTCCGCCAGGCCATGATTCACGTGATGGAATATTGGCTCGACCAGGGGCTCGACGGGTTTCGCTGCGATGCCGTGCCCTACCTCTTCGAGCGGGAAGACACCATTTGCGAAAACCTGCCGGAAACCCATCGTTACCTGAAGGAGATCCGAAGCAGTATCGACCAGCGGTATAAAGGCCGGGTGTTATTGGCTGAGGCCAATCAATGGCCGAGCGACGTACGTCCCTACTTCGGGGACGGCGACGAATTCCACATGGCCTTCCATTTTCCGCTGATGCCTCGATTGTTCATGGGGGTCCGAAGCGAGGACCGCCAGCCGATTATCGACATGTTCAAACATACGCCCGACATCCCTCCAGCCTGCCAGTGGTGCCTTTTTTTACGGAACCATGACGAACTGACGCTGGAGATGTGCACCGGCGAAGAGCGCGATTATATGTATTACGCCTATGCTCGCGATCCGCAGATGCGGCGCAATATCGGCATAGCCCGTCGATTGGCTCCGCTCCTGGATAACGATCGCCGGAAGGTCGAGCTCTTGAACAGCATTGTCTTCACCCTCCCCGGCAGTCCGATCATCTATTACGGAGATGAAATCGGCATGGGCGACAATATTCACCTGGGCGACAGGAACGGCGTGCGCACGCCGATGCATTGGACCGCTGATCGCAACGCCGGCTTTTCCAAAGCCGACCCGTCAAAACTCTTTCTTCCCGTCGTGGCCGATGCGGTCTACGGATATCAGTCCGTCAACGTTGACGCTCAAAAACAAGCCACGCATTCGTTATTGAATTGGATGCGCCGAATGATCGCCATCCGGAAGAAGCACAAAGTGTTCGGCCGCGGGACGTTGCAATTTCTCAGTCCGGCAAACGAAAAAATCCTGGCGTATATCCGTGCCTATGAACAGGAGACGCTCCTGCTCGTGCACAACCTGGCGGGATCGTCCCAGGCCGTCGAACTTGACCTCAGTCGTTACAAAGACGTCGTGCCCGAAGAGTTGCTCGGAGAGTCGCGCTTCCCCACCATCCACGAGCAACCCTATGTGCTGACGTTAGGGCCCTATAGTTCGTATTGGTTGCACCTGCCCCCCGTGCGGCCGGCGACGAGCGCCTACAGTATGGAATGGAGTGCGATCTGATACAGGTGAGCCCTTCCGTGGGCTGCTCCAGATGAGGAGACTGATCGAGTGAACTCGGCATTGGATGAATATCGCGAGGTGTCGCCGAAGGGTACGGTCGATTTTCTGTACCGGTTGAGTGATCTCGTGCAGGGAAAAAGCTTCCTTCACCTGAACGCCGTCAGATATGGAGGCGGGATGTCCGAAGTCTTGCGGCGTTTGGTTCCAATGATGGTGTCCTTGGGCGTTGAGGCACGATGGGAAGTTCTGGCCGGGTCACAAGAGTATTTCGTGGTGGTCACCCGCATGCTCAACGCGTTGCAAGGTCGCGATGACAAGCTCACCGACGAGATGTATCAGACCTATGCCAGTATCATGGAGCGGAATGCCAAGGCGCTGAAACTCGAGGCTGACATGGTGATGGTTCATGACCATCAGCCGGCTGGGCTGGTGGACTATCGCACCAATGGTTGTTGGCTTTGGCGGTGCCACCTGGATCTGGCTCAGCCTCAACGTCCGGCTTGGGCCTTTCTTCGCCGCTACGTCCTTAAATATGATGCCGCCATTTTTTCGCTGTCCGGGTTCGCCCAACGATTGCCGATTCCAAAATTTCTGATTTATCCCTCCATCGATCCCCTGAGCCCGAAAAATCGCGACATGAGCCGATCGGAAATCGCGCAGGTGCTCGACCGGCTCGGCATTCCCCGCGTAAAACCCATGCTGTTACAGGTTGCCCGTTTCGACCGGTTTAAGGACCCGTTGGGCGCCCTTCAAACCTACCGGCTCGTCAAACGGCACCATGATTGCCAACTCGTCTTGGCCGGATCCGGAGTGCTGCACGATCCCGAAGGCGAAGCGGTGCTCACGGAACTGCGCGAGGCTGGGGCGCGCGATCCCGACATCCATGTCATTCAGCTTCCCCCTGAAGCGGATCTGGAGATCAATGCGCTGCAGCGGAGCGCCACGGTCGTGCTTCAAAAGTCCGTCAAGGAGGGGTTTGGGTTGACCGTGTCGGAAGCCATGTGGAAAGGGAAACCGGTCGTCGGCAGCACGGCCGGAGGCATTGCCGCGCAGATCGTGGACGGAGTCACCGGCTATGTGGTCCATTCCGTAGAAGGCGCGGGCTTTCGCATCCGGCATCTGCTCAACAACCCCGGACTGGTGAGCCGGATGGGAGCGATGGCACGGGAACACGTACGGCGCAACTTTCTCATTACCCGGCAGCTGGGTGATTACCTCACGTTGCTCAAACTCCTGCCGGCAGCCTGAGAATGACGTGGTGACGAATGACGACGGTCCTTTCAACGCCGCCAGGCGGAAACAGCGACACGGAGATGATGCCCCCAAGCCAGGCGCTCAGCGCGCCGGGTACCGGCATGGAACGCCCGGCTGACACCGTGGATATCATGATCGGCTTACTCACCCTCAACAATGCCGGATCGATCGAAGCCGTGGTGAAATCAATCCTGGAAGGATTGCGGCAGTTCTTCCCGAACGCGTCTGCCCTGCTCGTCAATTGCGATGCGGGCTCGCAGGACGACACCTCCGGCATCATCACTCGGCTGGCGGCCGGCATGATTCCAGTCCGGATTGTATCCAATGCGGCTGGCTCCTTTGCAAATCTCACCAGGGAAGCGGGCTTTCCCGGGCGGGACGAAACCATCCATAACTTTTGCCTGACAGCGCGCCGGCTGCAACCCAAGATATGCCTGATCGTCGAAGGCCAGCTACGCTCGCTCAGCTCAGGCTGGATCAATCATCTAGGCAGGCCAATCCATGAACACGGTGAGGATTATGTCGTCCCGCTCTATCGCCGCCACCGGTATGAGGGCACACTCGCGACCAACCTGCTATACCCTTTGACCCGCGCGCTGTATGGCAAACGATTACGGTATCCGAGCGGCGGGGCGTACGGCCTGTCCGGGAAATTCGCCGGCGATTTGATCTCCCAGCCGACCTGGACGGGAGCCGCGGCCAAATACAGTGTGGATAGCCGGCTCATCACCGCTGCTCTCGCCGGCGGCTATCGCGTGTGCCACACGTATCTCGGCACCAGGGATCAGGAGACCAGAATGGGAACGGTGGATCTGTCGGTGGTGCTCGCGCAAACCGTCGGCGGCATCTTTCACTCGATGGAAGAATACGAATCTTCGTGGGAGACGATCAAGGGGTCGAGCGAGGTGCCGGTCTATGGCGACTCTGAGTCGGCACCCGATCCAGGGCCCTTGCACACCGGCCGGATGGTGAGCGGGTTCAAGCAGGGGTTGCGCGATCTGCTGCCGCTCTGGGAACTGATCCTGTCTCGAGACACGTTAGGGCAAATCATCGCGCTCGACATACAAGACCCGGAGGAATTCCGGTTTCCGCCCTCCCTGTGGGTGCAAACCGTCTACGACTTTTCCCTGGCCTATCACAACCAGACGCTGCACCGGGAACACATGCTGAAGGCGCTGACGCCTCTGTACTTGGCGCGGACGGCCTCCTTCGTCCTGGAAACTCAGCATGGGGATTCCGCGGAGGTCGATCAAACAGTGGAGAGCCTATGCCGCGAGTTCGAATTGTCGAAGTCGTACCTCGCGGAACAATGGAGGTGGCGCGATGAGTGACCTGTGGAGAGATACGATGGTCGCCGGCTTTCGTGACACCGTGATGCAGATCCTGCTCGTGTTACCGCGGCTCCTGGCCTTGCTCACCTTTCTGGCACTGGGCCTCTTGGCCGCCTGGTCGGTGAAAATGCTCACGCTGCGGCTGCTCCGGACCTTCGGGTTCGATGCGTTCTGCGAACGATTGGGCATTGCCCAGCCGCTCTCACAAGCAGGTGTCCGTCGCCCGGTCTCCCTCGTCGTCAGCGGAGTCCTGTTCTGGATTGTCTTTTTATTGTTCGCGTTTATGGGCGTCGATGCCATGAACCTCCCGGCAACGGCCAATTTGATCAGTCAGATCGTCGCCTTTTTGCCGAACGTGCTGGCCGCGTCCCTCGTCCTCCTCGTGGGGGTGCTCTGCGCCAATTTCTTTGCCGAGGCCGCGTTGATCGCCGCCGTGAACGCTCAGGTGGAGGAAGCCCGAGTTGTCGCTGGGTTGGTGCGTTGGGGGCTGTTACTGTTCACCTGTGCGATGGTGCTGACCCAGTTAGGGATTGCGAAGGAAATTGTCATCGCGGCCTTTTCCATTACGTTCGGTGGCGTGGTGCTTGCGCTTGCCCTGGCCGTGGGTTTGGGCGCGCGACATCTCATGCGGGAGATCCTTGAACGCCGCTTCAACCATCACGAACAGAAGACCGATCAGTTATCACACTTATGAAGAACATCACACGCACAGATACGCCGCGGAATGCCCCGCCCGATCAATCGAGCCGGGAAAACCAGCTGTCGTCGCAGGCCTTGACGAACGAACGACGTCTGCGAGTCGCCATTGAACACGTTGAGCCGGAAGTCGACGGCGGCCGATATCCGATTAAGCGAGTGCTCGGAGACACGATCGTCGTTCAAGCGGACCTCTTTGCGGACGGACACGACGTGATACGAGGCGTGCTGCGTACCCGCCATGAGAGTCAGGACCAGTGGCTGGAAACACCGTTGAGCGCATTAGGAAACGACCGGTGGCAGGCCTCGTTCGACGTGACCGAGCTGGGACAATATCGTTATTGTATCGTGGGATGGGTGGATCACTTCGCCACGTGGCAGCGCGACATGCGCAAACGGTTGAGCGCGCAGCAGGATGTCACGGTAGACATTCTGATCGGCACACAGCTGATCGAACAGGCGGTCCGCCACGCGTCGGATGTCTCAGGGCGTCGCCTGAAGGACATACAGGCACTGCTGTCTCGTTCTGATCCCGGTTCTCAGGCGCACCTGGACCTGCTGCTGGGGCAAGATGTGGAAGAGGTGATGGCGCACAGTGTTGATCGTCGCCTGAGCAGCTCCTACGATCGGGAACTCATCGTCGTGGTCGATCGTCCCAGAGCTCGGTTCAGCGCCTGGTACGAAATGTTTCCGCGTTCTGCGACAGGCGAAGACCAGCCTCATGGTACATTCAAGGATTGCGAGGCGCGGCTGCCATATATCGCGGAGATGGGCTTTGATGTGCTCTACCTTCCCCCCATTCATCCTATCGGCGAAACTCACCGGAAGGGACGAAACAATAATCCGCAAGGTGACTCGACATCGGTAGGCAGTCCCTGGGCCATCGGCGCGCGCAGCGGCGGGCACACGGCTATCCATTCTCAATTGGGCAGTCTGGACGACTTCAAGCAACTCGTGGCTGCTGCCCGAACGAAGGGAATCGAGATTGCCCTCGATTTGGCTTTTCAATGCTCGCCAGACCATCCCTACGTCAAGAAGCATCCGGAATGGTTCATGACCCGCCCTGACGGCACCATCCAATTTGCGGAAAATCCGCCTAAAAAGTACCAGGACATTTTCCCCTTACATTTCGAGACCGACGCGTACCTTCAGCTGTGGAAAGAGCTTCGAGCAGTTGTTCAGTATTGGATCGATCAGGGGATACGGATTTTTCGCGTGGACAATCCTCATACCAAACCATTTCTATTTTGGAAATGGCTGATTGGCGACGTGAAAGCCTCCTACCCGGAGACCATCTTCCTGGCCGAGGCCTTTACCAGGCCCAAGGTCATGTACCATCTGGCCAAGGCAGGCTTCACCCAGTCGTATACCTACTTTGCCTGGCGAAACAGCAAGCCCGAACTCACCGGCTATTTTACCGAGCTCACCCAGTCGCCCGTACGGGAATACTTCCGCCCCAACCTGTGGACCAACACACCCGACATCCTCACCGAGCATTTACAGCACGGAGGACGCCCGGTGTTCATGGCGCGGCTGGCGCTCGCAGCAACCCTGGGGGCGAGTTACGGAATTTATGGTCCGGCCTTTGAATTGTACGAAAACCGCCCGCAGAAACCAGGCAGCGAAGAGTATCTGGACTCTGAAAAATATGAAGTGCGGCGCTGGGATATCTCCCGACCGGATAGCCTGAAGGAATTCATCGGCCTGATCAATCGTATCCGTCGTGAGAATCCTGCCCTGCACAGTGACGGGAGTCTGGAATTTCATCCCATCGACAACGAGTACCTCTTGGCTTACAGCAAGCAATCGCCTGACGGCTCGAATATTATTCTCGTCGTGGCGAACCTCAGTCCGCACCATGTCCATTCAGGATGGCTGGAACTGAACCTGCCGGCTCTCGGAATTGACGCCGACCGTCCATTTCAGGTTCATGACTTGCTCACGCAGGCCTATTATGTGTGGCAGGGGCCGCGGAATTATGTGCAGCTCGATCCCCATTCAGTGCCGGTCCAAATTTTTGCTGTGCGCCGGAACCTTCGGCGCGAACAGGATTTCGACTATTTCCTCTAACCAGTCGCGAAGGCATCACGGCCCTATGATAACCGTGCAAGATAACTGGACAGCGGCGTTCGATGGCCCCCTCCGCGCGGAGGTCGAAGAGAGGCTGCCGGCCTTCCTCATGGCATCTCGATGGTTTGGCGGCAAAGCAAAGACGATTCGTTGCACAAAGTTTGCAGATATTCTTCAGGGGCACAGCGGGGACGGCTCCATGGTTCTGGGATTGATCGACGTGTCCTATGATGAAGGCGGGATGGATACGTACACCCTTCCCATGACGGCCGCCTTCGATACGGAAGCAGACCGCATTCAACATGACCATCCGCAGGCCATCATTGCGCCATTGACTGTCACCCATCTCCAGAAGGAGCGGTCCGGAATTCTGTATGATGCCGTATGGGATGCGGACTGCGCCTATTCGCTCCTCACCAGCATGGGCCGGCGCGCGCAATTCCTGGGTGCGTCTGGCACATTGGCCGGATCGGCCACAGAATTGTTTGACGAGGCGGCCAGCCGCGCACAGGCCGCGCCCAGCTCCGTGCTGAAAGGCGAACAGAGCAATACGTCAGTGAAATTCGGCGCCTGCGCGATCATGAAGCTGTACCGCCGTGTCGAGCGTGGGATAAACCCCGAATTGGAAGTCGGGCGCGCCCTCACGGCACGGCGCTTTCCTCATTCACCCGCCCTCATAGGCGCGCTGGAATATGTACGGGAACATGCCGAACCCATGACTGTCGCCCTGGCGCAATCCTTCATCGCCAATCAAGGGAATGCCTGGGATTATACGCTGACACAGCTGTCCCACTATCTTGCTCGTATCCTCACGCTCGATGACAAAGGGCGGGTGAGTGAACGGGAAGCGCATGAACGGTCGAATCAGGCACCCACGGCCAGTGATCTCATGTTTGACTACCGTGATGCAGCCAACTTGTTGGGACGGCGGACGGGTGAACTCCACATGGCGCTCGGACAACCCAGCGACGCGGCCGCCTTCGCTCCTGAAATCTGTTCTTCCTCGTATGTGCAGTCTCGTGTGTCTGCGATGCAGCAGTCCGCCACCCGGGCATTGTCATTACTGCGACGCCGATTGCCCGCCCTCGCTGACACCGACCGGGAACTGGCCAACACGGTCTTGCAACAGGAACCTATCCTTCTCGATCGGTTGGGAACACTGGCCAGGCAACCCTTGAGCGCCCTGCGCATTCGATGCCATGGCGATTATCACCTGGGACAGGTTCTGTACACGGGCAATGACTTTGTCATCATAGATTTTGAAGGCGAACCGGCAAAACCTTTGGCGGAACGTCGAAGCAAATGTCTTCCCATCATAGATCTGGCCGGCATGATTCGGTCCTTTCACTATGCCGCGCATGTGGCGCTGCGCACAGTGTATGGGCAGCAGCCTATCCCGCCGACCTCGCTAGACCTGAATTCCCGGGTCGAGCAGTGGTATCGAACCGCCTGCACCGCATTTCTGAGAGGATATCGGACCACTGCCGGCGAGGCAGACTTTTCGCCCCGGTCGCCACAAGAGTTCAATCTCCTGCTGGATGTGTATGTTCTCGATAAGGCTTTCTACGAACTGACCTATGAATTGAATAACCGACCGGATTGGGTCGGACTCCCCCTGGCCGGCCTCCTGCAATCTATAGAGACTTCATTGATCAGGGACGACATGGATAACGGAGTACCCGTCAAGAACGAGCCTGCTCCGAGCGCTACAGGGCAGGCGAGAGATGAGGTGAATCAGTGAGCAAGCAGAGGATCTCGCAGAAACCCGGTCCTTCGGCCATCAGCAGACTGACTGATCATGATGTGTACCTCTTTAATGAGGGAACCCACTTTCAACTGTATGACAAACTTGGCGCGCACCCCATGGCGCGTCAGGGACAGCAGGGAACCTCTTTCGCGGTGTGGGCGCCGAACGCGGAACAGGTATCCGTCATCGGCTCGTTCAATGACTGGAACCGCGATGTGCACCATCTCCATCAGCGGGGAGAGTCAGGCATTTGGGAAGGATTCATCGCGGAGTCCGTGAAGGGCACGTTATACAAATACCATGTCCACTCGCGCCACTCCGACTATCGAGTCGACAAAAGCGACCCGCTCTCATTCTTTAATGAAATTCCGCCGAAATCGGCCTCCATCGTCTGGGATCTCGATTACGAATGGACGGACCGCGAGTGGCTGCGCACGCGCCAGCGTACCAATGCCTTGGATGCGCCGATGGCCATTTACGAAATGCATATCGGATCATGGAAACGCATCGCTGCCGAGCAGAATCGATCGCTCAGCTATCGTGAACTCGCGCTCCCGCTGGCCGAATATCTGCAGCAGACCGGGTTCACCCATGTGGAATTCATGCCGCTGACCGATCATCCGTTTTTTGGCTCTTGGGGCTATCAGACCACCGGTTATTTTGCCCCGACCGGCAACTACGGCACGCCACAAGACCTGATGTATCTGATCGATACGTTGCACAACCACGGCATCGGGGTCTTGCTGGATTGGGTGCCTTCGCATTTTCCGACCGATGAGCAGGGGCTGGGATTTTTCGATGGCACGCACCTGTATGAACATGCGAATCCTCAGCAGGGATTCCAGCCGGATTGGAATACCTTTGTCTTCAATTTCGGACGCAACGAGGTGCGAAGTTTTCTCATCAGCAGCGCCCTCTTCTGGCTCGACAAATATCACTTCGACGGCCTGCGTTTGGACGCAGTGGCATCCATGCTGTATTTGGATTATTCGCGGAAGGAAGGCGAATGGGTGCCCAATCAGTACGGCGGCCGGGAAAATCTTGAGGCCATTGAATTCCTCAAACGATTGAACGAAGAGGTATACCGGCACTTCCCGGATGTTCAGACCATTGCCGAAGAATCCACCGCCTGGCCGCTAGTATCGCGACCGACGTATCTCGGCGGCTTGGGATTCGGATTAAAGTGGGACATGGGCTGGATGCATGACACATTGACCTACATGCAAAAAGACCCGATCGATCGGAAATACCATCATCACAATCTGACCTTTCGGATGCTTTATGCCTTCCACGAGAACTTCGTGCTTCCGCTCTCCCATGACGAGGTGGTGTATGGGAAAGGCTCCTTATTAGGGAAAATGCCGGGGGATGAATGGCAGAAATTCGCCAACCTCCGCCTGCTGTTCGGGCACATGTACTCCCAAGCCGCCAAGAAGCTCTTGTTCATGGGAGGGGAATTCGGCCAGCCGGCTGAATGGTCACACGATGGCCAGCTGGAGTGGAGTGTGTTGGAACGTCCACTCCATCGAGGCATGCACCAGTGGGTCACGGATCTGAATCACCTGTATCGCCGGGAATCTTCACTCCATGAAGGCGATGTCGATCCCTCCGGCATCGAGTGGATCGACTGTCAGGATGCCGAATCCAGTGTCATCAGCCTGATACGGAAAGGACACGCAACCGACGACATCATTCTCGTGGTGTGCAACTTCACCCCGGTTCCCCGTCTCAATTATCGAATCGGGGCACCCCGAGGAGGATACTGGAAGGAACTGTTGAACAGCGATGCCGCCATCTATGGGGGACACGACTGGGGAAATGGCGGAGGGGTGGAAGCGACACCCATACCGTTACATGGACGCACCCATTCAGTAACCTGCACGTTACCTGCGCTGTCTGTCATCTTTCTCAAACATGCCCGGTCAGGATCGTGACTTCGTCGAAACGATAATCCGGGATCTCTCACGGTTCATGCCCTCCGTTCCGCTCGCGACATTTCCGTTGTATTTCACATCGCACCGTTGCCATTCACGACGCGTATACGCGCCGGATCGCCACTCACTCACGGTTGTGTAAAAAATCAACTGGTTACATCCGATAATCCATTCGTTCTCCGAGGCATGGGTGTTGCTGATGTATGGAAACAAGAAGGGTCAGCCAGCATCTCATTCATGCACATCACTCCGGCTGAGAGGTCGGACTACTCGAGGAGGACAAGATGAACAGAGCCATCGCATTGTATTCGACAACATTCGTGCTCGGAGCCTGTTCCCTGCTGGGGTTCCCCCCTGCTCAGACATGGTCCATGGGTCTCGAACCAGTCGCCTGGAATAACAATCAGAAATCACCCGCGTGGGCTGAGGAATTACTCGGTCAGGTGGTGACCTACCAGACCATGGCCGAGAAAAGTCTGATTCCAGGGAGTTTTCAACCCTATGTCGAGCACATGAGCAAGGTTCGAGAGTTGCACAGGTCTGGAAATCGACGTGCCACCTACGACGGCGTCAACGCCCTAATGGTCATGCTCGAAGCCCGGGTCGGCGGCATTGACGAGCACAGCGCCGATGCCTTGTGGGACTTTTGCTACCGCGTGACGCCCGATGAATTCCACGCGCGTGATCGACACATCCGCGCGAAGGGTGCAGACACGGTCAGAGAGCACGAAGAATTCATGCGCAATATGGAAGAACGGGCGGGCATGAGTTTCTAGTCGTCGTTCGATTCGTCGAACAGTGAATCTGTCACGGGCCGGGGTAGATCGATCGCATAGACCTCGGCCCACCCGCTCAGGCCCGGGAAAATGGAGGATTCTATGTTCCATGACTTCCGAGACGCCGCATCATCGCCATGTGCAAACTCTTCCTGCTGTGTGTTGCCCTCACCATTTCATTGGGGGCTGTTCTCGCGACGACTTCTCTTTGGGCACAAACCGAGGAGGTCGGCTATGGGCCGATGTCACCTGCACTCGTTTCCCCGGTCGAACGAAACATGATAGAGAGCGACCCAGTTTCGATGCTCTCTCCCCCTTCGATCTTCGACATTCAGAATTTCTGGATGCGCGCCGACCTTCGTGTGAGACCGGAATGGCGCAACGGAGTCTGCTTTGGAGGCGGGCCCCCGGTGAATGGAGCGTGCAACAGCCTCAATCTCTCCGGATCTGGCACTCCAGCTCATCATGGTTCCAAGGCCAGCGACTTTTTTGTTCAGCAATGGGCACGGGTTGGCATTGGTTATGATCCATCGCCCAATCTCAATTTTTACCTTGAGGTCCAGGATTCGGCGACATGGGGAGCCAGCGGCAATCCGCTCGGCGGAAGTCAGGGGGGAGACGCATCCAACCATCACTGTGGCACTCAACGACCGGGACAATGCCGTCTGGGAATCCGGGCGGGCTACGTGCTTGTCCGCAATCTCGTCGGAGTCGAGGGACTCAGTGCGAAGGTTGGCCGTCAATACGTCGTGTTCGGCAATCAACGGTTGTTCGGCCACTTTGATTGGGCGAATACCGGCTACTCCCACGATGGCATCATGTTGAGTTACACTCGAACCGATTTCGACGTGAAGCTCGGCTGGTTCCGAAATTCTGAGACTGACCTTGGTCAAGCTGACCCCGGTGGAAGTCTGACCCCGAATCTGATGACCTGTAACCAGCACGTCGCGTCCCAGTCCGTCTGCAATCCAGCCCTCGCACAACATGCGACCGACGCGGGGAGCGACGTCGACATGGTGGTGCTCTACAATCAAATCCGGAGCTTCCCTCGAATAGTTGTCGAACCCTATTACGTCCTCTACTCCAACCGTCTTCCGGAACGAGCCAACCCGGGACAATACCTTCCCAAATCGGCCTCCCAGCTGCGACATATGCTCGGGCTTCGTATCGAACTGCGTGAGGGCAATTGGGATGTTGTGCATGAATCCGCCTACCAGTTCGGGCGGACCGCGGATGGATTCGATTTCGATAATCAACGCAACCTGAGGATCAATGCTTGGGCCTCGGGGACCTGGCTTGGCCACACCTGGTATACACATCCGTGGAAACCGCGGCTCGCCATCGGCTTCGACTATGCCTCCGGAGACGGCGATAGCAACTGCGTCACACCAGGTGGGAATCTCGCACGCAGCTGCGGCGGCAATGCCAACACGTTCGAGAATTTCTTTCCGACCAATTTCCTGCACGTCGGGTACATGCTCAACGGCGCCTGGCGGAACACGGTTCAGCCCCAGGTGAATATACAAGCTAGGCCGACCGGCCGGGATCACATCGAAATCTGGGCGTTGCGCAAGTACTTGGCAAGCGCTCGCGACAACTGGTACCGTGGATCGCAGGGGCCGCTTATTTTTTCCCGGTCCGACAACCAGGCAACCCATGTGGGCGACGAAGTGGATTTCGCCTGGAGCCATATGTTTGCAGACGGCAAAGTGTCGTTGGCTGTCATCTATGGTCATTTTTTTTCAGGACCCTATATCCGCCACCAGCTCGGCGCCTCCGCGGATCAGGATTGGGGCATCATACACCTGTGGACAAATTTCTGATTCGTCATGCAACGCGCAACTCTGAATTTTGAGACACTCCTCGAAGTCACCAATGCCCTGAACTCGCAGCGAGACATTGAGAGTCTCTGGCGAGTCATCGCCGACCAAATCCAAAAGGTGATTCCCTGGGATCGTGCAGGCATTACCTTGTACGAATCCACTACCGATGCCTTTCGGTTTTATGCCGTCATCACCAATATGGCCACCCCGGCCCTGGCGCATGACAGCGTCATTCCCCGCGAGGGCAGCGCGGTGGGGTGGGTGCATGACCATCGGCGGCTGCACATTCGTGGCAACCTCCAGAAGGAACAAGTATTTCTCGAAGACCGCTTTTACGCTCAAGAAGGTTTGGGACGCATGATCAACCTGCCGCTCCTGGTCCGGGAGCATTGTCTCGGAACACTCAACATCGGCAGTGTACGAGAGGGCCATCCCGACCCGGACGACTGCAAATTCTTACAACAAGTCGCCACTCAAATCGCCTACGCCATCGATCACGTGCTGGCGTACCAGCAGATCAAACAACTGAGCGAGCGCTTGCGCCGCGAGAACGAGTATCTCGCCGAAGAGGTGAAAGCCAGCCGGAATCAACGCCTGCTCGTCGGCGCATCTTCGTCATTCAGCCAAGTGGTCGAGCTCGTGAAAGCCGTCGCTCCGACAGACACGACCGTCCTCCTTCTTGGGGAAACCGGAACAGGCAAGGAAGTGTTGGCCCAGGCGCTTCATGACTTGAGCGCGCGAAGCCAAAAGCCATTTATTCGCGTCAATTGCGCAGCCCTGCCCTCCGGGCTGATTGAAAGCGAATTATTCGGGCATGAACGCGGGGCCTTTACCGGAGCTCAACTTCGCAGGGCGGGACGTTTCGAACTGGCCCATACGGGCACGTTGTTTTTAGACGAGATCGGCGAAATGCCCTTAGAGACTCAGGCCAAACTGCTGCGTGTCCTTCAAGACGGCATGGTAGATCGAATCGGCGGAACGCAGCCGGTCTCCGTGAATGTTCGCTTGATCGCCGCAACCAATGCCGACCTGCCCGCCGCAATTCAACAGGGAACCTTTCGCGCCGACCTCTACTACCGGCTCCACATCTTTCCCATCGCCGTGCCTCCGCTCAGGGAGCGCCGTGAGGATATTCAGCTCCTCGCGCAACATTTTCTCGCACAAATCGGCGCCAAGCATAAGCGACCGCATCTCACCTTTGAGCCACAGTCGATGGCACGCCTCCTCACCTACAACTGGCCCGGGAACGTCCGTGAGCTTCAAAACGTGATCGAGCGAGCCGTGATCCTCTCCAGCTCATCCCAAGTCACCGTGGACGAAATGTTGCTTCCGATCCTACAGGCGGGTCCCGCCGCCCCGATGAGCCAGACCGACAGCCTCCAGGAACTCGAACGACATCACATCATCATGATGCTCGAACGAACCAAATGGCGAATCTACGGCGACCAGGGAGCGGCCAATCTCTTAGGACTCAACCCGGAAACGCTGCGAAGCCGCTTGCGAAAGCTCGGTATTCGCCGTCCCGTCCCAAGATCGCCGGCACCCAGCCCGATGCGCTAACCCATTCACATCGCGAGATTCATGCCGTTTGGCTCCACGGGCGACAAGTACGCAGAGACCAGCGGAGACAATATGTCGCCTTGACGCCCGAACATTCCTGAACACCGGACCGCTCATTTGACCAAGCGATCACAAGCATGATAAGTTGCTAAACCGTACGAGTCACGAGCGAGATCCCACGCTTCGCGTTTCCGTCATCGCCGCGCGATCGCTTCCTCTAGTTACGCTCCTCCTACGGCCCGTTTCCCAGATCCGACCAGGAAATGGGCAAAGCATGGGGGCCAGAGCATCGCTGCCCCAATGCCCCCAGTTTGATGGCCTGGACATCGCCATCCTGTTGTTCTGAAAGGAGTGTACGATGAAAATAACGTCTGTCTGGCGTGGCAACAAACCCAATCACAAAAAGAAGCGGACCGTGCCCAAGCTGAGAATACGGTGGACAGAACTCGGCCTGGTTGATCCTTCTGTAGAATCGCACGAAACGCCGATGGATCAGATCCGTCGTGAAGTTTCGGCACTAGCCAGTTCAGGATTTGGGGCAGAGACCCGCGCCCGCTCGGAACAGACGCAGGCGCGCCCTGCCCGTTCTCACGCGCGGACCAACACGACCCGTACCGCGCGTCGACCAGCCGGTTCATAACGAAACAGCCCTATTTGCTTTCCGGTCAGGGAAGACGAATAGAAGGAGGGAACCATCGCACGAGCAGGCAAAACGACCATCGCGAAACGTGATCGAGAAAAAGCCAGACAGGTGAAGCAGCGGGAGAAAGAAGCCCGTCGCGTGCAACGCAAGGCCGAAAAACCCGAGCGGCCCGCGACACCTGGAGGAGAAGATCCCGATCTGGAAGGATTGCGGTGGGGCCCCCAGGAACCCCTGTATTGAACAGCGGTTCCTGGGTCAACCTCGAGGCGGCATCGTCGTTAGGGTGCTTTGACGATAAAGCGGTCTTCTCCAAATACCCCGCGCAACTGCTTGCTGACGAGGGAACGATATTCCCCCTTCTCTTTTGCCATTCGTACCATTCCCTCGGAATCCGTCAAAATCAGAAGATCCTCCTCCGCAATCAGCACTCGATCTCCCTTCCCGACGTTAATTCGATACTGCGTCCGTCCGTCGGGATTCCGACTTGGTCCGGTGACAATTTCCGTCAAGCCGTCAATATGCCCCTTTTGTCCGTCCAAACGATGCTGCACCATCGTCCCATCCGGAATTCTGACCCACTGACTCGCAGCTCGCGGTGCATCCTGGTTCTGATCACTCACCTTGATTCCTCCTTGCAACGTATACTCGCCCAAATTAAGAGACCGGCCCGAGATCGCTTCCGTTCTTGATTCCCCCATTGGCCTCCCGGGATCCGCCGTCAGCAGTCTGACGCCATCCCTGGGCAGACCCGCCGCGCCGCCGCCGCCGCTCCGGTTCATTCCGTGGTGCGTGACCATCCGGTCGTGACGAAGGCGTCAGTGAAGCCGGGCTTCCTTCTGCGCGAGGCACGGCTTGACCGAGCAATCGCTCGATGGCGCGCAGCTGCTCCTGATCTTCCGCCGTCACAAACGTCGTTGCGCGGCCGGTGGTTCTCATCCGAGCCGTGCGGCCGATCCGGTGGACATAGTCTTCCGGACAATTGGGCACGTCGTAATTGATCACATGCGCAATATTTGCCACATCGATGCCCCGTGCGGCAATATCCGTCGCAACCAATACTCGATACGTTCCCCGCCGGAACCCTTCCAGCGCGGCTCGCCGTTGCGGCAGCGTACGTCCGCCATGAAGCACCGCCACCCGGTGACCGGCCGTATCCAACAGATTGCCGAGTCGATCCGCCCGGTGCTTCGTCCTGGCAAAGACCAGCACAGTATCACCCTCGGACTGCAGGAGCGACATCAGGAGCGCATTCTTGCGGTCATGCGTGGTGTGATGGACAGCCTGTGACACGCCGTCGGCAGTCGTCGCAGACTTTGTGACCATGACTCGCACCGGATCCTTGACACTAGCCTGCGCCAACCGGGCCAAATCCATGGGCATCGTCGCAGAGAACAGCAACGTCTGCCGCTCTTCGGGCATGGCATCCAGAATCTGATTGATCTGCTGAGCAAACCCCATATCCAACATCCGATCGGCCTCGTCGAGCACCAATACGGTCATCGCGAGCAGACTGATCGTCCCGTTCCACATATGATCAAGTAACCGCCCCGGAGTAGCCACGATGATATCCGGACGTTGCCGTAATCCCCTGACCTGGGCCTGCATGTCCGCCCCGCCGACGACCGTGGTAGCAAATAGCTGGAGGTCGCGGCCCAATGTATCGATCGTCGATTGAATTTGGATCGCGAGTTCACGGGTCGGAGCCAAAATCAGCGCCCGTGGCTGCCCCTTGGGTGCACCGGACAACCGCTCCAGCATCGGAATCACAAAGGCTGCCGTTTTTCCCGTCCCGGTCTGCGCACAACCCAACACGTCCCGCCCAGCTAACGCGAAGGGAATAGCCTGAGCCTGAATGGCCGTGGGTTGGGTAAAGCCGGCTTTGGTTAAATTTCTCAGAAGGGTAGGAGACAAACCAAGGGTATCAAAACTCGTACACGCAGTCGTCTGCACGCAGCTATCCTTTCGTTGTGGATCGCATTAAGACGGGATCAGAGAACCAAGGGGAGGGTGAATCCGGAGGGAGTCAGCTCCAAACTGGACCTGGTCGCGATGCGATCGCGCGGTCCACGTTGAGGAATACAGCATTGGTGGACCGATACAATGCTGCAGTAGACCATACTCTACCGCATGGCTCCCCTGTCGGTCAACAGGTCGGGAAGTTCCTGCGAAGGCGCCGTTGTCACTTAATCTGCGAGCTGTGTTTGCCGAGCACCAAGAATACCCTATACTATTCTTCAGGAAGGGAGGTCCATCTTGCCAGCAGCGATTGTCGTCCTTTTACTTTTGCTTGTCACTGACCTACCTATTCCTCTCGCAACGGCGACATCCGATTCCTCCGACAAGAGCAAGACCGGATCGAATCAAGGGTTGACCCTCAACGAAATCGGCCGTGGACTAAAGAGTGCCGCGAAAAACATCGAAGAGGAAATCCCGAAAATCGGACCGGCCATCGGGAAAACATTCAAGCAAGTCACCGGCAGCGGCAAAGATGCAGGCACATCCAAAGAGACAGCGCCAACCTCCCCGCGACCGAAGAAGTAACTGCGCCTCCCGGACATGTTATGCTGCGTACCACGAGTTCCATGCCCATGCGATTGAGCCGGCTCTTCATACCCTCCATCGCATTAGCCATCACCGCGGGATGCGCATCCACATCGGTGGTCCCCTGCCCTACCGGAGAACAACCAGTCGTGCTCGACTCTCTCTACTTCGGCGCCGCTAAATCAGGCGGAGTTGTGACAGCGGAGGACTGGATGGGTTTCCTCAACGACATAGTCGTCCCGGATTTTCCCGAAGGGTTGACATCCTGGTCTGCCGCCGGCCGGTGGAGAAACTCGGCAGGACTGGTTGAACACGAAACCTCGTACGTGCTGCAGCTCGCGCATCACAGAAGTGAGGAGAGAGACCTTGCGGTACAACGGATTATCCATCGCTATAAGCGCGCCTTTCAGCAGGAAAGTGTCATGCGGATTCGATCACACGCCTGCCGCTCATTCTGAGGATTTCGTTCTACGGACAGCATATCCGAGCAGGACCGGTATTAGAGAATGGGAACCAGGAGGGAACAGACCGGGCCGGGAAGTCTGCCTCAGAAAGAACTGCCTCGAATGAGATACGCCGATTCAAAACAGGAGAAAACTGAGGCATGACAACCCCCTGGGCAATGCCGTGCATCCGGACTTATGCTTCGTCAATTTTCCGTTCATTGAGAGGCTGAACCGGTGCAGGACAGTTCATACATCGGGGATTTGCCAATCAATGGCTGATAAACCAGCCGCAGTCAGTGAATGATTGATCCTGGAAAAACAGCGACAACCAAAAAACTTTCTTGCCGATAGAGGGGACGGATGCGCAGAGGAAATGACCACGTGGTGCGGATTAGTAATGAGGGTCTGTTTTTTTTGAGCCTCGGCGCCCCAGAGCACAAATACTACCCTGGTTGCCTTGGCATCCACCAGTTGGATCACTCGATCCGTGAGGCCCTGCCACCCGCAGTTCCTGTGTGAATTTGGCATATGCGCGCGAACCGTCAACGCAGTATTTAGTAGAAGGACACCCTGCTCAGCCCAAGGCTCCAGGCAACCATTATTGGGTATGCGGCATCCCAGATCCTCATGCAGTTCTCGATAGACGTTCTTGAGCGAGGGAGGCAGCCGTTGTACGTGACGGGGCACGGAAAAGCAAAGTCCATGCGGCATACCCGGAGTATGATAGGGATCCTGGCCGAGCAACAGCACTCGGACCGACTCATATGGTGTCGCCCGTAACGCCCGGAAGATGTCCGATCGCGGCGGCAGGATCACCTGCCCACCGGCAGCTTCCTGCTCAAGAAATGTTTCGAGCCTGCGATAGGACTTGCTGCTCGTCTCTGTCTTGAGTAATTGCTTCCAGCCGGAAGGAATGGGCGGCAATCTAGCCACGGACGGGCATAACCTCATTTCGCGGGAACATGACCGAGCGCGCGCTTCGCATGGCTCCCTCGTTTCCTGAATCGCCTGGTAATACCCATCGTACCTTCGAGCTATACCCGCACTGCGTTGGATGCTGCTCGATGTACGGATTATTCCGATTACGAATCACTCAGGCCTCCCGCCGAAACCTCCGATAGTCAACAACGCCTAATCGAACCTTCACCCGCCACAGACCTCCGTGTACCATGCCTCCACTGACGTCACGGATGAGATCAGTGAGCCGTGGCAAGTCCGAACGGATGGACTGTGTCACCACGCACCCGGCAAGTCAACCGCCGCATCCTGTGCCTCCCCGGTTGTGGAGATGTTAGCCGACGCTTGTTGGCACGGATAGATCTGGGGTAGTGTGGGAACAACGCCATGTCCTTGATTCATGCAGCCCCGCCTTGGTGGCACTCAGCCGTCGTCTATCAGATCTACCCCTGGTCTTTTCAGGATTCCAACGGGGACGGGATCGGCGACCTCCCAGGCATCATCAGCCGGCTGGATTACCTGAAAGGCACGCCCGATTCGCTGGACATCGATGCCATCTGGCTCTCTCCGCTCTATCCCTCGCCCATGCATGACTTCGGCTATGATGTCATGGATTACTGCGCCATCGATTCGCGTTTCGGAACGCTCGAGGACTTCGATCGTCTCACGGCAGAAGCCCACCGCCGCGGCATCCGCGTCGTCATGGACCTCGTCCTGAATCACACATCCGACCAGCATCCCTGGTTCATCGAATCACGGTCGTCCCGCAGATCTGAGAAACGCGACTGGTATTACTGGGCCGACGGGACGGCACATCATCCCCCCAGCAATTGGGCCGCGCGCTTCGGAGGATCGGCCTGGACCAAAGACAAGCACACAGGTCAGTACTATCTGCATTCGTTTCTGCCGGAGCAGCCGGACCTGAACTGGACCAATCCTGCCGTGCGCGACGCGATGTTCGGCGTGGTGCGCTTCTGGCTCGAGCGTGGCGTGGATGGATTCCGGCTCGACGCCATCAACTGGCTCGGAAAAGATACCAGCTGGCCTGACAACCCGCGCCGGCTCGCCTGGCGAAGCTACTACCGTCAGGTGCACCGCTACGACCGTGACCAACCCCAGGCCCACGAAACGCTTCGAGCCTTGCGGGTTGCGGTGAAAAACTATCCCGACACCATGCTCGTCGGCGAGGCCTCATCGGATACCCCTGGCGGGCCTGCGGCATTCTATGGAAGCGGGACAAATGAACTGCATGAGGTCTTCGATTTCCGCCTGCTCCGTTCGCCGTGGCAAGCAGATGTGTTTCGCCGCCTGATTCTGGAGAGCGACCGGGCCGTACCGGGCGGCGGCTGGCCTCCAATCGTCTTCAGTAACCATGATCAATCCCGGCATATCGATCGCTACGGCAAGGACGGAGACCCCGTGCGTCGCGCCAGGGCTGCCGCCCTGCTGCTTTTCACGCTCCGCGGGACGCCCTTTGTCTATTACGGGGAGGAATTGGGACTGCGGGATGGAAGGCTCCGGCGGTCGGACTTACGCGATCCCTACACCATTCGCTATTGGCCATGGAAAAAAGGGCGCGATCCGGCGAGAACGCCGATGCCGTGGGATACTTCTCCGCATGCCGGATTCACAACCGGCACACCCTGGCTGCCGCTCTCGGCTGATTGGCGACGGACCAATGTCGTCCAGGGACAGCGGGATACCGGATCGATGTTGTCGCTCTATAAGCGGCTCATTCGAGTGAAGAAGGGATCTCGGGCACTCACGGCAGGGAGCTATGAACCGATTGATGGCGGCCCGAACGACTGTCTCTTGTTTCATCGCCGGGTTCAAACAGATACCCATCAGGAAGCCATGCTGGTTGCAATCAACTTCAGCACCCATGCGCAGACCATTTCACTCCCGACATCGGCTTCCCTGCCGCAACGAAGCGGACGTCTCGTTCTCTCCACCGATCCTCAACGAAGCGAAGGACGCTGGAGCGCAGACCGATTCTCGCTCGGCCCGGAGGAGGGGATGATGGTGGAGATCGAGTAGGCGAAGATCACGAAGGACTCGGGCATAGGCAACAGTATCCGTCGATCAGGGCAGCGTCAGGAACCCCTCGGGTGATGGGTCCCCTCCTGCGGCTTTCAACCTTCCTCGACATGCCATCGCCTAAGATGAATCCTGGGAGGGAGTCGTTGCTCCCTGGTACTCGTGACGAGGCGTTGGCCGTTCAGTGGGAGACATACCCGCCCGCGCCAGCGAGGGCAACCGGATGGCCTAACGTGACAATAGCTATAACGCAACGCTCGTCCAGCGGCACGCCTGCCTTGCGCAACAGTTGAAAAATCGACCACGGACCTTTCTGGGATAGCAAACCGAAGCACATAGCATGCGACTGAGCATCGATCAGTTGAACTGCTAAGGGCCACAAAATAAAAAAGCCTGCTCGAGAAATCGAGCAGGCTTTTTTTGTAACCCGGCAGCGTCCTACTGTCCCACTGCCTCACGGCAGCAGTATCATCGGCCTTGGAGGGCTTAACTTCCGTGTTCGGTATGGGAACGGGTGTGACCCCTCCGGCAA
>WBZN01000199.1_pt1 | contig 79528 bp, 74 predicted proteins | sample 5204281 | NCBI WGS metagenome assembly WBZN01 (sample SAMN12344347, study PRJNA552823) | activated sludge metagenome | biome: Activated sludge suspended growth; feature: Nitrification reactor; material: Wastewater; isolation source: activated sludge from nitrification reactor of wastewater... | reverse complement strand
GTCTCGTTCGTTTCATTGCCTCGCTCCTCTCGTCTGCCACCTCTCGGTGGTGTGGGTGAAGCCAGGCTTCCACTTAACACACTGTCCGAATTTCCGGCGCCCCCTCTGTGTACGGTTCTTCATTTTTCGCTCTTAGTATCATCAATCCACCAATCGACGAGGCACAGTCACAGTACTCCCAATGAAACAGAAATCGACTTTCGCCCTCTTTGGGCTGTACTTGATAGGAATAGTGAACGAACTTTGGGGAGGTCTACGCTTCGAATCACCCGCATGGAATTACTGGTTCGCTCTATGCCTTAACCAAATCCCGCTTATTCTACTCTGTGTAGCGCTAACGGTGGGCAGAAGATGGAAAATCGTGGCAAGCCTTGCACTCCTCCCGCTAGTATTGACGTCCCTTGTGATCAGTCTATTTACAGCACTCAGCCTGCAGGACATTTCGTTAGACGGGGTCGACCCAGGATTTGAAAGAATTGAAACGATTGAGTGGGCTGGAACTAGGATTCAGGTCTATCGTACCAACGCCGGGGCAACAACACCATTCGGCATCGCCGTCCGTCATGAAATGACTGTACTGCCGGGCATACTGCTCGTCAAAACTCTATACAGCAATGGGCGGGCGGAAGACCCGACCGTTCACCTAGCTGGCAAAGATCGCCTCCAGATTGATATACCCAAGCAGGGGCCAGACCGGACTCCAGAAAAATGCCAGGTCCCTTTGAAGCGCCATATCTTCTTTTGAGTACTCACTGAGCCCAAACCGACACCCCAGCCAACCGTATCCACCCAGGCTGCTCAAACAGCTCATCCAACTAGGCCGCAGGCAAGAAAGAACCGGAGGCGTACCCTCTGGGGTACGTTGAGGATCGATTCGAGCCGAGAACGACGTTGGGGAGCTGTTTCAGCAGCCCGTCTACATTTCCGGGCGCATCTCGACATCGAGCAACTTAATCTTCCGATGCAAATGACTGCGCTCGATCTTCAAGTCTTCCGCCGTGCGGGAAATGTTCCAATGATGCTCGCGGAGCTTACGGGCAATGAATTCCTTCTCGAAGGCGTTCCGCGCATCACGAAGCGATTCGTACGGCCGAGTCAGCAACGTATTGACCGGTTGCGCACCGGCGGCCGACTGTGCGGCGAGCGCTTGAGGACGCACCTGCAAGGCAACAGACGCATGCGCCGCTTCGATCACGGGCCCCGGCACCATGATCATCAGCCGCTCGATCAGGTTCCGGAGTTCACGAATATTCCCCGGCCATTCATACTGCATGAACACGTCCATAGCCTCCGGTGAGACCTGCTTGATCTTCAACCCCTGTTCTTCGGCATGCACACGCAGGAAATGCTTCACCAGCAAAGGAATATCCTCGCGGCGGTGGCGCAAGGGAGGCACCACGATCGGCACCACATTCAGCCGGTAGAACAAGTCCTCACGGAACGTTCCCTTCTCGATTTCCTGTAACAAATCCTTATTCGACGCGGCCAGCACCCGCACATCGACCTTGATCAGCTTGGTCCCGCCGACCCGCGTGAACTGCTGCTCCTGGAGGGCACGCAACACCTTGGCCTGGGTGCTCAAGCTCATGTCCGCAATTTCGTCCAAAAACAACGTGCCGCCGTCGGCTTGCTCGAACTGGCCGCGCTTCATGGTGGTCGCTCCGCTGAAGGCGCCCCGCTCGTGACCGAACAACTCGCTTTCGATCAAGGTTTCAGGAATGGCCGCGCAGTTCACCGCCACGAAGGGGTGGTTCGCCCTGTGGCTGTGCTGATGGATGGCCCTCGCGACCAATTCCTTGCCGGTCCCGTTTTCGCCTCCGATCAGCACCCGACTGTTGGTGGGACCGGCCGTTTCGATCAGTTGCTTCAGCTGCTGCATGACCGGCGCCTGACCGATCAGTTCGAACCTCCGCTCGACCTTCGTGCGGAGGCTGCGATTCTCCTGTTCAAGCCGATGTTGATCCAGGGCGTGTTTCACCCTGAGGGTCACATTTTCGAGGGACAACGGTTTTTCGATATAGTCGTAGGCTCCCAGCTTAATCGCCTTCACCGCCGTTTCGATCGATCCATGCCCGGACATCATCATCACTTGCGTGCTCGGCACCAGTTCGCGCAGGCGCTTGAGTGTTTCCAACCCGTCCATCTCAGGCATCCAGATATCCAGCATCATCAGTTCAGGCGGGCTGATTGCGCAATGTCTGAGGGCCTCCATGCCGCTTTTGGCCACACTCACGTCATACCCTTCATCCTCGAGAATACTGCTCAAGGAATTCAGAATGGAGACTTCGTCATCGACAATGAGAATCGAAGCAGACATGCATCCCCCACATACGATCCGGCCACGCCCACACGATCGTCCGTTTCGTTACACCGGCAATTCGAAGGTGAACAAGGCCCCCCTCGGCTGATGATTGCCCGCATGAATCTGGCCGTCGTGATCGGTCACAATTCGCCTCACGATAGCCAAGCCCAGGCCGGTCCCGGTCTTCTTCCTGGAAAAATACGGCACAAAGAGTTTGTCCTGATCCTCGGGCGCGATGCCGGTGCCTTCATCCGCTACCGTGACCACCGCGCGGCGTTGCTTGGTATCGTACCGGGTCGTGATCCACAAACGGCCCTTCTGGTTCATGGCATGGATGCCGTTATCGCACAGATTCACCAGAACCCGCTTGATCTGTTCGCGATCGAAATTGAAGGGCGGCAGATCGGCGTCGAGCGACACCACGCAGACGACTTCCCGATGCGCACTCTCGTAGAGCACCACGACCTCCTTCACGACATCGTCGAGGGAATTCATCGTCATATGCGGCGCCGGCATGCGCGCGAATTTCGAAAACTCGTCCAGCATCTGCTTGAGGCTGCCGACCTCATTGACGATGACCTGGGTAGACTCGTCGCAGATACGGTCGAAATCCGGCGCCTTGTCCTGGAATTTTTTGCGGAGCCGTTGCGCGGAAAGCTGAATTGGCGTCAACGGGTTCTTGATCTCATGCGCGATCCGTTGGGCCACTTCCCGCCAGGCCGCCGCCTTCTGAGCCTTGATCAATTCCGACAGGTCCTCAAAAATGAGCACGAACCCGAGATCTTTGCTCGACTCATCCTTCATGCGCGAACAATGCACCCCGATGGTGAGGAACCGCCCCTGCAGATCCAACTGTCCTTCCAACGCGATGTTATCCCGCTGGTCGGCCAACATGCGGTCGTACACGGATTGAAACAGGTCGAGCTTATACTCTTTGAACACCTCGTTGGCGGGGCGGCCGCGAAACCGGTCGGCCCATAACCCCAACATGCGTTCCGCAGACGGATTAAAGGTGGTGATGGTCCCCTGCCGGTCGATCGACAGCACCCCCGCGGCAATCGTATCGACTACCGTTTCGATATAGGCGCGCCGCCGGTCCAGTTCGAGGTTGGACTGGCGTAGCGAGATGTTCGCTTCCTCCACCTTGCTTTTACTCCCCTGCAAATCGGCGGTCATGCGGTTGAACGATTCGACCAGGGTGCCGATCTCATCCGTCGCCTTCGCCTCGATACGGACCGACAAATCCCCCTGCGCAATGGCTTCGGTGGCCTCGGCCAACCGTTGAATCGGCACGGTGATACCGCGAGCGACATAAAATCCGAACCAGGTGGCGCTGAACAAAATCATGACCGTGATCACGGCCACCAGCAGATAGGCGCCCGCCTTAATCGGGTTCTTCATCGCCTTCATCTGTTTGTATTCGGCGTATTGACGGCCGATGCTCTCCATTTTGCCGAGCAACGATTCCGGCACATAGGCGTCCACCACCACCACCCCGTCGATTTCTCCCCGCCGCACACTGGAGGCAATCGGCACACCGGCCCGCACGAGCCGGCCGGTCTGCGCTTCCTGCACCGAGGTCAACTCCTGCTTGCCGTTGATCACCTGCAGCACCAATTGGCCGATCGGCAGGTCGAGCACGGCCACCGGCACCTCAGGGTCCAATGCCTTCGTCAGCGTTTCCATTTTCGAGGAAAACACCTCGATGCCGGCCGTGGCGTATTCGGCCCGTTTCCTGGCGATGGCCGCGACCAGCAGATCCCGCTGCTCCGGCAGCAACAATTCCTCGCGAAAGATCTCATGGCTGATGGCGCGCGCGCTGTTGATCGCCAAGGACACATGCCCGGCATGGTGCATGCGCGCCACCTCGTAAGAGTCCTTCATCACATGCTCGATCTGATCGTTGAACCAGACGTCGACCGCCTTGTTGACCAGCCCGCTGGCCACCAACGCGAGCAGCACGGTGGGAATCAGGGAGAATCCGATGAAGGCCGCAACTAACTTCGCCCGAAACCCGGATCCCACCAGACGATGCCGTCGCTCAAAGTAGGCTTTGATCAGGTTGCGGGACAGGAGCAGCGTGAGAACGACGAACCCGATCAGGTCAAGATTGACCAGCAGCAAGACAAAGGCATACCCGGTACTGGGGAAAAAGGAATCGGATTCCTCCCCGACCGGAACGGCCATTTGCGCATAGTAGAACGTCAGCGCCAGGCAGGGCAGTAAGAGGATCAGGACGATCCAGACGGGCCGGACATGGCGCTTGCGCCGCTCGCTCTCGATCGAGGCTGGCGACGACGGCTCTTTTTCGCGCACCACACCCGGAGGGATGAGCTTGGTCATGTCCGTCGATTCAGGCATCGGCGCTACTCCGACTCCATCCCGGCTCGTTCAAGTCTGTCACACTATAACGAATTCCCTGGGAAAGTCTCAAAAGCCGTACCGGTGCCCTCTCGTTGGCCCAGGAGAATAGCGGCGGATAAACCAGGCTCAACAAGGAAAGGATAGACCATGCGGGACAGGAGAACGCGCAGAAGAGGATCACCGGTTAAGGAGTATGAATCGAGGATTTCCCCGAGGTCAGGCTGACGAACTTCATCCTCAAGGCGTACAGCATGTCCTTCATCACGACCTGCTCGTCAGGCGTGAGGTTGCCCCGGGTTTTTTCTTCCAACATGGACAGCAGATCGATGATCTCCTTCGCTTGCGGAAGATTCAGCGGCATGGCCGGTTGTTGGGGATCCAATTGCTCGCCCATGAGCATCAAGGCCGAGCTCCCCATGGAAATCACGAAGGAGGAGAAATTGACCGGCAGATGTCCGGCATGCCCATGCGCATCAGCCTGATGAGAATCGGCTGGCGCCGGTTCGGGAGCAGGAGGCGTGGGAGCTGATGCTGCGGCAGGCGCCTCTTCACTCCGTCCTCGACGATCGCGGATGACGAATCCCTGATCCTTCTCATCCCCCATGCGCATGTCCTCCGATCAACCGCCCGTAAAATGCAGGGGTGTACCCTACCATAGGCCTCGGAGGCGCGCAAGGCAGCTGGCCCCGTTGAAGGCGAAGAAAAACTCAGTTAGAGTGGCGCCACGAGGGGGGTGCGCATGTCCGAACGTTTTGATCAAGTCGTAGCCATCATGGCCCAACTACGGGCGCCCGGCGGCTGCCCGTGGGATCGCAAGCAAACCCATGAATCGCTGAAACCCTACCTGATTGAAGAAACGTACGAAGCACTCGATACCATCGACCGGCAGGATTTTCCCAAACTCAAGGAAGAACTCGGCGATGTGCTGCTCCAGGTGTTATTCCATAGTCAGATCGGAGCGGAAGCCGGCACCTTCACTATGGATGAGGTGCTCGAACAGCTACGCGACAAACTCGTGCGCCGCCACCCGCATGTCTTCGGGGATGCTGCGTCGGGCGTGCCGAATCTCAATTCCGACCAGGTTGTTCATCGATGGGAAGACATCAAACGGGCCGAACGCAAGAACGCCGGAAAACCTGATTCAGTCTTACAGGATATCCCGCAAGCCCTGCCGGCATTGCTTCGCGCCTATCAAACACAGGTTCGCGCCGCGCGAGTCGGGTTCGACTGGCCGGACAGTCCGCAGGGCCTCGCTGATGTCCTCGGTAAAGTCGAGGAGGAAATCGGGGAGCTTCGCAAAGCCGTGAGCGACGCGGCAACGTCCTCGCAGCCGCTACCGGAACCCACTGCGGAGATAGCGGCGGAATTGGGCGACCTGCTCTTTTCATTGGTCAACCTGGCGCGCCACATCAAGGTGAATCCGGAAGAATCCCTGCGGCAGGCCACAAACCGGTTCACCGCTCGATTCCAACACATCGAACACGAAGCATCCCGTAGCGGACGAAGCGTCCACGACCTCACCACGGCCGAAATGGATCACTACTGGAACGCCGCAAAACGATTGGAATCCGCCGATCGTCCTGCGGCGAATGCTCCGCCCGGTTCCCGTGGAGAGGCGCCACGGACTCTGTGATGAGCAGCGAACAGCATCCATACGAAGAGGGCAAGCGAGCCGGACTCCATCCGTTGCTCGTGCTATTCGGTGTCATTCTGATCATGTGGCTGTTGATCAATCTTGCCGTTCCCAGCGGGAAACAAAAACAGGCTGCCGGGCCGGAAATTTCTCAGGTCGGCACCGAAGATTCCGACGCCGCGCCGATCATGTACAAAACGCAGACCACCTTGACGGAATTTAATGCCATCAGCATTGTCGTTCCAGCCCAGGTGACGACCAGCCAGGTCGTCGGCCTCTTGAAACAATTCAAGCAAGCCAGACTCAATCAGACGCTTGCAGGAATGCTCCCGGCTACGAGTCCGGGCCACAAGCTGGGCGATCAGGCAGTCGCCGATCTGTACATCTTTTCGGACCCGAAATATGCGACGCCGGAGGTCGTTGGCACATTGGCGCGCGGAGCCCATGCCCCCGGCAACCTGTATCCGCAGGCCATTCCATTTGAGGAGGCCATGGAACAGGTGCGTGGACACTACCGCATTGACTTGAACGACACGAGTAATCCCGACACCGGGTCCATCGGATTTGCCGATGACTCGGGGGTCCACAGCAAGCAATACCGCCGGATTTTTTGAGCAATCTCTCGAAATCCCACGTCTGACGCGCCTTCGCTATCCCCAGGCCAAAATCGACAAGCAGTAATCACCCTAGGGGTTTTCATCCTCTACCGCATCTAGGGGCCTGCCCGACGACGACCCCCAATGCCTAAAACTTGTGCAGGACGCTGAAGGACCGGTCTATGAAGGGCCTCGCGCCTTGAGATGGTCACTATGCACACCCTTATCCACAGATTCTGTGTGTGAGATAATGGGAATCAATCCCTCCCTCGAAGCTGCATGGGAAGTGACCCGTGGAATCAGTCAGCGCGTCGAGAAGGAGCGTTTCTCGATGCTCGATGAAAGGCAGGACGCTGAGGAACGGGGGGCAGAGACAGCGCAGTTCCAGCAGGGAGAGGCCATGAGCCTCCCCCTCGCGCCATCGATGAGTCAGACTGCCAAACCGATGGTTTGCTTGATTTCGCTTCGCAAGGAATCCTGCTGAGCTTGGATCCATGATTCCAGCTGCGGAAAGTGGTGTGCCAGTGGTCCCGTGAAGGGAGGCACCAAGACATCGGCGCGCTCTTTCAACCAGCCTTCCTCCTCGGCAATCCGAAGCTTTTGATCGCCGATCTTGCGCGACAACAACTTATTCAGCATCAACTGTTGCCCCGGGCTCCCGGTCACCGTACCCAACAGCTTCGCTTTCACATAGTCCAACTCTTCCGCGAGAGCGATCTTGACCCGAACGGCATGGGTCGCCGCCCAGGTCGCCCGTTGGATGGAATAGTCATACGAAAACACCGGTTCCCGAGGTTCGCGAAAAGGGCCGGTTACACTGGAGATTACCAACTGATCATTTAACATCGTCCATACCCTTCTGTTTCATCGCCCGTCACGATTCCGACTCTCGCATCGAGGCCGTTTTGAGATAGCGCAGCGTCTGCGCGGCCGCTTCCGCACCATCTCTGATGCAATCGGGCAGTCCGACGCCGCGATACCCCGCTCCCGTGACGGTTAATCCGCCGAACCGTGATAACGCAGCCTCAAGCTGTGTCAGTCGCTCGAGATGCCCGAGCGTATATTGGGGCATCGCCCGATGCCACCGGTTGACCTCGACATACTGCGGCGTCGCCTGCAGGCCCACAATGGAGGCCAATTCCTCCCGCACGCAACGGACCAATGCCTCATCGTCCTGCTGCAAGATGGCCTCGCGTCCCACCCCGCCCAGATAACAGCGAACGGACACGTCTTCTGGAGGCGCTCGATGCGGCCACTTGATCGACGTCCAGGTCGCGGCAATCAGGTCACGCCCCTCAACCCGCGGGACGACAAACCCGAATCCTTGCAACCTGGTTCCCACCGCGGCGGCCGGATAGATCAGGGAAATCGTCGCTGTCGAGGCATAGGGAATCGTCTCCATCAATCCGGCTGCCAGCGGACTCAAGGGCCGAACCAGGTCGGCGCTCACAAAAGCCGGAGTCGCGAGGACCAACGCTTCCGCCGATAGCGCCGTCCCATCGGCGCAGATCACATCGTACATCCAGCGTCCCGCTTGATGCGAGCGTACACGAAGGGCCTCAGCTTGAACCCCTGATTTCAGCACGCCGCCGGTCTCCCGGATACGCACGGTTAATCCGGCGACCAGATCCGCCAGACCGTTTTTCAGCGTCACGAACATGGTATGCCGGGGTCGTCCCTCGGAAGCCTTTTGCGCCCGTGCCCGGCGAGCCGCCATCATGCCGCGAATCACGCTCCCATGCGTCTGCTCGAGCTCATAGAACCGGGGAAACGTCGCGCGAAGACTCATCTGCTCGGCATCCCCGGCATAGATACCCGCCATCAGCGGTTCCATGACCCGTTCGCAGGCATGCCGGCCGAATCGGCGGCGGAAAAAGGAGGCGAGCGATTCATCGTCCGTGGACCGGCGCGGTGGAATCAGGAGGTCACAGCCCATCCTGGCCAGGTCGATCCACGACAATAAGCCGCTGCGAAAAAACGGGCCGAGTTGAGTCGGCGTAAAGGTCACGAGTCCTTCCGGCAACTCGTGCAACTGCCCGCCCCTCAAGACGCTGGATTTTTTTTCAACGGGGTTTGTGTTGATGAGCTCATCGGCGATACCCAGCCGACGACACAGGTCCATCCCCCACGGTTTCTGGGACAGGAACGAATCGGGGCCTGCCTCCATAACCAGCCGGCCGACCCGATGGGTGACGATCTTTCCGCCCCAGACGGGCGCAGCATCGAGGATAGTGCAGGAGAGCGGCACGTCGGCCGCCGTAGCCTGGTCCAGAAGAGCAAAGGCCGTGGAGAGGCCTGAGATGCCTCCACCGATGATGATGACTGACTTTGCAGTGCGCGCCACAGGTAGTGCCGCTAACAGGGAGTGGAACAATGCTGCGACGCTCGCTGAACAATCCGGGCGTCAGGACAATCGACGAATGATTCTCGCGGGGGCTTCAAAAAGGTCCCGCCAAGCGGCCATAGCGAGCGACGGGGCGAGTCTCGCGTAACTGGGCACGTCGAACCCTGGAGCGCAACGAGAACAATGTTGGAGGCCTTTTTCGACATCCGCCTAATGAACCAGGGAAGACTCGTGTGCCTCCACGACCGACGTCAGGATGTCGATCAAGGGGGCCGAGGCATTCAACATGGGTATACGTTCCAGCTGGATCCCCTTCATGCGGGCCAACTGCGCGAGCTCGATATCGATGTCGTACAGGGTTTCTACATGGTCGCAGAGAAAGCCGATAGGCGCCACGAGCACATGACGATGGCCTTCCTTCGCCAAGTCAGCCACTGTCTCTTCGACCGATGGACCGAGCCACTTCTCCCCGGAGCGTCCCTGGCTTTGATAGGCAAACCGCGTCGGTTGGCTCCCGAGTTGCTTGCTGACTGCCCGGGCGGTTCCTTGCACTTCCTCAGGATACGGATCCTTCATAGCCACCACCCGCTCCGGCAAACTATGGGCTGTAAAGAGAACCGGCGCCTGCGCGCGGACCTCCGCTGGAAATCGCTCCAGCGTCCGGCGAATATTCTCGACGATGGCGGCGATCAACAGTGGATGGCGATGCCAACTCGTCACGAAGCTGATCGGCGTCTCGTTGGCAAGTTCGGCCCGCGCCTCCTCGACCTTTCTCAAATAGGCGCCGATGCTGAGCGAAGAATACTGCGGGGCCATACACAACCCAATAATGCGTTCCGGCAAGGCCTCGAGCAACTCCGCGTAGGTTTCCTTGATGAACGGATGCCAGTGCCGTAACCCCACGTAACAGCGGTACTGCACATCGCCCGTCCGGTTCAACCGCTGTTCCAATGCCCGCGCCACTTCGCGCGTGATATCCAGCACCGGAGATTTCCCGCCAGTTACACGATAGCGCTCGCGGATTTCCTCGACCAGTTCCGGAGAAGTCGGCCGCCCGCCGCGAACATCCAGAAGGTAGGGCTCCACATTCTCCAGACTATCGGGCCCGCCCATCGCCATCAGCAACAGGGCAATCGATCGTGGTGGTGCAGACATCCGGGACCTTGTCAGTCGGTACTGGGCAAGCGCCTCTGGCGCATCAGGCGCCTGCGCGGACAGCGAGAGGACAGGCGTCACAGGATTTAGCGGGCGCTCAATTTATGGACCAGATCGATCGTCGCAGCCACATGCTCAACGGGAGTATTGGGAAGGATCCCATGCCCGAGATTGAAAATGTGTCCCGATCGCCCACCGGCGCGGCGGAGTATATCCGACACCCGGCGCTCGATTTCGTGCATCGGACCAAATAATGTGACTGGATCGAGGTTGCCCTGCACCGCGCGGTCGTATCCCACCATGGCCCACGCCTCATCGAGCGGAATGCGCCAATCGATGCCGATCACGTCGCCGCCCGCCTGGCGCATCGATTTGAGAATGGCGGTCGTGCCGGTCCCGAAATGAATGAGCGGAACACCTTCGTGCTTGAGGCCGTCGAAAATCAGCTGCACATGCGGCATGACATATTCGGCATAGTCCCCGGCCGATAGGCACCCGACCCAGCTATCGAACAACTGCACGGCCTGAGCGCCGGCCTTGATCTGACGGCGAAGATACCCGGTGATCACCCGCGCGAACTTATCCATGAGGCGGTGCCAGACTTCCGGCTCGCCATACATCATCTGCTTGGTGTGGATATAGTTCCTCGAGCTTCCCCCTTCAATCGCGTAACTGGCCAACGTAAACGGGGCCCCGGCAAAACCGATCAACGGCACTCGACCGGCCAGCATCTTGCGGGTCAGGCTGATCGCATCCATGACGTACTGAAGGTCGCTGTCATCGAGCATCTTGAGCCGCTCCACCGCGGCCCGATCCCGCACGGGATTATGGATAATCGGCCCCTCTCCCTCCGCAAACTCTAGCGAGAGCCCCATCGGTTCCAGGGGGAGCAGAATGTCGGCAAAAATAATGGCCGCATCGAGCGCGAACCGATCGATCGGCTGCAGGGTGACCTGGGCGGCCAATTCAGGCGTTTTGCACAGTTCAAGAATCGAATATTTTTCCCGCAACCGGCGGTACTCAATCATATACCGGCCCGCCTGGCGCATGAACCAGACCGGTGTACAATCAACCGGTTCGCGCCGGCACGCTTTGAGAAATCGATCATTCATAATGGGGCGCATTTTAGAGGGCCGATCAGAACAGAGTCAAACAATCTTGCGCGGCGCTCCGTCACAACGTCGCTGATGACCTCTGATACCGGCCTTTGACATGGCATGCATGGTCCGGTTCCCCTGGGGCTGGTTCCTGGGCGACGGTTCCTCCGCGTGAGGCAAAAAAATCTCACGACATTTTCCTGCAAATCTGTGTATAATGGCTGCACGTGTCTTCAAAGCTGAGTCTTTACGCTCACTGATCGACACCATCCGAAACATTCAGCCAGCGGCCTGCCCCATCGCACCAATCGCAAGCGCCGCAACGATTACGTCACGCTAGTACAACGGCGGCGCGACCCCTCGGTACCGCATCCTATTCGCATAAACTGTGGAGGTGGCATGAGTAGTGATCTGCATCCGCTCACCTTACCCGAAAATGGTGAGCTGCCCAAAACCGACGAACAGCCTGCGGCAGCACAGCCGGCCAGCCATACGCCCTGGCTGACGATCCTGCACTGGTTCGATTCTTGGGCCGGCATCGAAAACATGAAGACTGATGCGGCTCCCGCCACCGTGGACTGGCTGCGGGCCATTCCCCTCATCACGGTCCACTTGATCTGCCTCGGCGTGTTCATCGTCGGCTGGAGTTGGGTCGCGGTCGGCGTCTGCGCCGCCTTTTACTTCGTGCGCATGTTCGCCATCACCGGGTGGTATCACCGGTACTTCTCCCATCGGACATTTAAAACGTCCCGCGCCTGTCAATTTGCCTTTGCGTTGCTTGGATCGTCGTGCGCCCAGCGTGGCCCCCTCTGGTGGGCCGGCCATCATCGCCACCATCACATTTATTCGGACAAACCGGAAGATACGCACTCGGTGCGCCAGGGCGGATTCCTCTGGGCTCACATCGGCTGGATCAGCTCGAAGAAATTCTTTCCGCCGCGGTTGAAGAGCATCGGCGATTTTGCCAAGTTCCCCGAACTGCGCTTCCTGGATCGTTTCGATACCCTGGTGCCGACGATCTGTGGATTCGGCATGTTCGGACTGGGGAAATTGCTGGAAACCTATGCGCCGGGCCTCGGCACCAATGGTCCGCAAATGTTGATCTGGGGCTTCTTCGTGTCCACCGTCGCCCTGCTCCACGGCACCTGCACGATCAATTCACTCTCGCACGTGTACGGATCGCAGCGCTACAAGACGGGAGACGACAGCAAAAACAATTTCATTCTCGCCATGATCACCCTCGGTGAAGGATGGCACAACAATCACCACTACTATGCCGCTTCAACCCGTCAGGGGTTCTACTGGTGGGAGATCGACATCACCTACTACATGCTCCGTGCCATGCAGGCAGTGGGACTGGTGTGGGATATCCGCGAAGTGCCGGCGCACGTGCGAGAAGGCAAGAGCAAACTCGCCTAACCGAGCGCGGGGGCGGCCATCCACGGCCCGCCCCCCGTAACCTCGATCTATACCCATTCCGACTCATCCGCCGACCTGGACTTGCTGCCATACTGCGGCGCCAAACGAGCGCGGATTTCACGACTCACCGCATCGATCCCATCCACCTCTGCCTCCGTCGCGATCCATGCATCCTCCGGTATCAGTTCAATGCGATAGTGATTCTTTCGCATCGAAAACCATTCAATGTACGGATGGGGCGCCAGATGGGGATGCGGATCGAACGAAATGAGGCTGGCATCTCCGACCTGCGGAATTTCAACATCCCCCAACACCTGACCGGCGAGGTCCTCATCGGCGAACCGGCTATTTTTGAACCGGATCACCGTGCCGGAAATTTCTCCCCGGCAATTGCCCGCCAGATAAAAATCGATCGCGCCTAACACCGCGAACGTGATTCGCCCGATCACCGTGCCCTCCTGCCGGTTATCGAGAAATCCCTCTTGCACCCATCGGCTGTTTCCGAACTTTTGAGCCATATCACCTTCCCTCTGAATGCACAGCCACAGACTCCGGAGATGCCTGAGCAATCTCGCCGGGCACCCGCGATCCGAGCAGCACACCGCCCAGGATCATCGCGCTTCCGAACCATCCTTGCGCATCCAGATTCTCTCCCAGGAAATACCATGCAAGCCAGGCCGCGATGGCCGGCTCCACGGCAAACAGTAACGCGACTTGTTGTGCGGGCAGAAGCTGCTGCGCCCACATCTGAACGGCGAACGCACCGGTTGCCAGAATCCCCGTGACCCCAAGACCCAACAGCAACACACGGCTCGGCTCGAACATGGCCAACGCCGGTTGTTCCCACCACATCACGCCCAGCATGGCCACAGTCATCATCACCAATTGCCAGACGAACAACGACACGGCGTCAGTCGTTCTGGTGTACCGCTCCAGACACACCATGTGCGCGGCAAACGCCGCGGCGCTGCCGAGCGTTAGGAGATCACCGAGATTCGCGGAGGCCGTCGGCTTGACGAGCAACCACAGCCCGAACAACGCAATGCCATTCGATATCCAGGTATGCGCAGTCAAGCGACGCAGAAACAGGGGCACGAACACGACATACAGTACGGTGATAAAGGCCGAGTTAGAGGCGGTGGTCAGGTGCAGTCCCACCGTCTGCAGCACATACCCGAGGAATAGCCAGAGGCTCGCAATGAAACTCATCCGCATCATCGCGGCATCGCGCGTCAGTTTCCGGCGCATCAGGAACAGGACCGCGAAGACCATGAGCATGCCGAGAAGAAATCGCAGGAACAGAAAGGCCAGCGGCGTGATTTGTTCCAGAGCGGCCTTGGTGGCCGGAAATGTTGCGCCCCACACAAAGGTTGTGAGGAGGAGCGCAAGTTGAGGCATGATCAGATGAGCAGGCGCGCTGAGTGATGAACTGAATCCGGCGTGAACCTGAGCGAGCGTGATCGATCGGCTCAGCACGCTCTCGTGAACTCGATTAGGGCTTACAGAGCGCGCACTTGCGCTCATCGCTGGTGCCGGCTTGCTCCATTGCGGCGAGCGCGCGTTCTTTATTCGGGTAGTCGAACCAGCCGCCCTCCCAAAAATCACTACTGGAGATGCTGGAAGGAACTTCCGAACAACGGTCCCGATGAAGCGTGACTCGATCGATCGCGCGTGCAATGTGAATCCAGTAGACCATGATACCCCGTCGGACTCCGTCGTCAGGATCGTCGCAGCCCAACCCTACCACGCCCCTCCCGGAGAGAGCAATGCGCAGAACGCACCACGCCGCAACGACCCAAGACGGCAACACACGTTAGATTGTAGGATGAACCCAGGAGGTACGCGCTAGGGCAGGAGCTGCCACTCGTCCTTCTCGATCACAGTCTTGACGCCCGTTTCCAGCTTCTTCACGTCCTTCTCTTCGAAGAGACGCATGTAGCGTTCGATCCGATCCGGATCGTCGATGCGCTCTTCCTGCATAACACCACCGCTGCCTTTGTACTTCCGGATTAACAGGGGCATTTCAACCGCTCCTTCAATTGTAGCTCGCGTTTCGACACAAAGATTCGGTACAATAGTGCAAAGCTACGCACAGGGTCAAGCGTTTCCAAACAGAGACTCGCTTTATCTCGCCCAACCCGCCAGGGGTCGGCTATGGAGCGCCATCCTTAAGGAGTCGGCAATGCCGGTCTACGAATATCGCTGCGAACAATGTACCCATCAGTTCGAGGCCACCCAATCCATCCATGCGCGGCCGGAAGATACGGCATGCCCCCGGTGCAACAACGTCGGGGCAACCAGGATACTGTCAGCCTTTGCATCGAAGGTCAAAGGCAGCCACAAGCCCGGATTTGAGGAAATCAAGGCGTACGACATGCTCAACGAACGCATGGATCGCTTCTCGAAACTTCCTCCTGCCATGGGCAAACGGGTGGATGTGTCGCCGGACATGATGTCCGGTGCCGTCACTCCGACGGATAGCACAGACTCCTAAACGGAGAGGTCGCGTGAGCGGAAGGCACTGCCGCCCCGGCCTGCCGCGCCACGAGCTGATCCCCGGAACGCGACTCAGGGGCGACAGGGAGAATCGTTCAGCATGCATTCCCGTATCAGCGCCTTGCTTTGCGCCGGACTCCTCTCTCTGGGAGGGCTGCCGGCCTCAGCCGAAGTAGCCGGATCCATGGTGATCGCAGGCCATGGCCCCGAGCAACGCGTGATGGAATCACTGGCTCACGCGTTTGAAAAAGCCAACCCCCGCGCCTATATCGACGTCGTCTGGGATGGCAACTCCAAACCCCTCGACATGGTGAAAACCAAGCAGGCGCAGATCGCCGTCACTGGAGCCTCGGCAGACGGCTTGCACTCCGTACAGATCGCCTGGGACGGCATTGCCATCATGGTCCACCGCTCGAACTTCACGAAGGAAGTCACCAAACAGGAGGTCGCCGAGCTCTTTTCTGGGAAATATACAATCTGGTCAGACCTCGGTGGACCGGATACAAAAGTGCTGCTCATCGACCGGCCGCGCAACGAAAACAATCGCGACGCCTTTGAACAACTTCTTGGCATTGAAGGGAAAATTCCCGATACAATCAAAGTGATTGCGAAGGACGAGAAGGTCATCAAAACTATCGCCGGGACCCTCCCGCCCAATTCTGCCGTGACCTACTTGTCCCTCGGCCAGGCGTTGGAAGCCGTCGCCTCCGGCGTGCCGGTACGCCTACTCCCGGTCGATAAGGTTGAGCCCGAAACGCCGACAGTCAAGGACGGCCGTTATGCCTTACGCCGCCCGGTCCTCCTGATTTCGAATAACGACACCGACCCCCTCGTAGCCGCATTTGAACAATTTGCCCTGTCGGATGAGGGCCAGAAAATCGTCAGCGAGTCTTATACACCGCTCCCAAGGACATCATCTCCCTAAGTAGGAGGCTTTCATGCGTACACTTCTGACCGTTGCTCTCGGCTCCGCGTTTGCTCTAGGCGTCCTCTGTATTGCCGCCCCTTCAGTCCAGGCCCAGGAAGGGGCCATGGTGGAAGGCGCCGGGTATACGATGTTCAACACCGAATCGATCAAGGGGTCGGATACGACCAAGCTTGAGAAGGATCCGGTGTGCGATCGTTCGAAACGCCCGTCCATCGGCAAGGTGGAGCCGGATGAAGCGAAACCCGGCCAGAAAATCGTGATCAAAGGCGAAAACTTCGGCAGCAAGGAATGTTTCCACGGGGTGACGTTCAGCGCAGCGCCCAAGGATAAAATCGAGTACCAGTTCGTCAATGAGACGACGATTGAAGCCGTGGTGCCGGATGCGAAAGCGGGCATGTCATTCATCATCGTGGTCGCCGGCGGAGGCAGTGCGCAGTCGAAACCGCTCCTCATTCAAGCCAAGTAAGCGGTCCCATGGCAGGAGGCTCTCCGCCTCCTGCCCGATTCGCGCCTTGCCTGATTCGCCATTTCACCCTCCGTCGTCTCGACAACTCTCTTGACCCTATGCTAGGTTACGCGGTCTTTTTGGGAGGCGAACCAGAGGTGAGCTCCGGCTCCGAACCTCGCGCACGCGTAGCATGTTCCGGAAGATCCTGATTGCCAACCGTGGCGAAATCGCCATGCGCATTATCCGCGGCTGCCGCGAGCTCAACATCGCGACAGCGGCGATCTATTCCGAAGCCGACTCCTCCGGCATCTACGTCAAGAAAGCCGACGAGTCCTACCTCGTAGGTCCCGGGCCCGTCAAAGGCTTTCTGGACGGAAAACAGATCGTGGAGATCGCGAAGCGCATCGGCGCCGACGCGATCCATCCAGGATATGGATTCCTTTCGGAAAACGCCAAATTTGCCCGGCTCTGCCATGCCTCCGGGATCACCTTCATCGGTCCCTCGCCTGAAACGATCGACCTCATGGGCAGCAAGGTCAAAGCCCGGCAAATTGCCCAGCAGGCGGGGCTCCCGATTGTCCCCGGCACCGAAGGCGGGGTCACCAGCATCGACGAGGCCCTGGAGTTCGCGCACCGGATCAATTACCCGGTCATGATCAAGGCCAGCGCCGGCGGCGGCGGACGCGGGCTGCGAGTGGTCCGCTCCGACCAGGAGTTGCGCGAAAATATGGAGGTCGCGTCGCGGGAAGCACTGGCCGCCTTCGGCGACGGCAGCATTTTTATCGAGAAGTACATCGAACGTCCGCACCATATTGAATTTCAAATCCTGGGCGACAAGCACGGCAACATCATTCACCTGGGCGAGCGGGATTGCTCGATTCAGCGCCGGCATCAAAAATTGATCGAAATCGCCCCGTCATTGGTTTTGACACCAAAATTACGCGCGCAGATGGGCGAGGCCGCCATTGCCATCGCGAAAGCCGTGCAGTACGACAATGCCGGCACGGTGGAGTTCCTTCTCGATCACGAGGGCCATTTCTATTTCATGGAAATGAATCCCCGGTTGCAGGTCGAACATACGGTCACGGAACAGATCACGGCGATCGACATCGTGCGCAATCAAATCTCCATCGCAGCGGGCAAACCGTTGGAGATCCGGCAAAAGGATGTCACGCTGCAAGGCCACGCGATTCAATGCCGCATCAACGCGGAGGATCCGCGCAACAACTTTCTGCCCTGCACCGGCACCATCACCGCCTATCTGTCGCCGGGCGGCATCGGAGTCCGCATCGACGGCGCGGTCTACCGTGACTATACGATTCCGCCCTATTACGATGCCTTGCTGGCAAAGCTCACCGTGCGTGGACGCACCTGGGAAGAAGCGGTGAGCCGTATGCGGCGCTCGCTCGAAGAATACGTCCTGCGTGGCGTAAAGACGACCATTCCGTTCATGAAGAACGTAATGATGGAACAGGATTTCCAGGCGGGACGATTCGACACCTCCTACCTGGAGACCCATCCGGACCTGTATCAATACGAAGAATCCGAGGAGCCTGAGGACCTGGTGTTGGCAATCTCCGCAGCGATCGCCGCCTACGAAGGACTCTGACCTCTCAGCCACCAGGCACACAGCACCTCAACCCTGTTACGCGAGCGATTCCGCCGCCCCGAGGCCGCCACTATGGCAACGAACAAGACGAAAAAAGCCGCATCGAAGAAACGCCTGTCCAAGAAGCCCGCGCCGACCAAGCCGACCAAACCTGCTCGGCCGGCTGCACCACGTGCCGTTGCCCCCTTGCCCAACTCAACGTTCAGTCTCGCTCCGGCGCCAGCCAAGAAAGTCTTGCTGACGGAAGTCGCCTTGCGTGATGGCCATCAATGTCTTCTCGCCACCAGGATGCGCACCGAAGACATGTTGCCAGTCGCCCAAAAACTGGATGCCGTGGGATTCTGGTCATTGGAGGTCTGGGGAGGCGCCACCTTCGACACCTGCCTGCGCTTCCTCAAGGAAGATCCCTGGGAGCGGCTGCGCGCGCTTCGCGCGGCGATGCCGAAAACAAAACTGCAGATGCTGCTGCGCGGGCAGAACCTCGTGGGCTACCGGCATTATGCCGACGACGTGCTCGACAAATTCATCGAACGCTCGGCCGCCAACGGCATCGACGTATTCCGCATTTTCGATGCCCTCAACGATGTTCGTAACCTGGAGCGGGCCATCCGCGAAGTGAAGGCCTGTGAGAAACATGTAGAGGCGGCGATTTCCTACACGACGAGTCCCGTCCATCGGCTGGATGGATTCGTGACGATGGGCAAACGCCTGGAAGATCTGGGCGCCGATACGATCTGCATCAAAGATATGGCAGGACTATTGGCGCCGATGGATGCCTACCGGTTGGTCAAGGGTTTGAAAGCAGCCGTCCGCGTTCCCATCCATCTCCACTCCCACTACACATCGGGCATGGGCACCATGACGGCCCTGATGGCCGTGATGGCCGGCTTAGACCTTCTGGACACGTCCATTTCGCCACTGGCGGGCGGGGCGTCGCATCCCCCAACCGAATCGATGGTCGCAGCCCTGCGCGGCACCCCGTACGACAGCCAACTGGATCTGCAAGACCTCCAACCCATCGCGGAGCATTTCCGGACGGTGCGCCGGAAGTACCGGCAATTTGAAAGCGACTTCACCGGCGTCGACGCGGAGATTCTGACCTCCCAAATCCCCGGCGGCATGTTGTCCAATCTCGCCGCGCAATTGGCGGAGCAAAATGCGCTCGACCGGATGAAGGAAGTGATGGACGAGATTCCTCGCGTCCGGAAGGACATGGGGTATCCGCCGCTCGTGACCCCGACCAGCCAAATCGTTGGCACTCAGGCCACGCTCAACGTGCTCACCGGCGAACAGGGCGAGCGCTACAAAGTCATCACGACAGAAACCAAAAACTACTTCCTCGGCCTCTACGGCCGCGCGCCAGGCCCTCTCGACAAGGAGATCATGGCCCGGGCCATCGGGGATGAAGAACCAGTGAAAGGCCGGCCGGCAGACCGGTTGGAATCAGAATTCGGAAAACTCAAAAAGGACATGCCGGAGTCCGCCACCACGTTGGAAGACCAGTTGTCGTTCGCGCTGTTTCCCGCCATTGCACGGGATTTCTTTGAGGCGCGCGAGCAGGGCAATCTTCAGCCCGAGCCCCTGGAGCCAACCGATACCAAAGGCCCCGCCGTGGCGCACGATCTCCATCTCGCTCCGGCCGAATTCAACATTACGGTGCACGGCGAGAATTACCATGTCGTCGTCTCAGGCTCAGGCCGCACCACTGATGGCCGCAAACCCTACTACATCCGCGTCAACGATCGATTGCAGGAAGTCTCCCTCGAACCGCTACAGGAAGTGTTGGCCGGCGTGCCGGAATCTCCGGAGGCGGGCAGCGCGTCAAAGCCGAAACGTCCACGGCCGACGAAGCCCGGGGATGTCGCCCCGCCCATGCCAGGCCGTGTCGTGAAGGTGCTGGTGACGGACGGCGCCCAGGTGAAGACCGGCGACCCGCTCTTGATCATCGAGGCCATGAAAATGGAAAGCCAGGTCCCGGCCCCCATGGACGGACGGGTCACCGCCATCCTTGTCGCCGAGGGAGATAACGTCAAAATCGACGAAACCGTCATTCAATTGGAGTAGCCGGTGCCGCGCCCGGCCTGTCTCGCCCGGTGTGCTGCAACGGCGCCCCATCGCCTGGCGACCTGGTTTCTTGCGAGTCTCCTCATGAGCGGTTGCGCGGCAAGGCCGGATGTTCCCCCCTGGTTCGACGCGATCCAGCGATTCCCTGTCCACACCGCCTCCGTCAACGGCCATCGGATCGCCTATCTCGACGAAGGCCAGGGCCCGCCGCTCATCCTGCTCCATGGGTACGGCGGTTCGATGTGGCAGTGGGAATATCAACAGATCCCCCTCGCCCGCCGGTTTCGTGTCATCACGCCCGACCTGATCGGCTCAGGCCTCTCGGACAAACCTCCACTCGACTACCGGCCTGAAGATTTGATCGAATCGATCCGCGGCCTCATGGATGCGCTCGGGCTTCCGACGGCCACCTTGATCGGCAACTCCATGGGCGGCGGTGTGGCTATCGGTATGACCCTAACCCATCCTGATCGGGTGTCGCGCCTGGTGTTGATCGACAGTTTGCCCGATCATGTTCGCGAACGACTGGCCAGCCCCCTGATGCAACGCGCCCTGAATACCAGCATCCCCGCATGGCTAGCCCGCTTCGGAGCCCTGTTCGTCGGGAACCGCACCATGGAGGCCGTACTGAAAGAAATCATTTTCGACCACACGCTGGTAACCGCGGCAGTGCTGGACCGCTCCAACCGGAACCGTCAACGCGAGGATATGATTACGCCCCTCATGTCACTCCGTGATAGCCTGCCCCTGTGGGAACAGCACTTTGCACCCAGACTCAAGGACATCCGCCATTCCACCCTGATCCTCTGGGGTGAACAGGATCGCCTCTTTCCTCCGCAAGTCGGCCGGGACCTACAAGCCATGATTCCGAAATCCCGGTTGATCATGATTCCCGGGGCCGGCCACATTCCCCAATGGGAGCAACCGCAGTCGGTCAACCGGCACATCACGGAGTTCCTTCAACCTTGACAGTCTTCCCAGCGGACCATACAGTGACAATGGAGAGAGATCATATTTTATCCATGGAGACGCCTATGAGTTCGATCAGTCCCCCTGCCCGATGCAACGCTCTGGGTCCTCGCCTTCTTCTAGGCCTGTTATGCCTCGGCTTGGGCGCGTGTGGAACCTTGCCGGGCACCGGCAAGGCTGGTTTTTCATACAAAGACATGCCGATCGCTGACGGGAGCGCGGTGGCCGGGGAAGGCAACAATGTCCTGTTTCAAGGCAAACCGTTGATGCTCACCGGCATGGGGCTCAAGGTGGGCGACAAATTGCGCGATGTCAAACTCGCTCAGACCGACTTATCGATGATCCCCGTCAACGAGACCAAGGGGAAAGGCAAGGTCCGCATCATCAGCATCGTCCCGTCGCTCGACACGAAAGTGTGCGAACAACAAACGCACTATCTCAGCGAGAAGAACATGGGGCTCGATCGCATGGTCGAACTCATCACCATCAGCATCGATACGCCCTTCGCGCAAAAACGCTTTGCGGAAGAGGCCAAGATCAGCAATATCACCTTTCTCTCCGATTTTCGTGCCGCTGATTTCGGCAAGGCCCACGGGCTCCTACTCAAAGACCTTCATCTCCTGAGTCGCGCCCTGCTGGTCGTCGACAAGGACAACAAGGTTCGCTACTTGCAAATCACCCCGGAGTTGGCTCAACTGCCGGACCTGGAGGAAGCCTTCCGCTTCGCGCGAAAGCTGGTCACGGCCAGCTGAACCGCGTCTCACGGCCGTTGGGGAAAACACATGGCCCATTACGATCTGCTGGTGATCGGAACCGGCCCAGCAGGACAAAAGGCTGCGATTCAGGCGGCTAAGCTCGGCAAAAAGGTCGGCATCGTCGAACGCAAACACGTTGTCGGCGGGGTCTGCACCAATACCGGAACCATCCCCAGCAAATCGCTCCGTGAAGCCGCCCTGTATCTCTCCGGATTCCACCAGCGCAGCCTGTACGGCGCCAGTTATCGCGTCAAACAGGACATCACAATGGCAGACCTGACTTTCCGGTCTAACCACGTCATCACCCGTGAGATCGAGATCATCCAGAATCAGATGACGCGGAACAATATCGATTTGTGGTACGGCGGCGCATCCTTCGTCGACCCGCACCGCGTGCGAATCGAACGTGCTGGTGATTATGTGGACCACACGGCCGACTTTCTCGTCATTGCCTGCGGAACCATTCCGGCCAGGCCTGGCCACATTCCCTTCGACGACAAGACCATCATCGACACCGACGGCCTCTTGGCGTTGAAGGACCTCCCCAAATCCATCACGATCATCGGCGGTGGAGTGATCGGCGCGGAATACGCCTCCATCCTGGCCACGATGGGCCTCCACGTCACCCTCATCGAACGCCGCCCGCGCTTGCTGGAATTTGTCGATCAGGAAACCATCGAGGCCCTGCAGTACCACATGCGCAGTATCGGGGTGATCCTCCGGTTCAACGAGGAGGTCGTGTCCGTGGAGCCGGTGGCTGAACATCAGGTGATGGTCCGCTTGAAAAGCGGCAAAGAAATCGCCGCGTCCACCGTGCTCTATTCGGTCGGCCGTACCGGCGCCAGCGCAACGCTCAACCTGGAGGCCATCGGGCTCACAGCGGACAATCGCGGGCGCCTGACGGTCAACGAGCACTATCAAACGTCCATTCCTCACATTTATGCGGCCGGCGACATCATCGGTTTTCCTGCGCTGGCCTCAACGTCCATGCAGCAAGGCCGTCACGCCGCCTGCCACGCATTCGGCGTCCCCTACCAGACGCAGTCCGACCTGATGCCCTACGGCATTTATTCCATTCCCGAGATTTCCATGGTCGGCCGCAATGAAGACGACTTGACCAAAAACGGAGTGCCCTATGCCGTCGGAATCGCCCGCTATCGGGAAATCGCTCGCGGACAGATCATCGGCGATGAGATCGGCATGTTGAAACTGCTCTTTCACAACAAAACCCGGCAACTGCTCGGCGTCCATGCGATCGGCGACGGAGCGACGGAACTGATTCACATCGGGCAGACGGTCATGGCATTCCAAGGACAAATCGACTACTTCATAGATGCGGTGTTCAATTACCCCACGCTCGCGGAATGTTATCGCGTGGCGGCGTTGGATGGCATCAATCAACTCCCGAGACCCTGGACACCGAGAACGTGACGACACAACGCCTCTCGTGAAGCGTCTCTCGTATCTCGCCCGTGACCAGATCCATTTCAGGCGATGAAGGAGGAGCCGGATGTCGTTTTCAAACCATCTTCGCAAGCTGGCCCACCCCGTGTGGGATGCGCAACTGACTCACCCCTTCGTGCAGGCGCTGGGCAAAGGCACATTGGCGGAGCGAAAATTCCGCTATTACATCCTGCAGGATGCCCGCTTCCTCGCGGATCTGGCCCGAGTTTTTGCCGCCGGCTCCTTACGGGCGCCGGACTCCGAATCCGCCCTTCGTTTCGCCAAACTGGCCGAAGAAACCATCACCGTCGAACGCAGTCTTCATGAGAACTACGGCAAACGCTGGAACCTTACGCCGCAGGAGATGCTCAACGAGCCGATGGCCCCGACCAACTATGCGTACACGCGCCACATGCTGGCCGTGGCCCAAGCCGGCACCGCCACGGAGATTGCCGTCGTGGCGCTCCCCTGCGCCTGGATCTACTGTGTCGTTGGGAAACATTTTCTCAAGAACGGGGCGCCGCCCGCCAAACATCCGTACCGGGATTGGCTCATGCTCTATGCCTCACCAGAGTTCGAAGCCGTGCAGGAATGGATGCGCGCCAGGGTCGATACCTGGGCGAGGACGGCCGGACATGAAGAAAAGAAACGGATGGAGCAGTCGTTTCTGTTGAGTTCGAAATATGAGTGGATGTTTTGGGAAATGGCCTGGAACGAGGAAAAGTGGCCGGTGTGAGGGGCCTCGCTCTTGCCGCTCATGAGCACAGCACCGACGAGCGCTCCCAGAGGCGACCTTGGCGTCTGAACTTGCTGCGTTTCGCCATGCGACCCGCAGCTTCAAACCGCAGACGCCACCTGTGAGGCAGGACAGTCTGTCTCAGGGCAGCGCACAAACATCGCCGATGCTGTGCAATCGTTCAGAGCCAGGCCCCACCCTCGCCAGTCGCACGTCCACGGAAGCATGGATCATAGCCCGAAAACACACCCCCCACTCATGACTCTGCTCTACCCTTGTGGAACATTCACGATGAGCTCTACGACTCGCATCTAACTCGCCTTTCTATATTCATCCTTCGACTCATACCGCCGAGCATCCAAATCTGGTTGCGGAACTGAGTCTACCGGCGTGGCTTCGTCCTCTTCTTCCATAACCGTGGCGTAGACTGCGATCACAAGAATGAGGATTGTCAGGCCCAAGAGGAAATAGATTGGCATGGTGACCTCCTGTGTTGCTGGTGGTCCAGCTGTCATACTAGCCCCGCTGTCGGCCATCGCCTACGAGGGAAATACCCAGGTTTTGCGTGGAATATCCCCATAGTGGGAACATGGACAACCGGTCACTGCCGCCTGATCTCCAGCGTCTCCGTGCTACACTTCCTGCAGCATGCAATCCTTCCCCGCCAGGCTTCACCTACTGCTGGCCCGTGAGGCGCCGCTCGGACTGATCATCCGCCGAGGGCCGTCGCGGCAGGTCTGCACTCTGCTATGGGATCGCCGGACTGATCGTTTCACGCTTGGGCAATGGTTCAAGGGTCGAATCTATGAGCGGCGATGCGATCTTTCGCCCGATGGGAAGCATTTCATCTATTTCGCGATGGACGGCAAGTGGAGTGGCTTGTCGAAGGGATCCTGGTCGGCCATTTCGCGTGTGCCGTACCTGAAAGCCTCGGCCTTCTTTCCCAAAGGCGACTGTTGGAACGGCGGCGGGCTCTTTCTCGACAACGATCGCTACTGGCTCAACGGCGACGGCTGCCATCTGCAAGGTCGCGACTCGACAAGGCTGTATCGTGATCAGGCCTATCGCCCGGCCGGTGGCCGGGGTGGGGAATGTTTGGGTGTGTATTACCCCCGCCTGCTGCGGGATGGCTGGATGCTGACCGATTGCCTCTCGGCCGGCAGCACGGATCAATGCGATGTATTCGAGAAGTTGCTGGGGAACGGATGGATCTTGCGGAAATATGCCCATGCGCAAACCGGCAGTCCACCAGGAAAAGGCTGCTACTGGGATGAGCATGAGTTGATCCAGACACCATCCAACCTCTGCCTAATACAGCCGGGATGGGAGTGGGCCGACCTGGATGACACCAGATTGGTCTGGGCAGAGTGCGGGCGCCTTTGGACCGGTTCGCTCACCGACTCCGGCCTTGCCGCCCCCCGCCTGCTGCACGACTTCAACCCCATGACCTTCGAACGCCACACGGCCCCCTACTGACACGGTTTCTCCTTCCGCCTACCATCCGTTCTCCACCTTCCTATGCAACGCTGAAGGCTGATGCTCACTTACCCCCTCAGCTCCCCTTCTGTTGTGATAGGCTGACCTCGGCACCTTGCTCTTCATGATATTAACCCTACGCATGACCGCCGCCACTTCATCGACTACCGTCCTGACCCCACGCGAGATCAGGCTGCACCTGCTTGGGCTCGTTCTCTTCCTCGGCCTGCTGGCTCTGTGGTATTGGTTTTCTACGGGCGCACAAGCCGTGCCGACATTGATCGAGTTGCTTAAAGACGATGACCCCTCCACGAGAATTGTCGCGGCAGAGCAATTGGGGCAAATCGGCCCGGCGGCGCGAAACGCCGCGCCTCAATTATTTAGCCAGGCGACGCAAGACGGCAGTCAACATGCCAATACCACTGCCGCCGCCGCGCTGAAGTGGATCGATTTGACCGCGGCTCGCCGCGTGATGACCCACTTCGTCCCGCGACTCCATGATCCCGAGGTGCAACAACGCCGCACAGCCTGCGCGGTAATCGGCAGCCTGGGGCCGATTGCCAAACCGGCGGTGCCGGCCCTGCTGGCCGTCGCACATGATGCCGATGCACTCGTGCGCCGCAATGCTCTCATCGCCTTAGCGAGTATCGGCATTCCCTCCACCCCGATCGGCGTCGCCCTGCTGGACGGGCTACGCGATTCGTCCTCGCTCGTGCGCCAGACGGCGGCCGCCCAATTTGCCTTTACGGTCCCCCTCACACAGGATGCCGTAGCCGCACTGACCCTGGTTCTGAATGACCCGGACAAGAGCATCGCCACGCTCGCGCGTACGGCCTTGGATAAACCGAGGGCCGGCGATGCAGCCCACATCGAATCGTTGGGCATGATGCTCGGACATTCGTCTGCCCGCGACTATGCGTTGCACCAATTGGCTCAACTGGGCCCGGCGGCACGTGATGCCCTCGCGCCGATTCTTGCCTCGTTAGGGGATGAACAACCTCTAATTCGCTATCTGGCGGTGGAAACCATCGGCGGGATGGGTGCTGCCACAAAACAAGTCCTGCCGGCCTTGCGACGCCATCAGGATGCCGACCCCGTCGTCCAAGCCGCCATGACCGAAGCCGTGAACGCGATGGAATCCGGAACGGCGCCTCATGCCGGATCGCCGGCTCAGGAGCCGCCACGATGACCGCTATCGCGCAGGAACAGTCTTCGCGTATACGGATGCTGGCACGGCTGGGCGTCTGGATCAGTGTGCTCGGCGGGTTGCTCCTCCCCTGGATTACCATGTTGACGGTGGAGATCCTGGTGCGTGACATTCCATCTCCACGGGCCTGGCGCTCCTTCACGCTGCACCTCTTTGCCCCCGGCTACAACTTTTTCCTGGTCGGAGTGCTGACGTCGCTGCCCTTCGTGATCCTGGCACTGATCATTCTTTTCCACCTGGGGACCGCTTCGGCTCACAACCTCCTGATCACTTATCGACGGGCGCTTGGCCTCTTCTCGGCGGGATTGAGCATGGTCCTGATCGCAGGCTGGGTCCATGTCGAAGTGCTGATCCACCCCGATGCCCAGGGAGCATTGGCTTATTTTTACCTGCCGATCCTCCTGCTGACCATTCTGCCGCTCGGGTATGGGCTGGGACGAGCATTGGCGAGAGTCTTTCTGCCCAGACTCTCGGTGTGACGTTGACGGGCTGGACAGCATCAACGACGCGAGTATAATGTGGGCCATGCGTCACGCGATCGTAAACAGGTGCCAATGATTCGTCTCTTGGCCTGCCTCATTCTGCTTCTCCTCTGGCACTCCACTTCTCTGGCTGCCTCGAAATATGAGGATAGCGTGAAAGAACTCGCCGAAGGAGTGGCGGCCGAAGCGATCAAGATGAAGAAGTCGCGGCTCGCGTTGCTGGATTTTGTCGACAGCAAGGGCGACGTGACCCCCATCGGACAATTCCTGGCCGAGGAGCTGGCCACCCACTTGCTCGTGGCCGGCGAACTCAAAGTGGTCGATCGCAAGTTACTGATCGCCACAATGGAAAAGCACCAGTTAACCCACCTCGATACATCGCAAGCTAAGGCGGCCAAGAAAGTCGCCAAGGCCTTACGCGCGGACCTCTACGTCACCGGCGCGTATCTCGAAATTCCCGAAGGCATTCAAGTCACCGCCAAGCTCATCGGCCCTTATACGGTCTACCCCGTCGGCGCCTCACGGACGATCGTGCCGAAATCCGGCCCTCTGGCAGCCCTCCTCAAACAGGCCGCCGCCCCCGCACCCGCGGCCGCCGCAGTGGTGACGGAATCTGCCCCAGTCCTAAGCGCCCATGAAAATGAGATCTACCAGGTCACCATTCTCAGCATGTCACGGCAGGATGATCTGATCGGCCTCGATCTGGTATTCACCAACCGCACGGCGCATCCGGTCAAGATCGGCTGCCAGCTTCTCGACACGTATCTTGTGGATGAGCATGGGGAACAGTGGAAGCAGAATGTCGCGCACAATCGCGAAGGCCTCTGCACCCGCGGGATGGAGTTGAACCCCAAACGACAACAACATGCGAGCCTGTCATTCCTGGCTACCGATAAGCCCCCGACAGGCCCGATCACCTTGCATTACCATGAAACGTCGCCCAGGGCCGATCGGATCATCACCATGGATGGACTGAAGTTGGACTCTGCGCCGGTCATCGAACCCGACGCTCCTGCCACGCAGGACGCAACGCCCCCCACACCGTAGATCATTACCCTCGATTACTTGCACAGGAAAGAACCCATGATTAAACAAGTCTTGTCGATAGCCGGTTCAGACTCAGGCGGCGGCGCAGGCATTCAGGCAGACCTGAAGGCCATGTCGGCCAATGGCGTGTATGCCATGTCGGTCATTACAGCCATCACCGCACAGAACACCGAAGAAGTCGCCGACGTCTTCGAACTTCCCATCTCGATCATCGCCGCTCAACTCGACGCCATCTTCGACGACTTCGACGTGGCGGCCGTGAAAACCGGCATGCTTTCCTCGGCGGACATTATCAGCACAGTGGTGAAGCTCCTCAAACCGCAGCAGGTGAAGAACCTGGTCGTAGACCCGGTCATGATCGCCAAAGGCGGACAACCACTGTTGAGGCCGGATGCGATCGACACCCTCAAGAGCGCGCTGTTCCCGCTAGCCTTGCTCGTCACACCGAACGTGCATGAAGCGCAGCAGCTTTCGGGGATCGAGATCACTTCGCTGGCCGATGCCCGCCGTGCCGCAAAAGTCATTCGTCAATTCGGTTGTGCCAATGTCCTCATCAAAGGGGGCCATCTGCAAAAAGATCGCGGAACGGATCTTCTGTATGACGGACGGTTCTTCAATATGTTCAAGGGTGAATTTATCGACACGCCGCACACTCACGGCACCGGCTGCACCTTTGCATCCGCCATCGCCGCGCACATCGCGCGGGGGAAAACCGTCCCCGACGCTGTGCAAACCGCCAAGACCTATCTCACCGAGGCTATCAGACATAGCCTGGCCATCGGACATGGCAAGGGACCGACCAATCACTTTTATTTTTTGAATCAGGGTTAGCGATGTTGCGTCGTGGGCTTGGATCGTCACTGTCGTTTCTGCTAGCCGCTTGGGGCTGGCTGCTGCTGACATCGCTGCTGGGACTCGCCGCGTTTTTGGGCATCGTACGCGGAGCCCCGCTTCCATCCGGCCTTCGCTTAGTACACGTTCATGGAGTGCTTGTCGGCGGCCTTCTCCAATTGATGACGGGCCTGGCAATCGCCGCACACGATCTGGCCAGCCACGAGGGCAAACGAGCGACGCACCGGCTGCTGTTTCTGAGCATGAATCTCGCGGCTCTTGGATTCGCCCTTGGAGCCTGGCTACGGAATTCCACCTTGACCCTGTGCGCAGGGCTGCTGCTGGCCGCGCTCTTTGTTCCCATGGCACGCCGGATCATGACCGGACTACGGACCTGCGCAAGTTGGACACCGCTGTCGCACATCTATTTCGGAATCAGCCTCGCCGGACTGTTCGGCAGCTTAGTCCTAGGAGGCCTGCTCGCCGACGCCTGGTACCCCACCTGGCACGGCATGATTCGTTTGGGGCACCTTCACGCAGGCCTCTTGTTGTTTCTGACACTCGGAACGGTCGGAACGATCCAACTGGCGTTGCCACTGATGTTGCATCGCCCCCTGCCCAGCGCAGGAGCAGGCCAGGCAGTCCTGCTGCTCCTGCCTGCGTCCGCCGCCGGGTTGATCACGGGATTCGTCTTGTCTTCGGTTCACATCCAACTGGCTGCGGGAAGCATACTCCTCGTCGCCCTCGCACTCTGCTGCGTCAATCTTCTGCGCACATGGACCCAGGCGGGGCAGCCTGGCTCGGCCGCCACGGACCATCTGCTCACGGCCTTGAGCTTCCTGCTGATCATGACCTGCATCGGCCTGGCAGTCGGGATCAACGTGTTGTCGACTCCGCCGGTCATGCCGTACGGTACCCTGCATCTGGTTGCCTACACTCACACAGCGCTTCTCGGATTTCTCCTACAGAGCCTGGTCGGCGGATTGTCCTTCGCCCTGCCATCCCTGCTTACCGCAGCGCGGATCGCGAATCAGAAAAAGCGCGCGGCCTATCGTGAGAGACTTGAACGCATCATGAACCGTTGGCGAGCGGCGCAGGTCGCGACCGTGAGTTTTGGATCCTTGGGACTGGTGCTCGTCGCCTCGTTGACCTGGAATCTCCCCCTGTCTTCGCCTTGGATCCAAGCGGGTACCTGGATGAGCTTGGGGCTGTTGCTCCTTCACTTCACCATGGTCACCATCAAAATCGCACAGGCGACCGGCGCCCAGCCGTCCCATGAAGGAGCGACGAAATAACCCCGATCGCATCGCCAACCATCCTAGCGCGTGACCATATGGAAGAAGAACTCTCATTTCGCGACCAGGCCGGTAACCGAATTGCGGCCGTGCTGGCCAAGCCGCAGCACCCCACCGACTCTGTCGCCGTGCTCTGCCATGGCTTTTTGTCCAACAAGAACAGCGCGAGCAACCAAGCGCTGGCTGAGCTCTTGAACAATCGCGGCATCGCCACGCTCCGATTCGACTGTTTCGGGCATGGTGACAGCGATGGGCCCTTCGCCAAGCTGACGACCAGCATCGGAGTGGCGCAGGCACGGGCCGCATTGACCTATGTCATGACCCGAGGCTACGGGCGACTGGCACTCGCCGGCTCCAGCTTCGGCGGCCTCATCTCGATCCTTGCAGCCGCTGAGTGGACAGATCTGCACAAGTCACCGCCGGCGACCGTTCCACCACTCACCTGCCTCGCACTCAAATGCCCGGTGGTTGATTTCGGAGAGGAGCTTCGCTTAGAGCTGGGGGAAGATGGGCTGCAGCAATGGAAACAAACGAACACGATCCCGGATCTCCATGGAGGTCCCTCCCGCCTCCCCCTCGACTATGCCTTCTATCAGGACTGCCTCACCCGCATCGCGTATGAGCCGGCCCGAACCATTACCGCGCCAACGTTGATCGTACAGGGGGATCATGACGAATATGTTCCCCTGCACCAAAGCCAACGGCTGTACGCATCTGTGTCTGGCCCCAAACACCTGGAAATTCTTCCCGGTGCTGATCATCGATTCACGAACCCGTCCGATTTCCAGCGGATGCTGACGTTGCTCGCGAACTGGATTGCCGCGCCTCCCGCTGCCTGACTCCTTCCCAACCACCCCATCGACGCGCCTCAGACCATGCCGCCGCGGAGTCCGCTTCGCACGCAGTGGTTCGCGAGAGAGCGATCGAAGGCTTTCTCCTGCACCCTCTGCTCCAGCTTGCACAGCTGAAAATAACGAACACGATCACGCAGTGCGATTCTCTGCAAAATGGCTCGTGACGCGGCTTTATGGCGGTCGCACCGACTTTCAGGCTGGCATGCCGGTTGCTCATCCAGCGTCTCGAATTTCCGGAGGAACTATCATGAAGACGCCCAAGAGTGTGTTGGTTATCGGTGCTGCCGGTTGCTTATCTTCCGTGCTGTGCTCTACAGCCTTGATCCCAACCGCCACTGCCGCAGACACCACGCTCAGCCTGCTGCAGCAATCATCGACTGACGCGGCCGTGATCATGGCCCAGAACAGTGGCACGGCCCCCATTGTGACCAGCCCAGCCGCCCTGGTCCTCAGCGCACAGAAGGGACAAACGGCGGTTGGCACCCTCAATCTAAAAAAATCCAGTACTGATCAACATAGTTATTATCTCAGCACGAATCAGGGATGGGTCTGGATGAATCCGCCTTATGGCAGCACGCAGACCATTACGACTGAAACCGATCAGCTGGTGATCACGGCGCAAACGGCCAACCTCCCGACCGGAACCCATTCCGCCGTGGTGTATATCGTCGATTCGGGACCGAATAACTTCCAGAACATGCTCCGCGTCCCGGTCACCCTTACCGTCACAGCAACTGCGGTGGCGCCGCCGCCACCCCCGCCTCCGGCGGCCGTGCCCCCTGCCATTACACCAACGCCCAGTCCCGTTGCCGTGCCCCCTCCCCCTGCTCCTGTCGTAGCTCCAGTGGTGACCGGAACGGCCATCACCTCAAGCCCGGCAGCGTTGGTGCTGAGTGCCGTCAAGGGGCAAACCGCCGTCGGGACCTTGTCACTGCGCAAGGGCGGAACCGATCAACATAGTTATTATCTCAGCACGAATCAGGGATGGGTCTGGATGAATCCGCCTTATGGCAGCACGCAGACCATTACGACTGAAACCGATCAGCTGGTGATCACGGCGCAAACGGCCAACCTCCCGACCGGAACCCATTCCGCCGTGGTGTACATCGTCCAATCCGGACCGAATAACTTCCAGAACATGCTCCGCGTCCCGGTCACCCTTACCGTCACGGCAACTGCGGTGGCACCGCCGCCACCCCCGCCTCCGGCGGCCGTGCCCCCTGCCATTACACCAACGCCGAAACCGGTGGTTCTGACACCGCCTCCGCCGCCCACCCCCGTGGCCGTACCGCCGCCTCCAGCTCCGGCCCCGCCTGCACCAGCGCCGGTCACTGTGGCTACAGGACCGATTCAGGTGACCCCCTCGGCCTTGAGCCTGACCAGCGCCAATAACGTCGGCACCTTGACCCTGAAGAAAACGGGAACCGACCAACACGCCTACTACCTCAGCACGAACCAGGGGTGGATCTGGATGAATCCCCCTTATGGCAGCACGCAAACGATTACCACCGAAACCGATCAGCTGGTCATTACGGCCCAGACGAACGGCCTGGCAGCCGGCACCTATTCAGGAGTGGTGTACATCGTCGAATCAGGACCCAATAACTTCGCCAATATGCTCCGGATTCCAGTGACCCTCACGGTCGCCGCGGGGCAGGCCACGTCAAGCACGCCGACTGCCCCGACCCAGCCGACGGTGGCGACCCCGCCCCCGCCGCCTCCCAGCCCTCCGTCACCGGTCGCTGTGACACCGACTCCGACGTCGTCCGCCTCTTCCACGGCGCCCAAGACCGCCAACGCTACGGTGAGTTGGTATGCGAATACCGAATCTGACCTGGCCGGTTACCGCATCTATGTGGGCACGCGATCTGGCAGCTACGGATTCGTAGGACCGTTCGAAGTCACGAACAGCACCAGTTTCACCGTGCCAAACCTTCCGCTCGGTGCCACGTACTTCTTTGCCGTCTCGGCTTTTGACAAGTCGGGGAACGAAAGTGCGAAATCTACGGAAGTCAGTAAGAGCCTGTTTTAACTCGCAGCGAGACACCGTGAGCTGGTGCGCTCGGGCGCCCGGCTCACGGCGAAGCGGTCGGACCACCGGACCTGGCGCATCGAAATCCTGTATAGCTATTGCGCGTCTCCGGCGGCAACTTGAACCGGCCATAGGTGAGCAGATACTTCGGCAAGTCTGACCAGGACCCTCCCCTCACCACTCGAAATAATCCGACATCAGGCCCGGAGGGATTGTTGCGCGAACCCGTCTCGTAATAATTCGCCCCGTACCAATCCGCGACCCATTCTCCCGCATTTCCTGCCATCTGATACAGGCCATAGGGGCTACGCCCCTGTTCGTAACGCTCCACGGGGACCAGCACCTGGCTGTAGCTGAACCGGGCGCCCAATCCGAAATTGGCCGATTCCTCGCGCGGACTCTGATTGCCCCATGGAAACAGCCGTCCGTCAATCCCTCGTGCCGCCTTCTCCCACTCGGCTTCGGTCGGGAGCCGTTTGCCCCGCCACTCGCAATAGGCGGCGGCGTCGAACCAGTTGACGCCGATGACCGGACGGTCATAGTGCTGCGACAGGTCCACCGACTCCCATTGCCAGGGCGCTGGATGCTTCGTGGAGGCAAGGAATTCAGCGTAATGCCCGGTCGTCACCTCGTCACGGTCAATCTCAAACCGGTCGATCCACACCTCATGCTGCGGTTTCTCGTCCTCCAACGCGTCCGTCCCATTGGCGCCCATACGAAAGACCCCCTCAGGAACCATCGCCATCGGGACCTCGGGATAGGCCTGCGTCTCCAGACTGGGGCGCGGGTGGCGCAACTGCTCAAGCAGCCCGCCGGCCGACTCAGCCGGGCACAGCGGGGCAATGACCAGCAGACAGGTGAGCAGGGCAACGCGCAAGGGACGCATGATCGCTGTGGATGAGGGGGAGGTTGTAGAAACACCGCCCATGAAGATCTGCACCTGGGTTCTCGCCGTAACAGTTGGCTTCGACAGACGGTCAGGGGATGATGCCGCCCACAACCCAATGCCGATCATCTGGCACGTCGATGAGGAGCCTGGATAAATTCATCTCAGCCAATTGCGCCGCGACATCATCCTCGGTGAACGCCGCCAGCAATGAGTGATAGAAGTCCCGCTTCAAAATCGGATCCTCATCAGCCGCATACTGTTCCACCAAGGCTTGGGCAGCCTCAGGAGATTCCGGCCGCAGTAAATCCATGACCAGAATGCAGGCGCCGGGTTTCGCCAGCTGCTTCAGACGAAACCAGAATTGAAGCGGATTCGGCACATGATGCAACAGACTGTTGGAAAGGAGCGCGTCGGCCTGCTCCGATAAGGCGAGCGACTGAAACCGTTCGCAACGAAGGCTGATGTGATCCGTGAATCCTGCTCCTGCAACGGCTTCCGCCGCCAAATCGAGCATGGGACGGCTCGCATCCACGGCGGTCACTCGCGCGGCCGGATAGGCGCGCAGAAAACGAATCGGGATATCGCCGGGTCCGCACCCCAGATCAACGACATGGCCGCCGTTCCATTCGGGGAAATAGTCACGAAAGCGATCGACGAAACCCTGATTCTCTTCGGAGAAATCCGCCTTCGCATAGGCGCGGGCCTGCGCCGCATCATCCATCAATTCCGGTTCAAGCACTCGTTTCATCATTCATTCCCAGATTGAGTGTGCAGATCCCTTACCGCTCACCAGTGCGTGCGTCAACCACCACCACATCCCCTGGCTTCACGACTCCCTCATTGAGCACCCGCGCGTAGAGACGGCTCCAGCCGGGGTACGCCCCCTGCGCAATGCGGCCAAAGTTCCCGTCTCTGAACCATTGAGCATTCAACCGGCACGGTGTGGTGTAACTGGTCAATTCAAGGCGGACATGCTCTCCGATCGCGAGTCGATCCCCCGGAGCCATGTGCAGCCAATCGAGGCCAGCCACCGTGAGGTTCTCTCCGGACGAGCCCGGCCCTATCAAATGACCTTCGGCACGCAGGGCCTCGATCACTTCCAACGAATAGAGGCAGACTGCCCGATCGGGTCCTCCGTGGTACTTCCGGTTGCGCTGGCGATCGCCGGCCAATCCCCTGATCGTGATCACGGCCGAATCCACAGCCCGCTTCGGCACTCCGCCATCGGAAAGGCTTACCTGGTGAACATGTGGCGTCACCGATGGCTTCATAGCCGCATCAGGAACAGAGACCGCCATCACAGCTTTCCATTCCCGTCGCTTCCAATGCCAGCCACCCGTCGCGTTCCCGAACGGCGTTCACATAGACTCCGCGAGAGGCATAGGCTGCTTCAATGTCCGCCCGCTGGTCGACCAGCAGGCCGGACAGTAAGAGCCGTGCCCCACCAGCGGCATACCCGCAAAGGTTCTCGGCGGATGCCAATAGCGTCTGCCGATCCAAATTCGCGAGCACCAGGGTAGGATCGAACGTGTCTTGGGGCTGCCCCAATTGGGCATCACCCACGGACAGCGTCAGCCGCCGGTCGAATCCATTGACCTGAGCATACTCACGCGCGCAGTCCACCGCCACGGCATCGAAATCCACGCCCAGCGCTTCCGTTGCCCCGAGTCGCAAGGCCACCATCGCCAGCACGCCGCTGCCGGTCCCCACATCCAACACCCGATCGCCTGTCTGCACGACCTGCTGCAGCCATTCAATCAACAACTGTGTCGTCGCATGGTGGCCGGTGCCGAATGCCTGCTTGGGATCGATAATCAATTCGATATCATCCGGATTCAGCGGCACTGGCTTCCAACTCGGTCTGATCAGGACCCGCCCGGTCCTGATCGGTTCCACCAGCCGGGACCATTGCGCATTCCAATCCTGATTTGCCAACTGATTGATGGTCACGGCTCGGTCCGGGTCCGGATGGCCAAGTTGAATCAGCGCACGTGTGAGCCCCTGCCAGGTATCCGGCCCGCAACGGCCGACCGGCCAATAGAGATGGACCCACTCCTCCTCCTGCCAGGCTCCCGTGACATCAGGATCATTGAGAACCCCCAACAGCTCGCCGGCATCCAGCGAGGTCCGCACATCGACTTGAATCCAATCACCTGCATCCACCGCGGACGCGCCTATAGCAGATTGATTTACCTTGGAGGTTGACGCCATCTCAGACTCCCAGTATCGTCAGCAATATTGTGACACCGCCCATCCCATTCCGATTGAGCGCAGCCCGAGAGCAGCATCTCGTCCATGCGCTCCGCCGCGCGGCTCGGGTAGAAACGAACGGCCGCCGCATCAGCGCGAGGTTTACCACGGCGCGTCTCGCGATTTTTACCGGCGGCCTCTTCGGCGCCGTCATTCTACATAAATTCGGCTGGACGATGTCCGGCAATCTGGTGCTCGCATCCGGCTTCATCCTGTTCCTGATCACGGCCTGGTATCATAACAGGCTCGAAGATCGCTTGCATCGACTCCGGCGCTGGCAAGGCATCAAACGCATTCACCTGGCACGCCTCAGTTTGAAATGGACGGAGATTCCCCTCCGTGAGGTACCCGTTCCGGAACGGCATGGGTATGCCAGGGACCTCGACCTTGCCGGTCCCCGCTCCCTGCTGCACCTGATCGACCACACCATTTCCTCCCAGGGCCGGCAACGTCTTGCCTCCTGGCTGTTGGAGCAGCCGCCTCATGCCGCGCAATGGACAAGCCGGCAGGCACTTATCCGCGAATTGACCCCCCTCTCGCTGCTCCGAGACCGATTGGTCCTGGAGGCGCAAGCGGTCGAGGAGGCAGATATCGATGGGCGCCGGCTCCTTTCGGTGTTGCAGAAACGGGTGGACGACTCGGGGCTGATGCCGATGTTGCTGACGGAATCGGTCCTGGCCCTCACCACGGCCCTCCTGCTGATCGCCGATTTACTGTACGGGCTTGGCAATTATTGGATGCTGTCGTTCGGGCTCTATGCCTTTTTGTTCCTGTCGGTCCGCAGCCGGTCGGAGGAGATCTTCGACCATGCCCAGTCGCTGCACCTGCAACTGGAACGGCTCAGCGCCGTCCTCGGCTATCTGGAACGGCGCTCCTACCATGCCACTCCGCACCTGGCCCGGCTCTGTGGCCCGCTGCTGCAACAACACAGCCGTCCATCCCGCTCATTGAAGCAAGCCGCATCGCTCATGAACCGGCTCAGCGTCCGCGCCCATCCCCTGGTACACTATCTCATCAATGCCATCGGCCCGTGGGATCTCTTCCACACCTACCGCTTGCAACAACTCCAGGACCGGATTGCGTCCGTTGCGCCGCTCTGGTTCGAATTACTCGCCGAATTGGATGCCGCCGCATCCCTGGCCGCCTTCGCCCACCTGCACCCAGACTATCTCTGGCCCACGCTGCATCAAGCCGGCGCGGACGCCCAGGGAAACGGCGAGGCGCCGGGGCTCGCGGCGGAAGGGCTGGCACATCCGCTCATTCCGGCTGCGATCCGTGTGGCAAACGACGTCACGTTTCAGGGACAAGGACGGATCTTTCTGGTCACCGGTTCCAACATGTCCGGCAAGAGCACGTTTCTCAGAACCATCGGCATCAACACCTGTCTCGCGCAGGCAGGAGCCCCGGTCTGTGCCACGGCCTTTCGCTGGTCGCTGGTGCGACTCGCCAGTTGCATCCGCGTGGACGATTCGCTCGACGGCGGCCTCTCGTTCTTCTATGCCGAGGTGAAACGGCTTAAAACCATCCTGGACAGTACTCTAGACCGGCAAGAACCACCCGTGCTGTGGCTGATCGACGAAGTCTTCAAAGGCACCAATAACCGGGAGCGGCTTATCGGCGGGCGCGCGCTCATTACCGCGCTAGCGGGCGGCAACGGATTCGGCTTGGTCACGACGCATGACCTCGAGCTGGCTGAGCTGGAAAAGCAGCTTCCCGCTGTCACCAATGTCCATTTTCAAGAAACCGTCGTGGACGGCGCTCTGCACTTCGACTATCGATTGAAACCAGGTCCCTGCCCGACGACCAATGCCTTGCGGATCATGGCGCTCGAAGGGCTCCCGATCGAGAGCTTGGGACCAGCGCCGCACGATAAGTAATTGCATCATGCCGGCAGTTTCGGCAGACTGAGGCATACCCGTCAACACGCTATTGTTCATCCTCAGACCAAGGAGGCTTCTATCGATCCCCGGCCGGATTCCTCACCACCACCCGCGCGCCCGTTGCGCGGGTTGCTCATCGCGCAGTTTTGCGGGGCTTTCAACGACAACGCATGGAAATTCATGGTCGCGCTCCTGGGCATCCGGGCTGCCACGACGACACTCGCACCCGGCCAGGATAGTGAAGCGGCATCGCAAACTCAGACCACTCTCGCCATGGTGGTCTTTACGCTGCCCTTGGTCCTGACCTCATTCGTGGCCGGATTTTTTGCCGACCGCCTGAGCAAGCGTACCGTCATCATCACGATGAAGGCGGTGGAAGTTGTGCTCATGGCAGGGGCGACACTCGCCTTATTGTCTCATCCCACCGGCGGCCCCTGGGTCCTTGTGATGCTCGCGTGCATGGGCATCCACAGCGCAGTGTTCAGCCCGGCAAAGTACGGCATTCTTCCAGAACTGCTCCCGCATGCAGAACTTGCCCGGGGTAACAGTATTCTGGAGTTATTCACCTTCCTGGCGATTTTGACGGGCACCACGGCCGGCGGGTTCCTGCTGGCCGGCGCCGGAACCCAGCCCTGGCTCGCCCCGCTCACATTGACAGCCCTGGCGCTGATCGGTTTTGCCGCAGCCTGGGCTGTGCCGCCGGTTCCCGCCGCGCGCGCGGCCGGGGGCCTGTTCGATACGTTGCGCGGGGCCCTCTCGGCATTGCGTGCGGATCGCCTGTTGCGCCTGGCCATTACCGGAGCGGTCTTTTTCTGGACGATTGCCAGCCTTGTCGTGCAGAACGTGCTCGTCTACGCCAAGGCCGTGCTGGGCCTTTCGGATGCCCTGGCCACCGTGCCCTCGGCATTGATTTCAGTGGGCATCGGATTGGGCGCCCTTATCGTCGGACGACTCTCCAGGTCTCGCGTGGAATACGGGCTGGTCCCTTTGGGAGCGGCCGGGGTGGCCGTATTCCTGCTGATCCTCGGCTGGTGGATGCCGTCGTTCGCCGGCACCCTCGTGCTGATGATCGCATTGGGCATGTCGAGCGCCCTCATTTTCATTCCCATCAATGCCCTGGTGCAATGGCGCGCGCCGCACGATCGCCGGGGCTCGGTTATCGCGCTGGAGAACATCTGCGTGTTCACCGGCATCCTGCTGGGCTCCCTGAGCGGCGGCCTGCTCGCGAGCGCAGGACTCTCCACCGTCGGCATTTTTCTCGCAACCGCTCTGGCCACCACGCTCGGCACAGCCTGGGCGATGTGGCTCATGCCGGAAACGTTCCTGCGCCTGGTCCTGGTGCTGCTGACTCATACTCTCTACCGGTTGCGTATTGTCGGCCAGGCCCATGTGCCGGTCACGGGCGGCGCACTGCTCGTCCCCAACCACGTTTCATTCATCGATGGTTTTTTGCTGATCGCCAGCCTGGATCGACCCATCCGGTTTGTCGTCGATGCCCACTATGTGAATCACCCCGTGTTCAAACCGTTCATGCGGGCACTGCAGGTAATTCCGATTGCCTCCGATGGCGGTCCTCGCGTCATTCTTCGCGCGCTGCGCGATGCGGGCCAAGCGCTCGACGCCGGTGATCTGGTCTGTATATTCCCCGAAGGGCAGATCACGCGCACCGGCAACCTGTTGCCCTTTCGCCGCGGGTTCGAGCGGATCGTCAAAGGTCGCGAGGTGCCGGTGGTCCCGGTGCATCTGGATCGCGTCTGGGGCAGCATCTTCAGCTTTGTCGGGGGCCGATTCGTCACCAAATGGCCGGAGCGCCTGCCCTATCCGGTGACCGTCTCATTCGGGACTCCGATTCCTGCCGACACACCCGCGCATGAGCTCCGCCGCCTCGTCAGGGAACTCGGTGAAGCCGCCTGGCGCTGGCGAAAGTCTTCACGGCATCCTCTGCATGCGGCGTGTGTCCGCGCCATGCGGCGGCATCCCTTCCGCCTCGCGATGGCCGATGCGACGAAACCCCGCGTGTCTTCACTGCAGGCCTTGATCGGGGCAATCGCCCTGGCACGCGCCTTAAAAATCCACTGGCAGAGCCAACAGAATGTGGGCCTGCTGCTGCCGCCGACCGTCGCGGGAGCGCTCACGACGGTTGCCGCCGCGCTCGCCGGCCGCACCAGCGTGAACCTCAATTACACCGTCGGCAAAGCCGGACTGGAATCGGCCGTGCAGCAGGCACAGCTGCGCACCATCGTCACCAGTCGCAAGTTTATCGAGAAGGCCAAACTTGAACTCCCTGATGGTCCCACCATTCTCTGGCTGGAAGACATCGGCGCCACCATCGGCAGCCCGCAGAAGGCGCTCGCCGCGGCCCTGGCGATTTTAGCCCCGCTCCGACTCATTGAATCGGCCTGCGGACAAACCCGGCGGGTGACCATGGACGATCTCGCCACGATCATCTTCAGCAGCGGCAGCACCGGCGAGCCGAAAGGCGTCATGCTCTCTCACTTCAGTATTGACGCCAATGTACAGGCCGTCTCACAGGTGCTTCCCCTGGCCGGGGATGATCGAATCCTGGGCATTCTTCCGCTCTTCCACTCATTCGGCTACCTCGTGTTCTGGTACGTCACGCTCAACGGCGCTGCAACCGTGTTCCATCCCTCGCCGCTGGATGTCACGGCAATCGGCGAACTCTGCGCCAAACATCGCCTGACGTTTCTGGTCTGCACCCCCACCTTTCTGCAGCTCTATCAACGGCGCTGCACGCCGGAACAATTCAGCACGCTTCGGGTGGTGCTGACGGGCGCGGAAAAATTATCGCTGCGGCTTTGCCAGTCCTTCCAGGACCGATTCGGCATTGCCCCGATCGAAGGCTATGGCGTGACCGAGTGCGCCCCGGTGATTGCCGTGAACTGTCCGGATTTCAGAGCGGCGGGATTTTATCAACCGGCCTCGCGGCGCGGCAGCGTCGGCCAGCCGCTTCCTGGAGTATCGGTTCGTATCGTCGATCCCGATAGTGATGCCATTCTCCCGCCCGGCACGTCCGGCATGTTGCTCGTGAAAGGCCCGAATGTCATGAACGGCTACTTAGGGCGAGAAGATCTGACCGCGCAAGCCATGCGAGACGGATGGTATATTACAGGCGACATCGCGACACTCGACGACGACGGATTCTTGACGATCACTGATCGGCTGTCACGTTTTTCCAAGATCGGCGGGGAAATGGTGCCGCACCGGTTGGTCGAAGAAGCGCTGCAACTCGCTTCGGGGGAAGATGCGCAAATCTGCGCGGTCACCGGGGTGCCGGACGAGCGCAAGGGAGAACAGTTGGCCGTCCTGCACACACTCGCCGAAGAGCGAATTCCTCAGATCCTGGCAAAGGCCGCAGCTGCCGGCCTTCCCAATTTATTTCTGCCCTCCCACAGCCACTGCCTCAAGGTCGAGGCGCTGCCCATCCTGGGAACGGGCAAGCTGGATCTCCGGGCCCTCAAACGGATCGCGATGGAACGGCTGGGAGGCGGGAAGACTGATACGTGACGCACGAGGAACGAGAGATGAACGACGAGCGACAAGATCCGCTCCAGAAAGCCAAGCCAGAGGGGAAGTCACTGATCGATTGCCATGTCCATCTGGCCGCGCTACCGGACGGCGACAATGGTTGCTTCATCTCGGCCAAGACGCTGAAGAGCCCGCTGTTCCGGTTTCTGCTCTGGAAACATGGGCTCTCACCGGATAAGCCGCGCGAGGCAAACCAAACATATCTCGCCGATCTCCTCACCGAATTGCGGGCGTCACGCCATGTGGACAAGGCCATACTCCTTGGCATGGACGGCGTCTATGACCGGAACGGCCGGCCCAACCAGGCGCACACAGACTTCCTTATCAGCAACGATTATGTGCTGAAGACCGCGCAGGCCCATCCCAACGAACTACTCGCAGGCGTCTCTATCAATCCGCAGCGTCGCGATGCCGTCGATGAGGTGCATCGCTGCGCCGATGCCGGCGCGGTGTTGGTGAAGGTGCTGGCGAACGCGCAACAATTCGATCCGGCGAATACGGCATACATCTCTTTCTACCGCGCGCTGGCTGAACGGAAGTTGCCCTTTCTCAGCCATGTCGGCTATGAATTCAGCTTGATCGGCAAGGACCAGTCAGTGGGTGAGCCGGAGCGGCTTCGCCTGGCATTGGATGAAGGCGTGACGGTCATTGCGGCGCATGCGTGCAGCTATGGCTTGCTCCTGTATGAGAAGTTTCTCCCGACCCTGCGCGACCTGGTGCAGCGCTACCCGCATTTTTATGCGGATATTTCCGCCCTCACGTTGCCCAACCGGCTGAGGATGCTCCTGCAGCTCCGTACGTATCCGGAGGTGCATGAACGGCTCCTATTCGGAACCGACTATCCGCTGCCTGTCTTTCACGTGGCGGCATGGGGACGAGTCTCGCTCGGACGGCTACAACAACTTTTGAAGACCAAGAACCGCTTCGACCGGCAAGTCGCGGTCTGCGACGGGCTCCAGTTGGGATTTCGTTCGATCGGCGACCTCATTCCCCCGGTGTCGGCACAGGCGCCGCACGGAGCATCACTGCCGTGAGGCGGGACGAGATCCTCACCATTTTGCGCGAAAGGATTCTGGCCTTCGCGACATCACGTGTCCAGAAGGACCTGGCCGAGGATCTCACGCAAGAGGTCTTGATCCTGCTCCATGAGAAATATGGCCGTGTCACTGAGCTGACCGAACTGGTTCCCCTGGCGTTTCAAGTGCTCCGGTTCAAAATGCTGGACACCCACCGCAAATCGCTGCGGCGGGGCGAGTATAATCAAAATTCCGTCGAGGACCTGCCGGTGGCCACCCCCGGGGACGATCCGGCCACGCAATTGGATCAGAAGCAGCGCGTTGATCGTTTAGTGGCCGCGGTGGCGCAGCTCGGAGAGCGCTGCCGCGAACTCTTCCGGTGGAAACTGGAGGGAAACAGCTTTCCGGAGATTCAGCGCCTGATGAACCAGACGTCGATCAACACGATTTACACCTGGGATCTGCGCTGCCGGAAACAGTTATTGGATCTGATGGGCGGCTCCTGGGAATGATGCCGCACGATCACCGTTTCGCCCTAGACGTACGAATACCATGGCTGACCACGAACTAAAAAAACTCTTCGGCGGCTTCACGGCTGATACCTTGACGCCAGAGGAGCGTAAGCGACTCTATTCAGCGGCCTTGCAAGACCAGCAGCTATTTAATGCCCTTGCCGACGAACAGGCGTTGAAAGAGTTGCTGACAGACCCGGATGTTCGCCTGCGTCTTCTTCAGGCAGTACAGCAGCCTGGCCGCTCGGCAACCGACGGAACAAATCCCCGGTTGGCCTGGCTCAAACAACCGGCAGGGCTCGCCTGGGCAGGCGGCTTTGCTGCCGCCGTCCTTGCTATCGCTTTCGGGATCAACCTGTATCAGGAGAGCCTCGACCGCGCGGTTCAACCGGTCGCCACCAAAGAGGCCAAACCGGCAGCGCCGTCGATTCAACGCGCACAACCCTCGATGCAAGCGGCACCAGCTACGGCTCCGCCTGAACTACCAATCCAAGAGCATGACGAACCGGCCAGGAAAGACAGTCGCTCCGATAAGTTTGCCGCGCGCAAGGAGCCCGCTCCGGCCACAACGCAAGAAAGGCGGGCATCACACGCTCCCGCTGAACAGACCGTTGCTCGAAGCGAGCGCGATGCGTCGACCCGGCAGGCCCCGTTGACGACAACCGAAAAGGACGCCGAGCAGTTGGTCGCCTCAGCTGACCGGAAACTCGCCGCATCCGCGCCGTCTCCGGCAGCGGCGCCTAAGTCGGCGGCGGCTCCGCCTGCCCTGCAGGCGCCAGCCGGCTTATCGACAGCTGGCGATTCAGCTTCGAAGAAAAGTGCCCGGGCCATCTTTTATGGCGAGAGCTCCGAGGGCAGCGCCAGTCAGCCGAAACCGTTAGGCCTCCGCTACAGTTTTGTGACGAGGACTGCCGACGGCCGGAATCAGGAAATCTCGGCCGCGATGGCTGCGCGAAGCAGCGAACCCGTACGCATGACCGTTGAAGCCACTCAGGAGTCCTATGTGCAGCTACTTCAGAATCTTGGCTCCGCCGGCACCAGACTCTGGTGGCCGCCGCAAGAAACCGGCAAGATTTCCCTCAAACTCCAGGCAGGAAAACGGAGCGAGATTCCCATGCCGCCTCCGGCGGAAAACGGGCTGATCACGATCATTATCCGGCTCTCCTCTAAACCCTTCGGGCCGTTGACGATGCAGGAAGTCGGCATGCTGGACCGCTTCTCCGCAAATCTGCTCATCGAAACGGCTTCTCCGGGCGTGACCACTGGTGTGCAGGAAAAGGCCACCTACGTCGTGAGCCAGGATCCATCCACGAGCGCGCAACTCGCCGTCGAGATACCGGTCGCTCAGTAGCATGACGACCGCCAACACCCTGGATCATGGGTGAAACCGCATCACCAACATTCCGGCGATCGCCCCTCCGATGAGGCAGAACATACCTCCCAGCGCCTCGGCTCGACCATTCGAAGCGGAGTGATGACCATGGCCAAGAGGCCTGTCAGTCCGATCACCACCAGGCTGGCCAGCACAAGCAGCACGTCCAGCATGGCCCGGCTGATTTTCGAACGAGTGCAGAGAGGCCGGGCGCTGCCGCATCACGGCGGCGCATCGATATCGGTGCGGTTCCAGGTGAGAAAAAACAACATCGTATACTGATTGTAAAACGTTCGGCCCACGAGCGTGGCGGAAGAACCGAGGAATTCGCCGGTGCGATTGTCATAGATGTCCAGATGTAAGCGGGCATACCCGCTTTGGTTTTGCTGCTTGTAGAGGGTCAATTCCGGGAGCGCGAACGGAACCAACACGCTCTGGACCGGCGGCATCCCAAAGAACGTGATACCCTGCATCGTCCCGAACGACTCGGCCATGACGCGCACGAGATAGGGCGACTCCATGTCGCGCGCCCGCACCCGATACCCCCTGCGTCCCAATTCCGCCGCCACCGTGTCCCGGATGTACAGAATGTCGCGGTTGGGGCTATTCAACGAGCCCAGATCTGAATTGGTCATGCGAAGACGGGACCGGTCGCTTTCGAGACCCGTGGCATCCAGCTCGACATTCACGCCGGCGGGCAACTGCAAGGTGAGATTGGTGAGCGCTTGATTCACAGCTTGCGTCAGCAGAACCTGCTCCACCGCCGTCCTGGGTGTTCGGGACAGCTCCTGTTCCAGCGAGCATCCCATGAGGAGCGTCATGAAACCGACTATGACTGAGAAAGAAACTCGCATGAAGTCACTCCGTCTGAAATGTGTCCCTCCTGGAATGCTAAACGACTGCGAAGCGCTATTCAACCGGATACCAGCAGGCGCCGGCTCCCAGCGGCTTTGGGGGGATTGAGGGCACACACGTATCAACCCGCAGGCCCCTTCGCCCTGCCTGCGTCCCTAACACGAGCGAGCTGGCCGATCCTCCACTGCGCGCATCGGACGAGGGCCTTCCGGGGCCACACGTTGCGCGAGCAAGGAAGATGGGTCAGTTCCCTCCTCCATGTCCTCCTGAAAGGATTCCTCGCTTCGTCCCATACCCTCCTGTGAAGGGAGGACTTATGGAGCACCATCACGACAGTCCCGAACGTGACCTGGCAGCATTTCAGCAGGATCCTCGTCTCTACCAAATCGCAAGCCTTGGCGCCCTCCTCCTCTACGGTCTGTGTTGGCTGCACTTCGACCTGTCGATCCGGCAGGCCGGCGTCACGATAGCCACTGCGCTCCTCGCCCAATATGCCTGGGCACGCCTCGCCGCCATTCCGTTCTTTGATCCCAAGAGCGCCCTGATTTCCTCACTGTCGCTGTGCCTCTTGCTGCGTACCGACGATCTCGCGGTCGCCTCGCTGGCTGCCTTGATTGCCATCAGCAGCAAGTTCCTCCTCCGCTGGAATGGCAAACATCTCTTTAATCCGACCAGCCTGGCCCTGGCCGTGATCCTCGCAAGCGGGCTCGGGTGGATTTCGCCTGGTCAATGGGGACAGGCCACCTGGTTCGCCTTTCTCATCGCCTGCCTCGGAAGCCTGGTCGTCACTCGCGCCGCACGGGCGGATGTCACGCTGGCGTTCCTCGCCTTCTATGTCGGCCTCCTGTTCGCACGCGCGCGCTGGCTGGGCGACCCGCTGACGATTCCGCTCCATCAGATTGAAAGCGGCGCGCTGCTCATCTTTGCCTTCTTCATGATCTCCGACCCGAAAACGACGCCAGACTCACGAACCGGGCGCATCATTTATGCGCTCCTCGTGTCCCTGGTTGCGCTTTATGTCCAGTTCGGGCTGTTCAGGCCGAATGGGCCGCTCTGGGGACTCATCGCCTGCGCGCCGCTTGTTCCAGTGATCGATCATGTGCGTCCCGGTTCACGCTATCACTGGATTCCCTCTTCAACCGGTCGTTCAGTTCACCCGATTCCCAAACCTGTCTCCGATCTCGTCACTGCTCTGTCACCAACCAAGGAGGTTCCTATGCGACGCGTCATCGTTCCTACATTACTCCTGCCCCTGGGGCTGCTCGCCTGGGGCGGCGACGCCTCGGCTTTTTGCGGCTTCTATGTCGGCAAGGCCGACACGAAACTGTTCAACAAGGCTTCCGAGGTGGCCATCGCGCGGCACGAGAACAAGACCGTGATCACGATGGCTAATGACTTCACGGGCGACGTGAAGGAGTTCGCGCTGGTGGTGCCGGTGCCGACCATCCTGGAGAAAGACCAGATTCACGCCGGCGATCCGGCCCTCCTTAAACACGTGGCCGACTACTCGGCTCCCCGGCTGGTCGAATACTTCGACCAAAATCCCTGCCTGCGCGATGAACTGATGGAGCGCCGCAGTATGGACGCCATGAAAAGCATGGCGCCGGCGGCGGCCCCCCGCGAACGTGAAAAAACCTTGGGGGTGACGGTGGAGGCGCAATATACGGTCGGTGAATACGACATCCTGATTCTCTCCGCCAAGGAGAGCAGCGGCCTTGAAACCTGGCTGACCGAAAATGGGTACCGCATCCCGCAGGGAGCCTCGGCAGTCCTGCAGAGTTACCTCAAACAGGGCATGAAATTCTTCGTCGCGAAGGTGAACCTGGGCGAACAGGCGAAGCTGGGGCTGACGCACCTCCGGCCGCTGCAGATCGCCTTCGAATCGCCCAAGTTCATGCTGCCCATCCGTCTCGGCACAGTCAACGCAGACAGCGCGCAGGAACTCTTCATCTACTTCCTCACGAAGCACGGCCGCGTCGAAACCACGAACTACCGGACCGTGCGGCTGCCGGACGCGCAGGAGATTCCACTATTCGTGAAGGACAAGTTCGGCGACTTCTACCGCGACCTATTCAGCCAGCGCGTGAAGCGGGAAAACGAACGGGGCGTCTTCATGGAATATGCCTGGGATATGAACTGGTGTGATCCCTGCGCGGCCGATCCCCTGTCGGCTGAAGAGCTGCGAGGCCTCGGCGTCTTTTGGCAGGAGAGCGATGGCCGGATGAGCACACGCATGCCGACGGCGCAGAACGTCTTCCTGACCAGGTTGCACGTCCGTTACGATGCCGCGCATTTTCCCGAAGACCTGCTGTTCCAGGAAACCTCGGATCGCGCCAACTTCCAGGCGCGTTACATCCTGCGTCATCCCTGGACCGGGACAGACGACTGTTCGGCTGCCAAGACGTACCGCCAACAATTACGCGAGCGGCACGAGCGGGAAGCACAGACCCTGGCCTCGCTGACCGGTTGGAATATCAGCAATATCCGCAAAACCATGAACCTGGCATCGGTGCCGGCCGGCGGAGAAAAGAAGTGGTATCAGCGATTGTGGGCGAACTAGCAGCAGGAAAGAAACCGGAGGCCGGGGTACCGGCCTCCGCCTGTATTCAGGACTGGCACCGGCAGGGCATTACTTCGGGGCGCAATCACCCGTGCGCTTGCCGTCGACCTTCATCGTCACCGACAGCGCCTTGTCGCCCTTGGGAGTCGCTTTGCGGACCACAGAAAAACCTGTAGTGGATACCGTGCCTTCCACGCGGGTCATCGCATAGAGGCTTTCAATGTCATAACTGACCGTCCCGCCATGCATCGACACGTTCATGACCTTGTTCGCCGGATTGGGTTTGAATCCGTTTAAGGCATAATAGTTAAAGACCGCATCCGGATTGGCAAGGTGTTCTTCCTTCACACATCGGGTATGGGTGTCCGGCTTGCCCGCCTCCCCGCTACTGCTTTCGGTCACAGCCGTCACCTGATACTCGCCCGGCTTGAGAGGAACCGATTCCGCCCTCACCACCGGCGCCGCACACAGGACGCTCGCGATCACCAACAGCCCTATGCCTGCCTTCATCGTCAACCCTCCTTGTCACACCGGGGTGCGTCTGCTCCTGGCTCACCACAGCAACCAGGCCGCCTCGCCCGAATTCGTGCCCCATCAAGGACCCGGGAATTGTGCTCATGCCCGGTGACATTGTCAACCGTTACCTCCAGCGGACGGAACGTGCGATCTCCCGGAGCTGAGACGCTCCCGGGCTCATTTCCAGGCCGACTATGGTATAGTCGGCCACCATCACCTCCATTTCGCCGCAGAAAGGAGCACGACATATGGCATGGCATCATCGTTCGATCCTGGCCGCCGTGAGCGGACTGTCACTCATGGTGTTGCTGTCAGCTTGTTCCTTCAAAGCCACGTTCAAAGAGACCACCGACACCACATCCAATATCACCGGCACCACGTCCGGGCGCATCTGGTGGAACGAAGACGGCCTGCTGAAATCTGAACACAAGGTGGCCGCTTTCACCGCCTACAATGCGCAGAATCTGGAGAGCGATGCGGCGCGAGGGCAAGGCGAATATCTCGCCTCGTTGGGTGCGCTGTCCGACCAGCCGGATGCGCAGGCATTTCGACCGGCGGCGCAAGCGTCTTTCAGCCGCTGGGGCCAAACCGGTTACCTGTCGACCACCGACCTGGTGAAGTCCTTACAATCCGCGCGCCGCTGATAGCAGAGACCGATTACCAGACCGTTACAGACAGACCGCACCTCACCGGAGTTCAACACGCACATGAACGCGCCGCGCAATCCCCTCGCGATCCATCGGATCTTCCACCCCACGGATTTCTCCCAAGACAGTCAGGTGGCATTCGTTCACGCCCTCAAGCTGGCGTTGGTCTTTCGTGCCGAACTGACCATCATGCATGTGGACCCTGACGTGTCGCCGGAGGGATTCGAGGACTTCCCCCGCATTCGTCCGACACTCGCGCAATGGGGACTCCTCCCGGAATCCAGTTCGAAGAGCGATGTGACCACGCTTGGCATCCGGATCAGAAAGGTTCGTGCCCTGGCCGCCGATGCGAAGCAGGCCATCATCCATCATCTGACCGCCACACCGACCGATCTTATGGTACTGGCCACACACAAACACGAGGGCTTTGCCGGATGGGTCCATCATGCGGTCGCCGAACCCGTTTCACGCGAAATGCATGTCACCACACTGTTCGTCCCGTCCAACGTGGCAGGCTTCGTCTCTCGCACCAGCGGCGAAACCTCACTGCATCGCGTGCTGCTGCCGATCTCGAGCCATCCCTCATCTCAACCAGCCATCGATGCCGCGACCGTCCTGGTTTCGCAACTGAGCGCGCCGCCTGTCACCATGACGCTCATCCATGCAGGCGCGGAAGCCGAAGTCGATGCGCTCGTGCTCCCGAAGAAAGCAGACTGGTCCTGGAACCAGATGTTCGGAAAAGGCGACCCGGTTGAATGGATTCTGGCGGCAGGCGCCGAGTTTGATGTCGACTTGATTGTGATGGCCACAAAAGGGCAGGACAGCCTGCTCGACATGCTGCGCGGCAGCACCACGGAACGCGTGTTGCGCGGAGCACGTTGCCCGTTGCTCGCCATTCCGGCCCCGCTCATCTGATCAGGACCGGACGTTCCTGTGCGTCACCTCAAGGACAGGCGGCTCGTTGAGGTCGTTCGCGCTTCGCCCAATCACCGTGCGGATGACGACGCCGTCGCGAAAGACCACAAAATTCGATGGGACCGCCGCAATACGGGGTCCCGGGAGAATCACCCCGGCCAGGTTCAGCGGATCGGCCGCGGAAATTTTGATCTCCTGCTGGATGTCGCTACCCGGTCGTTTCTTCATCGCCCGCAGGGCCTCCAGCGCTTCCGGCAACGCAAATTGTTCACCCGTGAACCCGCTCACAAACCGTCCCCCGCGCAGTTCTCCCGTCAATTCGAGACGCCGGTAACAGATCAAGAGATCCCGCCAGGAAGAGACGATGGACTCGCGCGCCAGAAGGTCTCGGAACACCACGCCATATCGCCGCAGCAATTGCCGCGCCATCCGCTCAGTCGCCGACGTTGCGGGAGATGGTTCAGCGGTATTCGGCGATGCAGGCGGCAACCGGGGATCAGACAAGGCCTGACGACCGGCCTGGGATGGCCCCGCTGCCGTCATCAGGAGCGACCAGCGGCCCCCGACATGGCGCGGCCGGCGATTCCGGTCGGACGCCTCGGCACGACGACGGCGGGGATCGATCAGCGCGCGCAGATTGTCGAACCCGTCGGCCGTGACCAGCCCAGCAGCCACCAATTCCCACAAGCCGTCCTCCACCTCCGACGCCAACGAGCGGGTGCCGTGCAGCAACTCGCTGAAAAAGCTCGCGCCACGCTCCTGCAGACACCGGCGAATGGCCTGAGCGGAGAGGCTCAGTTTGGACGAAAGATCCATCCTGGCGAGGTCCTCCGCGGTCGCCCTCAGCAGCGCGGGCGCATCTTCTCGCGCAAACAGACTCACCGGCGCCACACGCGTCGGAACCACGCGCCGCCCCGGCATGACCGTAAGTTCTTGCATGAGCCGCGGATGGGGCGTCACACGTCCCCACATCAGCGCGCCACCCAAACAGAGTCGATCCAGCCATTCAGGCTGATACTTCGCCACGCGAACCCGGAGAATCTGCGCCTCCCAGGCAGACGCAGCAGCCTCGAACCCTCCAAGCTGTTTAGCCACCTCCAGCAATCCGGCCTCACCATGGAGACGGGCTCCCGGCGAGGCATGCTGCCACTGAAAGAGAAACCGCATGAACCCGGCAGCGGAAACCGGCTCGATCTCCTTACGCAATCGCCCGACCGTGAGGCGGTGAATTCTGGCCAATAGCCGCCGGTGGCACCATTCCACCATGTCGCCCGTGGTTCGTGAGGCCTGCAGCGAAAACCGCCCCCGGAGCACATGGCCTTGTGCTTCGAGTCGCACCATCGTCCGATCGACATCACCCACGGCCAGGTTCAAGCGAGCGGCCAGATCGGCAGCCGTGACCGGACCTATACTTTCCATCCACCCCAAGACCACGCGATCCAACACCTCTTCCCGTTCCAGCGGCTTCTCCGGATCCATCGGCGCCGTCTCCGGATCGAGCCGGGCATTCGGAAACAGCATGCTGCCGTAAGGGTGATTCTCCGCGGCCAGCCACCCCCGCTTGACATCCCCCTGCCACAGTGTCGCCACCCGGCCCACGTCCGCGAGTGTCTGAATGAGCAGATCCCACCCCGGCATGCTCGCACAGGGCACCCAGCCGAGCGTTAACAGCGCATCGTGCAATTCCTCCGCATTACGCACGTCAGGCCAGGATTCTTCCCTGACCTGATCGATGGCCGATTGGTCCAACGCGCCCATCTCACCGGCCAATGCAGGCGGGAGCGTGCGCCGCATGTCCACGGCCCGCGCCCGGCGTTCTTCAAGCGGCGCATCATCGAGATACGCGTAGGGATTGGCGTTCAAAATTTCGTGGCAGAAGGCGGAGGGCATCGGCGTATCGACTGCAACGCAGGTGATCGCGCCGGACTCGATGTTATGCAGCACCGCCGCCAACCCGTCGATGTCCATCGCCTCCGTCAGACAATCCCGGATGGTCTCCTGCGCCAACGGGTGGTCAGGAATCTGACGGACCGTCCGCTCGCCTTGGAAATTGTCCTGGCAGGCAATCGCGTCGGGGAACACAGCAGCCAGGATGTCTTCGGCGCGCATGCGCTGAATCTGGGGCGGCACCCGCTTTCCCCCCGCAAACCGGAGTAGCGCCAGGGCTCTCAACGCATTCCACCGCCAGCGTGTCATGAACATCGGCGCCTGCAGCACGGCCTGAGTCAGCACCTCGCGCAGAGTGTTGACATGTAGAAAGGCAAACACCGTCTCGAGCGGAAAACTGTGCTTCTCTCCCAACGACAACACGATGCCTTCATCCGTCGCGGCGGCCTGCAGTTCGAAATCGAAGGTCACGCAAAAGCGTTTTCGCAAGGCGAGCCCCCAGGCCCGGTTCACCCGGCCGCCGAACGGAGCATGGATGACCAGCTGCATGCCCCCGCTTTCATCGAAGAACCGTTCCGCCACGATCGTCTGTTGCGTCGGCACCGTCCCCAGGACGGACTTCCCGGCCAAAATATACTGAACGGCCTGTTCCGCCCCCCGCTGGTCAAGGCCGCATTCCTGCTTGAGCCACTGCACCGGCCGCGCAGAGGGTGCGGGAGCCTGGCCGTTCGAATCAAGACGCTGGTCGAGATCGGCCCTGAGGCGCGCCACTTCCGCAGACAAATCCGCCGTGCGCGCCGGCGCTTCCCCGCGCCAGAACGGGATGGTCGGCGGAGCGCCCTGTGCATCCTCGACGCGCATCTTGCCGGTTTCGACGCCCTTGATGCGCCAGGACGTATTGCCCAACAGGATAATGTCTCCCGCCAGACTTTCGACGGCGAAGTCCTCATCCACCGATCCCACAACGGTGCCGTCCGGTTCGGCAATCACCGCGTAGTTGGCGGTATCGGGAATCGCGCCGCCGGAGGTGATGGCGGCCAATCTGGCTCCACGCCGCCCACGGATCTGATGGTTGATGCGGTCGTGATGAAGATAGGCTCGTCCCCGGCCTCGACTGGTCGTATATCCGTCGGCAAGCATCTCGATCACCGTGTCGAACGTCTCACGGCTCAGCTCACGATAAGGCATGGCCCGACGGCACAACGCATACAGCTCCGTCTCACTCCAATCCTGAGTTGCAGCCGCCGCCACGATCTGTTGCGCCAGGACATCAAGCGGGGCAGGCGGCACCTCGATACGGTCTAACACTCCGGCCCTGATCGCGCGAATCAGCGCAGCACATTCGATCAACTCGTCCCGCGTGGTGGCGAAGAGGCGGCCTTTCGGGATCGCATGAATCCAGTGGCCGGCACGGCCGACACGTTGCAAACAGGTCGCAATGGACCGTGGCGACCCGATCTGGCAAACGAGATCGACCGTCCCGACATCGATCCCGAGTTCCAACGAAGCTGTCGCCACCACCACTCGCACCGCTCCGGCCTTCAAACGGTCCTCCGCAGACAGGCGGATCTCCCGCGACAAACTCCCGTGGTGTGCCGCCACGACGCCTTCACCCAGATGGCGCAGCCGTTCTTCCAGGTAGTGCGACACCCGCTCGGCGAGGCGCCGTGTATTCACAAAAACCAGCGTGGAACGATGGGCTTCGACCAATGCGGCAACCCGATCATAGATATCGCTCCAGATCGCATTCGTGGCCACGGGCCCGAGTTCGTCTTTCGGAACCTCGACCGCCAGGTCCATGTCGCGACGATGGCCGACATCGATCACCATTGCGTCGTTCGTCTCGTCCCCCGCGAGAGACGCTTCACGCTTCACGATAGACAGGTTTCTATTTCCCACCAAAAACTCTGCCATACGCTCAATCGGACGCTGGGTGGCGGACAGGCCGATCCGTTGGACGACACCGCCGGCCAACGCCGCCACGCGTTCCAGCGACAGGGCCAGATGCGCCCCTCGCTTGTTTGGAGCGACGGCATGAACCTCATCAACAATGACGGTACGGACCGTCTTCAACATCGCCCGGCTTTTGTCCGCGGTCAGCAGAATAAACAGCGATTCGGGCGTGGTAATCAGAATATGCGGCGGCCGCCGAAGCATCAGTTGCCGCTCGGTCATCGGTGTATCCCCGGTCCGCACAACCACCCGCAGGTCGGGCAGCAACAGTCCCGCAGACAGGGCCGCCTGACCGATCTCGAGCAGCGGTTGCCGGAGATTTTTTTGCACATCATTGCTGAGCGCTTTGAGGGGCGAGACATAGAGGATCTGTGTTTCGTCCCGCAAGTCGCAGCGCAGCGCCTGCTGAAACAGCCGATCGATACAGGACAGAAACGCTGCCAGGGTCTTTCCAGACCCGGTCGGGGCGGAAATCAGAAGATCACGCCCGGACTGAATCTCCGGCCAAGCCTGCAGTTGCACGTCGGTCGCAACCGTAAATTTCGCGGTGAACCAGTCAGCGATGATGGGATGAAAGGGAAGAACCGGCGTCATCGGGCGATCGTAACACAACGGCCACCGACAGAAAATGCGAGCCGGAGGTCAGACGCGGAACAGGGTCCGGAATTGAAGCGCGCCGGCGGCGGGAAGGTTTACGGAATGGCAGGCAGTACGGAGTGACCCCAAACCACTCCGGTCCGGCAGGTAGGGATGAGACGACCTCCTATGGCGAAACAATCAGCGGGCCAGGTCGACCTCATTGTTCACCGTAGGTTTTTAAGATGTCATACGACAACCGGCACTCGCTACAGTAATTTCTCGAAAACCGCACCTGGGATGGCGACACCACGTGCCGGGCCAGGTAACTGGGAAAATCGACCCAGCTGTTGGTCCCCCTGATGGACAATCCGTCGTCACACACCCGGCGGCACAACTCACACATCGGTACGACTCGAACCATCGTCGGTCTCCTTTTGCGCGAATCTGACTTCTTGCCTCATCCGCGGCAGTCACTTTTTCTTCGGGCGCCCCACCCGCTTGTGCAAGTCGTCCGGACAACAGACCCGTTCTCCGTCCAACACCCGACGCAAGTAATGGCCGGGATCCACCGTCCGGTGTTTGACCAGATACCCCATCGCCCCCACTTCAAAGGCTGCCGTCACATAGGCCGTATCTTCGTGCGATGAAAAAAACACGACCTTGCTGTCTGGCAGAGCCTCCTGAAGCTGACGGCCTACCGAAAGACCATCTAGAAAGGAGAGTGAAAAATCCAGGATCACCAACTCAGGGGCAAGACGTTTTGCCGTCAAGACCAAGGCTTCACCCTCGGTTTCAGACCCGACGACATCAAAGTGAGATTCCAGGAGAATCTCCAGAAACGCCAACATGGATCGAGAGGAATCACCGATCAGCACGCGGGGACGTGAAATCTTTTTTCTCATAGTCCTACGAGTCTCTGCTTAGAAAAGGATTGCGTATAGTAGGGGAGTGAAGGGTAAACCACACGCGTAACAAAACGAGGTTGTATGCGAAAAATCTACCAGCAAACGTGCTGGTAATTGAGGAGGGCCGGGGGGGGGAATCGAGAGGCCGATCAGGTTTGACTGGTCAGGCCCTGCGCCAGAGCATATTTCACAAGTTCCACCGTGGTGTGCAGGTTGAGTTGTTCCATGATTTGTCCCTTGTGAAACTCAACCGTACGGGGAGAAATCTTGAGGGTGCCGGCAATGTCCTTCACAGTGTGGCCTTCGGCCAGGAGCTGTAACACTTCGCGTTGACGAGTGGTGAGTTCCGGACCTGACGGGGCGCCGCCGTCCACCCCGCGCAACATGCTTTCCACCACTTCCTTTGTGACGAGAGGCGTCACATAAAAGTTGCCGCCCCGGACGGCCCGGATCGCCTGGGCTAATTCCTCGCCGACGCAACGCTTGAGCAGGTAGGCGGAGGCTCCTGCCTCGAACGCTGCCCGCACATAGGCCGGATCGGCGTGCATGGTGATAAACACCACTTTGACCTGAGGAAACTTGACCTTCATGACACGGGCGGCATCGATGCCGTTTAGCACCGGCATCGAGATGTCCAGAATGACGATATCCGGCTTTAACTGCGCCACTGCCTCCAGCAGCGCCCGCCCGTCGCCCACCGTGCCGACCAATTCGCACTGGTCATCCAGCAAGCGCCGAAACCCCTCCAGGACAAGGGTGTGGTCATCGGCCAACAATACACGAGGAAGCGTCATATCCCCACCCGTACAAGCGGGACGTACATTGATACGGTCGTGCCCTTACCCGGGCGGGATGCGACTTCGCACGTGCCCTGCACCGACAGAAGGCGCTCGCGCATATTCAACAGGCCCAGACCGCCCTCACACCGCTCCACCGTCAGTTGATCGAACCCCTTGCCGTCATCACGCACCACCACGACCACCCCCTCTTCTTCAACCGTGACTTCCACTTCCACCCGGGTCGCTTTCGCATGACGGGCGATATTGGACAGACTTTCCTGAACGACCCGATACAGCGCCGTCGAAGCGTTTTTGTCGAGCGGGTGGTCAAGGGGTTGATGAACAAACAGGGCTTTCACGCCCGTGCGAGCGGAGAAGTCATCCAATAGGCGCTGCAAGGCCGCCTCCAGGCCCAAGTCGTCGAGGATGGAGGGATGAAATCGATAGGCCATGTACCGGACGTCGTCGGAGAGAGCCTCCAACCCTTTCAACACATTGTGCACGCCATCCTGGGCTGTCGCGGGCGACACCCCTATTTGCCGGTCAACGCCCTGAAGTTCCAACATGAGCAACGCCAGTCGTTGATTGACATCATCATGCAAATCCTGCGCAATCCGCCGGCGCTCCTCTTCCTGCGCCGTGAGAATCCGGCCGGTCAGCGTATGCAACTGTTCCTCGCTGCGCTCCAAGGCGAGCCGGCTCGCGGCCAGATCCGCCGTCCGCGTTTCGACCCCTCGTTCGAGCCGCTCGTTGACTTCCTCCAGAAGTCGTTCCGTATGGCGGCGCTGATACACAAACACGACCGGAGCCCACACGCCGAACAGACTGAACAAGTGATTGACCCATTCAAACCATGCAGGAAGATTGGGAATCCGCGGACTGAACGGGGCGGCAACGATGGTCAATACTGAGCAGGCAGTGGCGGTGGCAATCGGCAACCATCGGTATTGACTGGCGGATGACAGGAGCACGACAGCGCTGTACAGCACCGCGTTCGCCACACCCAGCGGCAACTGAAGATCCAGCACAAAAAAGAAACAGGCCAACAGGCCGGCAAGCCCGACCAGGATCCGCTGCCGCCGCTGCGCCTGCGCGCCGGCCTGTCGGTCGATCATCTCACCGGTCTCATGCTGCCGTAAGTTGAAGGGCGTCATCGGGAGCGGATTTTAGCACGCGACTCTACCCGGAGACCAGAACCAGAAAAGGCTCAAACCGGCAGCAGGACACGCACCGGCGGTTCGGGTATGATGGACGGATGTCCACCCTCCGCCCCATTGTCATTCTCGGAACCGGCTATACCGGCCGCTGGATCTACACGTTAGCCCGGGAGCAATCTCTCCCCATCCTGGCTAGCAGCCGCCGGCCGGAGCGCCACCTCGCCAACGTGGCCGCGACCGCACGCATTCAGTTCGATCTCGAGAATCCAGCCACCTGGTCTGCGTTGCCGTTAGAGGCCGACCTGATCTGGACGTTTCCGGCAGTTCCTCTTGAGCGGGTCCGGGCCTTTGCCCGGCACGCCTGCAGCCCTTCCCGCCGATTGGTGGTGTTCGGCAGCACGTCAGCCTACGATCAAGGCGATGAGCCCATGACGGATCTCCCCGCCTGGATTGACGAGACAAGCCCCGTCAATTTGGACCTTCCCCGCGTCCAAGGGGAAGAATATCTCCGGACACAACATGGTGGCATAATCCTCCGCGTGGCCGGCATTTACGGCCCAAGTCGCAATCCGGTGGAGTGGATCCGGCAAGGACGTGTCGGCCCCACGAATAAATTCGTAAATTTGATCCATGTCGAAGATCTGGCCCGGCTCTGCCTCCTCGCCCTGCGAACCGGGCGGGCGGGAGACGTCTACAATATTAGCGACGGGCATCCGCGCCGATGGGCCGACATTTGCGCCGACGTGTCGAGTAAATGGGGCATCGTGAGCCCCCGCGAGGCGTTCCCCAGCCAGCCCGGGAAACGGATCTGCAATCGCAAAGTCCTGGAAGCCCTGGGCTACACACTCCGGCATCCCGACCTCTCTGACACGCTGGCAGCCTTCCAGCAGGACGCAGGCGACAGAATTCCTCGATAGCATCACGTCACTGTTTGGCCAGGCGAGTCTGGCTGCCGGCGAGCACGTGATGGATGGCCTCCCCGGCCACTCGCTGCCCTTCAACGGTCCAATGCGTATCATCCGGAAGATAGGTCAACCGTCCTTGTGCTGCGGCTTCGCGAAGCGGCGGAGTCAAATCGAGGAATACGATCTCCGGCGTAAGCTCTCCCAGCATGGTGGCGACTTCGTTGGGCAAATCATTGAGCGGCCAGTCTCTCATCTCGTCTGTCAGGGGCTCAAAGTTGTGCAATCCTTGATGAACCCGATGTTTAACCGGCGCAAACGCCACGACCAGGCGAATGCCTCGTTGCCGGGTCAGCTCATACGCTTCAGACAGAATTGATCGCAACCGGTCAAGACGAGGTCTGTCCGTGAGCTTCAATGCCGCGAGCCTCTCCCAGAAATACAACACCGTTTCCTTCCCCTCTGTATCCCGAAACGTTCCGCGAAGACGCAAGTAGCCGGAATGTGGCACGCATCCCCGCACCGCTCTGCGCGAGACCAGGAGAAGATTTCTCGTCAGCGACCGCATCCAATACTCGTCATGCGCAGCCCTGGCGTCGGGCTCCCCCCTCACCGCCAGATCTTCCAGATCTTCGGGAGCTAATTGGTAGAAATCGTTCCCTTCAAAGAATACCCAGACAATGGTCTTCGGTTGCAGATTCAACGCATACCGCTTCAACACGACGAGCTCCTGCTCCGGTCCGTACCCGCTGATCCCCAAATTCGCGACAGACGTCTGCAACCGATGGCTCAATTGGGTCGTCAACAGACTGGAGCCCGGGAGCATGGGCGATTCGACATAGGAATCACCAATGACTACGACATCGGCCCGATCCATATCAGTGTCGTTTCGAAATCCTCGATGGTCATACCGGAGGTCGAATGGTTCCGGAGCATTCGCCGGGAGGCAGAGTGCTTCGCCGATATTTCCCCGCACAAAGAAACCTCGTTCACGATAATGCGGCTCACGCCGGTATCCCAACTCCGGATCGCGGACATACCCCGAACGATCGAACCACTCCCGCCCGTGAGTACCGAAAAGAGTTTGATAATTGAGTAGTCCCACCACGCCGGCCAATTCGGCTATCCCCAGCATGACGATCACGGACAGGGTCACCAGGACGAATCGCGCGCGAATCTCCTTCCGCGGAAGATTCGACAGAAGCGCGTACAACCCCCAGGAGAAAAGATACCCGGCGACAAGGTTGTCCACCAGATGTCCTGTGCTCGTTACCTCCGTCAGCCATAACACAGCACATCCACAGAGAAAGATCGCCAGCGTCAGCCATGTCGCCCTGTCTCTCCGCAATCACCGACCTCCAGAGTCGAACCTTCCCGCTCCATTCGCCTCGCCTCAACTCACGCCACAGAGCGCGGCATGCGAATGACAGTTTTTCTCACAAAAATGGACAGATGTCCAGTCGGGCTGGACATCTGTCCATAACCTCATTTGCGAGATGCGGATAGCCGGTGAAATCCCTGGCCTGCCGGAATGACGCTGGGATGAACGGAACGGTCACGGCTGCAGAGGGGAAGGGACGCCTCACATTCCTTGAGACTCCCCCCAAAAACGTGCTACACAGGTGCACAATCGGTGTTGCGCGTTCCGCATTCTATCGGGTTTAACCGCGAGCCATTGATGACCGACATTGCCAAGAAGAAGCCTGCCAAACGAACTCAACCATCCCCAAGAAAAGCTGAAATGCACGTCGGCGATATTGTCCGGCGCCTCCGGAAATCGCATCATCTTTCGGTGCGAACACTGGCCGATAAATGCGGGTTCTCCCCCAGTTTCATCTCTCAGGTTGAGTTACGGCAGGCCTCGCCATCCATTGCCTCCACTGAGCGGATTGCTTCCGCGTTGGGCGTGACCCTGGGAGAATTCTTTCGCGCCCTCGACCCTACCCCTCCTGCGATCATCCGGTCCGGGGCCCGACCGGTCGTGCAAAGCGAATGGTCCCGCGCAAAAATCGAAGCGCTCGGACCATTCAACAAGGACAGTCAGCTGGAACCCATGGTCATCACGATTCAGCCGGGCGGAGCAAGCGGGCACAAACCCTACGTCCGCCAGGCCGAGCAATTGGCCGTCGTACTCATGGGGACGCTCGAATTGACTCTGGAGGAGGAAATCCACAATCTGAAACGGGGCGATGCGGCCGGAATTCCCGCAGGCAGCCGGCACTGCTGGCGGAATATCAGCAAACGGCCCGCGCAAATTCTCATCGTCACCGCACACCGGAGACTGTAGTCTCCGTCACAATCTCCCGTCTCGTAGAGACACACCACCAACTTCTCGCCCGGGAACACCGAATGGCCTGGCGCGGCCCGCTTCTCAGGCACGCAGTAACGCCATCACGCTGAGACAGACCAGCAGATTATTGACAGCATGCCCGATCATTCCCGGCCATAAACTGCCGGTCCGCTCATAGGCCCAGGCCCACAATACACCGCTCCAAAAGACACTCAAGAATCCGATTAATCCGTAGCCGTGCGCGATGGCAAACAGTGCCGCGCTCAACACGGCCGCGGTCCCCCACTGAAACCGCCGCCGGAATACCCCGAATAAGAGGCCGCGGAAAGCCAACTCCTCAAACACCGGCGCGAAGATCACATATTCCATCAAACTGACAATCAGAGTCGGAGGCGCGCCCCATACGAGATCGGCGTCGAACCATTCGGTCCAATGACTGATCAAATTCAGCGGCTCGGCAATGCGGCCCAATACCCACTCTCCCATGAGTCCGGCCGCCACGACCGCGAGCACCGCCAATCCCAGTTGTCCCACATGACGCGGCTCGAGACTCAACCCCAATCCTCGCCAGAACGTCTGCCGTTGAGGCCGGAGCAGATGGACATAGGCTAACGCCAGCAGCGGCAGATTCGACAGCGGCACCGCCACGACCCGCAAGGAAGGAAAGTCGCCGGCGGCAAACAGGAACGCCACGGTCAGAAGTGCGCCGACAGCGCCGCCGCGGAGCAACACGCCGGCGCCCAGGCGTCCTGCCCACAAAGGCGGCAGCTCGGCGGAGCCCACCCGAAACATCGCGGCGCCCTTGCCCCGCCGCACCCACGCCATGAAGACCATCCCCCCGACGACCATCAGCGTCAATTCGAGCAGGGCAAATGCCCTTGAGCGCCAGACCAACGCTTCGATCCGTTGCTGATCAGCCGTCTCGATCGTGACGAGCAGCGGACGGTCTCCGGACCGTTCGGCAATACGGGCCGCCAGCCGGCTGTAGAACCAGCCCGAGACCGGTTGCTCCGCCAGGTGTGCTTGCAGGTCGAACCCGGCGCCCGGAGCCACATGCGATTCGACATATCCAGCCTGCAGCAGCCGGGCGAACAGCGGATACGGTGGGGCTTGTCTCGCCCATCGCGAGATGCGTTGTCGAACCTCCTGAAGCTGCCCCGCCTCGCCCTCCAAAATGGCTACGTGTAAATCCACAAACGGATCGGACGATTCTTCGGCAAGTTCGCGGTACCATTCGATGGCCTGGGCACGATCGTTCGCATCGCTCCCCATCGTGAGGTCATAGAGCAACTGTTCCCATACCGGCAGCGTCTTCACGCCGTCTGCCTGATCCATCAGGCGGCCGACCATGTGGCTGAGCGCCCGCTCGGCATCCGCAACTCGCTCCACCCTTGGAATATCGAATGATAACCAGGCCACGACCGCAATCGAGGCCGAAAGAACGACGGCCGACAACAGCGTAACCGCCCGGGAAAACCCGGGATTGTACGGATGCGGCGGAGGAGGCGCTCCGACACAGGACGCGGGGGGTTGAGAGGAATGCGTGACCGGGCCAGTCGATTCGTCAGCGTCCACAAGACCTCCAAGGGGTACGGCGCGCCGGAGTATACCACCGGCTTCAGGGCGGTGAAACTGGAGAGCGACCCGCGGCATCGACCGGTCGAGCCTCGCCACAATCCCATGGCTGAACGCCCTCCAGTTTCGTTATACTACGCCACCCGTAGTGTCAGACTTTTCCATAGGCAGCGATGCCTTCCCCTGACGAACGGACACGATCAGATCCAACGATGAGCCTTTCCCCTCAAGATCACGAATTTGTCCCTCCGTATCGATTGCTCATGGGCCCGGGCCCGAGCATGGTGCATGAGCGGGTCTACCATGCCCTGTCGCAGCCGCTTGTCGGCCATCTGGACCCTCTATTCCTCGGCCTGATGAATACGATTCAAGATTCCCTCCGCACCCTATTCCGGACGGAAAACGAATTTACCATTGTCCTTCCGGGCACAGGGTCGGCAGGCATGGAAGCCGTGATCGCCAATCTCATCGAACCCGGGGACCGCGCGATCGTAGGGGTCAACGGGATCTTCGGTTCTCGTCTGGCGACGATGATTGAGCGAAGCGGCGGCATCCCGCTACGTATCGAGGCCCCCTGGGGACAGATGATTCCGTTGGACGCCTTGCATGACGCGTTGTCCCGGGGCGGCCCCGTCAAGGCGGTGGTTCTCGTGCATGCGGAGACCTCGACCGGAGCCTGGCAACCCCTCGACAGGGCCGGCGCCCTTTGCCGTGCGCACGGCGCCTTACTCATCGTCGATGCGGTGACCTCCTTGGGAGGCATCCCCGTCGAAGTCGACGCCTGGGGAATTGATGCCTGCTACAGCGGCACGCAGAAATGCCTGAGCTGTCCGCCAGGCCTGGCCCCGTTGACGATGAGCCCGCGCGCCATGGAGGTCGTTCGACAGCGACGCACTCCCAGCCATAGCTGGTACCTTGACCTCTCATTGATCGCCGAATATTGGAATGACCGCAGCCGCGCTTATCACCACACGGCTCCGATCTCGATGCTCTACGGACTGTACGAAGCCCTGCGACTCGTGCACGAAGAAGGACTGTCGGCGCGCTTCATCCGTCATCAGCTCAACAGCGACGCCCTGGTGGCAGGACTTGAGCCTCTGGGCCTTCTGCCGCTCCCGTCGAAGGGACATCGACTCCCCATGCTCAACTGTGTCACGCTGCCCGACCGGATTGACGAGACGCTGGTGCGGACGCAGTTGTTGCGGGACCACGGGATTGAAATCGGGGGCGGCCTGGGGCCGCTACGCGGACGGGTCTGGCGGATCGGGCTGATGGGCGAGTCCTGCCAGCAAGCCCACGTCCTCACACTGCTCAACGCCTTGGAAGGGATTTTCGCTCAGCACGGCTGGCTGAATCAGCCCGGTCGCGCGGTGCAAGCGGCGATCGAAACCTATACCCAATCACAGTTGTCGGCGAGGAGGGGGGCATGAGTCGAAACGGGTTCTGGATCGTCATGGCAGGGGTGGCGGGATTCGTGGCGGCGATCACCTACTGGGTCATCGCCCTCGCCGTGGCAGAATCGCGCAAGGCCGACATGGTGGCGCCCGAACGGGTCACCAGTTTCATTCACGCCGTGATCGATGCCAATCGCGCCAACTATACACAGAACGTCGTCGACAAGTTGCACACCCAAGGCGTGGTCGAAGCCCTGGAACATTGGAAAGAAGAAAAAGGGCTCCCCCTGCCCGCCCAATTTCTCCTCGAATCCGGCCGCCTGGTCGCGCAGAAAGACATGAAACTCAGCTTCCGGCTCGCCAGCCTCACACCGATCTATGTGTGGAACGGGCCGAACAGCGAGTTCGAACGACGCGGCCTGGAAGTCGTCATGAAGGCGCCGGAGAAACCCTTCACGGGATTTTATCAGCAGGGCGGGGTCCGGTACTTCCAAGGCATCTACGCCGACCGGGCGGTCTCCGAGAGCTGCGTGTCCTGCCACAACGGGCATGCGAACAGCCCGCGGAGAGACTATAAACTCAACGACATCATGGGCGGTGTCATCGTCACCATTCCGATCAACGAGGCGCCATGACCATCGCCATCCGCCAGATTCGTATCCTCGACGGCCAAGGCCGCAAGATTGAGCGAGGCACCGTCGTGATTGAGGGTGATCGCATTGTAGCCGCCGGGCCAGACGCGTCCATTCGGGTGCCCCGGGGCGCGCGACGCATCGACGGCCGGGGCCTCACCGTCCTCCCCGGTCTCATCGATTGCCATGTCCACTTTTGCCTGGGCGCTGAAGCCGATGTGGTTGCGGCCGTGGAGCAGGAATCCCCGGCTGTGACGTTGCTGAAGGCCGCGGAATTGGCGCGCCGCACCGTGCAGGCCGGATTTACTACCGTCCGAGATGTAGGCTTCCGCGACCATGCCGTGTTTGCACTGAAACGGGCCATCGAGTCGGGACTGACGCCGGGGCCGCGTATCTTGGCCGCCGGCCTGGCGATCTGCATGCCGGGAGGGCATGCCCGCTTCATCGGACGCGAAGCCCAGGGGATCGAAGCCGTGCGGGCTGCCGTGCAGGATCAGCTCACGGCCGGCGCGGAGGTAATCAAGGTGATCGCCTCGGGCGGCGTGCTCACCCCGGGCACGTCCCCGGACGAAGCCCAGATGACCGTGGAAGAACTGAGAGCGGCGGTTGAAGTGGCTGCCGCCCATGGCCGCCACGTGGCCGCCCATGCCCATGGCGCAAGCGGGATGAAAAACGCCCTGCGCGCCGGCGTCCATTCGATCGAACATGCCACGCTTATGGATGACGAGGCCGCCGGCATGATGACCCAGCGCGGCGTCTACATGGTTCCCACCCTGTCCGCCCTGGCCACCACCGCAGCGTGTCCGACCGGCTGCGGCATCCCCGACAGCGCCCGCTCAAAAGCCAGGAACATGGTGAAACAACACGAGAAGAGCTTCCGCGCCGCCGTTCGGCGTGGCGTGCCGATTGCCCTCGGGACCGATGCCGGCACGCCCTTCAATCACCACGGGGACAATGCGCAGGAATTGGAGCGGATGGTCACCCTGGGCATGACACCCATGGATGCGATCATGACGAGCACCTCTGCCGCTGCGCGGTTGCTGCGCCTCTCGGCAGAAATCGGCACGATTGAAGCCGGCAAACAGGCGGATCTGTTGGTGGTGGAAGGCAACCCGCTGAGAAATATTGGACTGCTCTTGAAACAGGAACGGCTCGCGGGAGTCATGCAACGTGGGCGGTTCGTGTCGGGACCGCTCTCACGGACGTGAAAGGTAACACGTGGCCGCTAAGACGCAATAGCGTTCAAGGCACGCTTTCGTCACTAGCCCCTCCTACCCTTCACATTCTACCTGTGACTGGTTATGTTTCACCTTTTACGTCTGATCATCGGCGTTGGTACAGAAGTTCCAGCGCCGTGACAAACCCGTTGATTCGCCCCTTCCGGAACATCTCATCCAAGCGGCCCCGCAACGCGCGAATGCCGCCGTCATCGCCCCGCGCAACCACCGCCTGGGACACCATCATCTGCACGGCCACTTCAAGCAGACGATGCTTGCGTTGCTCCATTTCAGGCGTGACGAATTCATCCAGCACCTCCGCCCCCCGCGCCTCGACGATCGGTTCTTTGAACGTATCGTAGCCCTGGTGTGCCACTGTGCGCTCACGAATGATGGCCAGTTCGGATTTGATCCGCGGCACCATTTTCATCAGGACAGCAAACACTTCCTTGCGCCCCTCGTCAAAGAGCTTCTTCTCCATTTCCTCGAGAATCAGCGACGGATCGACGGTCTCAGGCTGCATCTCCTCGCCCCAGTGCAGGCGATCATAGGTGCGCCGGCTCTCGGGATCGCCCAGGACTTCATAGGCGGAGTTGAGCTCACGGATCTTTTCCTCAGCCCTGCTGTTATCCGGATTCCGATCGGGATGATGCTCGAAGACGAGCTTTCGGTAGGCTTTTTTGATCTCGTCATCGGAAATGTCCCGCGACACCCCGAGGACGCGATAATAATCAACGCGCGGCATAGTGCGGGGAACTATAGCATGTCCGCTGTGCGCGCTTCACCTTGACAGCGCCCCTTCCTCCCCGTAGCGTGGCGGCACGTGATTCGTACACAGGAGCTCCGCAGCGTGGCATGGACAAAGGGCGTCACGAGATATCAATGGCTGGTGCTGTTCGTCGCCTGGCTCGGATGGGTATTCGACGCCATGGATGCCACGATCTACGCGATCGTGCTCCATCCCGCGCTGCATGAGCTGTTGCAAGCCGGCGCCACGGGCGGCGAGGTCACGTCCGAACAAATCGGATGGTACGGCGGCATCGTCTTTTCCGTGTTCCTCATTGGGTGGGCCATCGGAGGCATCGGCTTCGGCATGGCCGCCGATTATTTCGGTCGCACCAAAACGCTGATTGCCACGATTCTGATCTACGCGGTCTTCACCGGCTTGGCCGCGCTTGCGCAGGAATGGTGGCATCTCGCGATCTACCGTTTTCTGACGGCGCTTGGCGTCGGCGGAGAATGGGCGGCGGGAGCTGCCATCGTGGCCGAGACCTGGCCTGAGGAGAAGCGATCCAGGGCGGCGGGCATCTTACAGTCAGCCTGGGCCTTCGGCTTTTTCCTCGCCGCCGGCTGTAATTTGCTGCTGAAGGATTCCGGTTGGCGGATGCTCTTTCTTATCGGAATTCTGCCGGCCTTGGTAGCCCTCCTCGTCCGTCGGTGGGTGAAAGAACCCGAACGCTGGGTGCAGGCTCACGAGCGAGAACCACAAACGGCCCGCACCAGTTGGCTCCATCTCGTCGAGTTATTCCAGCCGTCCTTACGCCGCGACACGCTGATCGGTTCAGCCTTGGCGTTTGTGGCGGTCTTCGGAGTCTGGGGCGCAACCAACTGGGCGCCCACTCTCGTCCATGCCATGCCCGATCTTCAGGAACTGGACTCCGCCAGGCTCACCGAGAAGGTCAGTTATGCCATCATGGCGCTGAACGCAGGCGCCCTCTTCGGCTATCTGGGATTCGGACCGCTGGCGGAACGATTCGGGCGCCGCCCCGTGTTCGGATTGATGTGCCTCGGCAGCCTCATCCTGCTGCCGGCCACGTATTTTGTGCCGCATAGTTATGCGGAAGTGTTGCTGCTGTTGCCCGCGCTGGGATTTTTCACTAACGGCATCTTTAGCGGCTTTCCGATTTACCTGCCCGAATTGTATCCGACACGGCTCCGTGCCACCGGCGCCGGATTCTGTTTCAACGCAGGCCGCATCCTCGCCTCCGCGGCGCCCTTCGTGACCGGTTGGCTCGTCACCATGCTGGGATCGTTCAACAACGCCGCAAGCACCATCGCATTGATCTACGTGCTCGGCTTGGCCATACTTCCATTCGCCACCGAGACCAAGGGCAGACCGTTACCGGAGTGAACTCCCCTGATTGTCCGCTGGGAACACCGCGCGGCAGGCTTTGACCATGATCTCTCGCATGATCCAGCTCAGCGAGTCCGCAGTCACCGTCGAGTTCGGGAACACGATCGATCTTCACACGAACGAACTGGTGTTGGCTTTTACCGCCACAGTAGACCAGGCGGAAATCCCAGGTCTCATAGAGGTCGTTCCCACCTACTGCTCTGCCACAGTCTATTTTGACGCATTGCTCACCGATGCCATCACGGTCATGGACACTCTGCGCGCATTGGCGGTGAACGCTGCCGTCGCGCCCTCGCGCCCTTCCATCACTCACTCTATTCCCGTTTGGTATGGAGGCGCAGCAGGACCGGATCTGACCGATGTAGCCGGACAAGCCGGGCTCACTCCCGAAGAAACCGCCGCGCTCCATGCCTCTGTGACTTATCGTGTCTTCATGCTGGGTTTCAGTCCAGGCTTTCCCTACCTGGGTACCGTACCAACCCGTATCGCCACACCGCGCCTTCCATCCCCGCGCACACACGTGGCTGCCGGGTCTGTCGGCATCGCAGGCACGCAGACCGGCATTTACCCTCAAGCCAGTCCGGGCGGGTGGCGCATCATCGGGCGCACTCCGGTGCTTCTGTTCAGTCTCCAAAGGCCCACGCCATTTCTCCTCGTTCCCGGCGACCAGGTACAATTCGTCCCGATCGAGGAAGAAGAATTTCACCACCTGTCAGGAGACCGGGCATGACCCGCACCCGCAGTATCGATCTGAATTGTGACCTCGGCGAAGCGGCAACGCCCGAGCAGCGGGACACGGAGGCTCATCTCATGCCTTACGTGACGTCAGTGAATATCGCCTGCGGAGTGCATGCGGGCGATGCGGCCCTGATGCGCAGCACCCTGCAGCTGGCACGACAGTACGACTTGGCGATCGGGGCACATCCCGGCCTACCCGACCGGGAATCACGCGGACGTCGGGAGCTGCCGCTGTCGCACGCGTTGGCGCTGGACGTGATCCTCTCGCAGGTGAGTTCGTTAACGGCCATCGGTCAAGCGGAAGGCATCCGACTCTCTCATGTGAAACCACATGGAGCCCTGTACAACATGGCGGCACGCGATCCGGAGCTCGCCGATGCGGTCGCGGCAGGTATCGCCCAAATCGACCGGCGGTTGATCCTCATCGGATTAGCCGGCTCCGAACTACTCACCGCCGGAACGATGCATGGGCTGGTGGTGGCCGCAGAGGGTTTTGCCGATCGAGCCTACCGGGCTGATGGCCGGTTAGTGCCCCGGACTGACGCCCATGCGCTCATTCACGATGCATCGACCGTGGTCGCCAGAGCGCACTCATTGGTGCATGAAGGCGTCATTGCTGCCGTTGATGGGGCATTGCTCCATCTTCACATCGACACGCTCTGTCTTCATGCTGATACCCCGGGCGCCATCCGGTTGGCCCATGCGCTGCGAGCAATGTTCGACGATGGCGGGATTTGCGTGAGGCGTCTCGATCATGCCGATTAAGCAACCGATTATTCATGTGTTGCATCCCGGCTTGTTTACCACCGTGCAGGATCTCGGCCGCCGTGGTTACCAACGATTTGGCGTGTCGGTGAGTGGAGCGATGGATCCCTGGGCGCTCACGGTCGGAAATCGCCTGCTTGGCAATCCCGATCGAGCCGCCGGTTTGGAAATCACGCTCCACGGGCCGGAACTGTTGTTCGAGCAGGCGCTATCGATTGCCATTACCGGCGCCGACCTTTCCCCGACCAGCGACGGCCTGGCCATTCCACTGTGGACAGTGGTGACCATGAAGGCTGGAAGCCGGCTGCAATTCGGGATGCGGCGGCAGGGCGCACGCGCGTATCTCACGGTGGCAGGCGGCATCACCGGCCCGCTGATACTTGGAAGCCTCTCGACGCATGTGCGGAGTGGATTGGGCGGGCCGGCGGGTCGGGCGGTAAAGAAATGGGATCAATTCAGCGTGGGACCTGTTGCCCGAGGGGCCGCACCTTTCATAGGCCGCTCGCTGCCGGAACCGTATCGGCCCCGGTATTCGAGGTCGCCCGTCGTACGAGTTATGCCGGGTCCGCAATCCGATCACTTTGCAGTCGCGGCCGTTCGACTGCTGACCGGCAGTCTGTACCGGGTGACACCAGAATCAGACCGGATGGGGTATCGCCTGGAGGGTCCGGAGCTGCCGCATCGTGCCTCGGCCGAAATCGTCTCCGAAGCTGTATGCGCCGGGAGTCTTCAAGTCCCGCCGAATCGACAACCGATACTGCTGATGGCAGACTGTCAACCCACGGGCGGATATGCCAAGCTCGCCACGATGATCAGCGCGGATCGTTCTCTCGCCGCGCAACTGGCCCCGGGGGACAGCCTCTCGTTTCGAATGATCACCGCGCAGCAGGCCTCTGACCACTTTCGGTCGAATCACGCCGAACTTGACCGACTCCTCCCCCGGTGCTGTTCCTGAGACCAGGCCATCAGCGGAGACGCTCCCTGCAGGCCCTTGCAAATGATTCGTGCACAGCCCCCATCGAACGAGAGGGTCCGTTCAATGCGCTGAGTCCTTGACATTGCCCTGAAGCGATCTATTATTATTCGTATGGACACCGCATTGACTCCTCGACAAATTACCCACGATGAGAAAAAAGCGGCTGAAGCCGCTTTCGCTGGTCGCCCATTCAATCCCAAATGGTCTGACGCGGCTCGCATCGTCTACGACGGCCTTCTCGCTGCGATGGGGAAAGAGGCTCGAGCCGTCGACACTCACGACGAACTCGAGCCGGTTGAGCCACTGGCTTAATCCCCTCGCTGTAGTCCGGTCGCCGAGGGGCGCCTGTAGCCGGCCCCCATACGCTGTGGCCATCGCAGCTGCGTGACATCACCGCCCCGCGCACAAGGCTAGGACGTTGAGCGAGTTCGCTCGGTCAATTCCTTCACCAGTGCCCGTTCCTCTTCCTCGCTCTTCACTTCACCATCCAGCCGTGCCTCAGTCAATCGCTCCAGAATGGTGCGATAGAAAGGGCCGGGGCGTAAACCGAACGCGTGAAGCGCCTTTCCCGTGAGTGCCGGCTTCACATCACGATACACAGTGAGATATTGGGACAGGTACCGTTTTGCCGTTTCGGAGGCATTCTTCGCCAGCAGGAAGACCAAGCATTCCTCCGACAGGCCGGCTAACAGTGCAACTGTTTCCGATGGCCGGAGAGGCGCACGCCGGGTCAAGATCCGACACACAGGCTGCGTGAGAAATCGAGCCTGTGTCATCGCAGTCCGTTCCGCTTCGGTAAAGGGAAACCGTTTGAGCATATCACGGGCGGCTTGATCCGGCATGACCTCCGCGAGTGCCATGGCGTAGACCACCCAAGCGTTAATGGTCCGATCAAGACAGGACAGCCGATACCAATCCAACGCCGCCTCCAGGTCGGTCAGCCGTCGATCCAACCTGGCAGACCACGTCAACGTGGGGTGAACAAATCGCAACAGATCGAGGTCGGCTAGACGGCGGACAGCGTGCCTGGGGGTGCGCTCAGAAAACAACAACCGCAACTCATCCAGGAGTCGCTGGCCGGACAGCCGATGGAACAACTCCATCTTTACCGCGCCCTTGATCAGGGCCAGCGTGTCCTTGCTCAGATGAAAGTCGAATCGCAGTTCAAACCGGATGGCGCGAAAGACCCGCGTCGGATCTTCGACAAAACTCAGACTATGGAGCACGCGGATCAAACGCTCCTTCAGATCGCGTTGACCGCCATAAAAGTCGATGAGCTGGCCGAAGGTGCGAGGCCGGAGCGCCACCGCCAACGTATTGATGGTGAAGTCGCGCCGGTAGAGATCCTTCTTGATGGAACTTTGCTCCACCGTCGGCAAGGCCGTCGGGTACTCGTAGTATTCGGTTCGCGCCGTCGCCACATCCACCTTAAACCCGTCCGACAGCAACACCACGGCCGTTCCAAATCGCTCATGCACCTTGACGCGGCCTGCGCGTTCCTTCGCAAACGCGCGCGCAAACGCGATGCCATCCCCCTCGACCACGAAATCGACATCGAGGTTATCGAGGCCAAGCAACAGATCGCGGACAAATCCTCCGACGACATAGAGAGATACGCCCAACCGTTCACCCAATTCACCTGCTGTCCATAGTAACTCGTAGATGTGAGTAGGCAGTCGATCGCGCAGCAGTCCTTTCAGATCCCGCTTCCGCACTCCGCCGGGTGACTCCAGCCCCATCAACGACTTCGGTTTACCGCGCGCTGCCGCAAGCACATCGTCATGCAAACTGCGGAGCAGGTCGGTCCTGGTGATGACGCCGACTGTTTTGCCATCGGACAACACCGGTACGAAACGCTGGTTCAATTCGATCATCCGCGTTTCGATCTCATGAAATGGCGTGTCCGGCAATGCGCTGTAGTGTCCGCTGCCGGCCAGATCCCCCACCCGCTGAGCGCCCAACTGATGAAAGAGGGCCTTCTGGACGATCTCCCGTGAAATTGTGCCGACGTACCGCTCCTTGGCATCGACCACCGGCAACACGTTGACGCTATAGGTCGTCATACATCGTTCCGCCTCGCTCACCGTCGCATCAGCCATAATTGATTTAACAGGCGTGGTCATCACATCCCGTGCCAACAACGTAGGGCGGTACCGCTCGGTCAACAACCGAGTCAGCTGCTCCTGCACTTCTACCAGTGTACGGCCTTTCACGCTGGCGGCCGCTGCCACGGCATGTCCGCCGCCGCCAAACTCGCGCGCGATCCAGCCCACATCGATCTCCGGCCTACGGCTCCGTCCGATAATCTGAACCTTTTCCTCCATCGCAATCGCCACGATCACGGCATCAAACCCCTGCAGTTCCGCGAGCCGCTGAACCGCCTCAGCGAGATCGCCCGTATAGCGATCGTAGGCACTCGCTGCAACAAGAATTTTGCGGCCTTCCAAATAGTAAATCTCTCCTGATTGGAGCAGATCGTTCAGCAGAGCGATGAGGTCCGGATCAAGCGGGTGTTGCAGCGCCTCCGCGACCCGGTTCAAATCGGCGCCCGCGCGGAGAACGAAGGCCGCCGCTTCCAAATCGCGCGGGGTGGTTGAGGGATACGCCAGCGAGCCTGTTTCTTCGTACAGGCCCATCGCCAGCACTGTCGCCTCGGAAGCCGTGAGTGCCACGTGCCGCCCCTTCAGTCGCTCGATCAACAGCGTGGCGGTGGCTCCCACCGGTTCAATATGCCGTTCCGTGACCGACGGCCAGGCAGAAGCCTCTGATCCTTCGCCGGCTCCATGATGGTCAAACACATGGACCTCCAGATCCTTGCGCACACTCAGCGCCTTCAAGGGACCGATCCGTTCCGGCTCTTGAACATCGACCAGTATCAACCGGCGCACCTGCTCCAGCGCCACATCCTTGAGGCGGCAGATGCCCAGATCGTGCTCGGCCAGAAAATTTCGCACCGACTCCTGCGCGCCGCCGGGAAACACCAACACGGCACCGGGATACAGTTTCCGGGCCGCAACCATGGAGGCCAGTCCGTCGAAGTCGGCATTCAGATGCGTGGTGATGAGATCCATGCCGGCATTCTAGCAGGATCGAGCGAATTGATTCAGGCGTGATGTGAGGAGGTCGTATCTCAGGCGCCATTGTGCGCGGGAGGTGAGAAGTGGGGCGAGACGCAACCATGCCGTCCACAGTTTGACCTGTGGACGGCATGGAGGACACCCGACAACAAGCACGAGCGCAGAGACCGGTCAAGTTACCCGGACCGACACGTTCAGTTACTTGCCGAACGCAGTCCGTATGGAGACATTATCGCTGCTGGCGGTCGTGCTTTTGGCGAGCAATGTGGCGCGACGTGCGATCCTGAGCATGATTGATGCGGGCGCGCTCCTTCTTCGTCACCACCCCGTCGGACTTTGCCTTGTCTTCCATGTTGTTGACGTGTTCCTGCCGATTGTTCAAGCGATTGGCTTCACGCTCGTTCAACTGACCGCTGGCAATTCCCTGATCAATCCGCCGCTCCTGGTTCGCCTGCCGTTGATCGATTCTTGGCGTCTCCGCCTGCGCCAACACCCACGACGGGGCACACATCGACAGCAAGGCCACACTCAACATCACGTGCTTCATACATCCTCCCTTGGTTACCGCCAGATTTCTGTCATCGAGTTCAACGTACAAGGGGGCCGGCTGGTTGACAATCGAAATAGCGGTTTAAACGGAAGAGAGGAGAACCACCGTGGCGGGCGGACAACACGGGAAGGAGATGCAATCAGCGAATATCCTGAAAAAAGACGCGTGGGAGGTACGGCAGCTTGAATTCCACATGTAAAATAATCAGCAGGACGCGAAGAAAACTCCGCCAGATTCCCATTTTGAGAAACTTGCGGGCATCCGTGACGACCGGGGGTGAGAGAAGAATGGGCGTGGTGACTTTCAACAGATTCTCACCGAATGCCACGTCTTCCAGGATGGGCCGATCTGGAAATCCTCCAAGCCGCTCGAACAACGCCCGCCGTATGAATAAGGCTTGATCGCCGTAAATAATATGGCTCCTGACACAGCGAAAATTGTCGAGCCAGGAGATCATCCGGAGCCGCCAGTCCGACCCTGAGAATCGGTGGCGGAATCCGCCGGCCTGGATCGTAAGATTCCGCTCCAACGCATTGATCCGACTCAGCGCACCGACGGGTAACCGCGTATCGGCATGCAGAAAGAGCAACCACTCGCCGGAAGCCAGCTTCGCGCCAGCATTCATTTGAGAGGCCCGGCCTTTGGGCGCCGTCAGGAGGGTGAGCGGAGCCGGCAATCGACCGTTGACCGGCCAGCGCCGAACGATCTCACAGGTTTGATCGTGGCTTCCTCCATCAACCACGATCACTTCATATGACCCGGTTTGTTCGAACAACTCCCGGAGTGTGGCCGGCAGCGCCCGCTCTTCATTGTAGGCAGGAATCACGATGGAGATCATGCTATCAACCAAACGGGCAGGAAGGTACGTACATCGGCGGCCCAAGCAAACGCGTCCTCCTCGATCGTCTCGAAGAGATCGCAGAGCGTCAACACCATCGAATCGGTCAACGCCAGATAGTCCTGCGTGCGCAGGCGAAGCGCCTCCAACTCCCTGTGCCCATCCACCATCGCTCGCTCCAACACACGCCGCCCGAAGTCATGATGAGCCTCTTCCTGGTACAGCAGCACTCGGCGCAACCGGCGGAACGGCGCCTGCCGCTTTTCAAGGCCGCCCTCGATCCGAGTCAGAATCGCCTCCCCCAGTCCTTCGAGGATTACCTGTTCAGCCAGAATACTCTCCAGCCAATCGCCGCGTTCAAGCGCCTCCGTGAGCAGCCGGCGATAGGCCTCGAGTGCCGGCAGGAACGGAGCATCGCCAAGGTGGCGCGGCGCAAGCCAGCCGATGGCGCCACGAAACACCGCGGCGTGCATCGCCTCCTGACGTGCCTGGGTCGTGAGAAAACGCCGCGCCTTCGAGTCGGCAGCCAGCGCCGCCTGGCGGCGCGCACAGAGGTGAGCCATCCGTTCGCCATGTTCAAGAAACGCCAGCAGCCGGGCGATGGGGACTCGTTCACCAGGCAACACCACCATGCACAACTCCTTCAGTTCTACGGGGACGGTCCATTCAAATGCCAATCGTAGTCGAGAAACTCCACGGTGTAGTCGCCGGCTAGAAGGGCCTGCTTGAGCGATGGATCTTGCACATACTCACCGACATAGCCCAGGATTGATCCGGAACGAGCCTCGAAATCCTTGGCAAACCATTTGAAAATCATCGACAACGAGGCCACTTTTCTCGATCGGTCAAAACGATTGCGCAACGGGTCATTTACAAACTCCTCCGTGACCCGATTGAGTTGTTCATCGAGATGCTGGCCTTCGAACGCCCACGATTGAAGTTTCGGGCAGGAGGCTGACGCGCAGACGATCGCAAAATGTACGCGCGGTTCGTGAAACTGGGCGATAAGAATCTCCCGCTCCAGATCGTAGAGATTCACCGCCTGTCCACCAATAGAGTACTTCCGCGCGATGAAGTACCGGTATCGGCCGAACAGCGTGTCAGGAGAATACCCATCCAGAATGCCCGTGACGGCAAAGGCATTGTACGCATTGATCCAGAACGCCAACCGGTCTCCAACCGACAAGCGACCCGGATCCACTCGATTCAACAACGCGATATAGGACGGAAGCCGTCCCTGGCGGCGAATGGCCGGGTAATCAACGACGCCATCCCGGACATCCGCGCTCAGTAGTTCCTGCCACAACCGATGAGACACTTGCTCCGACGGGAGGGGGTCAGAGGGGGTGAAAGAGGTCGGCGCCGTCGAACAGCCTCCCATCATGATCAGCAGTACTCCGATCAACAGCTTTCGCGTCACAATCCTTCTCCTACTGAAACCGAACCGGAGTCCGCCATGACGTGATCGGATGTCTCAGGATAGTTCCCACCACCCGCCCATCAAGACGGTTGCAGGAGGAGCAATCGGAACAGACTTGAATTTGGGTCCGGTTGAAACGACTGAGGATCTCTCGGTATGGCACCTCGCGGAGATTCCCCACAGACGACATCGCCAGGCAGGCTGACACCTCACCGGAGGCATCGACGGCAATACTATATCTTCCGGCGTCGCAGGGCTCAAGTCGCTGACCTCGCAACCATCCCGCGCTGTCAGCGACAAATTTCCGGAAATACCCCGGAGGAATCAGGTGCTCTTTCAGAAGCAGCTCGAACACCCCGGCGGCAGCAGAGCGATCGTACGTCAATCCGGCATCCTCTTTGCCGTAAAGGCCTATATTCCAGTGGTAGGCTCCCACGACGGGAATAAATCCCCGCGCCCTGGCGAATCGTACGACTTCGGGCACCTCTTCGCGATTGACCTCGCTCACAATACAGGTCAGGAACTTCGGGTAGGGATACTGTGCCAGAAGATCAAGTCCGGACAGGACCTGGGGCAACTGATCAGCTCCACGAATCTGTCGGTAGCGCGCGCGGTCTAGCGTGTCCAGGCTCACTGATAGAGGAAGGCGTAGTGAGGCAAACCGTGCGACGAGGTCGGCCGTGAGCCTGGTCCCATTGGTGATCACGGTCACATACAACCCCAGCGAGGAGAGGTCGGTCAGGATATCGACGAGGTCCGAGCGTAGGAGCGGTTCCCCACCCTGAATAAGCACGAATCGAATACCGTCAGCGTAGAGTTGTCCGAAGATGCCCCGGATTTCCTCTCGAGTCAGTTCGTACCGTCCCAGGTTCAACGGAAGGGCGCAATACCCACAGGCGGAGTTGCACCGCAAGGTCACCTGAAACGTGGCAAGGACCGGGCGCCCCTGTAAAAGATTAGCCAGGGGCCGAGCATGGGCTGACATCATCGCAACCGCGCGCTTCACTGTCACCGTGAATCGCCTGCTATGAGTGAGCATCTTTGAACATTTGTTGCCATTTTCCTCTTGCCCCGCGGTTCTCGGGTCAGCACAACGCGACACAATCGGCACCAATCCAGGCCATTCTGCACTGCATGCAGCGGGTTTTCCGGCATACGGCTTGCTGAATGACTCTCTACGGCACAGCTCGACTCATCCCAGGGAGGACTATTATGACCAGCACGTTCCAGCACTCGATACTCACCATCGCAACAGCCACTCTCGCCACCCTCGCGGTTGTCGTAGCTCCGGCATCGGCAAAGGACAAGTCCGGCAAACATTCGAGCCATGCGACCATCACCTCGGCAGCCGCGGCCTCCTCACTGTTGGGATCGCTCCCGGAGCAACCCCCGGCTCCGAAACCCGGGCAACATGACTCCAAACCCGGAGTCGCATGGAAGACCGTGGGCGGCACCGTCAAAGAAATTCACGGCGAGACATACATCGTCGAAGACTACGATGGCAGCCAAATGAAGGTACATGTCGGACAGGGAACCAAGCACCTCCGGGGCAACAAAAAGGTCGGCGACACCATTCGGGCCGAGATTACTCACGGCGGCTTCGCCAATTCTATCCAGTAACCCGCTTCAGCTCGCTGGCGTTCCGGAGAGGCCGACCCTGTATAGGTCAGCCTCTCCATCCTCGTTCACACATTTACATTTGCGACCATTATCTTGGAGCCCGCACAAACTCGATATCACCGTAATACGCCACGGCACGCTCTTTCGTATTATCCGTATCAGTCATGATCGCAATGCCGTTGATGGCCGGCGGTTCCTCGCCAAAAGCTGATCGATAGTCCTCGTAGACGTTCCGCTCTTCCTCGACCCAGGAACCGACTCGTCGAGCCCCGCTCTCCACGACAATCATCTTGGCAAAACTCGTGAACGCATTATCCACCACCGTACCTATAGGGCTCTTGCTGTCCCAGATATAGTTCAGCGCGGCAATTGGAATGTCGCCGAATAGCGCCTGGCCGGCTTTATATTTCAGTTTCTTCCCGAAACTCACCTTATCCGGCTCATACGCAAAGGTAATGTACAGCCGCGCCGGATAGTCATCGCCTTCCTTCCGGTTCACGTCGCTCTTCTGCAACATATTCTCGATCTTCCAACGCCAGCGGACAATCGGATATTCACGCGGGTCGATCGTCACGGCCTTGGTCAACCCCGAAGCGCTCGCCTCGCTTACCGCCTTGACGACGGCCACCGACTGGTCTGTGACGACTTCATACTGCGTATGCCGCTCAATCTTCTTAAACGTGAGCAGGCGCCAGCCATCCGGCAACGCGGGCCCGGCTGTTGCTGCGGAAAACGTTCCCACTGCCAGCCGCGCTGGTTCCTGGGCCAACCCCATTCCCGTTGCGCCCACGAACGCGAGACACAGAATCGGACCGATAGGCCTCATCACTCGTTCATCGCCTCAGCCAGGCGAACAATCTGGTCAGCACTGATTTTGTTCGCGGGGTGAAATGAGCTTTGCGCCAGAGATTGATGGCTTTCTTGATGATTTCCGCACGGGTCGGATAGGGATGGATCGTCGAAGCGATCGTCTTGGCGCCGGCCCCCGCCTTCATCGCCACAGACACCTCGCTGATCAAGTCACCGGCGTGCGCCCCCACAATGGTCGCGCCGAGAATCCTATCAGTGCCCTCTTGGATATGAATGCGGGCAAACCCTTCTTCATCACCGTCCAGGATGGCTCGATCAACTTCGTCGAACGCGTAGGTATAGGTTTCGACCTTTAGTCCCCGCTTTGCCGCCTCTGCTTCATAGAGACCGACGTGGGCGATTTCCGGTGCGGTAAAGGTGCACCAGGGCATGATGAGCGAATTCACACTCGCATATCCCAAACCGAACGGATGTGGAAACAGGGCGTTCTGAATGACGATCTGCGCCATCGCATCGGCGGCATGGGTAAACTTGTCGCGCGAACAAATATCACCGGCGGCATAGATACGCGGGTTCGTCGTCTGCAGGCGATCGTTCACCTTGACGCCCGTCTTATCGTATTCGACGCCGATGGTCTCCAACCCCAACCCGTGCACGTTGGGCGCGCGGCCCACCCCTACCAGGATCTCATCGACCGTCAAATCATAGTGCCGACCGTGAGAATCGACAACCAGCCGCTTGCCGTCGGCAACTTTGTCAACGTTGAGATCCTTCCCGCAACAGAGCAGGG
>WBZN01000198.1_pt1:32500-79576 | contig 79576 bp, 64 predicted proteins | sample 5204281 | NCBI WGS metagenome assembly WBZN01 (sample SAMN12344347, study PRJNA552823) | activated sludge metagenome | biome: Activated sludge suspended growth; feature: Nitrification reactor; material: Wastewater; isolation source: activated sludge from nitrification reactor of... | reverse complement strand
CGGCGTGCAGGCTCCGGGTGTCGTACAGCAGGCGCCCGATCAGCGTGCTCTTGCCGTCATCGACGCTGCCGCAGGTGATGAAGCGCAGCATCAGAAATAGCCCTCGCGCTTCCTGCGTTCCATGGAGGCTGCGCCGTCCTGGTCGATCAGGCGCCCGCGCCGCTCCGACTGGCTCGTCGTGCGCATTTCGCGCACGATGTCGGCGACGCTGCCCGCCCCGCTTTCGATCGCGGCCGTGAGCGGGTAGCAGCCGAGCGTGCGAAAGCGCACGCGCCGCATCCGCGGGCGCTCGCCGGCGGCAAGCGGCAGTCGCTCGTCGTCGACCACGATCAACTGGCCTCCCCGCTCGACGACCGGGCGCTGCGCCGCGAAGTACAGCGGCACCACCTCGATGCGTTCCCGCTCGATGTACTGCCAGACGTCGAGCTCGGTCCAGTTCGAGAGCGGAAAGACGCGCAGGCTCTCGCCCGGGCCATGGCGGGCGTTGTAAAGGTTCCACAACTCGGGGCGCTGGCGCTTCGGGTCCCAGCGATGCCCGGCCGAGCGCAGCGAGAAGATGCGCTCCTTGGCGCGCGACTTTTCCTCGTCGCGCCTCGCCCCGCCGATCGCCGCATCGAAGCCGTGCGCATCGAGCGCCTGGCGCAACGCCTGGGTCTTCATCACGTCGGTATAGGCGTCGGCGCCGTGGCCGAACGGCTCGATGCGCTGGCGCAGGCCCTCCTGGTTCGTGTGCACGATCAGCTCGAGCTGCAGGCGGCGCGCGGTCGCATCGCGAAACGCGATCATTTCGCGGAACTTCCAGGTCGTGTCGATGTGCAGCAGCGGCAGCGGCGGGCGGGCGGGATGGAAGGCCTTGATCGCAAGGTGCAGCAGCACCGAGCTGTCCTTGCCGATCGAATAGAGCAGCACCGGCCGCGCGCACTCGGCCGCGACTTCCCGCAGGATGTGGATGCTTTCGGCCTCCAGCCGATCGAGGTGTGCCAGGCGCGGCAAGGCGGACATGCCGGCAGATTACCATCGCGCACATCCCTTAGAATCCGGCCATGAAGCTCCACCAGCTCCGCTACCTCGTCGCGGTCGTCGAGAATGGCCTCAACATCACCGCGGCCGCCCAGCGCCTGCATACCTCCCAGCCGGGCGTGAGCAAGCAGCTCAAGCTGCTCGAGGACGAGCTCGGGTTCCAGGTTTTCATGCGCGAGGGCCGCGCGCTGACGCGCCTCACGCCGGCCGGCGCGCAGGTCGTCGAGCGCGCGCAGCGCATCCTCGGCGAGATCCGCTCGATCAAGCGCCTGTCGGACGAGCTGAGCAACGAGGCGGGCGGCTCGCTGTCTATCGGCACGACCCACACCCAGGCGCGCTACGTGCTGCCGGAGGTGATCCGCGCCTTCCGCCAGCGCTATCCGGACGTGCAGTTGCACCTGCACCAGGGCACTTCCGAGCAGATCGCGGCGATGATGGAGCGCGACCAGGTCGATTTCGCGATCGCGACGGGCTCCCACGAGCTCTTCCCGGACACGACCCTGCTGCCCCTCTACCGCTGGCACCGCAGTGTCGTGGTGCCGCGCGGCCACCCGCTCACCCGCGAGAAGCGGCTCGCGCTGAAGGCCCTCGCGCAGCACCCGATCGTCACCTATTCGTTCAGCTTCTCCGGCCCCTCCTCGCTGAATGAAATCTTTGCCGCGGCGGGTCTCACCCCGAACGTCGCCCTGACCGCCCGCGACGCCGACGTCATCAAGACCTACGTTCGCCTCGGCCTGGGCGTCGGCATCGTCGCTTCGGTTGCGATCGAGCCCGCCGCCGACGGCGACCTCGTCGCACTCGACGCCTCGCACATCTTCCCGACCCACACCACCTGGGTGGGATTCCGGCGCGGCATGCTGCTGCGCAAGTACATGTACGAGTTCCTGCAGGCCCTCGGCAGCCACCTCGACCGGCGCAGCGTCGAGCGCGCCCGGGAGCTGCCTACGGCGGCCGAGGTCGAACGGCACTTCGCGGCCGTCGAGCTGCCCGTGCGCTGAGGCTGCACGGGGCCGCCGTGCCCCGGGGCCGGCACGTGGCGGGGCTGGCGCGCCATCGCCGCCGGCCATATAATAAGCCCTGCTTATTACTTTCCATGCTTACCATGTCGACCCACGGCGACTCGATCGGCTTCCTGCTGAGCGACGCGGTGCGCCTGATGCGCGCCGAGTTCAACCGCCGCGTGCAGCGCCACGGCATCACCCTCGCGCAGGCAAAGGCGCTGCGCCGCCTCGCGCAGCAGCCGGGGTTGCGGCAGGTGGAGCTCGCCGAGCTGCTGGAGATCGCGCCGATGACGCTCGTCCGCCTGCTCGACCAGCTCGCGAAGGCCGGTCACATCGAGCGCCGGCCGGACCCCGGCGACCGGCGGGCTTTCCGCCTCTATCTCGCGCCCGGCGCGAAGCCGGTGCTGGCCGTGATCGGGCGAACGGTGCGTGAGGTGCGTGCGATCGCCCTGCGCGGCCTCGTCCGCAGCGAGCGCGACACGCTCGTCAAGGGCCTGCGCACGATCAAGAAGAACCTGGCGGGTACCGCCCCATGAGGCGCTGGCTGCGCCCTGTACTGCTATACGGCGTGCCGCTCGCGGTCGTGGCGACCGCGGTCGCGCTGTGGCTCGCCGGCGGTCGCTACGTCGACACCGACGACGCCTACGTCAAGGCCGACAAGCTGCCGGTCAGCGTCGACGTCGCCGGCACCGTGCGCAGCGTGCATGTAAAGGAGAACCAGGCGGTCGCTCCGGGCGACCCGCTTTTCACGCTCGACCGCGCGCCCTACGAGGTCGCGCTGGCGAAGGCGACGGCCGACCTCGCCCGCGCCCGCACCGACGTCGTGGCGCTCAAGGCGAGCTACCGCGAGCAGCAGGCGCAGATAGCGCTCGCCGTGACGCGCGAGCAGTTCGCGGGTAAGGAACTGCGCCGCCGCGTCGACCTCGCGGCGAAGGGCTATGTTTCCGCGGTCAATCTCGATGACGCGCAGGAGCAGGTCGACCTGGCGCACCAGCAGACTGTCGCGCTCGAGCGCGACCTGGCGCGCATCGGCGCGACGCTCGGCGGCAGCGCCGACCTGCCGGTCGAACAGCATCCCGAGTACCTGGCCGCGGCGGCGGCGCTCGCACAGGCGAAACTCGACCTCGAGCGCACGACTGTCTACGCGCCCTTCGCCGGCGTCGTCTCGAGGCTGCCGAAGGTTGGCGCCTATCTCGCGCCGGGCACGGCGGCCCTCGCGCTGGTCGGCGGCGAACCGCCGTGGATCGAGGCGAACTTCACCGAGAAGGACCTGACCCACGTGCACGCGGGCCAGCCGGTACAGGTGCGCTTCGACATCTACCCGGGCCAGCGCTGGCGCGCGGTCGTCGACAGCATCAGCCCGGCGACCGGCGCCGAGTTCTCGGTCATTCCGCCGCAGAACGCCACCGGTAACTGGATCAAGATCACGCAGCGCATCCCGGTACGCATCGAACTCCTGCCCGATGAGCATGCGCCCCGCCTGCGGGCGGGCCTGTCGGCTTCGGTGGAGATCGACACCGGCCGCCGATGACCGGCCAGGCTCATCGCGTCTGGGTGACGGTCGCGGTCATGGTCGCGACCGTGATGCAGACGATCGACATGACGATCGCGAACGTCGCGCTGCCGCACATGCAGGGCGCGCTGTCCGCGTCGCTCGACCAGATCTCCTGGGTGCTCACTTCCTACATCGTCGCGGCGGCGATCTGCACGCCGCTGATCGGCTTCTGCACCGCGCGCTTCGGCCGCAAGCGCGTCTTCTCGATCGCCATCGTCGGCTTCACGGTGGCGTCCGCGCTCTGCGGGGCGGCGCAGTCGCTCACGGAAATCGTCGCGGCGCGCCTCCTGCAGGGCGTGTTCGGCGCGGCGCTGGTGCCGCTGTCGCAGGCGGTGATGCTCGACACCTGGCCGCGCGAGCGCCACACCTCGGCGATGGCCTGGTGGGGCGTGGGGGTGATCGTGGGCCCGATCCTCGGCCCGACGCTCGGCGGCTTCCTGACCGAGTATCACAGCTGGCGCTGGGTTTTCTACATCAACGCCCCGGTCGGGATCCTCGCGTGGATCGGCGTGGCCGTGTTCCTGCCGGAGACGCCGATCGACCGCGAGCGCCGCTTCGACCTCTTCGGCTTCGGCCTGCTGGCGATCGCCATCGGCGCGCTGCAGCTGTTCCTCGACCGCGGCCAGACACTCGACTGGTTCGCCTCCCCGGAAATCGTGTTCGAGGCCCTGCTCGCGGCCGTGTGCTTCTACATGTTCATCGTCCACATGCTGACGCACCGCGAGCCCTTCCTCGAGCCGGCGCTGTTCCGCGACCGCAATTTCGTCGCGGGCTCGGTCTTCGCGCTGGTCGTCGGCGTGGTGCTGCTCGCGGCCGTCACGCTGCTGCCGTCGTACCTGCAGTCGCTGCTCGGTTACCCGGTGCGCGACGTCGGGGTGCTGCTGGCCTCCCGCGGTGTCGGCACGATGATCGCGATGCTCACGGTCGGCCGGGTCGGCGATCGATTGCACCCGCTGAAGCTCATGTTCCCGGGCGCGCTGCTCATGTGCGCCTCGTTTTACTGGATGACCCTCTTCAGCCTCGACACGACGCCGGCGATGATCGTCGGCTCGGGGTTCGTGCAGGGCGTCGGCCTCGGCTTCGTTTTCGTGCCGCTCACCACCGTGACGTTCTCGACGCTGGCCCCGCAACTGCGCAACGAGGGCACTGCGCTCTTCACGCTGATGCGCAACGTCGGCAGCAGCGTCGGGGTGTCGCTCGTCACGAGCGTGCTCGCGCGCAACACCCAGGCCAACCACGCGGCCTTCGCGCAGTACGCCTCGCCGCTCAACGAGGCGACGCGCCTGCCGGGCTTTCCCGCCGAGTGGTCGCTGAACTCCACGGCATCGGTTGCGGCGCTCGAGCACGAGATCACGCGCCAGGCGCAACTGCTCGGCTACCTGCAGGACTTTCGCCTGATGCTGTGGCTGTGCGTCGTCACGATGCCGCTGCTGCTGGTGTTCTTGAAGTACAGGCGCGGGCCCGCTCCCGCGCTCGTCGACTGACCACGCGGGGGTGCGAGGCAGGCGGCCCCCGTGCAGCCGGGCGCGGCGAAATCCGCCCCGCGCTCACGAAGGCGCTAAAGTAGCCTCCCAGGATCCGGAGGCCCCCATGCCACGAACAACGCTCGGCTGCGCTTGCGCGCTTGTCCTGCTCGCCCTCGCCACCGATACGCAGGCTCGCACGCAAAAGCCTCCGCTGCATGGCCAGGAATGGGTTGCCGTCACCGGCAAGCCGCTTGCGGCGACCGCAGGCGCGAAGATCTTCGAGCGCGGCGGCAATGCGGTCGACGCCGCCTGCGCGATGATCGCCGCGACATCGACGATGTGGGACACGCTCTCCTGGGGCGGCGAGACGCAGGCGCTCATCTACAACCCGAACTCCGGCAAGGTGATCGGCGTCAATGCCCTCGGCGTGGCCCCGAGCGGTGCCACGGTGGAGTTCTTCCGCGGCAGGGGCATGAAGTATCCGCCGGACTTCGGTCCGCTCGCGGCCGTCACGCCGGGTACGCCGGGCGGCCTCATGGTGATGCTGGCGGAATACGGCACCCTGAGCCTCGCCGAAGTGCTGGCGCCCGCGATCACGCTTGCCGACGGCTATCCGATCGAAGCCGAGACGGCCGACCGCATCGAGGCCTCGAAGACGCAGCTGAAGCAGTGGCCCGACTCGAAACGGGTCATGCTTCCGCACCCCGGCGAGTCGCGCGAAGCCCCGCACGCTGGCGAAATCTTCCGCCAGGCCGACCTCGCGACGACGTTGCGCAAGCTCGTGGCCGCCGAGCGTGCGGCGCTCGACGCCGGCAAGAGCCGCAAGGACGCGATCCTCGCTGCCTACGACCGTTTCTATCGCGGCGACATCGCGGCGGACCTCGTCGAGGCGACGCGCGCGGCGGGCGGCCTCTTCACGCGTGCAGACCTCGCCAACTGGCAAGTCAGGCTCGAAGAGCCGGTGCACGTGAACTACAAGGGCATCGAGGTGTACAAGCTGACGACCTGGGTGCAGGGCCCGGCGATGCTCCAGGCACTGAACATCCTCGAGAACTTCGACCTGAAGGGCATGGGCTACAACAGCGCGCGCTACATCAACACGGTGTACCAGGCGATGAGCCTCGCGTTCGCGGATCGCGATTTCTACTACGGCGACCCGTATTTCCCGCCCGTCGAGCCGGTGCAGGGCCTGCTGTCGAAGGACTACGCGCGCGAGCGCGCGAAGCTGATCCGCGCCGATCGCAACGACCCGGACATCCGTCCCGGCGATCCCTATCCCTTCCAGGGCGGACGCAATCCCTACCTCGGCAGCCTCGCGAAATGGCACACCGTGCCTTCGACCCACGTGTCGGCGCCGCCATCCGCATCGCGCCTCGAGGAGCTGCAGCGCCAGTTCCTTCGCGGCACCACCTCCGTGGTCGCCGCCGACAAGGCCGGCTGGGTCGTTTCGGTGACGCCGAGCGGCGGCTGGGTGCCTGCCGTGATCGCCGGCCGCACCGGCATCGGGCTGTCGCAGCGCATGCAGAGCTTCGTGCTCGATGCCGACGAGAATCCGTTCAACGTCCTTGCGCCCGGCAAGCGGCCGCGTGCGACCCTGACGCCGAGCCTTGCGATGAAGGGCGGCAAGCCGCTGTTGGCCTTCGCCGTGCAGGGCGGTGACTCGCAGGACCAGAACCTGCTGCAGTTCTTCCTCAACGTGGTGGAGTTCGGCATGTCCGTGCAGGAGGCGACCGAGGCGGCGAACGTGAACAGCTACCAGATGCGCGCATCCTTCGGCGGCCACGAATCGCAGCCGGGGCGCATCCTGCTCGCCGAAACGACGCCGCCCTGGATCCGCGAGGAACTGAAGCGCATGGGCTACACGCTGCAGTTCGCGGAACGCACGTCGGGGCCGATCAATGCGGTGTGGCTCGATCGCGAGCACGGCACCCTGTGGGGCGGCTCGAGCAACCACGGCGAGGACTACGGGATCGCGTGGTAGCTCAGACGGCGGCCGCGGCGAGCAGGTCCTCGTCCTGCCCGATGTCGGCGACGCTGATCGGACGCCCCTGCAGGAAGCGCGCGCAGTCGGCCGCCGGCACGGGCTCGGCGAACAGGAAGCCTTGCGCGAGGCGGCAACCGAGCCGGCGCAGCATCTCGAGCTGCGGCCAGCCCTCGACGCCTTCGGCGATCACGTCGATGTGCATGTGGCGCGCCATCGCGAGGATCGCCCCGACGATCGCGAGGTCGCTGGGATCCGTCACGAGGTCGCGCACGAAACTGCGATCGACCTTGAGGTAATCCACGCGCCAGCGCTTGAGGTAGGCGAGGCTCGAATAGCCGGTGCCGAAGTCGTCGATCGCGACGCGGATGCCGAGCGCGCGCAGGTCGTTGATGACATCCTCGTTCGATTCGCCCTGCCGGCCTTCGAGCTGCTCGAACATCGCCCCTTCCGTCAGCTCGATTTGCAGCAGCGCCGGGCCGACGTCGTGGGCATCGAGTGCGGCCTGGATCGCGCGCTTGAGGTCGCCACGCCGCAACTGCCCCGCCGAGACATTGAGCGCGACTGGCACCGGCGCGAGGCCCGTCGCCCGCCACGCCGCGAGGTCCGCGACGCTGCGCTCGAGCACGAGCTGCCCGATCGGCACGATGAGCCCGCTTTCCTCGGCGACCGGGATGAAGCGCGCCGGGGAAATGAAGCCTTCGCGCGGATGGCGCCAGCGCAGCAGCGCCTCGAGCGCGACGACCCGGCGCGTCTCGATGTCGATCACCGGCTGGTAGTGCAGGCCGAGCTGCCCGCCCTCGAGCGCCGCGCGCAGTTTCGCCTCGATCGCCACGCGCTCCTTCAGCTTGCGGTCCATGAACGGGCTGAAGACCTGGAAATTGTTGCGGCCCCGGTCCTTCGCCTGGTACATCGCCGTGTCGGAATGGCGCAGCAACGCGTCGGCGTCATGGCCGTCGCGCGGGAAGAGGCTCACGCCGATGCTCGCGGTCGTGACGAGCGGCCGCCCGTCGATCACGACGGGCGTGGCGAGCGCCGCGTTGATGCGCGCCGCGGTCTCGCTGACCTGCTCGCTATTCTTGACGACGCCGAGCACGACGATGAACTCGTCACCGCCCATGCGCACCACGACGTCGCCCGTGCGCACGGCCTCCCGGATGCGCCCCGCCACCGCCTGCAGCAGCTTGTCGCCGGTCTCGTGGCCGCAGGTGTCGTTGATGTGCTTGAAGCGGTCCAGGTCGAGGAACAGCACCGCCAGCGGCGCGCCGGTACGCTTCGCGGCCGCGATCGCCCCGGGCAGGTGGGCCGCGAGGAACAGCCGGTTGGGCAGCCCCGTCAACTGGTCATGGTGCGCGAGATGGTCGAGCCGTTGCTGGTTGTCGAGCAGCTGCGCCTCGATCTTGCGGCGGATCGCGTCGCCCTGCCCGGCCCCGGCGATGAAGTCGCGACGCCCCTGGTCGGCCGCCCGCGCGCGCATGCGCAGCGCATGCAGCAGCACGCCGACGGCTGCGCAAGCGCCGAGAAGGAGTGCGGCAAAGGCATAGTGGGCGAGCGCGACCCCGTTGGACATAATGCACGGACAACTGCGGAGGCTGCCTCAATATCGTCCGGCGGCGGGCCCGGCTGCAGTGCACAAGCCACAATTTGACCCATTGCCGCCGCGCTCCAGCTAGCGGGCGGGCGCCGGGCCCCGCGGATGAATCACGACGAATCGCTGCACGACGACCGGCATGCGGCCGATCTCCGCCCGCGTCTTGCCCGCAAGCTGTGGGGCCCATGCCGTCATGTGCACCTGGCGCCAGGCCTCGAGCTCGCGCAACGCGGGGCTTTCGATTGCAAGCTGTCGCTCGCTGATGGCATCGAAGGGCATGACCTCGACGCCGGTCACGCGCCAGATCAGGGCCGGGGCGCCGTCGAAATGCGTCACGACGACGCATTGCCCGACCTGCGGCGGATCGCCGAGCGAGAAGGTCCCCGTCTTCGATCCGCCCAGGATCAGCGGCAGCAGCCGCCCGAACATTTCCTCGCTGCTGCCGAGCGTTCGAACGCTGCATTCCTCGAGCGGCTCGCCGGGCCGCGCAGCGCGCGCGGCGGCGACGAAGGCCTCGATGCGCGCGTCGGGCGTGCCGGCTACAGCCGGCACGCCCGACGCGGCAAACAGCGAGCAGCACACGGCTGACAGCCAGAGAGCCCAACCTGCGCCCCCGGCTGAATGCGGTACGCTGTCCACCGTTGGCTTCTGCATCAGAACTTCCACTTCATGTTGACCCCGAACTGGCGCTTGTTCGCGAGCGGATAGAAGAACGCGCGCTCGAGCGTCGTGGTGCCCGGCACGTTGTTCTGCGCCGGATTGGCGTTGACGTGCTGCGGCACGTTGAGGTTCAACTGGTCGACGTAGCGGGTCACTGAAGACGGCGTCCGGTCATCCGTCAGGTTGTTGACGAAGAACGTGACGTTCCAGCGATCGTTCTCGACCCCGGCGCTCATGTTCATCAGCACCTGCTCGCCCGTGTGGGCCAGGTCGAAGATCTGGTCGTACTTGCGGTCGGTGAAGGAGATGTCGCCGCGCACGAAGCCGCGCTTGCCGGTGCCCACCGGGAACTTGACCTTGCCGTAGGCGCTCGCCTGCTGCTCCGGCACGCCGAACAGCTTCTTGCCCTTCAGCGAGGAGTTGCCGAACAGCTGCAGCGCCTCGCCGTCGGACAGTTCGGTGAACTTCGCTTCGGTCAGCGAGTAGGTGAAGCCGGCGGTGAAATTGTCGGTCACGGCGGCCTCGAGCTCGAGCTCCGCTCCCTTGATCTCCGTGCCGCCTGCATTCCTGATGTAGGACTGCGTGCCGCCGCTCGGCGGCGGGAAAGTGTAGCTCGCGGTGATCTGCTGGTCCTTCCAGTCGATGTAGTAGAGCGCGAGGTTCGCCATCAGGGTGCCGCCGAAGAAGCGGTTCTTGGTGCCGACCTCGTAATTCCAGCTCTCCTCCTCGTCGGCGAAGCGGATGTCCGGCGGAAAGCGCGGGTCGGCATTGATCACACCCGGCTTGTTGCCCTTCGCGACGTTGGCATAGAGCATGTTCTCGGGCGTCAGCTTGAAGGTCGTCGTGACGCGCGGCGAGACGGAATCAAAGGTGTTCTCGACGAGCGGCCCCATCGGCCGCGCGATCGCGTTGTAGTTGCCGATCGTGTCCTCCGCGTAGCGCAGCTCGGCCGTCGCCTCCCACCGGTCGGTGACGTCGAAGGCGATCGAGCCGAACACCGCCTGGTTGTCGATGCGGGTCTCGCCCGAGAATACCGTCGGCGCCGTGGCGAGGAAATGCCGCTCCTCGAGCGAACGGCGGCTCTCGTAGTAGTAGGCCCCCACCATGTAGCGGAAGCGGGCCGCGGGATCCGACTGCAGGCGCAGCTCCGTCGACCACTCGTCGCGATCGGTCACTTCATTGCGCATTACGCCGCCGTTGCGCACCGGATCGCTCGCCGCGCGCACGTAGCCCGGCGCGCCGGGCACCGTCGTGATGCCAAAGGCCGTAGCGCCCTGGTAGGTCGAGTCGTAGCCATACTCCATCTCGGTGCTGAAGAGGCCCGAGTTCGAGACCAGCGTGAGCCCGGCGGGCAGGTCGAAGGACAGCTGCAGGGACAGGCGCGTGGAATCGCGGTGCAGGCCGTCCGTGCCCGCGAGGCCAGCGCGATCGAGCGTGGCTTCGCGCGCCTCGCGAACCTCGCCGCAGTAGTACTGCCGTGCCACGTTGAGGTAGCAATTGTTCGCGAAGCGATCCTGCAGGGTGATCGCCGCGAGGTCGTCGCGGTCGCGCGTGTAGCCGCCGGAGAGGATCGCGGAGATTCCGTCCGTCGGGCGCCATTCGAGCGAGGCATTGAAGTTGGTCGATTGCTCGCCGCCGATGCGGTCATTGTCGAGCGTGTTGCGGTACATGCCGTCCATCGAGTAGTAGCGGCCGTGCACCATGTAGTACAGGCGGTCGTTGACCAGCGCGCCGCGCGACAGCAGGTTCACCTCGGTGTCGCCGTACTCGGCGAGCCGCGCGCTCACCGTGTTCTCGGGCTCGTTGCCGCCCTTCTTGGTGATCAGGTTGATGGCTCCCGAGAAGGTTGCACGGCCGAACAGCGCCGCCTGCGGCCCCTTGATCACCTCGACCCGGTCAACGATGTCGAAAGGAAACGAGAGGATCGAGTCGGAGTACGGGATGCCGTCGATGAAGACCTGCGCATTGCCTTCGCCGAGGATGTTGGACATGCCGCGGATCACGGGCCGGCTCACGCCGCCCTGCACGCCGTAGCGGTTGACCTTCTCGAACGAGAACCCGGGCGTGAAGCGCGACACGTCGAACATGTCGCGCGCGCCGCGCTCGGCGAGCTGCTCGTTGCTGAACGCAGCGACCGCCAACGGCACGTCCTGCAGGCGTTCCTCCTGCTTGCGCGCGGTGACGACGATTTCCTCGAGCTGGGACCAGGCCGGCGGGCTCGCGAGCGCGAGCGCCACGAGCGTGAGCGGAGCCGCCGCGAAGCGACGGATGTGTGACAGGATCATATCTCCCCCTTTCATGATGACTGGCGTTCCGCCCACCGATCGCGCAATTCCTCGATCAGCAGGCGTTCAGAGAATTCCCGCGCGTCGGCCGCGGCGGCCTCGAGCAGCCGCCCGACTTCTTCCGTCCCCGCCTGCACGCGGCAGGCATCGAAGCGCCCGCGGAACAGGCGCTGCACGTAGATCACCCGGGCGGCCTGCCGCCCCGCGCGGGCGGCCTTGAGCCAGTAGTCCTCGGCGACGCAGATATCGGCAGGCGCGTCGGGGCGACCGCGATCCACCAGCAGCCCGTATACGAACTGGGCCTGGCGATGACCGTCATCGGCGGCCCTCTTCATTTCCTCGGTCGCGCGCCGGCTGGCGCCGCTGTAGGCAAGCACCCGGGCGAGCTGGTAACGCAGGCGCGCATTGGCGGGGTCCTGCTCCACCGCGGCCGCGCACGCGGCAACGGCCCGTGGCACATCCACGCGCGATCCCGGCACGCCGGGCGCCACGGTGTCGGGATCCTCCGGATGGGAGGCAAGCCGGTCGCAGTCGGTCACGCGGCCGCCCGCCGCAGGCACCTGCCCTGCTGCGGCCTTCGAATATTGCGATGGCACGGTTGCGGCGCGCTCGCGCGCCGCGAGGCGCGCCGCAAGGTCCTTCAGCAGCAGGCGGTCATAGTAGCCCCCCGAGTCCGTGACCGCCGCGTCGAGGAAACCCTTCATTTCCGCGGGCGTCGCCCGGACCTGGCAGGCATCGAACCGGCCATTGAGCACGTGGCGCACGTAACTCACGCGCGCGGCCTGCCGGCCGGCGCGCGCCGAGCGCAACCAGTATTCCTCGACGACGCAAGGATCGGCCGATGCACCGGGCCGGTGGCGGTCGATCAGGAGGCCGTAGACGAACTGCGCCTGTCGGTAGCCCTCGTCCGCTGCACGCTTCATCTCGGCGTTGGCGCGCTCGCCCTGGCCGTCATAGGCGAGCACCCGCGAGAGCTGGTAGCGCGCGCGCACGTTGTCCGGATGCAGTACGACTTCGGCGTCGCAGGCCGCGATCGCCTTCGGCAGGTCGATCCGCTCGCGCGGCACGGGCGGCGCGATGATGTCCTGATCCTCCGGGTTTGCGGCGAGCCGATCGCACGACGTCGCGGGATAGTCGCGGGCGCCAGCCATTCCCGCCACGGCCAACGCGGCGAGCGCCATCCAGCAGCTCCTCATCGAACCTCTCCTCACCAGCATGCGGCGACTCCCTGCACTTCGCCCCGTGCCGCCTCGAGCTCCGGCGGCAGCACGGCGTCGTAGGGTGGCCGCCAGCGAAAGGGCTTCTCGGGTTCCACATAGGTCGTGGCGAGCAGCCCACCCTTCGTCCGGAAAAAATACAGATTCCCGGTCTGCGTACCGAACGGCCCATGCGGCACGCCCGGCGGCCGCCAGAAGTAGGCGCCCGGGCGCATCACGCCGCGATCGCCATGCACCTCGCCCGAGAGCAGGTACATCTCCTCGACGGTCGGGTGCACCTCGGAGCGCTCGGCCCAACGCATCGGCATGGTGCCGAGCACCCAGGTCGTGTCGTGGGTCAACGGGTCCTGGTAAAGCATCTTGCGACCCGCGCCAGGCGGAAATTCGGGATGGAAGTTGCCCGTGTAGGGCACTTCGTAAAGGTTCTTGTGCCGCACCAGCCGCCGCTCGTCCCAGCCGACCGGCCTCGCAGCCGGCACCGGCGCCCCGGAAAAGAACTCCAGCACGATGGCGCCGTTCGGGCTCGAGCGCCCTCCCGCATCGAAGCCGGCCGGAAAATGCGCGTAGGTCATCGCCGGGTAGGCCAGCCCGCCGATCGTGAGCTCACCGTCGAGCACGAGGAATTCGTCGTCCGCGCCCAGGGCCCCGCCCGGTGCGGTCGCGCCGGGCGGGTAGCGTACAACGAGGCTGCGCGCCCCGCTCTCCCGATCCTCGCTCAGCAACCGCGCGTCGGCTCCAGGCTGCACGCCATCGAGGGCGAGCGCGCGCCACGGGATGAGTTGCGACTGCACGAATTCAATCCGCGGTCTCGGCATCAGCTCACCTCATCTCCCGGCTTCGCCCGTCATCACGCGCATCAGGCCAGCCATGGCCGCGTCGAGCTCCTGCTGGCTGCGCTGCCGGAACTCCGGATCGCTTGCGAGCGCCGCGAGCGCCGCAGGCGCCGGCGCGACGCCCCGGGCGAGCAGGAGCTCGAGCGCCAGGCGGCGCGAGCGCTCGACGTGCAGTTGCGAGGCCAGCTCGAACAGCAGCGCTGCGAGCGCCGCGTTGTCGGGCGCCACGCCAGGCATTTGCGGTCCGTCGCTCATGCCGGCTTCTCCGCCTCGAGCACGGCCCACGGAAAGTGCCATTCGCTGCGCTCGGGCCAGGCGAGCTCGGCGAGCCGTCCGCCGGAGCGCTCATCGAACGCCACCCAGCGCGCATGGGCGAGTCCTGCGCGCGCCGCCATCGCGGGCAGGTCCGCGGCCATCATCAAGGGCATGAAGGGTTCGTTGTTGCGGCTGCCGTGCCCCAGCATCGCGAAATCGCGAAAGGCGTCGCCGGTGCGCTGGAAGTCGAGGAAGCGCAGCAGGCCGCCCGGCGCCAGCACGCGCACCGCCTCGGCGAACAGCCGCTCGATCTGCTCCACCGGCAATTCGTGCACCAGCATCGTCGAGGTCACGAGATCGGCGCTGCCGGCGGCAAGCCCGCTCGCCACGGCATTCGCCTGGCGGAAGTGCACGGACAGCCCGCGTTCGCCGGCACGGCGGGCGGCGAGGCGCACGCAGGGCGCCGACAAGTCGAGACCGATGACTTCGGCCTCCGGATACGCCGCCTTGAACGGCCAGGTCGACTTGCCGAAGCCGCAACCGAAATCGACGATGCGCCGGTAGGCCCGGTGTGGCACCGCTGTGTCGACGAACAGGCGGTGGAAGCGGTAGTCGTCGTTCTCGCCGAGCATCACGAGCTTCGCGCCGAGCTCGTAGATGAGCGCCGCTTCGTCGTCGCGCCAGACACCGCCCGGCTGCACATGGATGTCGCAGCCCGTGTACCACGCGGGCAACTCCAGCCCGGGGTCCAGCGTGACCGTGGCGGGTGCCGCCGGCGCCGCAATGCTGCGCTCCCCTGCACGCACCGCATCGCCGACGGCCCGCCAGAGCATCTGCTGCGCGCCGCGCTCGAGCCAGGCGAACCAGCGATAGGCGGGCAAGGCATCGGCCTGCGCGCCGTTGGCTGCCTCATACTCGAACCTGGCCCGCGGAAAGACGGTATCGGCCCAGCGCCTGCGCAGCGCAAGCACGAAATCGAGCGCCGCCGCGCGCGCAAGGGCATCGGTGATCATGCGGGACCGCCTGCGCCGTTCGTGCCGACGAGCAGGATCCGCTCGCCCGCCGCGCCCCGCAGCAGCGCCGAGCCGACCCGGCCCGCGACCTCGAAGGCCACCACGGCCATGCCGGGCGGCAAGCCGCCCGCCGGCTCCGGGCGCCGCATTGCCGCGGCCGGATACTCGTCGAGTTCGATCAACGATCCGTGGCCGAGCTTCACGAGGCCGTGCGCATGCAGCGTGTCGGCTGGCAGGCCATTCGCCTGCGAGATCACCTGCACCCGGGTACTCACGGGGGGATCGACCGCATTGCCGAATCCCGCGTATGCCTCGAACATGCGGCGCACGTCGGAACCGCCCGCCACCACGATGAAAACGCGCCCGACCGGCGCCTGGGCGCGCGCGAGGTCGAGCCCGCTGCCCGCGCCGACCTGCGTGAAATAGAGGCACTCGCCTGCGGGACCCACCACCTGCATGGCGCGGATCATCGGAAAGCGTGTCAGGCCAGCCGGACCGCCGATGATGCGAAACGGCGAGCCCGAGAGGCGGGCCGCGAGCGTGTCCACGTCTTCGACGACGATCTCGCTCACGTTCCAGCCGAAACTCGTAAGCGCCTGCCAGCCGCCAGCCTGCGGCTCGGCGACAAAGCGCAGCGCGACGCTTTCGCCCGCGGCGGGCTCCAGCACGAGCTGCGCGCGGCCCGCGAGCGCGGGCGCTTCCCAGTCGCGCGCGAGCGCCTCGCCTACCGCGCCGCGCGCCGTCACCCGATAGCCGAGCCAGCGGGTGTAGGCGGCCTCGATCGCGGCGAGGTCCGGCACCGCGTAGGTCACCTCGAGGATGCGGCCGAGGGTGGGCGCGCGGTGCGAATCACGCATGGGCGGCCCGTCCCGGTTCGATCAGGCCATCGACCTCGACCACGCAACGCCGGTAGCGGGCCATCCCGACGCCCACGAGCAGGAGGGCGAGCACGCCGATCGTCGCCGCCTCGATCGTCATCGCGTAACGCAGCATGCCCGGATCGCCGAAGAGATCGGTCATCAGTCCGACCGGCGGCGGACCCAACAACTGGCCGAATACGCCGATGCACAGGTAGTAGAGCGCGGTGGCCTGCGACTTGATCTGCCCGGGCGCGATCAGGGTGATGGAGGCCGGACCGGCCGCCGCCGCCATCGCCTGGCCGGTGAACGCGAAGAGCTGCATCGCGATGGCCAGTTCCGCTCCCGGCATCACCGGGTAGAGTGCGAAGCCGGGCACCGCAATCGCGAGCCCGGTCCACAGCGCGCGCAGGGTGGCATCCTTGCGCCCCTGCGCGATCCAGCGCTTGGTGAGCGCGATGCCGGCAAGCGTGCCGATGGGTCCGCCGACAAAGAAGAGCACGCCGGTCGCAATGCCCACGTCGCGCACGCTCCAGCCCCAGGTGCGGCCGAAGAGCGCCACGTTCCAGAACGACAGCGAACCCATGGTGACGACCGCGGCGGAACCGATGAACAAGGTTCCGAACGCCGTCCAGCGCTTGCGCATGAAGCGCAGGGCCGCGCCGAGCGACGCGTGGCCGGCGGCGTCGGCGTCGAGCTCGCGGCGCGCCTGGTCCTGCCGTCGCGGCTCCCGGATCGTGAACATCAGGGCGGCGAGCACGAATCCCGGCAGCCCCACGACCACGAAGGCGAGTTGCCAGCTGCGCAGGTCACCGAGCAAAGGCAGGTGCACGGAAGGGAGCGAGGCGATGTGGTGCACGAGCGGCCCGCCGAAGAGGAAGGCGGTGCCCGCGCCGAGGAAGGTGCCCGCCATGAACAGGCTCAGGGGCGGTGCGCGGCGCTCGCGGGGGAAATAGTCGCTGATCAGCGAGACGCTGCAGGGCGCGACGCTCGCCTCGCCGAGCCCGACGCCCATGCGCGTTAGGAAAAGCGGCACGAAGCCACGCGCGAGGCCGGCCGCGGCCGTCATCGTGCACCATAGCGAAATGCCGATCGCGAGGATCCGGCGGCGGCTGTAGCGATCGGCCAGCCAGCCGATCGGCACGCCGATGAACACGTAGAACAGGCCGAAGGCGGGACCCATCAGCAGCCCGACCTGCAGGTCGGTGAGCGCGAGGTCGTGCTTGATCGATTCGAGCAGCAGGCTGGGCAGGAACCGGTCGATGTAGGAGACGACCTGGGTGGCGGTCAGCAGGATGACCACGTACCACGCATAGCGCCCGGCCGACGCCGCGGCACCCGCAGTCATGGGACGAGTCATGGCCAGTTCCGCTCGCACCGATCGCAGCCCCCGAAGCCTTGCGGTCAGGGTCGGCCGATCGCACCGCGCAGGCAAACGATATGAATTCGCCCAACATGTGACAATTCGTCACAATAGACCGATGCGACGCCTGCCCTCCATGCAGACCCTGCGCGCCTTCGAGGCCGCGGCACGCCTCGAGAGCTATTCGGCCGCGGCGCAGGAACTCGACGTCACCCATGGCGCGATCAGCCATCGCATCCGCGAGCTCGAGACGCAGCTCGGCATCACGCTGTTCCGCCGCGCCGGGCGCAGCATGTCGCCCACGCGCGAGGCCGTCACCCTGTTTGCGCAGGTGCGCGAGTCCCTCGGCCTGCTGCAGCGGGTATTCCCCGACGTCGCGCACGCGACGCCCGGCCGCCTCGTCGTGAGCGTTCATCCCTCGCTCGCGACGCGCTGGCTCGTGCCGCGCATCGGTGCCTTCCTGCGTCGCATGCCCGATCTTGCCGTCGAGGTGCGCTCGGTTGCCGACCTTGGCGACTTCCTGAGCCACGGCGTGGACGTCGCGATCCGCTACGGCGCCGGCACCTGGGGCAACGCGACCGGGGAGCGCATCGCGGGCGAAATGCTTTTCCCGGTCTGTACCCCCGCGTACCGGGACGCCCACCGGATCCGCACCCCCGGCGACCTGCGCCGCTGCCGGCTGCTGCGCCACGCGTGGCAACCCTGGCAGCCCTGGTTGCGTGCCGCCCGGCTGCGCATCAAGGAGCCTGCCGGCCAGTTGACGGTATCGGATACCGCCATGCTGCTCGAGGCTGCCGCCGCGGGCGAAGGCGTCGCCCTGGCGCGCAGCCTCTTCGCCGCCGACGACCTCGGACGCGGCCGCCTCGTGCGGCTGTTCGACATCGCGGTGGAGGACGCCTTCGCCTACTACCTCACCTGGCACCAGGGCGCCCCCCTGTCGCCGGCCGGCGCGGCCTTCCGGGATTGGCTCCGGGACGAGATCGCCACCCAGCCGCACAGCAGCAAGATCGACGCTGGCATGCGGCGCGCAAGGCGCGCATAGTCAAAGGTTCCTGCCAGGGAACAGGTGGACGGTCATGGGGGTTGCGGCAATCGATCATGCCCGCCTGATGCGGGTATCGGGAGATCGCGTGGAGGCCGCCGCGCGCGACGGCACCCGCCGGCAGCAGCACCTCGCGCGCCGCCTGATCGAGGACGCGGGCGCCTGGCGGATCTGGGAGCGCGAGCATGACGGCCTGATGCGCAAGGTCGCGTCCGCGCGCGGTGCGCTGCAGGCCTGCGCCCTGAAATCGGCATCGTTCCTGCTGATCGAGCGCGAGGCGCTTTTCGGGTACCTCACGGAACGGCAATTGCGTGGCGACACCCGCCGGCGCGCGCTGGCGCTGTTCCACGGTGCGCGCGCCTACACGGACGCCATGGTCGCCGAGCACGGCAACTACGTGCGGGCGAGCTGCAGCCACCTCTGCGCCTGCCATATCGGAACGGTCGAGATGCGGGATGGCGGCTTCCAGGAGCCCATGTCCCGCTACGAGGTCCTCTTCCGCGAATATTTCTGCGCCTTCTGCGATGTGTCGCTCGGCGCGCGCGCGGATGCGCCATCGTTGCGGGCGCTGCTGCCCTACCTCAAGCACCAGGTCGCGGAGCTGCGCGCGGCCATCCTTGCCATGCCACGCACGCTGCCGGACCTCGAGCGGGAAGCGCTCCTGCGCCGGCCGACCGGCGACACGATCCGCATGCCGAGGCCCTGCTGACCCATCCGCCCCGCAAGGCATTGCGCATGCGCGGGCCGTCGGCGCACAGTGCGCGAATTGCAGGGCAGCAGGCGGGGGTCATGCCGCACATCAGGACGGAACTGCCGGGTCCAAGGGCCCGCGCGCTGATGGCGCGCGACGCGGTCGTCACGACGCCGTCCTATCCGCGGGACTACCCGTTCGTGATGTCGCACGGGCGCGGCACGGAAGTCTGGGACGTCGACGGCAACCGCTTCCTCGACTTCGAGGCCGGCATCGCCGTCTGCTCCACCGGCCATGCCCATCCGGAAGTGGTTGCCGCGATCAAGGCCGCGGCCGACGACTTCGTGCATGTCTCGAGCGATTTCTGGCACGAGCGCATGACGGCGCTCGCGGAGCGCCTCACGCGGCTCGCACCGCTCGGCGAGCCCGCGCTCGCCTTCCTGTGCCAGTCGGGCACGGAGGCGGTCGAGGGCGCGCTCAAGCTCGCGCGCTACGTCACGCGCCGCCCCCGCTTCATCGGTTTCCTCGGCGGCTTCCACGGGCGCACCATGGGTTCGCTCGCGTTCACCTCGAGCAAGTACACGCAACAACTCGGATTCGCGCCCACCATGCCGGGCGTGACCCATGTGCCCTATCCCAATCCCTACCGGCCGCTGTTCGCGGGTGCGGACCAGGGCCAGGCCGTCATCGACTACCTGCGCATGCTGTTCGAGCGCAGCGTGCCGCCCGCCGAAGTCGCGGCGATCGTCGTCGAGCCGATCCAGGGCGAAGGCGGCTACCTCGTGCCGCCGGAAGGCTTCCTCGCCGGCCTGCGCGCGCTCTGCGACGAGCACGGCATCCTGCTTGTCTTCGATGAGGTGCAAAGCGGCGTGGGGCGCACCGGCCGGATGTTCGCGTGCGAGCACTGGGGCGTACGCCCCGACATCGTGACGCTTGCCAAGGGCCTCGGCTCCGGCGTGCCGATCGGCGCGGTCGTCGCGAAGCGTCGCTACATGGGCGAATGGAAGCGCGGTGCCCATGGCAATACCTATGGCGGCAACCCGCTTGCCTGCGCAGCGGCGAATGCGACGCTCGAGCTCGTCGAGCGCGAGTTCGCGGCGCTCGCCGCGAAGAGCGGCGCCTACTTCAAGGGTCGGCTGCATGAACTCGCCGCCGCCTACCCGTGCATCGGCGAAGTGCGCGGCAAGGGACTCATGATCGGCATGGAATTGATCGGGCAAGACCCGGCGTGCGCGCCCGCGAAGGCGCTCTGCGACCGGCTCATCACGCGCGCCTTCCACAACGGCCTGCTGCTGCTCGCCTGCGGCACGAGCACGGTGCGTTTCATGCCGCCGCTCAACGTAAGCATCGCCCACATCGACGAGGCCCTCGCATTGCTGCGCGCGAGCCTCGACGAGGCGCTGCAGGGAGGCACTGCTTGACGAGCGAAAGACCCCGACGCGAGCTCGGTTTCTGGATGTGCACGGCGCTCGTCGTCGGCAACACGATCGGCATGGGCATCTTCATGATGCCCGCCGCGCTTGCGCCCTATGGCCTCAACGCCCTCACCGGCTGGGGCATCACCGTCGTCGGCTGCATGTTCCTTGCGCGCGTGTTCGCGCGCCTCGCACGCCACTACCCTTCCGCCGACGGGCCCTACGCCTACATCCGCTCGACACTCGGCCACTGGCCCGCATTCCTGTCGATGTGGAGCTACTGGGTATCGAACTGGATCACGAACGCGACGCTCGCGGTCAGCGTGGTCGGCTACCTCGTGGCGATCGCCCCGCCGCTCGCGCGATTCCCGCCAGCCCTGCTCGCACTTGCGCTGCTGTGGCTGCTCGTGGTCGTCAACCTGCTCGGCACTCGCGCCGGCGGGCGGGTGCAAGTCGCCTGCACCGCCCTCAAGCTGCTGCCGATGCTCGTGGTCGTGCTGCTTGGCGCCACGCTGCTGTTCACGGACCCCGGCGCCTATGCGCGCTCCGTACCGGCGACCGCCATCACCTTCCCGCAGACCATGGCCGCCTCGACCATCGCGCTCTTCGCGATGCTCGGGCTCGAATCCGCGAGCGTGCCGGCCGGCCGCGTGCGCGAACCCGGCCGCAACATCCCGCGCGCCACGCTGATCGGCACGCTGCTCACGGCGGTGATCTACATCCTCGTGTCGACGGTGCCGCTGCTGCTCCTGCCGCAGGCCGAGCTCGCGCAGTCGAGCGCGCCCTTCGTGGACCTGCTCGAGCGGCAACTTGGCGAGGGCAACGGGCGCTGGGTCGCGCTCTTCGTCGTGGTCAGCGGCCTCGGCGCCCTGAACGGCTGGACGCTGATCGGCGGCAACCTGACCGCCACGATGGCGACCCAGGGGGACTTCCCAGCGGCCTTCGCGAAGCTGAACAGCCGCGGCGCGCCCGCCCGGGCGCTCGCGATCACGGGACTGCTCGCAAGCGCGATGATCCTGATGAACTACAGCCGCTCGATGGTCGAGGGTTTCGTGTTCCTGAGCACGATCGTGACCGCCGCGAACCTGCCGCTGTACCTGTGCGCCTCGCTGGCGCTCATCGTGCTGTGGCGTCGCGGCGAACGCCCGGCGGGCAGCGACCTGCAGGTCCTCGGATTGGCGGGCACCGCCTACGTGGTGCTCACCTTCTACGGCGTCGGCCACGTCCCCTTCCTGTGGGCGCTGGCGCTCGCCGTCGCGGGCGTGCCGATCTCGCTCTGGTCGCGCCGCGGCGAGCGCGTTCAGCGTGCGCCGAGCGCGGCCTCGTAGAGCCCGTCGAGGAAGCGCAGCTGCTCCCCGCGCTCGGGCTTGCGCACCGTGATCGTCTCGCCGAGATCGAGCAGCCGGTCTGTCGCACGTTCGTAACGCGGCCAGTGCGGCAGTCCTGGGCCGTTCGGATCGCCGTGTTTCGCGAAATTCACCCAGTAGCCTGAAACGATGCGCGCCATGCGCTCGTCCGCCGAGGTGGGTGGCGTCTTGCCGCGCCAGCGACCGCCCATGCCGAGGTCGCCGAACACGAAGGCGACATCGTCGGAGTGGCCGGCGCCGGGAACCGAACCGCGCCGGCCCTCGCCCACGTAGCTGAACTCATAGAACCATGCCGGCTGGCCGACACTCGGCATCTCGCCCGCAAGGAAGCGCGCGGGGCCGCGAAACAGCATGTCCATGAACCAGGTCTTGACCAGCGCCGCTTCGTCGAACCCGGCGTAGGCCTGCTGGACCGCCGCGGGATCCTCGCCCCGCAGCATGTCCTTGAGCTTGAACTGGTACGGCCCGAGGAGCGAGGCCTCCCAGCTCGTCGTGCCGGACAGGAAGGGCACGGGCTGCTGGCGGCCGGCGCGGAAAATGCGCGAGATGTCGTCCGGCAGCACCTGCCCGTCGACCACCGGATTCATCGAATTCGGTATCTCCTTCTCGGAGTACGCGATGATCTTTTCGGCCGGCAAGGCGCGCAGCTTCGCCGGCGCATCGCGATCGTCCGCGATCCCGAGGCTTGCGGCCATCTGCAGGCCATCGGCCTCGAGCGACAGGAAGGCGCCGCCCTCGCCGCGCAGCTTGCGATCGCCCTCGATGCGCGATGCGCCGCTCTGCGCGATGGCGCCCTGGAACAGGCCGCGCGCGGACGGCGTCGCCATTAGCGTCGTGACCGACACCCCCCCGGCTGACTGGCCGAAGATCGTCACGCGCGCAGGATCGCCGCCGAAGGCCGCGATGTTGTCGCGCACCCAACGCAACGCCGCCACCTGGTCCATCAGCGCGTAGTTCGCGAGCGGCTCGCCCGGCATCGAGGCCGACAGCGCCGGATGCGCAAAGAGACCCAGCCGGTCGAGGCGATAGTTGATCGTGACGACCGCCACGCCCTTGTGCGCGAGCGCGAAGGGCTCGGCGCCCGGCCAGGACCCGGCGCCCCAGCGGTAGCTGCCACCGTGGATCCACACCATGACGGGCACGCGTGCGCCACCGTCGAAGGCGCCGCCCGGCACGTAGATGTTGAGCTTGAGGCAGTCCTCGCCCATCTCGAGCCCCGCCAGCGGATAGGGCGTGCGCCTCGACTGCGGGCAGATGGTGCCAAAGGCCGTCGCGTCGAGCACCGCCTCGCGCAGCGGTGCGGGCTGCGGCGGCTGCCAGCGACGCTCGCCGGCTGTCGTTGCGGCATACGGCACGCCGCGAAACACCGCGACTCCGCCCAGCAACTGGCCGGCGACCCCGCCTTCGGCGGTGGGAACGACGCGCGTCGGCGCGGCCGAAGCCGGTGCCGACGCCATCGAGACACAGAGCAGCGCAAGGCCGCCGAGACGGGTGAGTGCCTTCATGTCAGAACTTGTAGCTCGCCGTGAGTCCCCATGTGCGCAGGCGAGGATACGAGACCGTCGTGCGGTTGAGGAAGATGGCGACCTGGTTGTCCACGTAGTTGTTGAGCCACGAGTCGCGCAATGCGCCGGTCGGCGTCCCGTCGTCGGTCAGGTTCTCGCCCCACAGCTCGAAACGCCAGCTGCCCGACTCGAGGCCGAGGCGCGCATTGAGCCGCTCGGTCGATCCGGTCTTCGTCAGGCCATCGGACATCGGCTTCTGGCTCGTCTTGTAGGAAAAGTCGACGCGACCGAAGAAGTCGAAGGTGGAGAACGCCGCGTGGCGGTAGTCGATGCCCAGGTTCCACTGGGTCGGCGAGGTGCGCGGCAGGTCGAAGCCCGAGATGTCGCCGCCCGAGGCCGCGAACGACGGCAGCGTGACGAGGCTGCGGTTGACCGCATCCTTGAACTCGGCGTCCGTGTATGCAAAGCCGGCGTTCGCACTGAAGCCCATGCCGAGCGCGGCGCGCAGCGCGAGCTCGATGCCCTGCGAGGTCGCGGTGCCGACGTTGAGCGTAACGGTCTGCGGGATGCTGGCGCCCGGCGAAAGCGCCGGCAGCTGCATGTCGGTCCAGTCGACGTAGAACAGCGCGACGTCGAAGGCCACGCGGCCGCCCGCCAGCGAACCCTTGGTGCCGAGCTCGTAGGTCCAGTTCTCCTCGGGTTCGAACGACTCCTCGGCGGCGACGCTCGCATTCTCGTTGAAGCCGCCGGCCTTGATGCCCTTGGCGGCCGAGGCGTAGACCATCAGCGCCTCCGTTGCGCGGTAGTCCACCGTGAAGCGCGGCGTGAAGAACGACCAGGTGTCGTTGAACTCGCGCGGATTCACGATCACGCGACCGTCGCGCACCGGGGTGCTCTGGGTCTTTTCCTCCTCGGCGTAGCGCGCCTCGACACGACCGCGCAGGCGATCGGTCAGGTCGTACTCGAGGGCGCCGAACACCGCGCGGGACTCCGTCTCGCGCGAGAAGCGCGAGAAGGCCGGCACGCCGGAGGCCGTGAACCAGGGCGTCGCGATCGCGGTGAAGAACGGCGGAATGAAGCTGACGAAGTTCGCCGGCAGCGTGCTGAGCGCACCCGCATCGAGGCCACCGTCGTACTTCTGCTCGTAGTAGTACAGGCCCGCCGTCCAGCGCAGGCGCGTGCCTTCGCCGCCCGAGAGGCGCAGCTCTTCGCTGAACTCGTCCACGTAATCCCGGTCGCCGCGGAACAGCTTCGACTGGAACACCTGCGGCACGACGGCATTGTTGGGCAGCCGGCCGAGGTAGAACCACGATGCCGGGCCGACCAGCCGCGTGGCGTCGGACAATGCCTCGTGGCGCAGCGTGTTGTAGCCGGTGAGGGAGGTCAGCCGGCCGATTCCGGTGTTCCAGTCGGCCTGCAGGCTCGCGCGGAACACTTCACGGAACTCGCCCACGCCGCGCGGATCCGCGCCGAGTGCGCTGGTATCGGCGTCCGGCAGCTCGCCGCAGAACGCGAGCCCCTGGTTGGCCGGGTTGAACTCGCAATTGCCGCGCACGAAACCCGCGGCCGGGGCACCGATCTCGTCGTCGGAGTAGTAGGCGTTGGCCCGCACCGAGAAGCTCTCCGTTGGCTCCCATTCGAGGCCGCCCGAGTACGTGCGGTATTCGTGGCCGCCGAGCTCGTCGCCCGGGGAACTGCGGTTCGCGTAGCTGCCGTCGAACTCATCGAAGCCGACCGACAGCCGGCCGCGCAGGGTCTCGGTCAGGGGGCCGCCCACGTGCAGGGCCGCCCGCGCCGTCCCGTCCGAGCCACCCGTGGCGGAAACCCGGCCGCTGAATTCATTGGGCGCGGCGCGCGTGACGAAATTGATCGCGCCCGCGAAACTGTTGCGGCCGTACAGGGCGCTCTGCGGGCCCTTGACGACCTCGATGCGCTCGACGTCGAGCAGGTTGAAATTGAGGCCGGAGCGACCGGATACGTTGACGCCGTCGAGGAAGATCTCGACGTTGTTGACGTCGCCGAACACGTCGTTCTGGGTCAGGCCGCGGATGGTGGGGATCGCGAGGTACTCGCCGATCATCGTATCGAACACGAGGCCGGGGGTGAGGGCCGCCACGTCGCGCAGGTCACGGATGCCTGCCGCCTCGATGTCCTCGGCCGTGAAGGCCGTGATCGCGACCGGCACCGTCTGCAGGCTCTCGGCGGCCTTGCGGGCCGTGACGACGATCTCCTCCAGCACGTTGACGTCCCGCGCTTCCTGGGCGCCTACCGGTACGGCTGCCGCCGCCGCCGCGAACATTGACACCACTGCCTTGATCCGAGTCATGGACGCTCCCCGTGAAGTCATGAGCAAATGGGCGCAACATCCACGGCCGCCGCGGCACCGGCAAGCGCGTTTTCGCGACCGAACCGCCTTTTTTCGTGGATGGCATTGGCGTTCGCGAGTTACTGGGTATGATTCAGCCCCCACGGCCCCTTGGGAGCCTCCGGATTTGACGAAAGTGCGGCGCTGGCTGAGGTTTGAGTTCGACGGCATGACGCCGGCGACGGCCGCCCTGTTTTACCTCGCTGCACCGCTGCTGGTCGGCCTGCTGCTGGGCTGGAACCGCATGCTGGTCGGGAGTCACCTGTCACGCACCGGATCGACCTTGTTCTGGACGGGACTCGTCGGAATCGTCTGGGTCGCGGCCATCGTGGGCACTCGACTCGTCGGCGCGCTGACCCGTCGATGGCGCTGGCCGTACTGGCTCATGGCATTCACCGGCTCCCTCTTCGGCATACTCCTCTTCTACTGGCCAATCGCCCGCTACCGGCACTTCGGGCTCAGCCTGCTGCCCGAGGAGTTCAAGCTGCTCGCGCCTCCCTTGCCCTGGCCGACCCTCGAATACCTGCCTCGCCTCTTCGCGAATACGCTACCGGGCATGCTGTATTGGGTCGTGGTCTATTGCGCATTCGAGAAGTGGACGGCCCTTCGCGACGGCGGGCTGGCCACGCCGGTCGCGCCGGCAGCGGGCGTCCAGCCGGGCGCCAGCGCCGAGGCGACCCTGCGCACGCGCCTGCCAGCGCACCTCGATGCCGAGATCATCGCGCTCAAGGCCGAGGACCACTATGTGCGCGTCTATACGCACAAGGGCGACACGCTGGTCCATTACCGGTTCCGGGATGCCGTGCAGGACCTGCGCGGAGTCGACGGCCTGCAGGTCCATCGTTCCTACTGGGTGAGGCGCTCGGCGATCACCGGCCGATCCGCCAAGGCGCACAACCAGATCCTGCAGGTGGGCCGCGACCTGAAGATACCGATCAGCCGCAGCTTCCAGCGGGCGCTGGACTCAGGCGGCCCGGTTCGCGCGGCAGGCACCGGAACGCACGCAATCAACTGAACTGGAACCAGGCGGAACTGCGGGCGACGAGCGAGGACCTCGAAGCCAACCTCGACTCGCGTCGCCTCACAGCTTCCAAACCATGCCGCATGTGGAAGTATTGCAAGGGACTGCCTGCCCGGTGCATCGTCCGCCCACTTCCAGCCAGCCGGAGCGACCCCGAGATGCGTTACGCCATCGTTGCAGCGGCCCTGTGCCTGATCGCGCCTGCGTCCGGGGCCGTGCACTCTTCCAGCGACGTGCAACGAGCGGTCCTCGTTACGGGCGCCAGCAGCGGCATCGGCCGCAAGGTCACCGAGCGGCTCGCCGCCCAGGGCTACTTCGTTTATGCGGGCGCGCGCAAGGGCGAGGACCTCGAGTCGCTCGGCAAGCTGAAGAACGTGCAGCCGCTGCGCCTCGATGTCACGAGCGCCGCCGATATCACCGCCGCCGTCGACGCGGTGACCAAGGGCGGGCGAGGCCTGCACGGCCTCGTCAACAACGCCGGCATCGCGAGCACGGGCTCGTTCGCCGACACGGCCGAGGACGATTTCGACCTCGTGATGAAGGTGAACGTGTACGGGCCGTGGCGCGTGACCAAGGCCTTCACGCCGCTGATCGTCGCCGGCAAGGGCCGGATCACGACGATCGGCTCGATCTCGGGGATCCTCTCGACCCGCGACCTCGGCGTTTACAGCATGACCAAGCACGCGATCGAGGCCTACACCGATTCACTTGCCGCGCAGATGGCGCCGCTCGGCGTCGGCGTGAGCGTCATCGAGCCCGGCAACTACAACTCCGAGATCGGCCGCAACGCCGCGCAGCGCCTCGGCATCGAGTCGCGCCTCGCCGACCGCTCGCGATTCAAGGATCCGGACGACGTGGCGGCGGCGGTCGAAGATGCGCTGTTCTCGACGGCGCCGAAGCGCCGCTACATGGTCGTCCCAAGCCAGGACGAAGCGGCGCTCACGATCAGGAAGGCGATCGAGGAGCTCGTGCAGCTGAACCAGGACCAGCCGTTCAGCTACGACCGCGACTCGCTCGTGAAGATGCTCGACGAAGCGCTCGCCGTACCCGTAAGGTAACACCGGCGCGGCATTCGCCGCGCTACGGCAACGACGAAGGACGCCCATGGCGAAAGACCGGCTTTTCCTGCTCAAGCCCGACTTCCGTGACGGCGACAAGGGACCGTTCTACTGCCCGGACGGCCTCTGCGTCGAGGGCTTGCTCAGCTACTACCCGCAGCTGCGCAAGCAGATCGAAGTCACCTACCTCGACTTCCCGCGCCCGCGCGCCGTGCTCGTGGGCGAGCTCGGCGCCGAGCACCAGGGCTGCCCGGTGCTGATCCTGGGCGGCGACGCCGCCGCCGCCAGGGCAGCGGGCCTCGGGATCCAGCACGCAAAGGGCAAGGCCTTCCTCGCGCAGCCCGCGGGCATAAGCGCCTACCTGAGTGCCGCCTACGGCATCGGCACCCCGCACTGATCGCGGCGCGCGCCGGGGCTAGATGTCTCCGCCGACGCGCACGAGGGAACGGCCGCGCAAGGCCCGGCCCTCGAACAGCCGGTGCGCCTCGGCGATATCCTCGAGCTCGAACACGCGCTCGATCGGGATGCGCCAGCGGCCGGTCGCCAGCTTTTCCTCGATTTCGGCATTCTCGGCACCGCGCGTGCGCGCCTGGTGGAAGAACTGCACGAAGCCCGAAACGCTGATCGACTTGCCGATCAGCATCGAGACGTTGACTTCCGGAGCCTGCCCGCCCATTGCGCCGATGTAGATCACATTGCCGAGCGGCGCGATCGCCTCGTAATTCCTCACCGACTCGGGTCCTGCATTGCCGTCGATGATCACGTCTGCGCCGTGGCCGCCAGACTGCTCCTTCACTTTCGCCGGCCAGGGCTCGCTGCGATAGTCGATCAAGTGGTCGGCGCCGAACTGGCGGGCGTACGCGACCTTGTCGGGACCACCCACGAGGCCATGGACCGTGGCGCCCGCCTCCTTCGCGATCTGCGTCACCATCGCACCCACCGATCCCGCGGCCGAGTGCACGACGACATGCATGCCGGGGCCGACCCGCCCCGCGGAGCGCACGAGGTGCCAGGCGGTCACCGCGGTCGTAGAGAAAGCGGCGCCAATCTGCCAGGACAGCCGGTCCGGTATTGCCACGACCCGCGCAGCCGTGGCGATCGCGAACTCGCCGTTGCCGCCCCACTCGCTGTGCGACGCGACGCGTCGTCCGATCATCGTCCGGTCGACATCGGCGCCCACCGCATCGATGCGGCCGGAGTATTCATATCCCGGAACGAAGGGAAAGCCCGGATGGCCCCACTTGATGCGGCCCGCGCGCGCATGGGTATCGAGCGGGTTGAGCGCCGCGTAGGCGACGCGGATGCGAACCTGGCCTGCACCGGGTTCAGGCACCGGCCGGGTTACCAGTTTCAGGGATTCGGGTCCGCCGGCCGCCTCGGCCAGGACTGCACGCATGGTCTTGCTCATGGCTTCATTGTCCTCGATGTCAGACGGTCATCACGATCTTGCCGAAATGAGTGCGCTCGTCGATCATCTGGTGGGCCCTCTTGAGCTCCGCCAGCGGCAGCACGACGTCGAGCACCGGCTTGAAGACGCCCTGCGCGAACAGCGGCAGCGCGATCTCGCGGAAGCTCGCCATCGATTCAGGCATGAAGCGCGGGCTCGTCGAGATGCTCATCGAATGCAACTCGACGTTGCGCACGCCGATGTTGAGGCTGAAGCACACCTGGCGCCCGCCGGTGCTGCCGTACATCACGATCTTGCCGCCCATGCCCATCGAGTCGAACAGCATCGTCGCCGTCTCCTCGCCGATGGTCATCAGCCCCACGTCGACGCCCTGCCCGCCCGTGTCGGCCGCGATGCGCTCGGCGAGGTTCTCGCGCTTGTAGTTGTAGCCGGCATCGAGCCCCCATTCGCGCGCGCGCGCGACCTTGTCGTCGCGACTCGCGGTGCCGGCGACCCAGCAGCCGCGCTGCTTCGCGATCTGCAGGGCGGCACTGCCGACGCTGCTCGCAACCGCTTCGATCAGCACGCGCTGGCCGGGGCGCAGCGCCGCGACCGTATGCAACGCATGCCAGGCCGTGAGCCAGCCGACCGGCACGGCCGCGCCCTGCTCGAAGCCCAGGTTGTCGGGCAGCGGCAGCAGGTGCTCCGCGTCGATGCACACGTACTCCGCATGGGCCCCGCGCGCGCGGCCGAAGACGCGCTGGTCCACCGCAAAGCCCTCGACGCCCTCGCCGAGCTTGTCGACCACGCCGGCGGCTTCCATGCCCACGACGAAGGGCAGCGGCTGGCCGCTGTAGGTGCCGGCGCGCATGCGCGTCTCGGCGAAGTTCATGCCGGTCGCGCGCACGCGCACGCGCACCTGGCCGGGGCCGGGCTCGGGCACGGGCAGGTCCTCCCAGTGCATCACATCGAGGCCACCAAATTCTCTGACGATCCAGGCTTTCAAGTTGCGAGTCTCCGTTGCACCTCGTCGACGTCGAGCCCCGAGGGCAACGGCTTGAGGTAGAAATAAAGTATTGCCGCGAACAGGAGCGGCACGGCGCCGCCCGCGAACATCGCGACGTCCCAGCCGCACGTGTCGGCGAGCCAGCCGATCATCGCCGGACCCGTCGCCTGCCCGAGCGACACGGCGAACGAGCCGCAGAATGCGAGGCCGGTGGCACGCAGGCGGGTCGGGAACAGCTCGGCGATGTAGGCGAACTTGACGGCCGCGGCGCCCAGCAGGAATACCGCCATGATCGAGAACGCGATCATGCTGGCGAGGTATCCGTCGGTGAACCAGAGGAAGATCACGAAGAAGAAGCTGCCGAGCAGCGTCCAGATGATCGTGGTCGTGCGTCGCGTCAGGTGGAACTCGCCGACCCAGGCCGCGAGCACATAGCCGGCAATGCCGATCAGGTTGCTGAGGCCCACGAGCGTGGCGGTGCCCGCGATGTCGAAGCCGCGCGCCTCGTGGAAGTAGATCGGCGAGAAGACGAACGCACCGCCGTAGGCGATCACGAAGAAGTACTGCGCGGCGAACAGCGTCAGCGTCCGGCGCCGGATGCCGGGCGCGAACAGCTCGCCGAGCGAGGCCCGCTTCGCGTTCGGCGCAGCCGCCACGAAACGCGAGGACTCGCGCACCACCCTCGCCACCACGAAGGAGAACGGCAGGCCGAGCAGCCCGGCGACGAACAGCGCCCGCCAGCCGAAGTCCGCCAGCAGCACGACGGCGAGCAGCGATGCGAGGAACCAGCCGAGGGGATACGCGACCTGCAGCAGCCCGGTCATGAGGCCGCGGATGCGCGGCGGCGCCTCTTCCGCAACGAGCGCGCCGGTCGCCGGATACAGCAGCCCGCCGCTGGCCATGCTGGCGGCGCGCAACGCGCCGAGCGAGAGCGCCCCGGATGCGAGGCTGTGCGCGGCGACGAAGACCGACGAGGCGGCGATGCCGCCGATCATCGTCTTGCGGCGGCCGATGCGGTCGGCCAGCATGCCGAGCCACACGAGCGCGGCGCCGCCGAGCGCGAAGCCGGCACCGGTCAGGAGCCCGATCTGCGTGCGCGTGAGGTCGAGGTCCCGGCGGATGAGCGGCAGCGCATAGCTCCAGAGCGCGAGGTCCATCTGCGAGAGCGCGTAGGCGCCGAAGCAGGCGAGCCACAATCGCCCCGGATAGCCCCTCACCAGCGGGAGGAGATCCGCAGGCTTCACGCAGCGAGTCCCGCGCGCTCGGCGCCGGATGCCTGCTGGAAGGTCCAGGTCATGCCATCCGGCGTCACGCAGCTGAAGGCACGCACGCCGAACTCGTCGGCGCGCGGGTCCGTCACGGCACGGCAGCCTGCCGCGAGGCACCTCGCCCGCAGCGCCTCGAGGTCGTGCGCGCGCCAGGTGAACAGCGTGCAGCCGAGATGACCGGGTTGCGAAACGGCGAGCCGGTCCTCCAGCCGCGACGAAGACGGAAAGCGGAACAGGTAAAGCCGGCCCGAGCGGCGCTCGCCGCTGCCTTCGCCCGAACGCGGCTCCTCGAGCGTGTGGCACCAGTGGGTCTCGCCCTCGCGCAGGTCGAACACCGTCCGGCTGGCCATCGACTTCTCCCAGCTGACTTCCTGCACGGACTGCTGCTTCAGGCCCAGCACGTCCGCGTAGAACGAGAACACGTCCTCGTCGTCGCTTTCGACCATGAAGCTCGCATTGACGATCTGCGATGCGCGCAGCAGCGCGCCGTCGTCGATGCGGCCGAGGAACGGGCTGTCGTAGTGGAAGCGCTCGAGCAGCGCTTGCCGCCAGAGTGGCTGCAACAGGGTGTACTCGCGCGCCGCGACCAGCGTGTCGCGGAACGGCCGCGCCGCGCGGCTGCCGAACAGCTGCGGGTTGTAGGACGACAGGTCGATGAAGCTCGGCGGCAGGTCCGCGACCGGCGCTCCCTGGCGGCGCGCCAGCGCGCCGTGGTTCGCGACGTCGAGTGCGCTGCGCACGAACTGCATGACCCAGCGGCTGCCGTGGGCGCGCAGTCCCGTCGGCCCGATGCCGGGGCCGAGCGGGCGTTCCCACTGCATGAGGCGCACGAGGCCGTGGTCGGCATCGAGATGCGCAAGGCGCAGCGAGCGCAGCGCGGAACGCACGCCGTAGAGCGCGTGCGCCGCATCCTCGTCGAGGCTGCCGTGCGTGCCGGCGCGGTAACCGTACGCTGCCCAGTATTCCGCGGCGGCGTCGAGATCCGGAACCCCGAAGCAGGCCTCATGCACTCCGCCCGCTGCCGTCAAAACCGGTACCTCAGGTTCGCCGACCAGGTGCGCGGATCGGCGGGATACAGCACGGTCGTGAGCCCTGCGATGTAGAGACCCGCGCCGATGTAGTGCTTGTCCGTCAGGTTCTTGCCTGCGACCGTCGCGCTCCAGCGATCGTCCCCCGAAGTCCAGGACAGCGACGCGTCGACGAGCGTGAGCGCCGGTGTCGCGACGATCGGCGTGTTCGCGACCACGTTCTGCATGCGCGTGCGGTGGCTCACGTCGCCGCTCAGGCGCAGCGTGCCGGGCACGGGCAGCGGCAGCGCCCACGAGAAGCCCGCGGCATACGACCAGCGCGGCGCGCCCTTCAGGTCGAGGTAGGAGACATCCTGCAGCACGCCGCCCACGCGATCCTGGAACTCGTCGTAGCGCGCGTCGAGATAGCCGACCGTTGCGTAGGTGCTGAGTCCGGCCACTGGCGCCGCTGACAGCTCGAGCTCGAGGCCCCGGGTCGTGGCGGCGGCCGCGTTGAAGCGGCGGCCGACGTTCGTCACGGGGTCGAACGCCGAAAGCTGCAGGTCCGAGTAGTCGTTATAGAACCAGGTCAGGTTCGCGCGCAGCCGCCGCTCGAATAGCTCGGTCTTCACGCCCGCCTCGATGGTCGAGACCTCCTCTTCGTCGTAGGGCGTGAGCGCGGTGACCGGCGTGCTGCTGCGGTTGAAGCCGCCGGCCTTGTAGCCCTCCGACCACGAGGTGAAGAGGAATACACCATCGGCCAGCTTGTAGTCGGCGGCGAGCCGCGGCGTGAAGGCCGTCCACTTCTTGTCGACGAGGAAACGGCGGCCGAGCGTCGGGTAGCGGTCGTCGAAGTGCTTGTCGTCCCAGGTGTAGCGCGCGCCGGCGGTCAGCGTCAGCGCGTCGGTCACGGCAAACGAGGCCTGGCCGAACAGCGCATAGCTGTCGGTATCCTGGTCGGTGAGGTCGGGCAGCGCCGTCACCGGCGCGGCGGGGTTCGGGCGGCTGCCCGAATAGTTGATCGTGTCGTGGCGAATGTCCTCGGTGAACCAGTAGGCGCCGACGATCGCCTTCGTGCGACCCCAGTCGCCGGCGAGCGTGAGTTCCTGGCTCAGCTGGCTCTGCTCGGTGTCGAAGGCGAAGTGCAGGATCGTGCGCGCCTCGCCGTCGTTGTCGAACAACCCGTGGTTGCGCAGGTCGCGCCAGGCGGTGATGGAGCTCAGCGTATAAGCACCGCCCGTCCACGTACCCGTGAGCGCGACACCGCGCGTGCGCAGGTAGCCGCTCGGATCGGCATTCGCGGTCGTCTTGAAGAGGTCCGCCGGATAGCCGCCGAAGGCGCTCGCGCCGACGCCGACGTCGGCGAGGTCCTCCGACCAGTCGGCCGCGAGCCTGAACTCGAGGGCCCCGGTTGGCGACCAGACGAGCTTGCCACGCGCGGCCGTCGTGTCCCTCGAGTTGACGTCACGGCCGAGCGTCAGGTTGTCGACGGTCCCGTCGCGCTCATGCTTGAGGACGCTCAGCGAGCCCTTGAGCGTTTCGGTCAAGGGGCCGCCGACCAGGCCACGGAACTGGCGCCGGTCGTAGCTGCCAGCCGTGAAGTCGATCGATCCGGCGAGCACGTCGCCCGGATCGCTGGTGATGATTTTCACGGCACCGCCGGAAGTATTGCGGCCGTACAGCGTGCCTTGCGGACCGCGCAGGACCTCGATGCGCTCGACGTCCGAGAAATCGAAGATTGCGCCCTGTACGCGCGAGTGGTACACGCCGTCGACGTAGAAGCCGATCGCGCTGTCGGTGGTCGGGGTCGACTGGTCCTCACCGACACCGCGCAGGAAGACGCGCGCCGCGTTGGGCAGCGCCGTCACCGGCTCGATGCGCAAGTTCGGCACCTGCGCCGCGACATCGAGCGTGTTCTCGATCTGGCGGTCTTCGAGTGCCGAACGGGTCAGCGCCGTGACCGACACCGGCGTCGTCTGCAGCGACTCGGCGCGCCGCTGTGCGGTCACCGTGATTTCCTCGAGGGCTGCCGCAGGTTCCTGGGCGTTGGCGGACACCGCGACGATCGCGGCAGGCAGCAGCAGTATCAGGCGATGGTTAGACACGGGTCCTCCTTCAGGACTTGCACGCCCGTCAGGGAGCGACGGGCATGAGTGAGTCGGCGAAGCGTTCCTGGATGACGCGACGCAGCTCGTCCATGAAGGCGAGCGTCGCACGGCCGATGATCGTGTCCTTCCGGTGGAACAACGAGTAGGTGTATTCGAAGCTGAGGTCCGGCAGGCGTCGCTCGACGACCGCGCCCGAGGCGAGCTCGCGACCGAAGAAGAGGCGGTTCGCGATCACGAGGCAGCCTTCGTCGAGCAGCAGGCCGCGCGTGACCAGCGGGTTGTCGCAGTCGACCACGCGCGGCGTCGCGAGGCCGCGCGCGGCGAACGCAGCGGCAATCGTTCGCCCCGTGACGTCGTTGCGCCAGACGCCGACGAACGTCTCGGCCACGAAGTCGGCGAGATCGAGCGTGGCCCGCGCGGCGAGCGGGTGTGATGCCGCGAGCAACAGGTCGCTGCGCATGCGGAAGAGCGGGATGCGAACGAGGTCGGCGGGATCGCCGCTCGCGGGCTCCCCCATCGCGACGAAATCGAGCTCGCCCTGCGCGAGCAGGGTGAGCATGTTGTCGGGATGCACGTTCGCGATCTTGAGGACGACGCGCGGATTGGCCGCGAGGAAGCGCCGTATCGCGGGCGGCGCGATGTATTCCGAGAACGATGAACCCAGCGCGAAAGTGAGTTCGCCGCGGTGTTCCTCGCGCAGCCCTTCGATCTCGGCTCGCGCCTTGCGCGTCTCGGCCTGGATCACTTTCGCGTACTGCGTCAGCGCGCGCCCGAACTCGGTCGGCACCGCGCCGAACTGCCCGCGCTCGAACAGGCGCACGCCGAGGGTCTCCTCGAGCGCGGCGACGCTCTGGCTGATGCCCTGCTTGCTGATGCCCAGTTGTTGCGCCGCGCGGCCGAAATGCCCCTGCTCGACGATCGCAAGGAAATGCCGCAGCTGTTTCAGGTCGAAGGCGGGAAGGTCGGAGTCGTGCGGCTCGGGCGGGCCGCCGCGCGTGCTCACGCGCCCGCCTGCTGCCCGAGCGGCAGCGTCTGGCCGAGCAAGCGGCCGAACGACAATGCCGGCGTCACGGACATGCCGCCGACATAGGCCTTGCCCGAGGTCTGGCTGTGGCCGAGCGCCTCACCCGCCGCATGCAGGCCCGGGATCGGCTCACCGCGGATATCGATCACGCGAAGCCGGGCGTCGACCGCTATGCCAACATTCGAGGTGATGGCAAAGCCCTGCATGCGGATCGCGTAGTAGGGCCCCTGGGCGATCTGCGCGGGAAGGTGCTTGCGTCCCCACGGGTCGCGGCCGCTCGCGACGCCCTCGTTGTAGCGCCGTACGGTGTACTCAAGGCCCTGCGCGTCGATGCCCGCGCGCCGCGCGAGTGCGGCGAGCGAATCCGCCGTGTAGAACACGCTCTGCGCAGCCGCGGCCTCGCGGATATCCTCGCGCGTCCAGTCCTTGATGCCCGGCGGCGCGGCCGCGAGCATGCGCTCGTCGAACACGATCCAGAAGCGCTGCTCGGGCTGCGGCAGGAGCGCGAGCTCGCGCTGGTGCACGCTCGGCTCGTCCTCGCGCACGAAGCGCTCGCCGCGCGCGTTCACGTAGATTTCCCACGGCGCGCGCCGGTCGGGCCAGGTCTCGAAGCCGGCGCGCAGCGCGGCGGGCGAGGACTCGTCGGCCAGGATCGCGCCGAAGCTCGTGAGATACATGGAGCGGCCGCGCAAGTAGCCGCCGACGGATCGCGCAAGGCGCAGGCCGTCGCCTCGCGAGAACGGGTAGGCGGCGTCGATGTGCTGCCGGTAGCCGTCGAGCTCCTCCCACATCGCGGGATTCGAGGCGTAGCCGCCGCTCGCGAGCAGCACCTGGCGACCGCGATGGACCTGCTCGGTGCCGCCGCGCATGGCCCGCACGCCTTCGATCGCGCCGGCGTCGGACCGCAGCAGCGCGGTCACCGGGCTGTCGAGCAGCAGATCGATTCGGCCGTTTGCACGCTCGGCCTCGAGCTGTCGCGCGAGGACCTCGAGGATCGAGCGGCCGCCATTCGCGCCCCAGTAGTAGCGGCGCTGGCTGTAGAACTCGTGGCCCAGGCCCATCACCGGATGACCCGGCATGGGCTCGAGTCCGGCCTCCATCAGCCAGTCGAGCGTGGGACCCGCCTGGTCGACGGCAAGCCGCACGATCTCGGGATTCGCGGACCCCTGGGAAATGCGCATGACGTCGTCGAAATGCGCGTCGGCACTGTCGTCGATGCCAAGTGAACGCTGCAGCCGTGTGCCGGCTGCGCTCATCTGGCCGGTCGAGAAGTGCAGCGTGCCGCCGATCACGGGCGCCGCGTCGAGCAGCAGCACCCGGCCGCCGCGACGAGAGGCAAAGATCGCGGCCGGCAGGCCCGCCGTGCCGGCGCCGACTATGATGAGGTCATAGGCCGTGTTCCGCCCTGTCGACGCCACCCGCTCGGCGGCAGCGGATCGAAGCAGGCCGAGCGAAGCAAGTGACGCGGTCGTCGTGAGCAGGGTGCGGCGATTGAGCATGAGTTCCGAGACTATTGACGTGTCTGGATCATGTCAATTCCTACTGGACATGAGGACATTCTCAAAAGTTGGCTTCCCGGGCCGAGCCGAGTCGGTTCTGCCGGTCGCGGAGTCGCCCAAGCGCCGCCGCGCGGTGGTTCGGCCTCGGATTTCGCCCGGTCGCCCGCGTCAACGCCCAGGGCCAGGATGCGTTTGGATCAATCAGCGACTCAAGGCGCACAGGGAGGCAGCCATGAAGCCGACGGGGTCATCGCGATTTCGGCTGCCGCTCGCGGCACTCGCAGGCCTGCTCGCCTCTGCGTGCGGGGGTGGAGGGGGCTCGGGCGATAGTGGTGGCAACCCTCCCCCGCCGCCACCGCCTGGCGTCTCGAAGGCCCAGGCCTTTGCGTTTCTCAATCAGGCCACTTTTGGCGCGACCGAGGCCGAGGCGCAGCGCCTGCAGGGACTCGGCGATTCGACCAACGCCTACGCGCGCTGGATCGACGAGCAACTCCAGCAACCCGCGTCGCTCGAGCTGCCGCATGTCCAGGCGGCCTACGCGGCCCTGCCGCAGCCCGTGCAGAACTTCGGCCGGCTCAATGCGGATCGCGTCGACATCTGGTTTCGCAACGCCGTCAACGGGCCCGACCAGCTGCGGCAGCGGGTGGCGTTCGCACTCTCCGAGATCATGGTGGTCTCGCAGCAGAGTGCGCTCAACAACCGGCCGTTCGCGCTCGCCGACTACTACGATGTGCTCGCGCGCAATGCCTTCGGCAATTTCCGCCAGCTCATGGAAGAGGTCACGCTGCACCCGGCCATGGGCGTGTACCTGTCCATGCTCGGCAATCGCAAGCCCGACACGGCGCAGAACATCCGCCCGGACGAGAACTATGCGCGCGAGCTGATGCAGCTGTTCACGATCGGGCTCGTCGCGCTGAATCCCGACGGCACGACGCGCAAGGACACGCAGGGCGAGGCCCTACCCACCTACGACCAATCGGTCATCGAAGGCTTCGCGCATGTGTACACGGGCTGGTCCTGGGCCGGCGCCGCGACTTTCGGGCAGGCCCGCCCGTCGCTGCAGAACCAGGCGCTACCCATGCAGGCCTACCCCGAGCAGCACGACACCGGCGCGAAGAAGCTGCTCGACTATCCTGGCGCCGCACTCACCCAGATACCCGCACGTACCCCAGCCGATCCCGCGCGCGATCTCGACGACGCGCTGGACAACATCTTCAACCATCCGAACGTCGGGCCATTCATCGCGAGGCAGCTCATCCAGCGGCTGGTCACCAGCAACCCCTCGCCCGCCTACGTGCAGCGCATCGCACAGGCATTTGCCAATGACGGCTCGGGGCGGCGCGGCCAGCTCGGGGCGGTGGTGCGCGCGTTGCTGCTCGACCCGGAGGCACGCGGCGCGGCGCCCGATGCCACGACGGCGGGCAAGCTGAAAGAGCCGCTGCTGCGCGTGACCCAGCTGTGGCGCGCCTATGGCGGGCGATCTGAAAGCGGCCGCTACGACGTGCAGAGCCCCGCGGCGATCGCGGGCCAGGGACCGCTGCAGGCGCCCTCGGTCTTCAATTTCTTCAGTCCGTTCTACGCGCCGCCCGGCGAAATCGCCGCCCGGGGGCTGGTCGCGCCCGAGGCGCAGATCGCCACCGAGTATCTCTCGACGCTGCTCACCAACTATCTTTTCGTGCAGGCCTACTGTTACACCTCGGCCCCCGTCACGGGTTGCCCGGCCGTGCGCGCTGACGTGCGCCCCAATCTCGTCTTCATCGACGTGAGTGCAGAGTCCGGCCTCACGACGGACCCGCCCGCACTCGTCACCCGCATCGCCGGCAAACTCCTCGGTGGCCAGATCTCCGGCACGCTCGAAGCACAGGCACGGGCAGCGGTCGAGCGCGTGCCGGCAAATCTCGGTGGACTCAGGATCGCCGAGGCGCTTTACCTGATCTCGACCTCGCCCGAATACGCGGCACAGCGTTGAAGGAACAGCGATGAAGAACGCCCGCATCAAGCGTCGCCAGCTTCTGAAGATCGCCGCCGCCGGCGGCATGGCCTACGCCTTCGGCCGGCTGCCGGACGCTGTTCATGCGCAGGCGATCAACAGCTATGCGCGCTTCGCCGACTACAAGGCCCTCGTGTGCGTGTTCCTGTTCGGCGGCAACGATTCCTGGAACATGGTCGTGCCGCGCAGCGCGGCCGAGTACCAGGCCTACCAGCTCGCGCGGCAGAACCTCGCCGTCGCCCAGGCGAGCCTGCTGCCGGTCACGCCGCTCACACCGCTCGCGAACGGTGCGCAGCTCGGACTGCATCCGTCCATGCCCGAGATCGCGACGCTGTTCGAGCAGGACGGCAGCTGCGCCGTCGTCGCGAATGTCGGCCCGCTGATCACGTCGACGACGCTCGCACAATATCAGGCCCGTTCGGTCGCGCTGCCGCCGCAGCTCTTCTCGCACAACGACCAGCAGGACCAGTGGCAGTCGCTGCGCGGCAAGACTGTATCCGCCACCGGCTGGGCGGGACGCATCGCCGATGCACTCGGTTCCCAGACCGGGCCCGCCCTGCCGCTCAATGTGTCGCTCTCGGGCCAGAACCTCTTCCAGGCCGGCGCGGGCGCCCAGTCCTACATCATCGGGCCCACCGGCCCGGTGAACTACGCCGGCCTCGACGGCACGGATGCGCTCTCCATCGCCCGCAAGGGCGGCTTCGAGGCCGTGGCGCGCGCGAGCTACGGGACCGTTTACGAGCGGGCTTTCGCGGGCGTGCAACAGCGCGCACTCGAATCGGCGCAGACCGTCAACAATGCACTCGCCGGCGTGCGCACGCCGAACACCCCGGCGTTCAGCTCCGCCTTCCCCAATTCGCCGCTCGGCACGCAGCTGAAGACGGTAGCCGAGATGATCGCCGTGCGGGGCACTCTGCAGGCCTCGCGCCAGATCTTCTTCGTTGCGACCGGCGGCTTTGATTCGCACGACGACCAGGTCGCCGACCAGCCGGGCCTGCTCGCCAATGTGAGCGCCTGCCTGGATGCCTTCTATCGCGCGACCGTCGAGATGGGTGTCGCGCAGGAGGTCACGGCCTTCACGCAGTCCGACTTCGGCCGCACGCTCACCTCGAACGGCGACGGCACGGATCACGCCTGGGGCGGCGTGCAGCTCGTCGTGGGCGGCGCGGTGCGCGGCCACGACGTGTACGGCCGCTACCCGGTGCTGCGGCTCGGCGCGACGCTCGCGGCCGACGGCGCCGACGACGTCGGCGGCGGGCGCTTCATCCCGACGACTTCATCCGATCAGTACGCGGCGACCCTGGCCCGCTGGTTCGGCGTGCAAGACGCCGATCTCGCGCGGGTCGCACCCAGCATCGGCAACTTCACCCAGCGCGACCTCGGCTTCCTCGGCTGAGCGGAGCCCGGGGGCGCAGCGGACCGTCGGGCTTCAGGCGGGCTGCCCTTCTCCTGACCCAGGAGCACGACGAGATGCCCGTCGGGATCCCGCAGCATTGCCACACTCGCCGCGTCGACACGGCCGGTTGCGAGGATGGAGTTCCCAAAGGCGGATTGCCGCAACGCCCTGAGCAGCTCGCCAACGCCCGCCGTGCGCCAGGTGAGCCTGTCCGCAGCGATCGCAGTCACCTCGTCGCAGCTCGCCGGACGGCCGCGCGGGTGGCGATAGGCGAGCAACTCCAGGTGCGGCGTGCGCGCACTGGCCTGCATGGCGATCACCTCCACCTCGACCCCGGGCAGTCCGTCGAGCCGCTCCTGCGCGCCGCCGTGATTGACGGTGCGCGCAACGACCCGAAAGCCGAGCAGCTCGTAGAAGGCGATGCTTCGCGCGCTGTCGGCAACGCAGATCGCGCTGTGATCGATGCCGAGTGTCACGGCCTGCTTGCGACGGGCCTGCCACTCGGGATCCCCGCTGCCTGCCGGAAACGCGATGAGCTCGAGCGGATGGCCGTCCGGGTCGCGGAACTTGAACGCCGTGACCGAACCGTTGCCGGGCGGCAGCAGTTGTGGGCCACCGCGCGTGATCCGCACGCCACCCAAGTCGACGACGTGCCGGTGGGCGGCTTCCATGTCGGAGACCACGATCGCGCAATGCTGGAACCAGGGGTCCGATGCGGCGGGAAGAGCCGGGTACGGCGTGCAAGCCGCGAACTCGAGCAACTCGATGCGCTCGTTGCCGAGCGCGAGCCCGGCGCAGCGTGCGGGCATCGTGGCCAGCAGCCGGGCCCAGCGGGGCACAGCGCCGTGCATGTCGATGACCCGGCAACCGAGCGCGTCGCGGTAGAAGCCGAGTGCGCGATCAAGGTTCGCCGTATTGCGGCCGTGCACGACGAACCGCCGCACGCCGCTCACGGGCGTCCAGCGCCCCTGCGGTTGACCCAGATTGCATACAGGCTCTGCGATGCGCACAGGAACAAGCGGCTCAAGTGGCGGTCGCCGAACGCGAGGTTCGCCACCGTGGACGGGACCCTGATCTTCCCGAGCAGTTGCCCGCCCGGATCGATGCAGTGAACACCGTCGCCGGCGCCCGCCCAGACATTCCCATCCTCGTCGCAGCGAATGCCATCGGCGTGACCGCGGTCCGCCGCGTAGAAGTCCCGCCCGTCGCGCAGCGATGCGCCGCCGCCGCACAGGTCGAACACGCGTATGCAACGGCGCGATGCCGGGTCGAATTGCAGGCCGGTCTCGGTCACGTACAGGTGCCTCTCATCGGGCGAGAAGCACAACCCGTTCGGGCCGGCGAGCTCGTCGGTTTCGGCAAGCAGCGAGCCGTCGCGCGGATCGAAGCGATACAGGGTCGCGGGCAGTTCCGCGGTGCGCCGCCCGCCTTCATAGTCGCTTTGCAGCCCGTAAGGCGGATCGGTGAACCAGACCGTGCCGTCGGACTTCACGACAACGTCGTTCGGCGAGTTGAGCGGCCTGCCCCGAAAGCGATCGACCAGCGTCGTGATGGTTCCGTCATGCTCGGTGCGCACGACGCTGCGGCCTCCGTGCAGGCAGCCGACCAGGCGACCCTCGCGGTCACGCGTGTGTCCGTTCGCGAAGCCCGCAGGCGCGCGAAACAACGATACGCCGCCCGTTGCGGTCCAGCGCAGGATGCGATCGTTCGGAAGGTCACTGAACAGCAGGCACTGCATGTCCGCGAACCAGGCCGGTCCTTCGAGCCAGCGGAACCCGTCCGCGAGCCTCTCGAGCGGGGCGTTCGCGAGCACCATGGCGCGAAAGCACGGATCGATGATTTCGCAGTCGTCCATAGGCGGCGCGCGGCCTACACCTGCACCAGCAGCAGCACCGCGGGCTCGCGCCCCACGGTACCCGAACGATGGCCCTTGCGACCGGTGGCATCGGCCTTGCACCCCTGGTCGCCACCGAATGACAACTCGCCCTTGCCCATCTCGACACGGCTGCCGTCCATGGTCTCGACGAACCAGCGTCCCGACAGCGGCACGATCCACTGCGGCGCGGGATTCTCATGCCAGTCGCCCTGCCATGCGACAGGCAGAACCGCGCAGACCAGGCGGCGAGGCGGCGGGCCCAGCACGGCATTCCACTGCGGTGCCGCTCCACCCATGCTCTGTCGCGTGAATCCGGTGAGCTCGCGTCGCGATTGCCGGCTCACGCCCTGCGCATCGACCCACACATGCCAGTAAGCGAGGGTCGGCGGCGACTCGTCGTTGCCGGGCCCGCTCACGGAGCGCCGCCGCGGCCCGGGACCCGCCCCACCGGTTCCACGTCCGCCGCCGGAGCGTAAGCCGCGGTCGAGGACCACGGATCGCGCATGATCACGTCGGCAGGGGCAAGGCGTGTTGCAAACACGATCAGGAGCAAGCCACCGACGAGGCCGAAGTTCTTCAGGAAGTCCCAGAAATGCGCACGCGCACGGCTCCCGCCGTGGTGCCAGAAATCCCCGAACCTCCAGAACGGATGGTAGAGAAGTGCAGTTACGACGCAGAAGAGCGCGAGGACCAGGGCGGCGATGCGATCGTGCCACCCCGCCACGATGCAGAACGGCGCTACCGCTTCGACGATGATCGCGCCGATCAGCAGCGGCGGACCACTGCCTGCCGGCAGGCTGGAGGAATCCGCCTGCGCGATGGCCTCGGGCCAGAACACGATCTTGTCGAGCGCGCTGAACGGGAACAGCACGACCAGGCAGGCCCGGACCAGCACCGGAATGAAGTACTGGTCCAGCCACATCAGCGGGTCCCCCCGCCGACGGCCGTGCCGCGCACAGGCACGGCCAGGCGCTCCGCTATCCGGTCCGCGACACGCAGCGCGTTGGCGATGATTGTCAGGGTCGGGTTCACGGCACCGATCGAGGGAAAGAAGCTCGCATCGACTACGTAGAGGTTGTCGAGCTCGTGCGCCTTGCAGTCGAGGTCGAGCACGGAGCTCCCGGGATCAGTGCCAAAGCGCGCGGTTCCGGCCTGGTGCGCGGTGCCACCGATCGGGATGTGCTTGCCGAGGTACAGCGTGCGCTCGAGCAGGCGAGGGTGAGTGCCGATCTGCGCCGTGAGCGCCTCGAGCTTCCGGCGCAGCCGCCCGTGCGCCTCCATGTTGTTGTCGGTCTGCTCGACGATGACGCGCCCGCCCTCGTAGCGGATGCGGTTCCCGGGGCGCGGCAGGTCCTCGCTCGACAGCCAGAAGTCCATCGAATGGCGCGCCAGCTCCTCGAACGGCATCTGCGGCAGCCACTCGAGCCACGCTGGCAACGACTCGCCACGCAGCGTGTCGGCGTGCGACTTGCCCGTCATCTGGATGAGGCCGAGCGGGTGCGGCGAGTCGTCGGCACCGAAATAGAAATCGCTGAGCGCGACGGTCTTCTGGAAAACCGTTTCGTTCGGCTCCCGCGTGATGGCGAGCAGAACCGACTGGTTGTGACGGATGTAGTTGCGGCCCAGCTGGTCCGAGCCGTTGGCGAGGCCGTTCGGGTGCCTGGCATTGGCCGAACGCAACAGCAGCAGCGCGCTCGACAGCGCCCCGCACGCGACGACCACGATATCCGCCCGGTAAGTCTCGCGGACGCCGGTGCGCTCGACCTGCACCGCGGTCACTGCGAGCCCCGACGCATCGGTATCGAGCTGCCGCACGTAGGCGCCCGTCAGCAGCGTGACATTCGGATGGTGCGCCAGCGTCGGCTCGATGCACATGACCTGTGCATCGGCCTTGCCGTTGGTGAGGCACGGATAGCCATCGAAGGCGCCGCAACGAAAGCATGGGCTCATCGGCTCGACCCTGCCGTCAATCTCGTCGAGCAGGATGCCGAGCGGCATGTGGAAGGGGTGCAGGCCGGCGCGCGTCAGGCTCTCGCAGAGTTCCTGCATGCGCGGCTCATGGGAGACCGGCGGATAGCGGTACGGCCCGTTGCGATGCGGCTCGTTTGGATCCTCGCCGGCCGCGCCGTGCACATGGAAGAGTTCTTCTGCTTCATCGTAGTACGGCTCGAACACGTCGTACTTGAGCGGCCATTCGGGCGAGACGCCGTCCGCGTGCTCGATCCGCTCGAAGTCGCGCTCGCGGAGCCTGAAGAGCGCCGCCCCGTATACCTTGGAGTTCCCGCCGACGCAGTAATGGAGGCCCGGGTGAAATGCGACACCGTGCTTGTCGTACCAGGTCTCGTGCGCCTGGTAGGCGTTCTCCACGAAAACCTTGCGTGCGCTGTAGTTGTCGAGGGAACGCTCGATATTTCCGCCGCGTTCGAGGATCAGGATGCGCTTGCCGCTTGGCGCGAGCCGCTGCGCGAGCGCGGCCCCGCCTGGGCCGGAGCCAATCACGATGACGTCGTAGCGGGTCTGCACCTCTCCGTCCAATGTCCGTCGACGCCGGACCTGCGCAACCGGCGACGGCCCACCGGCCAACGGCGGTGAGCCATGCCTTGAAGGACCATGCAGGGCGAAATCAGTTCCCGGCGCGAAAGGCGCGGTCCGTCCCGGAAAACAAAAAGCCCCCGCTGCTTTCGCAACGGGGGCTTTTCTCTATAGGACCCTGGCAGTGACCTACTCTAGCGTCGCAACAGGCGAAACTACCATCGGCGCGGAGCGTTTTCACTTCCGAGTTCGGAATGGGATCGGGTGGTTCCCGCTCGCTAATGCCGCCAGGGAAACTTTGCACAATCCGGAAGTTTTAGTTTTGACGCCCACGCCGCACGACCGTTTCGCCGGCCCGGCAGATCTCGCGCCCGCGATGAACAATCAGTCCACCGGTTCGCATCCCACTCAAGCTCTTGCAGACCGCTTGAGGTTATATGGTCAAGCCTCACGGGCAATTAGTACTGGTTAGCTGAAGCCATTACTGGCCTTACACACCCAGCCTATCAACCAAGTCGTCTACTTGGGCCCTTCAGGGGAGTCGAGCTCCCAGGGAGATCTGGTCTTGGGGGGGGCTTCCCGCTTAGATGCTTTCAGCGGTTATCCCGTCCGCACATAGCTACCCGGCAGTGCCACTGGCGTGACAACCGGAACACCAGAGGTGCGTCCATCCCGGTCCTCTCGTACTAAGGACAGCTCACCCTCAAATCTCCAACGGCTACGGAAGATAGGGACCAAACTGTCTCACGACGTTTTGAACCCAGCTCGCGTACCACTTTAATCGGCGAACAGCCGAACCCTTGGGACCTGCTACAGCCCCAGGATGTGATGAGCCGACATCGAGGTGCCAAACTCCTCCGTCGATGTGGACTCTTGGGAGGAATAAGCCTGTTATCCCCGGAGTACCTTTTATCCGTTGAGCGATGGCCCTTCCATACAGAACCACCGGATCACTATGACCTGCTTTCGCACCTGCTCGACATGTACGTCTCGCAGTCAAGCACCCTTGTGCCATTGCACTCTGTGCGCGATGACCGACCGCGCTGAGGGTACCTTTGCACTCCTCCGTTACTCTTTGGGAGGAGACCGCCCCAGTCAAACTACCCACCATACATTGTCCCCAACCCGGATTACGGGCCAAGGTTAGAACTCCGAACTTATCAGGGTGGTATTTCAACGTCCCCTCCACGAAAGCTAGCGCCTCCGCTTCACAGGGTCCCACCTATCCTACACAAACAAGGTCAAAGTTCAGTGTAAAGCTGTAGTAAAGGTTCACGGGGTCTTTCCGTCTTTCCGCAGCTACGCCGCATCTTCACAGCGATTTCAACTTCACTGAGTCTCGGGTCGAGACAGTGTGGCCAGCGTTACGCCATTCGTGCAGGTCGGAACTTACCCGACAAGGAATTTCGCTACCTTAGGACCGTTATAGTTACGGCCGCCGTTTACCGGGGCTTCGATCAGGAGCTTCGCCTTGCGGCTGACCCCATCAATTAACCTTCCGGCACCGGGCAGGCGTCAGACCCTATACATCCACTTGCGTGTTCGCAGAGTCCTGTGTTTTTGATAAACAGTCGCAGCCACCGATTACCTGCGGCCTCGCTTCGCTTCCAGGAGCAAGTCCTGTGACGAAATGAGGCATACCTTCTCCCGAAGTTACGGTATCAATTTGCAGAGTTCCTTAACCCGAGTTCTCTCAAGCGCCTTGGGAGATTATCTCCCCACCCACCAGTGTCGGTTTGCGGTACGGTCAATCACAACCTGAAGCTTAGAGGCTTTTCCCGGGAGCGTGGCATCAGCGACTTCGGGTTCCGAAGAACCCTCGTACTCACTTCTCGGGATATGTGCCTGCGGATTTGCCAACAGACACTCCCTACGGGCTTGAACAGCACTGCTGCTGCCCGCCTAGCCTTCTCCGTCACCCCATCGCAGTTGTGCTTGGTGCAGGAATGTTAACCTGCTTTCCATCGACTACACCTTTCGGTCTCGCCTTAGGAACCGACTCACCCTCAGCCGATTAACGTGGCTCAGGAAACCTTGGGTTTACGGCGAGCGGGTTTTTCACCCGCTTTAACGTTACTCATGTCAGCATTCGCACTTCTGATAGCTCCAGCACACCTCGCAGTGCACCTTCGCAGCCTTACAGAACGCTCCCCTACCGCGTGCATTGCTGCACACCCATAGCTTCGGTACTCGGCTTGAGCCCCGTTAAATCTTCCGCGCGAGCCGACTAGACCAGTGAGCTATTACGCTTTCTTTAAAGGATGGCTGCTTCTAAGCCAACCTCCTGGCTGTCTATGCCTTCTCACATCGTTTACCACTTAGCCGAAATTTTGGGACCTTAGCTGATGGTCTGGGTTATTTCCCTTTTCACGACGGACGTTAGCACCCGCCGTGTGTCTCCCGAGCTGTACTTCAGGGTATT
>WBZN01000198.1_pt1:0-27500 | contig 79576 bp, 64 predicted proteins | sample 5204281 | NCBI WGS metagenome assembly WBZN01 (sample SAMN12344347, study PRJNA552823) | activated sludge metagenome | biome: Activated sludge suspended growth; feature: Nitrification reactor; material: Wastewater; isolation source: activated sludge from nitrification reactor of wastewater... | reverse complement strand
TGCGCGCGACAATCGACCGGCTGCACCCGGGCGAAGCACTGACCTTCTTCCGGGACGGTGCTGGCCGCCTGCTCGGCCTCGAGCGCCAGTTGTCGGAAAGCGAGCGGCTCACCATCGCGCGCGACGACGCGGGCTTTCGCAGCCACATCACCGAGAACCCGCTCGAGCACGAGGTGCGCACCGCCAGCGCCACGATCACCAGTTCCCTGTTCGAGGCGGCGCGCGCAGCCGGCATCTCCGACCAGACCGCGATCGCCATCGCCGATGTGTTCGCGTGGGACATCGACTTTGTCCTCGACGTGCGGGACGGCGACCGCTTCGTCGTGACTTACGAGCAGCTATCGCAGGACGGCGAGTACCTGCGCGACGGCGCATTGCTTGCGGTCAAGTTCGTGAACCAGGGCCATGAATACCGGGCCGTGCGCTACGTCGATGCGCAGGGCACGGCGCGTTACTTCACGCCCGACGGGCGCAGCCTGAAGAAGGCCTTCCTGCGCGCGCCGCTCGAGTTCACGCGCGTCTCCTCGCGCTTCAACCCGAATCGCAAGCACCCGGTGCTGAACCGCATCCGCGCGCACCGCGGCGTCGACTACGCGGCGCCGACCGGCACGCCGGTGCGCGCCGCCGGCGATGGCCGCGTGCGCTTTCGCGGCGTGAAGGGCGGCTACGGCAACGTCGTCGAACTGTCGCACGCCAGCGGCGTCGTGACCGTCTACGGCCATCTCTCGAGGTTCGCCCGGCAACTACGCACGGGCGAGCGGGTCGCGCAGGGCGAAGTGATCGCCTATGTCGGCCAGAGCGGCCTCGCCACGGGCCCCCACCTGCATTACGAGTATCGCCTGAACGGCGCCTACAAGGACCCGCAGAAGGTGAAGCTGCCGGACTCGGCGCCCCTGCCGCAGGCCCTGCTCGCGGATTTCCGCGCGCAGACGGCGCCGCTCCTCGCGGGCCTCGACGCGCCCGCCCCTGGCGCGACGCCCGCGCTCGCCGCGACGCCGGCGCTCGCCGCGCGCTGAAGCCGCAGCGAGGGTGGACGCCACCGACCCCAAGGCGCCCGCGCCCTACATCAACCGCGAGCTGTCGCTGCTCGAGTTCAATGAGCGGGTGCTGGAGCTCGCCCACGACCCCTCCGTTCCGTTGCTCGAGCGCCTGCGGTTCCTTTGCATTTCCTCGAGCAACCTCGACGAGTTCTTCGAGATCCGCGTCGCTGCCCTCAAGCAGAGGCTCGAACTGGGCTCCGTGGCGGCGTGGCCCGGCGAGCTGTCGATCCCGGAGCAGCTCGCCGCGGTCCACGCGCGAGCCACGACACTCATCGCACGCCAGTACGAGTGCCTGAACGGCCTCATCCTGCCGGCGCTGGCCGAGGCGGGCGTGCGCCTCGTGCCGCCGGAAGACTGGGCCGCCGCCACGCGCGGCTGGCTCGAGCAATATTTCCGCCGCGAGATCGAACCGGTTCTCTCGCCCCTCGGCCTCGATCCCGCGCGGCCCTTCCCGCGCATCCAGAACAAGAGCCTCAACTTCCTCGTGCGCCTCGAGGGCCGCGACGCCTTCGGCCGCGACAGCGAACTCGCGGTCGTGCAGGCGCCGCGCTCGCTGCCGCGCGTTGTGCCGCTGCTTGACGGCGGCGGCAGCCGCTCGTTCGTGCTGCTCTCCGCGATCGTGCAGGAATTCGTGCCGCTGCTGTTTTCCGGCATGCGGGTGCGCGGCTGCTGGCAGTTCCGCGCCACGCGCAACAGCGACCTGTACGTCGACGACGAGGAAGTCGACGACCTGCGCCGCGCCCTCGAGGGCGAGCTCGCGCAGCGCCGCTACGGCGTCGCCGTGCGGCTCGAGACGGCCGGCGATTGCCCCGCCGACCTCAGCGATTTCCTGCTCGCGCAGTTCGCCCTCGAGGAGCCCGACCTGTACCGTGTCGCCGGCCCGGTGAACCTGAACCGGCTGTCGACGCTCTACGACCTCGTGCAGCGGCCTGACCTCAAGTACCCGCTGTTCACGCCCGGCACGCCGCGCCGGCTCGTCGGCGTCACCGACCATTTCGCGGCGATTCGCCAGAAGCCGCTGCTGCTGCATCATCCCTACCAGGGATTTGCGCCGGTGATGGACTTCCTGCGCCAGGCCGCCGCCGATCCGCAGGTGCTCGCGATCAAGCAGACGCTGTACCGCACCGGAGCGGATTCCCCGATCGTGCAGGCGCTCGTCGCCGCCGCGCAGGCCGGCAAGGACGTCACCGCGATCATCGAACTGCGCGCGCGCTTCGACGAGGAAGCCAACATCGAGCTGTCGAACCGCCTGCAGGAAGCCGGCGCGCACGTCATGTACGGCGTGGTCGGCTACAAGACGCACGCCAAGCTGATGCTGGTCGTGCGCCGCGAAGCCGACGGGCTGCGCCGCTACTGCCACCTGGGCACCGGCAACTACCATCCGCGCACGGCACGCACCTACACCGACTACGGCCTGCTCACCTGCGACCCCGGCATCGGCCAGGACGTGCATGAGCTGTTCCTGCAGCTCACGAGCCTCACGCAGACGCCGCGGCTCACGCAGCTGCTCCAGTCGCCCTTCGGCATGCAACGCGCCGTGATCGGCCTGCTCGAGCGCGAGGCGGCGCACGCCCGCGCCGGCCGCCCCGCACGGGCCGTCCTCAAGATGAATTCGCTGGTCGAGCGCGAAGCCATCGAGGCGCTCTATCGCGCCTCGCAGGCCGGCGTGCAGGTCGACCTGGTCGTGCGCGGCATGTGCGCGCTGCGCCCCGGCCTGCCGGGCGTATCGGAGCGCATCACGGTGCGCTCCATCGTCGGGCGCTTCCTGGAGCACTCACGCGTGTGGTACTTCGCCAATGGCGGCGAAGCCGAGGTCTACTGCTCGAGCGCCGACTTCATGGAACGCAATTTCTTTCGCCGCGTGGAAGTGGCCTTCCCGCTGCTCGAGGCATCGCATCGCGCGCGCGTGTTGAGCGACCTGGAACTTGCGCTGGCGGACGACCTGCAGGCCTGGCAGCTCGGCAGCGACGGGCGCTACACGCGGATTGCGCCCCGTGCCGGGGCGCCGGTCTCGTCGCAGGGCACGCTGCTCGAACGCTACGCGGCCGGCGCTTCCACGACGAGCTGAGTGCGCGCGCCGAATACGCGCAGGCGCACGCCGATCGCGCGCAGCGACGCGATTTCATTGCGCAGGTCCGCGACCGTCAGCGGGTGATCGCCGAGCCAGCGGGCCGGGAAGCGCACGGTGAGGGTCCGGCCCTGCGCCTCGAGCGCGATGGCGGGCAGGGGCGCTCCGCTGCGGCCCCGATGCAGCAGCACCGCGAGGCGCAGCAGCACGATGAGCCAGCGGCCGTGGGCGTCCCAGGGCGGCGCCAGCCGCTCGAGGCCGTCGAGCGCCGGCTTGCGCCGATGGGCGCCGACGATGCGGGCGAGCAGCCACTGTTCTTCGCGCGGGAAGCCCGGCATGTCCGCGTTCTCGAGAAGGTACGCGCCGTGGCGCTGGTAGCCGTTGTGGGCCACGTCGAGGCCGATCTCGTGCAGGCGCGCCCCCCATCGCAGCATGGTGGCGGCGAGCGGGTCACCGAGCTGCCAGGCGTCCTCCACCTGCTCGAGGAAGGCGAGAGCGGTCGCCTCGACGCGCCCGGCCTGCGCGAGGTCGACCTGGTAGCGGCGCTGCATCGCATGCACCGTGCGGTCGCGCGCGTCCTCGTTGGTGATGCGCCCGACAAGGTCGTAGAGGAGCCCCTCGCGCAGCGCACCTTCCGCGACACGCATCTCTCCGAGCCCGAGCGTATCGAACAGCTCGGCGAGGATCGCGACGCCGCCGGCGAAGACCTCGCGCCGTTCCTCGGTCACGGCCTCGAGCCCGAGCTCACGGACATCGCCGACTTTCGCCATTGCGGCGAGCAGCGCCTCGAGCCCCTCGGCGGTGATCGTGCTGGCCGCCGGATCCATCTCCCGCAGGCAGTCGCCGACGGCGCGCACGCTGCCCGCGCTGCCGAGCGCGTATTGCCAGCCGAGCCGCCGGAACCGCACGCTCGCCGGCTCGAGATCGAGCCGCACCTCGACCCGGGCGCGCGCCAGGCGCTTGGCCGACAGCCGCCCGCCGGGGAACCAGCGTTCGCTCAGGTTGACGCAGCCCATCTGCAGGCTCGCGAGCTCGATCGGCTCGAGCCCCTCGCCGACGATGAGCTCGGTGCTGCCCCCGCCGATGTCGCAGACGAGGCGCCGGCCCGCCTCGGAAGGCGAGGTGTGCGCGACGCCGCCGTAGATGAGTCGCGCTTCCTCGATGCCGGAAACGATCTCGATCGGATGGCCGAGCGCCTCGCGGGCGCGTTCGAGGAAGGCCTGCTTGCGGCGCGCGCGCCGCAGTGCATTGGTGCCGACGATGCGCACGTCGCGGGCGTGCATGTCGCGCAGCCGCTGGCCGAAGCGCTCGAGGCAGGCGAGCGCCCGCGCCGCGACCTCGTGATCGAGCCGCCCGCTCTCGTCCACCCCGGCGCCGAGCCGCACGACTTCGCGCAGCTTGTCGATGACGGTGAGCTGGCCGTGCGCATAGCGCGCCACGACGAGATGGAAGGAATTGGAGCCGAGATCGACCGCCGCCAGGACCTCGGGCCCGGAACCTGCGGCGCCCCGTGCCACGGACCGGTCAGGCGGAGAAGGAAGAACCGCAGCCGCAGGTGGTTGAGGCCTGCGGATTGCGGATGACGAACTGCGCGCCGTCGAGGTTCTCGCGATAGTCGATTTCCGCGCCCGTGAGGTACTGCGCGCTCATCGGGTCGACAAGCAGCTTCACGCCCTGGTTCTCGACGCAGGTATCGCCGTCCTGCATTTCCTCGTCGAACTCGAACCCGTAAGACAGGCCCGAGCATCCGCCGCCCTGCACGAACACGCGCAGCATCAGCTTGGGATTGCCCTCACCCCGGATCAGGTCGCCGACCTTGCGGGCGGCGGCATCGGTGAAGACCAGCGCGGCGGATTCATCAGTCATGGCGGCACGTCAAAAAATACTTGAGTTAACAATAGTTTATGCGCTGGCGCGCGAATGGTCAAAGCGCCGGCTAACTGGCTGTTTCCGTGACGGTATACCGCCCGGTGACGGCCTTCGGATCGTCGAGCACCCGGGGCGCACCGCCCGCGCCCACCGGCACGAGCTTGCCGCGGATCTCGGCACCCATCGCCATTTCGATCTGGCCATAGTGCACGCTGCCCTCGACGCGCGCGCCGGGCCCGAGCACGACCCGCGATTCGGCGTGGATGTCGCCGTTAACCCGGCCGTTCAGCACCACATTCGCGACGGTGACCGACCCTTCCACGTGTCCCTGCTCGCTCACCGACAGGGTGGCGGCGCCGGCGCCTTCGCCCCGCACATTGCCGGTGACCCGGCCGTCGAGGTGCAGGCCGCCCTCGAACACGAGGTCGCCATCGATGCGCGACGACTTGCCGATCAGCGTGTCGACGCGCAGCTTCAATGCCTTGTCCTTGCCGAACATCATTCCACGCTCCACAGGAGGCTCTGGACGACGGGCGCGACCCCCTTCTTGGCCGAGCGTACCTCGACGCTCACGCGTTCGGGACTGAAACCTTCCGGAAGTGTGATCTCCGGATCGATGTTCTCGAAATAGCGGAAGGAAAAGGCGATCTCGGCACGCTTGTCCGCGCTCAGGGCGGCAAGGTCGAGCGCCAGCGGCCCGCCTTCGCGCTCGCCCTCGACCCGGGCGGTGACCGTGCCTTCGACGCTGCGTTCGCTGCGCACCGGCTGCACGAGCGTGATGCGCAGGCGAAAGCGCCGCGGCGCATCGCCGGCCGTGATGCGCAATTGCTGGATCTTCACTTCGGGCGCATTCGCGCCCTGCTCGACCACGCCCTTGTAGAAGGCGAGCTCCTGGGCCTGCTTCGCGACCTGCGCCTGCAGGTCGCCTATGGCCTTCGCGACCTCCGCGCGCTCGCGGCCCTGCCCGACCCGCGCCGACTCGTACTCGGCCAGCTTCACGCGCAGTTCGCGGTTCTGCTTCTCGAGGCGCTCGCGCCCCACCCGCGCCTCGGCGTCGCGCTGCGAGACGGTAAGGCGGTCGTAACCGCCATCGAAGCGGCCGTATTCGTAGGTGACGTAGAACGCGAACACGGCGAGCAGCGCCAGCACGGCGAGCAGCCAGCGCCTGCGCATCGGCGCATAGGTCCGCACGACGAGCCGGGGCACCGTCTCGGTCACTGCGCCTGCGCCTCCCACCAGTCGGGATAGGCGGGCAGGCCGCCCGGAAAGGCGATCGCGCCAAGTTCGTGCAGGGCGCGGCGATAGACGGGGCGCTTGAAATGGATCACTTCCCGCACCGGTTCCCAGTAGTCGGCCCAGCGCCATTCGTCGAATTCGGGCTCCGCCGTCTGGTCGAAGCGGAAGCGCACATCGTCGTGCGCGAGCCGCAGGAGGAACCAGCGCTGCTTCTGGCCGATGCACAGCGGCTGCTGGTGGCGCCGCACGAACTTCGCGGGCAGGCGGTAGCGCAGCCACCGCTGGGTGCTGCCCGCGACATTGACGTCCGCGGGCTCGAGGCCGATCTCCTCGCGCAGTTCGCGCAGCAGCGCGACCTCGGGCGCCTCGCCCGTACGCATTCCGCCTTGCGGGAACTGCCAGCCGCGACCGCCCACCCGGCGCCCGAGGAACACGCGGCCGTCATCGCGCATCAGGACGATGCCGACATTGGCGCGAAAGCCCTGCTGGTCGATCACGTCCGTCATGCGATCTTTTTAACCCGTGGGGCGCACGCCGGACAAGGCACTGTTACGCTCCCGCCCCGTGAGCACCACCGGCACCCTGCTGCGCTTCCTGCTGATCGCGGCGCTCGCCGTGACCGCCGTCTCGATCTCGCTGTTGCACGGCAGCTCCGGGATCGGCTGGCGCGAAGCGCTCGCCGCCCTGGCCGGAGGGGGCGACGAGACGGCACGCAGCATCGTGCTGGGCGTGCGCCTGCCGCGCACGCTCGCGGCGCTGGGCGTCGGCAGCGTGCTCGCGCTCGCGGGCGTGCTGCTGCAGGCGCTGTTCCGCAATCCGCTCGCCGACCCCTATGTGCTCGGCGTCTCGGGGGGTGCAGCAGTCGGCGCCCTGGTGGCATTGATCGCCGGCGCGGGCGCGGTGGCCACCCGCGGCGGCGCGTTCGCCGGTTCCATGGCCGCCATCGGCCTCGTGGCCATCGCCGGCCGCGGCGGCGGCATGACCCGCCTGCTGCTGACGGGCGTCGTGGTCGCAAGCGCCTGCGGGGCCTGCGTCGCGGTGCTGCTCGCGCTCGCCGACAGCGGCCAGTTGCGCGGCATGGTGTTCTGGCTCGCGGGAGACCTCGGCTGGGCGGCGGATCCGTGGGCCAGCGGGCTCGCCGCGCTCGCTGCCCTCGCGCTGGCGCTCGCCTTCGCCCGCCCGCTCAATGTGCTCGCGGCGGGCGAACTGCGCGCGCAGGCCGCCGGGCTCGACCTGGCCTTCGCCCGCTGGGCGATCTTCCTCGCGAGCGCCGCGCTCACCTCGACCGCGGTGATCACCGCGGGCACGGTCGGCTTCGTCGGGCTCGTCACCCCGCACGCGGCGCGGCTCGCATTCCGCACCGGCGACCACCGGATCGTAGCGCCGGCCGCCGCGCTGCTGGGCGGCAGCTTCGTCGCGCTCGCCGACCATGCCGCCCGCATGATCGCCGCCCCGCGGCAACTGCCGGTCGGGGCGATCCTCGCGCTGATCGGGGCGCCGCTGTTCCTCGTGCTGCTGCGATCGACGGTCAGCGAACCGCGCGTTCGGCGATGACGTAGCGGTCGCGGCCGCCGCTCTTGGCGCGATAGAGCGCCGCGTCGGCTTCCGCCAGCAACCGCTCGGCAAGCGTGCGGTAGTCGCGCTCTTCCGGGGCGGGCTCCGCAAGCGCCCCGCCGATCGACAGCGTGACCCGTTCGCCGCCCTCGCCGCCCAGGGGCACGGGGCTCGCGCCCATCGCAGCCGTAAGGCGCCCCGCGAGCCGCTCGAGGTCGGCCGCGCGGCCGCCGCCGAGCAGCACGGCGAACTCGTCGCCGCCGAAGCGCGCACCCGTGTCGCTCGAGCGGATCTGGGAGGCGATGCGGCGCGCGATCTCCTTCAGCACGGCGTCGCCGGCGAGGTGCCCGTGGCTGTCGTTGATGCGCTTGAAGTGATCGACGTCGATCATCAGCAGGCCGACGGCGCCCGCGGTGCGCTGCGCGCGCGCGAGCTCCTCGCGCAAGCGGGCGCTCAGGTAGCGCCGATTGTGGAAGCCGGTGAGGAAATCGGTGACGCCGGTGCGGGTCAGGCGTGCGCGATTGATCGCATTCTCGAGGCAGATCGCGGCGACAACGCCGAGGTGGCCGAGGAAGTCGCTCGCGAGGTCGGCGGTGAAGCGCGCGGGATCGCGGCTCTCGAACACGAGGATGCCCACGCGGCGATCGCCCCGCGGCAACGGCAGGAAGGCGTAGCTGCCGCCGACCGCGTTCGAGCGCAGCGCCCGCACCACCTCGGCGGGCAGGCGGCTGCCGAGCCAGGGCTTCAGGAGGCCGCCGAGGGCGAGCGCCATGGCATCGAGCAGGTCCTCGTGGCGCACGCAGGCGAGGATCTCATGGTCGACATGCTCACCCGTCGCGAGGTGGCGTACCTCGTGCTGCGGGTCGTTCAGCAGCAACGTCACCCGATCGAGCTGGTAGGCCTCGCGCAGGCCGTCGATCGAGCGCCCGAGCAGCTCCGCGAGCGAGCCGGCGCGCAGCAGGTCGAGCTCGCGTTCCTGGGTCTTCGCGAGCAGCGCCTCGTTGCGCGCCGCCGCCGCGGCCAGTTCGACGAGCCGCGCGCGCAGGATGCGATTCTCGCCCTCCGTGCCCTCAGGCCCTGGTGCGCGCGCGGCGCCCGGCCGCAGTGGGGCGAGCGGTGCCGGCGGGCGCAGCGGGCGGCGGGGCGGGCGGCGCGGCGGTTCCATCGTCATAGCGTAGTGACCCGCGGTCAGGCCCGCCGTTCCGTGACGCTGCGGCGATCCTCGAAGTAGTCCTTGCCCCGCAGCATCATGGCCGTGAAGGCGCCGCGATCCTGCGCGAGCACCGCGGCCCGCAGGTGCTCGACCGCCTTCGCCAGCGCCTCGAGCGACTCGGCGCCGTAGTCGTTCAGGGACTGGATTTCGAAATAGAGGTCGGGGCTTTCCTGCGCCACCTTGCTCGCGACGTCGAGCTGGGCATCGAAGGTGGTGCTCGAAAGCTTCGCGAGGCGCGGTGCCGCCTCGCCGCTGTCGGCGAGCGCGTTGTAGAAGGCGATGTTGAGCGCATGCGAGAGCCCGAGCACGTAGGCGATCAGGCGATCGTGGTCATCGAGGCTCATGACCACCTGCTCGACCATGGTCGGCGCGAACAGTTCGCGGGCGCGCGCCAGCGCTTCCGGCACGCCGAGATCGACGAAGATCACGTGCCGGCCGGAGAGCAGTTCGGTGTCGGGCCCGAACATCGGATGCAGCGAGGTCACCCTGACCCCGTGGGAGCGCAGCGCCATGAGTCCGCCGCGCAACGGCGACTTCAGCGAACCGAGGTCGAAGACGATGCCGCGCGGCCGGCGCATCGCAAGCTCGCGCAACACGGCGTCGGTGGCGCCGAGCGGCGTCGCGACGACCAGCAGGTCGTGCGCGAGGTCGCTTGCACGCCAGTCGATGCGCGGCACGCCCGCGATCGGGGTGCCCGCGAGCGTCACCGCGGAAGGATCGGCGATCTCGACCTCGTAGCCCTGCGAATGCAGGAACTCGGCGAACCAGCGCCCCATCTTGCCGGCGCCGCCGATGACCAGCGCCCGCTGCCCGGAACCGGCGCCGAGGGCCGCGACGCTGGCGCGCTCCTGCGTGGTGAGAGAGGAGCGGATCAGCTGGCGCATGAAAGTCTCGGCGAGCTCGGGCGACACGCCGAGCTTCGCGGCATGCGCGCGCGCGCCCATGATGACTTCGCGCTCGCGTTCGTAGTCGCGCGTCGCGTGTCCCGTCGCGCGCTTCACGCGGGCGATCTCGCGGCTCGTCTGCTGGCGGTCCGCCACCAGTTCGAGGAGCTGGGCGTCGAGGTCGTTCAGGTGCTGGCGCAGTTCGTCGAGGGTCATGCGGTCCTTCCGCGTCTTGCCGACCCCCTTTGTACCGGGCCGCTCCGCCCGGCGGCAAGCACGGGGACGGCCATCCGTCCCCGCGCGTCGCCCGTTGGCGTCACCGGCGCACGGGTGTCACTTCAGCGGGATGTAGAGCTGGATGCCGAGGGAGGGCTCGCCGCCGTAGCCGTAGACCGGCGCGGGGTAGTACTGCGGCGGCGGGTAGTACACCCGCGGCGGTGGGTAATACACGCGCGGGGCCGGGTAGTAGGCGCGTGGAGGGGCCCGGTAGTAGCGCGGTGGCGCGTAGTAGCGCGGCGGTGCGTAGTACCGGTAGGCATCGTGATGGCGATGCTGGTGGCGCTCGTACCGGTCGCCACGGTCGTGGTCCCGGTCGCGCCCGTGATCGCCCGCAAAGGCGGTGGCACCGATCGCGGTGAGGGCAAGGGCAAGCAGGGCCGAACGAATCATGGTGGTTTCTCCAGGACCCCCAACAGCGGGAGTCCGCTCACGGCCCAGAGATTGCCAGCCTGTCAATGAACCCTCCCTGAACCGTGCGGTACGATGGCGGCCATGCTGCCCACCGAATTCCTGCCCGAGCCCCTGCCCCGCGAACCCCTCTCCCTGGCGGCCGCCTGGCTCGCGGAGGCCACCCGGCGGGCCGACCAGCCGAACCCCAACGCCATGGTGCTCGCGACCGCCTCCGGCGACGGCCAGCCTTCGGCCCGCGTCGTCCTGTGCAAGGAAATCATCCCCGCGCCGGGTTTCGTGTGCTTCTACACGAACTACCGCTCCCGCAAGGGCCGTGAGCTCGAATCGAACCCCCGCGCCGCGCTCGTGATGCACTGGGACCACCTGCATCGCCAGGTGCGCATCGAGGGCCGGGTCGTCAGCGCACCGGCCGTGGAAAGCGACGCCTACTTCGCGAGCCGGCCCTGGCAGCGCCGTGTCGGCGCGTGGGCGAGCGCGCAGAGCGAACCGGTCGATTCGCGGGCCGCCCTGCTGGCCGGCGTCGTGCGGGCCGCCGCGCGCTTCGGCGCGCCGACACCGGGGCCGGAGGACGATCCCGAACCGGCGGGCCTGCAGATCCCGCGGCCGCCGCACTGGGGCGGCTATCACCTGTGGGCAAGTGCCGTCGAGCTCTGGGTCGAGGGCGAGTCACGCATCCATGACCGCGTCCGCTGGGAGCGCCCGCTCGCGCCGGCCAGCGGCACCTTCGAACCGGGACCCTGGCGCGCGACGCGGCTGCAGCCCTGAGGCCCCGCGCGTGTGGCGCATCCTGCGGGTGACGCTCCTCCTGCTCGTGCTCCTCGCCGTCGCAAGCACCGCCTGGCTCGACCGGCTGACGACGCGCGACTGGAAGGAACCGCTCTGGGTCGGCCTCTACCCGATCGCGGCGGATGGGGATCCGCTCACCGAAGCCTACCTCGCGGGGCTCGATCGCGCACCGTTCCGTGCGATCGAGGAATTCTTCGCCGCCGAGAGCCGCGGCTACGCGGTCACGCCCGAACCCGTCCACATCGAGCTCTATCCCCGGCGCGACGTGGCGCCGCCCGTGCTGCCCGCGGACGCCGGCCCGCTGCGCACGGCGCTCTGGAGCCTCGCGCTGCGCTGGTACGGCTGGCGCAACGGATCGGCCCCGGGCCGCGCGCCCCCGAACATCCGCATCTTCGTGCTCTACCACTCGCCCGCGCGCGAGGCCGCCCTGCCGCATTCGCGCGGCCTCGAGAAGGGGCTCATCGGCGTCGTGCACGCCTATGCCGACCGCGGCCAGGAGGGTGCGAACGACATCGTGATCGCGCACGAATTGCTGCACACCCTCGGCGCGAGTGACAAGTACACGGCCGACCTCCTGCCGCGCTGGCCCGAGGGCTACGCCGAGCCGGACAGGCAGCCGCGCTACCCTCAGCCCCTTGCCGAGATCATGGCGGGGCGGCGTGCCGTATCGGCGCGGGAGGCGGTCATGCCCGACACCCTCGCCGAAGTCGTGGTGGGCCCGGCCACCGCGCACGAGATCGCGTGGGCGGCACCGTGAACCGGCCGATCCTCGCGGCCCGCGGCCTCGACATCGGCGTGGACGGGCGCGTGCTGGTGCGCGCGCTCGACCTCGACGTGCGGGCGGGGGAGTGCGTTGCGCTCCTCGGCCGCAACGGCGCGGGCAAGAGCCTCACCCTGCATGCGCTCGCCGGTCTGGGAGGCACCGGCACCGGCAGCATCGCGCTCGACGGCCAGCCGCTCGATGGACTGCCGCGCCGCGCGATCGCGCGGCGGATCGGGCTGCTGCCACAGGACCTCGAATCGGGCCACTCCGAAACGGCGCTCGACACCGTGCTCGTCGGCCGCCACCCGCACCTGCCGCCCTGGCGCTGGGAGCGCGACGAGGACCGGCGCCTGGCGCGCTCGATGCTCGCGCGCGTCGGGCTCGGCGACCTCGGCCGGCGCACCACCGCCACGCTGTCGGGCGGCGAGCAGCGGCGCGTCGCGATGGCGACGCTGCTTGCGCAGCAACCGGCGCTGTTCCTGCTCGATGAGCCGACCAACCACCTCGACCCGCACCACCAGCTCGCGATGCTCGAGCTCTTTCGCGAGCGCATCCACGGGGGCTGCTCGGTCGTCACCACGCTGCACGATCCGACGATGGCGGCACGCTGCGCCGACCGGGCGGTGCTGCTGTTCGGCGACGGCCGCTGGCTCGCGGGCCCCGTGCGCGAGGTCCTTACGGCCGACAATCTCTCGGCGCTCTACCTCGTGCGCATCGTGGAAGCCGAAATCGGCGGCCGGCGGGTGTTCGTCAGCGCGTGAAGCGCGGCGCGACGAGGGCGTGCAGCGGCGCGTTCGCCGCGAGCACGGAAGTGGTCCCGAGCCCGACATCACCGCCCTCGAGATCGGTGAACACCCCGCCCGCCTCGCGCACGATCACGGTGAGCGCCGCGATGTCGAGGATGTTCACGTCGGACTCGATCACGACGTCGAGCGCGCCGCGCGCAAGCAGGTGGTAGTGCACGAAGTCGCCGTAGCCGCGGATGCGGCTCACCCGCGTCACGAGGTCGGCGTAGTTCGACCAGCGGCGCGGATCGCGCGCAAGCGTCTTCAGGTTGCCGGTCGAGACGATCGCATCTTCGATGGCGGCCGTCGTGCCCACGCGGATGCGCTCGCCATCGAGGAACGCGCCTTCGCCGCGCGCGGCCCAGGCGAGCTCACCGAACGCCGGTGCGCTCGAGACGCCGAGCACCAGCTCGCCGCCGCGCATGAGCGCGATCTGCGTCGAGAAGAACGGGCAGTCGCGCACGAACGACTTGGTGCCATCGATCGGATCGACCAGCCAGACGCTTTCGGCGTGCATCGCGCTGCGGCCGGTTTCCTCGCCGTAGAAACCGTAGGACGGGAAGCGCTTCGCGAGCACCTCGCGGATCGCCTCCTCCGAGCGGATGTCGGCTTCCGTGACCGGTGACCGGTCGGCCTTGGTCGTGACCGTGAGGTTGCGGCGGTAGAGGCCGTTGATGACGGTGGCGGCCGCGCGTGCGGCATCGAGCGCGGCATCGAGTTCGGCGGTGAGCGGCATAGGACCGCCAGTGTATGTGATAGAGTTCGCCCGCTGCCAAGGTGTACGGGAAGCCGGTGAAGCGCGACGCGCCATTCCGGCACTGCCCCCGCAACGGTAAGCAGGCGAAATCCGCATCGGTCTCCAGGCTTGGAGACGCCACTGCGCTGGTGCGCGGGAAGGCGATGCGGCGAGGCGCAAGGATGCATCCCTGGCCTCAGCCTGCGAGTCCGGAGACCGGCCTGGCATCGGTTCCGATCGTCACACACTCACCATGCGGGCGAGCATGGGGAAAGGACCATTCAATGTCGACCGTCTCAGCTGCGGCGCGTGCCGCCGCTTTTGCGTCCCTCACCCTGGCGGCGAGCGCCGTGCTGGCCGATCCCCTCGAGGAAACCGTCGTCACGGCGACGCGCACACCCGTTGCCGCCGGGGAGCTTGCAGCGCCGCTGTTCGTCATCGATCGCGATGAAATCGAGCGTTCGCTCGCCCCCGATGCGGGCGAACTGCTGCGCACGCACGCAGGTCTGGAACTCGCCCGCACCGGCGGCCCCGGCCAGCCCACCTCGCTCTTCACGCGCGGCACCGAGAGCAACCACACCGTAGTGCTGGTCGATGGCGTACGCGTCAATCCCGGCACGATCGGCAGCCCCGCGCTGCAGAACATCGCACCGGAGTCCGTGCAGCGCATCGAGGTCGTGAAGGGCCCGCGCTCGACGCTCTATGGTTCGGATGCGATCGGCGGCGTGGTCAACGTGATCACCCGCGCCGCTGCCGCGCGCGGCCTCACGGGCCATGCCTCCGCGGGCCGCTACGACAGTTTCGCCGGCGGCCTCACCGGCGGCTGGCAAATCGGTGCAGACGCCGGCGTCGGCTTCGGCATCGACTACCGCGACAGCGCGGGCTTCCCGACGCGCACCGGCGATACGGTCGACCGCGGCTACGACAATCTCACGCTGAACCTCGCCGCGGACTATGCGCCCGCGCAAGCGCTCGACCTGCGCGCACGGGCCTGGCGCGCCGCAGGCAACGTCGGCTACACGAACATGGTGTTCGACCCCATCACTTTCGAGTCGCACCTGGCCCCGGTTGACCAGGACTTCGTGAACGCGAGCTATGCGCTCGAGACGCTCTGGCGACCGGACGCCGCGATCGACGTGCGCGCCGCCGTCACGCGCACGCTGGACGAGATCGAGCAGAACCAGGACAACCAGGGCAATGCGGCGCCTCCCTACGACTACCTGCGCACGGCCCGCAACGGGCTCGAACTGCAGGCCAACCTGCGGCTTGCCGGCGCGAACGAGCTGACCCTCGGCACGGTGCTCTCGCGCGAGCAGACCGAGGCGCTGTCCTACGGCACCGCCTTCGACATCGACACCGCGGTCAACCAGTTCTTCGCGCAGGATCGCATGAGCTTCGGGCGACACGGCCTGCTCGCGGCGGTCGGCCTCGTGGACCACGAGACGTTCGGCGAGGAGTTCACCTGGAACGCCGAGTACAGCCTCACGCTGCCGGCGGCGACGCGGCTCACGATCGGCGCGGGCCGCGCCTTCCGCGCGCCCGACAGCACGGACCGTTTCGGCTTCGGCGGCAACCCCGACCTCTCGCCGGAGATCTCGCGGCAGGTCGAGATCGGCTTGCGCCAGCCGTTCGGCACGGGCCACAGCGTCTACGCGAACGCCTGGCGCAACGACCTCGACGACCTGATCCTGTTCGTGTTCGATCCGGTGACGTTCGCGGGGCGCAATGAAAACGTCGAACGGGCGCGCATCGAGGGCGTCGAGTTCGGCTACGAATTCCGCGGCAGGGCCTGGCACGTGCGCGCGGAGGCGACCCTGCAGGATCCGCGCAATCGCGACACGGGCGAGCGCCTGCTGCGCCGCGCGCGCGAAAGCTACGTGCTCGCCGTCGAGCGCGTGGCCGGGCGGCTCGCGTTCGGCGCCGATGTGACATATGCCGGCAACCGGATCGACGCCGCGTTCCCGGCGAACGCGAGGCTCGGCAGCTACACGCTGGTCAATGCCACGGCGCGCCTCGCGGTAACCGGGCGCTGGTCGGTCCAGGCGCGCCTCGACAACGCGTTCGGCGAGGACTACACGCTCGTGTACGGCTACCGCACGAGCGGCCGCGGCTTCACGCTGGCGACCCGCTTTGCATTCCAGTAGCGTTGGGAGGCATGGGAAACCGCCTCTCCAAGATCTACACCCGCACGGGGGATGACGGCACGACAGGCCTCGGCGACGGCACGCGCGTCCCGAAGGACGATGCCCGCGTCGAGGCCTACGGCACCGTCGACGAGACGAACAGCACCATCGGGGTGGTGCTCGCGCACGCGGCGGTGCCGGACGAAGTCCGGCGCTGCCTCATCGAGGTGCAGCACGACCTGTTCGATCTCGGCGGCGAGCTGTGCATCCCCGGCTCGCGCGTCATCACCGACGAGCACACCGCGCGGCTCGAGAACGACCTCGACCGCTTCAACGAGGACCTGCCGCGCCTGAAGGAATTCATCCTGCCGGGCGGCGGACCGGCGGCGGCGGCCTGCCACGTCGCGCGCACCGTCTGCCGGCGCGCGGAGCGGCAGGTCTGGACGCTCGCCGACGGTGACCACGTCGCCTTCGAAGTGCCCCGCTACCTCAACCGCCTCTCCGACCTGCTGTTCGTGGTCGCGCGCGTGCTGGCGCGCGCCGAGAGCGGCAGCGAGGTGCTGTGGCGGCACGACCGCGGCCGCTGACGTCGTTCAGGCGAGCCGCAGGAAGCGCTCGATCACCCCGACGTATTCCTCTGCCCTTGCCGGGTCGAGCAGCGGGTGAGCCCCCGCGAATACATGCTGCTGCACGTCGCGAACCGCCGCGAGCACCGCGGCGTGCATCGGGCGCAGCGGTTCCGTGTCCGCGCTGAGCGCCAGCACCGGCAGAGCGAGCAAGGGCAGCCGCGCGCGCATGTCGTAGGCACCGAGTGCCGCTTTCGGCTTGAGGCCTGTCTCGAGGTAGTCGCACAGGTAGGCGTAGAGGACCGGCAGGCTGTCCTCCGTGACGCGGAACCGGTCGTCCCATTGCGCAAGCGAACGCTCGATCATGTCCCAGGCAAACGTCTTGTGGGTGCCGCTCTCCGCAAGCCGCGGGGACAGGCCCGCGAAACTCGTGAACAAGGCCGCACGCTCAGCGGGCGTCCAGGCCGGCGAACCGTCGAGCACGAGTCGGGCGATGCCGGCGGGTTCCGCGATCGCAAGCTCCGCGGCGATCGCCGCCGACAGGTGCCCGCCGACGACGTGCGCGGGCCATGCCTCGAGCGCGCGCAGGGTTTCGCCCAGGTTGCGGGCGTGGTCGGCAATGCTCCAGCCGGCATCGTGCTTGTCGGAGCGCCCGTAGCCGTAGACATCCGGGGCGAGCGCGCGAAAGCCGCGCGCGGCGAACAGCGGCAGCAGGTGCTCATACATGCGCCCCGACGCGGGCGCCCAGTGCAGCAGGATGAGCGGCGGGCCCTCGCCGCAACTGCGAAAATGCACCTGGCCGGCGCTCGTGTCACAGTAACCGCGGCGCACGCGCGCCGCGGCGGCACCCGCGCCGCCACTCACGCAAGCAGCCCGTGCAGCCGCGCCCAGTCGAAGGCTGGGCCCGGGTCGGTCTTGCGTCCCGGCGCGATGTCGCTGTGGCCGGCAATGCGCTCGCGCGCGAGCGACGGGTAGCTCGCGAGCAGGGTGCGCACCAGCGCCGCGAGCGCCGCGTACTGCGCCGCTTCGTAGGGCAGCTCGTCCGTCCCCTCGAGTTCGATGCCGATCGAAAAGTCGTTGCAGCCGGCACGGCCGCAATACTCCGACGCGCCCGCGTGCCAGGCGCGCTGCGTGAATGGCACGTACTGGGTCACGCTGCCGTCGCGCCGCACGAGCGCGTGTGCCGAGACGCGCGCGCCCTTGATGGTCTCGAAGTACGGATGCGCGGCTGCCGGCAGCGTGCCCGTGAACAGCGCATCGATCCACGGCCCGCCGAAATCACCAGGCGGCAAGCTGATGCCGTGCACGACGATGAGCTCGGGTGCGGCGCCGGCGGGGCGCGGGTCGAAATGCGGTGACAGCACCTGCCGGACGCCCTTAAGGAGACCGGTGGCGGAGTCGATGTCGAGCGGCATGGATCGATCATGCCACAATCGGTGCATGCGACAGGTGCGTGTCTATTCCGGCGAGCCCCTCGCGGCACACAGTGAACAGCGGCTATCGCGCGGCGCCACCGAACACGTGCTGCGCGTCCTGCGGATGCGCGCCGGCGAGGCGCTCACGCTGTTCGACGGGCGGGGCGGCGAGTACCCGGCGCAGCTGCTGCGTACGGAAAAGGTGTCGGCCGTCGTGGCAGTCGGCGAGCATCATGCGATCGAGCGCGAATCGCCGCTTTCGATCACGCTGCTGCAGAGCCTCGCGCGCGGCGAGAAGATGGACTGGATCGTGCAGAAGGCGACCGAACTCGGCGTGGCGCGCATCGTGCCGGTTGCGGCTGGGCGCAGCGTGGTACGCGTCGCGGACGACGGACGCATGGATCGCAGGCGCGAACACTGGCTCGCGGTGGCGGCCGGTGCTTGCGAGCAGTGCGGGCGCAATCGGCTGCCGGCCATCGAGGCGCCCATGGACCTGCCGGCCGCCCTCGCAAGCCTCGATCAGGCCAGCCTGCGCCTCATGCTGTCACCCGATGCGCAGGACACGCTCGCGATGCTCGCGCGCCTGCCGTTGGCGACAGGCAGGCCGCTGCGGGCTATCGCCGTGCTGATCGGTCCCGAAGGCGGCTTCGAACAGGACGAGGCCGCCGCCGCAGAGCGCGAGGGCTTTCGCCCTGCGCGCTTCGGGCCGCGTATTCTGCGCACCGAGACGGCTGCGATTGCGGCGATCGCAGCCTTGCAGGCGTTGGCGGGCGACCTCGGCGGTGCTACGGCCGATAGCGGCTGAAGACGTAGTCGCTCGCCTTCTGTGGCGCGTGGCAGCTGAAGCAGGCCGTCGCCGCCTGGTTGCCCACCGCGCGCTCGGTCTTGCTGTCGCCGGCGAAGCCCTCGAAGCCCCAGCCTCCCGTGGTCGCGTACTTCCTCGCGTCCCGGTGCATCACGCCGACGACCTTGCGCTTGCCCTCCGTGACCGCATGGTCGGCGGTCTGCGCCTCGAGCAGGTCGAACACGATCACCGCGCCGTCGGGGAAGTGGCCGCTTTCGTAGCCCTTCATCGCCTTGTCGTTCGCGTAAAGGTGATGGATGCCGCCGAACGAGGCGTGCAACGCGTGGCCGGGCTCGATCACCATGCTCTTCACGTGCCGCCAGGCGCGATATCCGTCCGGATAGGGTACGGCGGCCCCATCGGCACTGATGGCGGCACCGGCGACGATGGCGGCAACGACGGCGGCACCCGCCGCGAAACAACGCATGTTCATCGGCATTCTCCCCCCAGGCTGGCCACGAGCGGCCGTGCGCGTGACAATCTAGGCAGGATCGCGCGGCGGCAGAAGTCCGCACGAGACGGTGCCTTGCTTACCTTTCGGTGCAAATTGATGCCAGCCATCGGAAAAAAAAGATCGTCGTCGGGCAGCCGGCCGCCGGCCGCGCGCATGGTCGAGGACATCGTCGGCTGCAAGTGGTCGCTGATCGTGCTCGACCTCGTGACCCGCGGCGTCGCGCGGCCCGGCGCGATGCAGCGCGAGGTGCCGGGCCTCACCGCGAAGGTGCTGAACGAGCGGCTGCGCAAGCTGATCCGCTTCGGTCTCGTCGAACGCGAGGTGTTTGCGGAAGTGCCGCCGCACGTCGAGTACCGCCTGACCGCGCTCGGCCGGCGCTTCGGCGACATCCTCGAGCGCATCGGCGCGCTCGACCGTGACCTCGGCGCGGGGACCTGACCAGTGACGTCCTATCGGGTGGCGCGGGGCGAGATCGGCTATTTTCACAGCGAACGGGGCCTCACCGGGCACGAGGCCTTCACGATGACGTCGGCGGCCGATGGCAGCCGCACGGTGCGCGCACTGTGCCGGATGGACGATGGCGACCTGCTGCGCGACGTCACCTACACGGTCGACGCCGACTGGCGGCCGAGGCATGCGTTCGTGCAGCTGATGCTCGCGGGCCGCGCGGCCGGCGCGGGCTGGTTCAGGTTCGGGCGCGAGTCGATCGCGTTCGAAGGAGTGGGTGCGACAGGGGAACCACGCGGCGCGCTCGTGCCGGTATCGCCCGCGCCCGCGGTGTTCGCGCCGCACCCGCTGGTGATCGATGGCTGGCAATCCGCGGCCTTCGATCCAGCGGGACCGCCGCGGCAGGGTTATCACAGCGCGACCTGCTCGCTCGAGCCCAATGGCGGCTCGGCGCCCTTCCCGGCGTTGACGACCAAGGTGATGGAGTTCGTGGGGCGCGAGACCATCGAGGTCGAGGCCGGGCGCTTCGACTGCGATCACTTCCTTATCCATCCGCACCGCAAGGACTGGACGCCGCTCGAAATGTGGGTGAGCGGCCCGGACCGTATCCTCTGCCGCATGGACTGGGCGGTGCTCGACAGCTCCTACCGCCTGCTGCGCCTCGGCTAGGCCCGGGAACCGGGACCTATGCGGCGACGGAAGTCTCGTCCGCGATCATTTCCTCGAGCAATTCGAGGTCGGGCACGAGCGGCACTTCGTTGATCATGCGCACCTGGCAGATCACCGGGTGGCGCTCCGGGAATGAGCGCGTGTTGTCCGGACGCACGACATCGGAACTGACCCGCACGAGTTGCGGGAAACCCTGCGACACGAGGCCGAAGTAGCCGCCCTCGACACGCGATCCGATGCAGTGGAACACGACGATGCGGCTCCTGCCGGTGGCCGGCGGGATGCCCTGGCCGCAGGTGCCCTCGAAGCACACGAGCGGGATGCTGCGCCCGTTCCACGGCACGGTGCCGAGGTACCAGGGCGGCGCACCGGTCATCTCGGCGGGCGGCTGGAAGCCGATGACCTCGGCCACGCAGGCACGCGGCACGATCAGGCGGCCATCGACCAGCGGGATGAGCAGGCTGTAGATCTCGCTGACGCGCTCGGCCATCGGTCAGTGCCTTCCGCCCGCGCCCGAAGCGGCGGCAGGTTCACGACGCCGCGAAACGAGCGGCTCGATGGCCTCGAGCAGCTGCGATTCCTGGTACGGCTTGCCGAGGTAATCGTCGACGCCGATCTCGATGGCGCGCGCCCGGTGCTTGTCGCCGACGCGCGAGGTGATCATGATGATCGGGATATCCTTCAGCCGCTCGTCGTTGCGCACGTGCGCGGCGACTTCGTAGCCGTCCATGCGCGGCATCTCGATGTCGAGCAGGATGACATCCGGCTGGTGCTCCTGCAGCACCTCGATCGCATCGACGCCGTCGCGCGCCGTCAGCACGCGCATGCCGTTGCGCTCGAGCAGGCGCTGGGTCACGCGGCGCACGGTGATCGAGTCGTCGACGACGAGCGCGAGCGTGCGCTTGTCGGTGCGGTCGCGCGGCACCACGGCTTCGCCGCGGCCGCGCCATTCGGCGCGCACCAGGGCATTGATGTCGAGGATCACGACGATGCGGCCGTCGCCGAGGATCGTGGCGCCCGAGATGCCGCGGATCGCGGCGATCTGCGGCCCGACGGACTTGACGACGATCTCGCGGCTGCCGATCAGCTCGTCCGCGACGAGGCCGGTCGAATGCTCGCCGGCGCGCACGAGGATCACCGGGATCGTCACGTCCTGTTCGGGCAGCGGCGAGGGCTCGAGGCCCACATAGGCCGCGAGGTGCTGGAAGCGGAACCGCTGGCCGTTGTGCTCGAAGGGCGGCGCATCGGGCCCGACGTGCGCGCCGACCTCGTCCTTCGTGAGGCGCACCACGCCTTCGACGGTCGGCAGCGGCAACGCATAGAACTCATCGCCCGTGCGCACCACGAGCGCGTGGCTGATCGCGAGCGTGAAGGGCAGGCGGATCGTGAAGGAGGTGCCTTCGCCCTCCTTTGTCTCCATGTGAAGGGCGCCGCCGAGCTTCTTGACGCTGTCGGCGACCACGTCCATGCCGACGCCGCGCCCCGAATGCTGCGTGACCTTGCCGGCCGTGGAGAAGCCCGGCTCGAGCACGAGCTGCATCACGTCGTCGTCGGCGAGCAGCTGGCCGGGGCGGATCAGCCCGAGCGCCTGGCCCTTGTCGCGGATCGCCTTGAGGTTCATGCCCGCGCCGTCATCGCTCAGCTGCACGATTACCTCGGCGCCCTCGCGGCGCAGCGCGAGGGTGATGCGGCCGGTGGCGGGTTTGCCGCGCGCTTCGCGCTCGGCCGGCGGCTCGATGCCGTGCGCGACGGCGTTGCGCAGGATGTGCTCGAAGGGCGGCAGCATGCGCTCGAGCACCTGCCGGTCGAGCTCGCCCGCGGCGCCCTCGACCAGCAGTTCCGCGCGCTTGCGCGTGTCGGAAGCCGCCTGGCGCACGATGCGCGCGAGGCGTTGCACGTGGCGCTGGAACGGCACCATGCGCGTGCGCATCAGGCCGTTCTGCAGCTCGGTGATCGTGCGCGCCTGTTGCTGCAGCAGGTTCTGGGTGTCCTGGGTCAGCGTCTCGAGTAGCTGCTGGATGCTCGCGACGTCGCTCGCGGTCTCGGCGAGGCCGCGCGAGTATTGCTGGATCGTCGAATAGCGGTCGAGTTCGAGCGGGTCGAACTCGGCGCGATGGCCCGCCTCGTCCTCGTGCGTATGCAGGATCTGCGACTCGGTCTCGATCTCGAGCTTGCGCAGCTGTTCCTTCAGGCGGGTGACGGTACGCGACAGTTCCGCGAGGTTGAAGTCGATCGAGGCGATCTGCTGCTCGAGACGCGCGCGCCCGATGCTGACTTCACCCGAGTAGTTGAGGAGCTGGTCGAGGAGGTCCGCATCGACGCGCGCCAGTTCCTGGCGCTCGCCATGCACGGACGGATCGCGGCCCGGCGGTACGGGCGCGGGCGGTGCGGGTGCATCCACCGCTCGGGCCGCATCCTGCGCCGGCCCGAATACGGGCGGCGGCGCGGGAGCCGGCACTGGCGCGGCTGCGGGCATCGCCACGGGCACGGGTGCATCGATGGGCTCCGCCGCCACCAACCCCGCTGCTGCGGGCTCGGGCACCGGCAATGAAATTTCGATCTCCTCGACCTGCACCGCGACTTGCGCGGCGAGCGGCCCGGGGACGATGGCCGGCGCTGGCGCACGTGCAGGATCGAGCGCGTGGATGCGCTCGATCAGTGCCGTCGCAGGCGGGACCGCTCGGTTGCCGACGATGGCATCGCGCATGTGGGCGATTTCGTCGAGGCTCGCGACCAGCACGGCCAGCACCGGATCATCCGCCGCGAGTGCGCCGAGCCCGATCTGGTTGACCAGCGTCTCGAGCTCGTGCGCGAGATCGCCCATCGCCAAGACACCCGCCATGCGCGCGCCGCCCTTGAGGGTGTGCAGGGGCCGCTTGAGGGCATCGAGGTGCGCGCCATTGCCGCGGTCGGCGCCCCAGGCCGAGAGCGCCCGCTCGGCGGCCTCGATGAGTTCGCCCGCCTCCTCGGCGAAAATGCCCGCGATCTCCGGATCGTAGTCCGCCGATATCCCGGACGCCGGCGCGACCGGGGGCACCGGCGCGGGCTGGGGCGGCAGGCTGGCCGCCTGCTCGGCTTCCGCGGCCGCCACGGCCTCGGCAATCCGGTGGTCGAGTTCGGCTTCGGCCCGCGCGATGCGGGCACGCAGCAGGTCATGCGTCTGGAAGAAGCCGGTGGCCTCGTCGAGGTGACCCACCACGCCCTCCATCGCCTGCATGCAATCGGCCACGAGCGCGAGGTCCTGCGACGCGAGGCCAACGCCGCTGTCGAAGGACTTGCGCATCCAGTGGTCGAGCGGGCCGGCAAGCCGGATGCCATGGCGCGCGACCGCCGCCTTCGAGCTGCCGCTCAGGGTGTGGCAGGCGCGATAGACCTCCTCCGGGATGACATGCGGCGCCGCGCGCTCGCGCTCCGCCTCGAGGAAGGCGCGCACCGTCGCGATATGCGCGGCGGTCTCGCGGCTGAAAATCTCGCGCAGCGCGGGGTCGGCCTCCGGCGCACTGGCGGCCGGTGGCGGCTCGGGCCGGGCGGCATCCGTCGCGACCATCGTGGTGCCCGCGAGGCGGGTCGCCGCGGTCGTTTCGCCGCTCTCGGCGCCTGTGCCCGTGCCCGGCTCCTGGCGTGCCGCGAGCGCATGGGCACGCGCGATGATCGGCGTGGTGTCGATCTCGCAGGCCGTACCGCCTTCGAGCGCCGCCAGCAGCTGCGGCAGGGCCTGCACGCCATCGCGCAGCGTCGCGAGGATCTCCGGCGTGCGCGTCAGCGTCTTGTCGGTCAGGCGATTGAGCAGGTTCTCGATCGACCAGGAGAACTCCGCCATCTCGCGCGCGCCGACCATGCGGCCGCTGCCCTTCAGGGTGTGGAACGAACGGCGCACCGTGGCGAGCGCCGCGTCCTCGAGCGGGTTGTCGTCCCAGCGCGGGAACTCGCGGCCAATCTTCGCGATCTCCTCGCCCGCCTCCTCGATGAAGAGGCTGACGAGCTCGGGATCCGCGAGCGCTGCCGGCGGCGGTCCCGCGGGCACCGGGGCAAGGGTCGGCGGGCTGCCCGCCCGCGCATCGGTTGCGGCGAGGTCGATGGCGGCATCGGCGCCGTGCACGATGCGGTGGGCGCCGCTCGCCGAGGTCGGCGGGGCGATGCGCAGCGTGCGCGCGAATGTCGTTTCGGACAGCGGCGGCACGGTAGGCACCGCGGGCTCGGGCTCGGCCGCGAGCGCATCGAGGCAGGCCTGCGCATTGTCGAGCATGTAGAAGGGTTCGCTGCGCCGTGCCTGCAGCGTTTCCATGTAGTACTCGACGCTCACGATCGCGTCGGCGAGCCGGTCGAGGAGGTGCGCGGGCAACCCGGGCTGGCCGGGGCGCATCACGCGCTTCAGGTGCACGCTGATGCCGTCCACGACCTCGACCGCGCGGGTGCGGCCGAGCATCACGAGGCCGGACTTGATGCCGCGCATCAGCTCGCCCCAGCTGTCGAGCGCCGCGGTGTCGAGCGTGCCGCCGACGCTCTGCGCGACCGCTTCCTTGACGCGCGCGAGGTTGAGCATGCACTCGCGCAGGACCGCCGCCTGCACGAGGTGGAAATCGCCGTCGTCGCCAGGCGCTTCCGCGGCGGCCTTCGCCTTCGGCACGATCATGCCGACCAGCTGGTCGTCGAGGTGGTCCTCGATGCCGATCAGGGTCGAGGCGATCCCGATCAGCGTGGCGTCGTCGACCTGCGCGGCGCCCGAAACGATCGCCTCGAGGCGGCCGATCTCGGCCTGCACGCGCGTGCGCAGTTCGCCGAGGCCCAGCACGCCGAGCGTATCGCCGATCTTGCGCAGCAGCTCGACCTGCGGCCCGAGCTCGGCCGCCTGCCCGCCGCCGCGGCGCACGAAGATATCGAGCACGTCCTTGACCTTGGCGAGGTCCTCGCGGATCGCCGCGGCCACGGTGCGCATGAGCTTCACGCTCGGTGCTGACAGGCTCTCGCGTTCCTGCTCGACCGCCTCGTCGACGGGCAGCAGGTCGCCGAGGCGGAACGACGCGCGCACCGCCGACACCTTCGGTCCCGAGGATTCGGCGCGCGCGATGTAATAGAGGAGGTTGTTGAGCAGCTCGACCGGCGGGCCCTGGCAGTAACGCGCCTCGCCTTCCTCATAGAGGCGCTTGACCTCGCGGTCGGCGAGGCCCAGCAGGCGCTTGATCGACACCCCGCCCTCGAGCCCGCGCTCGCGCAGCGCTTCGATCAGTGCGCCGGTGACCCACCAGAGCTGGAACACGGGCTGGCGCGTCGCGACCTGCTCGATCTTGTGGGCGACCGCCGCCAGGATCTCGAGGTTCTGGTCGATGCGTTCGCCGCGGATCCAGCCAATGAGCCCGACCTGGAAGCGCGCGCGCAGGCGGCGCGCCCACTGTTCGATCGTGAGCGGCTGCTCTCCCGGCGTCGGCGCCACCGGGGTGGCCTGCCGGTCGGACTTGAGGTTCAGCAGCAGCAACGTGCCTTCCGACAGCAGCGGGCTGCCGCGCACGGCCCGCAGGTCGTTCAGCAGCGGCAGCAGCACGAGCGCGAGGTCGCGCCCGCCGGCGATTACGCGCTCGAGGTAGCCCGGCAGCTGCACCATCGAGCGCAGCAGCGCATCGAGCGCCTCCGCCTGATTCTTGCGCTCCGCGGAGGTCGCGACGAGGTAGCGCGTGACCTGCTCCATCTCCTCGGCGAGGAGGGCCGCGCCGTAGATCTCGAGCACGCGCAGCACGCCCTGCACCTGGTGCAGGTCGGCGGCGACCCGCTCGAGCAGCGCGATGTTGTCCGGCTGCTCGACGAAGGCCTCGACCGCATTGCGCGCCTCGGCGAGCGTCGCGGCGATCTCGCGACCGACGAGTTCGAGGGTCTGGGTGGCGACGTCCGACATCGGTTAGCTCGCCTTGACCTTGCGCGCGAGCTCCGCGGGCACTTCCGGGCGCTTCAGGCCGCGCATCGTGAGGCCCGGATCGGGCGCACCGGGCAGGCGGAATCCCGCCGCAGCCTTGCGCATGCCGGCGGACAGCTCCGCGAGCTTGGCGATGGCGACCGAATTGGCGCTGGTCGACTCGGCGGTCTGCGCGCTGATCTCCCGCAGCACCTGCAGGTTTCGGGCGATGCTGAGCGCCGAGGTCGCCTGCTGGCGCGAACTGCCGGAGATGTTCTGCACGAGGCTCGCGATCTGGTTCGACACCTGCTCGATCTCCTCGAGCGCTGCCCCGGCGTTCTCCGCCAGCAAGGCGCCGCCCACCACGTCGGTGGTGCTGCGCTCCATCGAGACAACGGCTTCGTTGGTGTCGGTCTGGATGGTGCGCACGAGCACTTCGATCTGCTTGGTCGAGAGCGCGGCGCGCTCGGCGAGGCGCTGTACCTCGTCGGCGACCACCGCGAAGCCCCGGCCCGCGTCGCCGGCCATCGAGGCCTGGATCGAGGCGTTCAGCGCGAGAATGTTGGTCTGCTCGGCGATATCGTTGATCAGCTCGACGATGTTGCCGATCTCCTGCGAGCTCTCGCCGAGGCGCTTGATGCGCTTGCTCGTTTCCTGGATCGTCTCGCGGATCGTGTTCATGCCGTCGATCGTGCGACGCACCGCATCGCCGCCCTTGTGGGCGACATCGACCGAGTGGCGCGCGACATCCGACGCGCGCTCGGCATTACCCGAGATCTCCTCGGTATTGGCCGCCATGGCGCCCGCGGATTCCGAAGCGGAAGCGATCTGCTTCGACTGCGCGGTGCTCGCCTTGGCGAGGTGCTGCGACAGCGCCTGTGTCTGGCGGGTGGCGCCGTCGAGCTGGATCGAGGACTGGTTGATCGTCGTCACGAGGCCGCGCAGGGCCTCGATCGCGTAGTTGATCGAGTCGGCGATTGCGCCGGTGATGTCCTCGGTGACGGTGGCCTGCACGGTGAGGTCGCCGTCGGCGAGGCTCGACAATTCGTCGAGCAGGCGCAGGATCGCCTGCTGGTTGCGGTCGTTGTCGCGCGCCTGGGTGTCGGCGAGCAGGCTCTGGCGCTCGACGCCGCGGCGCAGGGCCCCGAGTTGCAGCAGCAGCCAGGCGAGCAGCAGCAGCGCCGCGACGCCCAGGGCGATCGGCAGCCAGCCGAGCCAGCCTGCCCCGCCACCGGCACCGCTGAGAGCGGCAGCGCCGAGTGCGCGCGCCCCGCTCGTGGCACGCTCCGCGGCCTGTTTGCCGGTGGCGAGCGCCGTGGCCGCACCGACCACCCGCGTGACGGCGCCTGAGAGCGCATCGAACTCTTCCACGAGCGCGCGGGCGCGCCGCTCCGCCTCGGCGCCCGAGGCGCGCGGCAGGCCGAGCGCGGCATCCGTCCCCGCAAGCCCCCGGACGACCTTGCCGACGTAATCG
>WBZN01000197.1_pt1 | contig 79849 bp, 75 predicted proteins | sample 5204281 | NCBI WGS metagenome assembly WBZN01 (sample SAMN12344347, study PRJNA552823) | activated sludge metagenome | biome: Activated sludge suspended growth; feature: Nitrification reactor; material: Wastewater; isolation source: activated sludge from nitrification reactor of wastewater... | reverse complement strand
TGATTTTTCATCGCTTAGGAATTGATACAAGGGCAGTGCTGGAGGCGGCCGGCACAAAGTGGAACTTTTTGAAATTCAATCCGGGTCTGGTCGGTGGACATTGTATAGGCGTAGACCCCTATTATCTGACCGCGAAAGCGGAGTCGGTCGGGTATCACCCCGAAGTCATCCTGGCTGGTCGGCGTATCAATAACAGTATGGGGAAATATGTGGCTGAACAGACCATGAAGCTGTTGAGCCAGGTCGAACGCCCCGTCAGCGATTTGCGTGTCGGCGTCCTGGGGCTGACCTTCAAGGAAAATGTTCCGGATCTGCGGAACAGCAAAGTGCCGGATATCATCAATGAATTGAAAGAGTACGGGATTCAGGTTGTCGTCCACGATCCGCTTGCTGAGCATGAGGAGGCGGTGGGGGAGTATGGACTTCGCCTGTCGTCCTGGGACCAGCTTAAACAGCTCGATTGCATTATCCTCGCGGTGGCGCACCGTGAATATTTGCGCATGAGCGTTCCGGAGCTGCTTAAACCGTTGCGAAAGCAACGCAACAACGTTGTAGTTGACGTCAAGAGTGTCTTGAGTCCGGAGACCTTGCCGGGTTCTGTGAAATATTGGCGGCTATAGGTCACCTCAATCGGTCGCAGGAAAGTTCTCTCCTCCTGCTTGAATAGAGCCTGGTTTGTCCCTGAGGAATACCTCTCAAGGAAGCCGAAGCAGTGGTCGGTCTCCAAGGTTTTCTTCCTCCCGAATAACCCCAACAGCTAATGACTCGCCTCATACCTGCCGAAACAGGTATGAGGCGAGAACCTAGGGCGGCATCGTCCAAAGCGAGAAACTGATTGTCGCGTGTGTGTCAGTTTGGTATACCAATGAGGTTGTAACCTTGTTCATCAAGTATATGCAGTCACCCTTCCCTTCCACACGCGTCAACATCGAAGGTAATCGGCTTCGCCGGCTGGCCATAGCTGTCAGCGGGTGGGCATGCTGTCTGGTGTTGAGCGCCTGCGGCACGTTTGCGTCTCCCGACGTTAAACGCGGGGATCAGCATCTCGCCGCAGGAAATTGGGAGGAAGCCAGCGTCGCATACCGGCAGGCTCTCAAGGATGATCCATTCGAACCATCGCTGCAGAACAAGTATCGCATTTCGAGAGAACGCGCCGCCGCCGCGCATGATGAACGTGGCCGACAATTATTGAAGGATCGCCAATTCGACCAGGCTGCCGAAGAGTTTAAACGGGCGCTCACGATTGAACCGACGAGCAAGGAATTCGAAGCCGGCTTGACCGAGGCGCTGCGATTGAAAGAATCGCGTGACCGGTATCGAGAAGCGGAACGTTTGGCGCAGTTGGGTCGGGTCACCGAAGCCATGACCGGTTACATGCGCGCCGTCGAACTGGACCCCACCTATAAGGACGCCCTCGAAGGCGTCGCCCGTCTGTCTGCTGAACAGCATGCGGCCGATCGTGACGACCGGCAGAAACAGCCGGTGACGCTGCAGTTCCGCAATGCGGGCCTGAAAGAAGTCGTCGAGGCGCTGGGGAAGGCCGCCCACGTCAATTTTGTGTTCGATAAGGATGTGCGAAACGACCCCATCACCGTCTCGCTCGAAGAGAAACCCTTCGACGAGGCGTTGTCGCTGGTGTTGAACAGCAACAGCCTGTTTGCGCAGAAGGCCGGACCGACGCTCTTCATCATTAGTCCCAACACCAAGCAGAAACAAGAACAGTATCAGGATTTGATGATCCGGACCTTCTATCTGTCGTCGGCCAAGGCGAAAGATATGGTGGCGTTGCTGAAGTCCATGCTGGATGTGAAGCATATCCATGGCAATGAGGCGCTGAATACCATCGTCGTTCGTGATCAACCGGAAAAGGTGGAGCTGGCCGAAAAAATCATCCAGGCCAACGACCGTGAAGATTCTGAAGTGCTGTTCGACGTGGAAGTGCTCGAGGTGAATCGGACGGTCGACCAGCAATACGGGCTATCCTATCCCAAGCAAATTGCTGCTGCTCTCGTGCCGCCCGGATTCACGGGGACGATCGCAGGGGACATCGCGCAGCAGTTTACCTATCGCAACCTGGCCAGTTTGGGGCAGGACAACTACTTGTTCAAACTCCCCACGAACGTACAGCTGGATTTCTTTAAGCAGATCACCGATGCCAAGACCCTCGCAGCGCCGAAAGTGCGAGTGCTGAATAATAAGAAGGCGGAAGTCAACATCGGCGACAAGCAACCGATTCTGTTGTCGACCACCAACGTGTTACCGGGGCAAGCCGCCACCGGCGCGGTGCCGACAACTTCGACGGTGACGTCGATAGAATTCCGGGACACCGGTGTGAAGCTCACGGTGGAACCGAACATTCACCTCGCGAACGAGCTGTCCTTGAAAATGAAAATTGAGGTGATTCGCCTGGGAGATGTCGTCTTGCTGCAACAATCTCCACCGATCACGCAGTTCAAGTTCGGCAACCGCTCGGCAGAGACCATGCTGAACGTGCGTGATGGAGAAACCATCATCCTGGGCGGTCTGTTGCAAGAAGAAGATCGTCGGACCAAGGTGACCATCCCATGGATCGGCGACATCCCGTATCTGGGAAATCTGCTGAGCTCGTTTAAGACTCAACGAGTCACGACGGAAGTGATTTTAACCATTACTCCGCATATCGTGAATGCACTGCGTCTCCCCGGACCTCAGGGACAGGCGTTCTGGTCGGGAACTGAATCCGTCTACTCCACCGCACCATTATTTGCCATGCAGCCGAAGCCGATCTCGACTCGAGTGGCGGTCCCGGCGGTGTCCGGGATAGCCATTGAGAAAGGCGCCTCCAGTAAATCACAAATGAATGCGGCGGGTTCAGATGTGGTTTCGCCCCGCCTTCAATTGTCTATTCAGCCAGCGGACGCCACGGTTCAGGTGGCCAAAGAGATTCGTGTAGATGTGATGGCGACGCAGGCTCACGGGTTTGATACGGAGACGTTCACGCTGGAGTTTGATCCGAAGATTCTGGAGTTTCGAGATGCCACCCTCGGTGAAGTCCTGGGAACCGAAGCCGGGAAAGCTCCGGTGGCCGCGACATCATCTTCCACGGAAGGCATTGTCGAGCTGCGGCTCCATCGTTCTGCGACTGCCACCAAAGATGACGGCCGCCTGCTGCGATTGACCTTTCTCGCCAAATCCCCGGGCGTCTCGCCCGTGCGGTTGCAGATGGCCAAACATCCGGGCCAAAACGTCCCGGAGGGAACCGGTGAAGCCTCGGGAGTGGTGAGAGTGCGGTGAAACAGTCCGGCGTGACGTTGCTTGAGTTGCTCGTGACCCTGACGATTCTCACTATTCTTGCCTCGGTCGCGCTGCCGTTCACCAAGGTCTCGACCAAACGGACGAAGGAGATCGAGCTTCGGCAGAATCTCCGGGTGATTCGAGCGGCGATTGATGCCTTTCGTTTGGAATGGGCGCGTGACGGCGACACCCTTATCGGTCCGGCCTGCGTCAAGAACCGGTTGAGTTGCAAAGACGTCACCGGCCCGTATGGGTACCCCAAGTCGCTCGATGCCTTGCTGGGCGTCAAACTCACCGGTGAGCAAGCGACGGTGCGGGGGACGACGATCCGGCGCTACCTGCGTTCAATTCCCTTGGATCCGATGACCGGCGCGGCCGATTGGCGCCTGCGTTGCTACCGGGACCCCGCCAGCGTGAAAGACTGGTGCGGAGAAGACATTTACGATGTTACGACTCAGAGTCAAGAACTGGCCTTGGATGGTACGAAATACCGAGAGTGGTAGACGCGCATGGGTCTCATCGTCGGCGCACGGATTTACGATTATCGAGTTGATGATTGTGGTGACGATTGTGGGGATCCTGGCCACATTGGCGGTGCCCTCGTATCACGCAGCGATCATTAAGGCGAAAGAAGGGGCCTTGCGTCAGGATTTGTTCTCGTTACGCGATGTGATCGACCAACATCGCGCCGACAAGGGAAAGTATCCGGAGAGCATTCAAGCCCTCGTATCGGCCGGGTATCTCCGGAGGGTCCCGAGCGATCCATTGACCGGGGCGACCACATCGTGGCAGGAGATGGTCGATGAGGCTGAAGGCGGGATGGTCGATGTGTTTTCAGGCTCCGAACTGGTCGGAACCAATGGAGTACCCTACAACCAATGGTAAGGCGATGAACATCATGATACAGCCACATGTTCCTGCGCGACGGAAGGGCGTTGGGTTACGTCTCGGATGCTGCTTGGCCGCATTGCTGCTCTGTGGGTCCTGGGGAGGGTGTGCGAAGGTCACGCCCAATCACGAACCGGCTCCTTCCGATCTGCAAGTGGCGGCGGACTCCCTGAAGGTCGCAGTCCGCGAAGCGCAGCGCACGGCAGCTGAATTGCGGACGGAACTGGAGGAGCAGAGAAGAGAACTGGCCGACGCGCAAGTGGCGCGGGCGCAACTTCAGGGCATGTTACGGGAAACAGAGCGGCGATTGACGGAGGCCCGTCAAATCATCGAATTGCAGCGTGAAGAGTTAGCCTCCGCTCGCGACGAACGGGAGCGACTCGCTCAGGCGGTTCAGCCATTCAACGGGCATGTGCGGCCATCATCTGCGCCGGCGCCATCGCGTCGCAAGAATCTGCCACCTGATCAGGACAGCACGGTTCCCACTTCCGTCGATGCGCGAGAGCTCACGGGGGAGAACTCCCCGGTCGAGCAAGATCAGACGATTCCGCAACCCGTCCCGCTTCCTCGCGAGACCATGAAGGATTCATCGATGCCCCGGGCGTCAGCCGCTCGTGTCTCTCCGCTGTCGAAGGGAAATCCAGTGGGACGGACGATTGTGGTGCAAGGTGGGGATACGTTGTGGCGGCTTGCGCGCCGGCACAAGGTTGAAGTCGCGGTGCTCCGCTCACTCAATGGGTTGTCAGGTGACCGCATCGTGGCCGGGCGAACGCTCCGTTTGCCTGACGCGGAGGCGCAGCATGCAGCTGTGCAGCCCGCCACACTCGACATGCTGGTGCAGTAAAGGCTGAAGATCATCGCGAGATGTGTCGAGCCGAATGAACTCATGGCTGTCTTCTCCTATAGAGCGGCTCGCGCGGATGGAACCACCTTCGAAGGCCACATCGAAGGCGATGACGAGCATGTTGTCCGCGCGAAGCTCGAGGCAGACGGCGTTCTGGTGTTTCGCCTGTCTCGAAGCGGGGCAGGGTTTGGCGTGCCGGGGCTTTCGGCTGGACGCTGGGGAAAGCTTCCGCTCCAAGATTTTCTTGTGTTCAACCAAGAGCTGCTGGCCTTAATCAAGGCGGGGCTTCCGGTTCTGCGGGTGTGGGATCTCCTCATCGATCGCACCCAGCGCGCTCCGTTTCGAGAAGCACTCAAAGCCGTCCGGCAGGACATTCGCGGCGGGTCGTCGGCATCCGAAGCCCTGGCGAAGCATTCCACCTATTTTTCGGATCTCTATTTGGCCACCATTCGCGCCGGCGAACAGTCGGGCAATTTGGCGGAGGTGCTGCAACGGTACATTGCGTACTTAAAACTGATGATCAGCCTTCGCCAAAAGGTGACGAAGGCCTTGGCGTACCCTGGTTTTCTCGTCGTCGTCGGCATTGCCGTCGTCGGATTTTTGCTGAGTTATGTCATGCCGACGTTTATCTCCGTATACGGGGAATCGTCCGCGAATCTGCCGACGCCGACGCGAGTGCTCATCTCCGTGATTCACATGGGAGAGGCGCAATTGATCCCTGTCGCCATCATCGTCATTGCGGCGATGGTCATGGGGCGGGCTTGGTATCAAACATCGGCCGGACGCTTGTCGGTGGACCGAAATCTGCTGCGGCTACCACTCCTCGGAACCATTCTCGTGGAGCATCATACGATCCAATTGACGCGGACGCTCGCCACGGTGCTGGCCGGTGGCACGCCGATCGTGGAAGCCCTGGAGATTGCGCGCGGGGCGGTCTCGAATCGCTTTGTCTCACGCGGACTGGTCTCCGCGGTCAACGAGATTCGCGAAGGCAGTACGCTGGCGGCCGCCATTGAGCGGCCCAAAATTTTGCCTAAGTTGGCCATCGAAATGCTGTCGGTCGGTGAGGAAACGGGTTCGCTTGAGCCCATGCTCAGAGATGTGGCGGAATTTTATGAGGGCGATCTCGATGTGCGGCTCAGCCAGTTAACGACCTGGATTGAGCCGGTCTTGCTGCTGGTCATGGGATTGCTCGTCGGCGGCATTGTGATCATCATGTATTTGCCGATTTTTCAGATGGCCGGAACGATTCAATAATGCAGCGACGTCGACGAAAGCATTCCAGAGCCCTGGCTTCCTTCAGGGTTGGAGATTTGTAGTATGGCCATGCAACGTCATCTCACCCGCCCGTCGCTGGCTGATGTGCTGGTGCGTGAAGGGATCCTTCCTCGCCGTACGGTAGACCAAGTCGTGGCCCGTCTTGGAGGCAGCACCACGGCGCTGGGGCCTATGCTCGTTGAAGACGGCACCATTTCAGAGATGCAGCTGGCACAGGCATTAGCCGCGCAGTATGGCCTTCCCTATGACGCGCTGACCGGCTTCCGCGTGGATTCCGAGTTTTATCACACCATTTCCGTCAAGCTGATGCGCCGCCATCCCTTCGTGCCGCTGAAGGACGAGGCGGGGGTCCTGACCATTGCGATTTCCGATCCGCAGAACCTGCTGGGTCTGGATGAATTGGAAATCCTGCTCAATCGCCCTTTGCACTATGTGGTGAGTTCAAAGAACGCGATTCAGGCTGCACTGGAGCGCAGCGAAGGATCGAGTCAGGCCTTACGCGAATTAGAGGCGGAGTACAGGTCGGTGCTCGTCAAGGAAGACGAACGCGGCGAAGAAGTCCTGACGGTGGACCATTTTGGGGAAGACCAGAGCCCCGTCGTCAAACTGCTCGACACGATCATGCTCAGCGCCATGCAGCGGCGAGCGAGCGATATTCACATCGAAGCCACGGATCGCGCGACCACGGTGAAATTCCGCGTGGACGGCATTTTGGTCTCAGCCATGGATCCGCTGGATGTGAAGCTGCATCCGCCGCTGGTCTCTCGCCTCAAGGTTATGTCCGACCTGGACATTGCGGAGCGCCGGGTCCCGCAGGACGGTAGCTTCCGGATGCGCCTTGACCGGAAAACGGTCGATTTTCGTGTGTCGATTCTCCCCAGCGTGTTTGGCGAATCCGTCGTGATCAGAATTTTGGACCGCGAGGCGATCACCACCGGCGTCTCCACCTTGCGGCTGGATCGGCTGGGGTTCAACCCCGAAGATCTCAAACGGTTCCGGCGCGCGATCACCAGACCCTACGGGATGGTGCTCGTGACCGGTCCGACCGGAAGCGGAAAGACGACGACGCTCTATGCTGCCATCAGTGAAATGAACATTCAGGAAGACAAACTGATCACGATTGAAGATCCGGTGGAGTATCAGTTGCCGGGCGTCGTGCAGATCCCCGTGAACGAGAAAAAGGGACTGACCTTTGCTCGCGGGTTACGGTCCATTCTGCGCCACGACCCCGACAAGATCATGGTGGGAGAAATCCGGGATGCGGAAACCGCCCAGATCGCCATTCAATCGGCCCTCACCGGCCACTTAGTGCTAACCACGGTGCACGCCAACAACGTGTTCGATGTGATTGGTCGGTTTGCGTCGATGGGCATTGATTCCTATAACTTCCTTGCCGCGTTGACCTGCGTGTTAGCGCAACGGTTGATCCGGGTGATTTGCCCGGACTGTCGCCATCAGGTCACGCTCGATCAAGCGCTGGCCGAGGAGTCGGGGCTCGATTATGATGAATTCAAGACCTCACCGTTTTATGAAGGTAAAGGCTGCTCCGAGTGCCATGACACCGGGTATCGAGGCCGCAAGTGCATTACCGAATTTCTGGACCTGACGGACGAGATCAAGGAAATGATCCTGGCTGACCGCGCGTTGTCGGAGATCCGGTATCGCGCGGTGACCGACGGCATGATTACCTTGCGGCAGTCCGCGGTGAAGAAAGTGCTGGCCGGAGAGACGACGCTTCGTGAAATCAACCGCGTGACGTTCAGTGAAGAGCGATAGGCGATGTGGGACTGGATCACTAGCAGACCGCAGTATTGTTTGAAGATCGGGGCGCATGATCTCGCCTGGGCGGAGGTGCATCGCAATTGGCGCGGGCGGCCACGGTATCAATGCGTCGTCTCCGCTTTGCCCGAGGGGATCCTCCGGCTGTCGCCGCTGGAACAGAACGTCGTGTCGCCTCATGAGCTGGAATCGCACATCCGGGCGATCGCCGGTTCGGCGACCACTCAGGCTCCAGGCCGTTCTTCTACCCCGGGAGTCCCGCGCGCCGCGACGGTGATTTTGCCCGACCTGGCCGTGCGTCTGGCGGTCGTCCGCTTGCAAGACCTTCCGTGGAGTTCGGATGAGCGGGATGCCTTGGTGCGCTGGCGATTGGGGCAAGAGCAACTGCTGTCATTAAGCGGAGCCAAAGTATTTTCCCAAGTGTTGTCCGAACCGGGGGTGTCCGGTGATGGTCCCTGCACCGTTCTCGCGGTGGTCGTGCAGGAGGCCGTGCTGGCGCAGTATGAAGCCGTGTGCGAAGCCGCCGGTCTCATCCCGCAGGAAGTCGATGTCGCCAGTCTGCGCTTGTTCAACCTCTGGTCTCATGGAGCCTGGCGTACGGCCGGCTCGCCAGCCGATTTCTTGTGGGTGAATGCCACTGAGGGCGGGGTCACGGCGTTTATCTTTCATAAGGGCGTCTTGGTCTTTCTTCGCTCCAAACTGCAGGGGGGAGTTGGTTCTAGCGGGATCTGGCCTGCCGGCTCGGAGCAACTGGGGATCAACCGGATCGTGCAGGAGTGCGCCGACTCGATTTATGCGTGTCAGCAACAGACGCCGGAGTTAGCGATTAGCCAGACCATCCTGATTGCGGATGAGGCCCTGGGACCAGGCTTGCGGCAGCAATTGGAAAAGGGATTAGGCGTGCCCGTCCAGGAATTGGATTGGGAACGGGTGCAACAAGTCGGCGGTGGTCCGATTACCGGGCCACGGACGAGCGCGGCCATGCCGGCGATTGCAGGGGTGGTCTAAGTCATGATGTTGGATAATCTGGCATCGGTGCTTCGGGATGTAGCCTTGCGTATCGGGCAGCCGTCTGCGCGCAGCGGTGTGTTCACGATCAATCTCAGCAGCCGCTATCGATGGTATCTGGCGCCGGCACGGTTGCTGATCATGGTCTTGGCGGGCGTGATCGGTGTGGCCATACTCTGGGACATTTCGCAATCATGGCTGGTGTGGCAGGACGTCCAGGCACGAGAATCGGCCTTGCTGCAGGTGCAGGAGCGGGACAAAGAGTTGCTGAAGGAAGCGCAGCAGGAAGGCTTGGACCTTTCCGAAGCCGCGTTGCAATTACTGCCGAAAGAGATCGAGTTCGCCAACCATCTGATCGAGAAGCGGAGTTTCTCCTGGACCAGGTTTCTGACGGAACTGGAGCGTGCGATTCCTCAGCGGATTGCCGTGAATAGTATTCGTCTGGATCCCGCGAATGCCACGATCATGCTGACCGGCTCGGCGAGAGCGCTCGAAGATGTGACCACCTTGACGGTGATGTTCCAAGATCACCCCCAATTCAAGGATCCCGTGTTGGGCCAACACCGGGTGATGGGAAACGGGTTGGTCGAGTTCGACCTGAGCTTACGCTATCGAAATCGGACCTGATGATGTTTCCAGGACTGGATCGACTACAACTGACATGGCGACAACCCTACGCGCCCATCCTGCCCTGGGTGGCCTTCGTGGTGGGGTTGGCCATTGTGAGTTACGGCATTCACGCCCTGGTGTTGGGAGCGGCGGAAGAGGAGCAAGTGAGGCTCGAAGCCGAGTCGGTTAAGGCGCGGCAGCAATTGAACCGGCACAGGGACGCCAAGAAGGCGAAAGCGGATCTTCAGCGCGTGTGGGCCGTCCTCCCGTTGTTCCGGGATTTTGCGCCGCTCGCCCTCGGCGTGACAGAAGAGGCGAAGCGAGATCAGGTCACACTGCCGGCCCTCTCCTACAAGACCGAAAAGACATCGGTTCCGGATGCCACCAAGGCAGTGTTGCAGGGAACGGTGACCGGGCGGTATGAGGATTTGCGCCGCTTCCTCTACAACTTGGAGTCGGCCCAGGAATTATTGTTTATCGAAGATCTCAACCTGGTCCGTTCAGGAAACATTCAGGATCAGCAACTAACCTTCAATATTAGGATTTCGACCTACTTGCGGGGAGAGCATCTGCAATCTCCGACGCCCTGACGCCCATGAACCGAGTCAGTAAAAATCAGGGACTGCTCTTGCTGACCCTCGTGGTCTTCTGGATCGGGCTGCTCATCTGGCAATTTGACCATTCAAGTGAACCGACGCGGGTGCCGTTGACCCATGTAAGCGGGCAGCGGGCACCGAGCAAGACGCCACAGGCCGCTGTCGGTGGTGATCTGCAGGTTCATCTTGAGCGCCTCGCGGCCATCAAGGGCCAGCGAGAAGCCACCTTTTCCACCCCGCGAAACATTTTCGCCAGTTTGCTGCCTCAGGTTGAGCCGGTTGCGGTTCCGCCCCCGGCAGCTCGTCGAGGCCGCTCACGGGGACCCACCAAAGCTGTCCCTCCTCCCGTTCTTGAACCGCTCCAGGAGCCGCAGGAGCCGACCGCTCCTGAAGAAGAGCCGGAACCGGTGGTGGAGGGGCCGAAGGGGCCGACTGCGGAAGAAATTGAACGGCTCCGTATTGCCACCGAGCTCAATCAGTTCCGCTATGTTGGGTTCATGGCGGTCGGCGGAGGATCGCAAAAAAAGAAGAACATGGCGGTGGTGGTTAAGAACGACGAGATGCATGTCGTGCAGGTAGGAGAGGTGATTGGCGGGGAAGTCCTGGTCAAAGATGTGTCGTTGAAGGAAATTACGCTTCAGGATGTGGGATCAAAAATCACCCAGGTCATTCCGGTTACGGATGATCCCGGCGCAGGGGGGCAACCCAACTAGGAGGGGGATGGGGGTGCGTGGTCCTCTCCAGGATTCCCGCGGTATCACCTATCTCGCCTTGATGTTTTCGATCGTCCTGATCGGAATTTCCGTCTCGGCAGCGGCCCGCCAGTGGACGGTGATGGTTCAGCGCGAAAAAGAAGCCGACCTCATGGCAAAGGGCATCGAAATTCAGAACGCGCTGGCGCTCTATTCTGCCTCGATGAAAATCGGGCGCATCATGACCACCGAAATCTATCCTCAGTCTCTCGCCGAATTGACCCGCACGCCCAAACCGTTTTTGCGACGAGTCTATCAGGACCCCATCAGCGGAGGAGACTGGGAGTATATGCGCGCGCCCACCGGAGGCATCATGGGGGTGCGCAGCAAAAGCAAAGTCAAACCGATTAAGGAACGTGATTTTCCGCTGGCCGTTCGCCATTTCGAAGGACGCAAGACCTATCACGACTGGATGTTCCAGCATCCCAATCCCTCGTCGCAATCCATGCTGATGCCGCCTATGATGGGCCTGGCTCCCGGGACCATGCCGACGCACCCCGGTGCACAAGGGGCCGTTCCCGGCGCCGGGACTCCACAAGGCGCTCCTCTGATGCCCGGGGCTCCCCGTAACCCTTGACCCGACTCTAAACCCCACAGTATCCTGTCACGCTATCGTTTTCGCGCCTACGTTCACCATCTTGATCGGCGGATACCTTGGGCCTCGGGCCTTATGGATCGCCAAGCAGCAGGAATTCACGACATGGAACAAGACCTGACCGAATCCCCGGCTCCGGAGCTGGAAGCTCCCGTTGAAGTACTGTCTCCTGAAGACTATGTGATGGGCTTGGTGAAGAGCGCCAAGAAAGCGGCGAGCCGGCTCTCGACCCTCTCGACTGCGGTGAAGAATCAAGCCTTGGAGGCTATGGCTGAAGGGCTTGAGGCGCATGAAGCGGAGCTGCTGGCCGAGAACGAAAAGGATCTTGAACAATTCGAGGCGACGCCTGAGCGCAAGGCGCTGGGAGACCGGTTGCGACTGACGGCGGAGCGTATTCGTGACATGGCCGCAGGACTTCGTGATGTCGCCCGCCTGCCGGACCCGCTGGGGGAGATGCCCAAGATGTGGACGCGGCCGAATGGCATGCAGGTCGGCCGGATGCGGGTCCCCATCGGGGTCATCGGAATCATTTATGAGGCTCGTCCAAACGTCACGGCGGACTCGGCCGCTCTCTGTCTCAAGTCTGGGAACGTCTGTCTCTTGCGAGGCGGATCGGAAGCGTTGCATTCCAACACAGCGATTGCCAAAGTTTTGAGCGAGTCAGCGGAGAAGGCCGGTGTGCCGGCCGGCGCAATCACCTTTGTGGATCGCCCGGAGCGGGAAATCGTTCAGCTGCTGTTGAAGCAGGATCAGTATATCGACCTCATCATCCCCCGCGGCGGGGATTCCTTGATGAAGACCATCGCCGAGCATGCCACGATCCCGGTGCTGAAGCATGACAAGGGCGTCTGTCATACCTATGTCGATGCGGATGCCGATCCCAAAGTAGCCGAACAAATCTGCATGAATGCCAAGGTGCAGCGCCCCTCAACCTGCAATGCCATGGAGACGCTTCTGGTCCATCACAGCATCGCGCGGACCTGGCTGCCGCACCTGATCAAACAGCTCACAGCGGCGAAGGTGGACGTGCGCGGTTGCGCCAAGACCTGCCAGCTCTGTCCTGAGGTCAAGCCGGCGGGGGAGGATGATTTTGGGCATGAATTTCTCGATCTGATTCTCGCGGTCAAGATCGTCAAGCATATGGATGAAGCACTGGAGCACATCGCCACATTCGGCTCCCGTCACACGGAAGCGATTGTGACCAAGGATTATTCCCGCGCCATGCGGTTCTTGCGTGAAGTCGATGCCGGTGCGGTGTTGGTGAATGCGTCGACCAGGCTTAACGACGGGTATCAGTTCGGCCTCGGCGCAGAAATCGGCATCAGCACCTCGCGGCTTCATGCGCGAGGGCCGATGGGGCTGGAAGAATTGACCTGTGCCAAATTCGTGGTGCTTGGGAGCGGGCAGATCCGCGAATAAATGGCCGTGGATGCCTCGTTACAGGAGATACTGAGCCGCCCCGGTACGCTCGCCTTTCCTGCCAATCGTGCTGATGCGCCGCGCTTGCCGGCATCATCAGCGTCGTTCCTCCGCCTACCCACAGGGCATCTTGTCGTCTATGGCAGCCATGGTCGTCGAATCCTCTCGACGGATCCTGACGGGTATCCATTACATGAGTGCGAATGGGAATCGCTCAATGGCCGGCTGCGTCTCGTTCGCAGTCGGGTACACCTGGATTGGGGAGCATGGGTGGGACTCATTCCCGGCGGGCTCGTCAATACGATGACCCTGGATCTATCCAGAAAGCCCGGATGGCAGCGGCTCAGGGCCGACGATCTTCGAAGCATGGCGGCCCAGGCCATGCGGGTTCCGCTGGATGAAGTCCGATTTTTTTACAGCGATCAGGACATGACGATCGATGCCAAGGGCAGCGCTACAATCCGGCACCGCAAAGATGCCATCTATCATCTGCCTGATGGGACCTTCGACACCGAACAATTTATGGCGTGCATGGGGGCCATGCATTGGGAAACCATCGATTTTCTGCCGGTCGTCGAGCTCTTTTTATCCCTGCTTCCCGGCACTGGCTCCGCCCTCTTTGAATTGATCCGTGGTCTCTATGATGATCAGAACCGTGGGCAAGCGGTTCCGAGGCCGTTGCGATATCGTGGGATTCCGACCTATCCGTCAGAAGCAGCGTATCGTCTCTTCAGTAATTTCTTTTCTCCTCACCTGACGGATGGCAGTGATCCTTTTCCGATATTCATGGATGCGCCGCGGTCCCACCACGTGACATGGACCCCAGTCCCGGGCCCGCCGAGAAGACACGTCGACCTGCCGCAGAAGGTGTGCGTCACGATTCAAGGCCATCGCATGCTGAAAGCAACCCGTTGGGACGATCCAGCAGGACTTTCCCATCAGCCCTTCGATCAGAGAGGCCTCGCACCCTGCCAGCGGGGGTTGATGATCCGGCAGAGGCAACTCCTGTTGACCGATGGAGACAGGACGCAGGCGATTCCATTGCCTGAAGGTTGGGGACGGGTCGATGAACCTACCGCTTCAGGTGCTGCAGGGCCCGCCGGTGAGTGGAGAACGGTATTTGGTGGGAGCCCGCCGCATGTCGATCCGGAAGCGGCGTTTGGTGCCGTATTGCTCTATCCCAACGACGAGCGGGAAATTGGGGAATTGGCGACGCAACCGTTTGTTGTCGACTACCTTCAAGATCTTATCGAGCAAGATCGGCCATTGGCGGCGAAGGTGTCCCGTGCGGAGCGTGTGCTGATTTCCGGGCTCGATGCGTCTATCATCACGTGTATCGGGAGCGATCGCTCCCGATCCTACACGGTCCTGTATGACCATGCGGCGTTTGCGCAGCGCCAGGCGCAGATGTGGTGGAACCTCCTGGCTCGCGCACAGCGACTGGAGTGGCTTGCGCGTGTGCAAATGCGGCCCCATGGAGCAGGAGGGGAATGCCAGGAGCTGTACGACCTTGCCTATGAATGGATCCCGTTCAGTCTCTATGACAAGCCGGAATCGATCAGCCACCGAGTGCAGCAATTGGCTAATCAGCTGTCGCCGGGGGCGGTGGCATTCATCACCGGTCCACCGACTGTGGCAGACAGTTGCCGAACGGCTAGAATGCACCTGCAGTCGATCACGCCGGTGGCCTCTCTGCCTACGTTCCGTATGCATCAAAGTGTGTTGCCCCGCGCGCACCTCAAGCCTGGCATTATGCTGTACCAGATCGTTCGCTCGTAATCTGTGCTCATTCAGATGCAGGGTTCGAGACAGGCAAGATCGCAACGACATGAGGATGCCACCTCGGAATTGAATGACAGACTCATCGAGGTTCCTGGTACAATTCAAAATTGGTCTACGCATGGTGTCCACGAAGAGCTCGGACCGGTTGAGAGAAGGAGCAGCAAGCATGGGGTTTGGAGAATACAGGCAGGCTTTTGGGGCAAGCGAAGGTGCAGCCTCCGAGCATCGTTGCTCAGGCCCCGCCGGGAGGCTCAAGGCGACTGACGGATTTTCGTTCATCGAGGTGATGATCGTGGTGGTGATCCTCGCGATCCTTGCGACGCTGCTGATTCCCCGGGTGATGGGGCGTACGGAAGATGCCAAACGGGCAGCCGCGAAGGCACAAATCTCAAACATCGAAAGCGCGCTCCAACTGTACAAACTGGATAACGGCAACCTGCCGTCAACTGAGCAAGGCCTGAAAGCGTTGGTTGAACGCCCCGCATCCGGTCCTGCCGCTCCCAATTGGAAGGCGGGCGGCTATCTCCCGAAGGTGCCGGTCGATCCCTGGGGCAGTCCGTACAAATACACGGTACCGTCTTCGCAGGGGGCCGAATTTGAGATTGTCTCGTTCGGCGCGGATGGCGCTGCCGGAGGCGACGGTAAGAATGCCGATATCGTCAGTTGGGATCTGGACCGCAATTAGTTTGTAGCTTCAGGCTCGCTGAGGTCCCCCCACATCCATAAGGATTGCTCTCAACTTCTCGTTGTAGTGGTTCAATCTGACTTAAGATCCTGCCCTTCTCGACCGATGAGGAGAAGAGACGAACTCTGCCGGGAGAAGGGCCCATGCGACGCGTCTTTTTTGTCGACGATGCGCCGGAAATTCTCAAGCATCTGCAACGGACGTTGGCTCCCATGCAGTCCGAGTGGACGATGGAGTTTTTCTCCTCCGGCAAGAGCGCGCTCGCCGCGATGAGCGAGGCGTCCTGTGACGTCGTGGTTTCAGACATGACGATGCCGGGGATGGACGGCGCGCAATTTCTCACGGAGGTGCGCAAGCTCTCTCCACACACGATCCGCATCATTCTCTCCGGCGATCAAAGTCCCGTGAACTATCTGCGATCGGCTTCTGTCGCGCATCGGTTTCTGAAAAAGCCGGTGGACGTGGAGGTCGTGAAGGCAAGCATTGCTCAAGCTGAGGCCTTGCGCGTGGTATTGGCCAATCCTGCGCTACGGACGCTGGTCAGTGAAATCAAATCTCTCCCCAGTCTGCCTTCGATTTATCAGGATTTGATGCAGGAGATGCAGAGCCCGCAGGCGTCGCTGAAAAAAGCGTCCCGCATCGTGGCGAAGGATCTCGGTATGGTCACGAAAATTCTTCAGTTGGTTAACTCGGCATTTTTTGGTCTCCGTACGCATGTGTCCGACCCCGAGCAAGCGGTGGCGCTGCTGGGATTTGAGACGATCAAGTCGCTGGTGCTCTCCAGTCAGGTCTTTGCGCAATTTGACCAGGCCCGCTTGCCGGGATTTTCGCTCGAAGCGTTGTGGCGGCACGCCATGCTGACGGCAGCCTGTGCCCGACGGATAGCCACGGAGTCCGGCGCCAGCCAACCGGTGAGTGACGAAGCGTTTACCGCGGCATTGCTCCATGACGTTGGTGTGCTGGTGTTGGCGGCGAACAAGCCTAACGAGTATGCGCGGGTACTTGAACTGATGCGTGGGGGGCAGATGCCTGACTGGGCGGCCGAGCGAGACATATTCGGGGCAGACCATGCCCATGTGGGCGCCTATTTGTTGGGCATCTGGGGGCTCGGCGATGGGATTGTCGAAGCAGTAGCATTTCATCAGCACCCCGGCGACTATAAGGCGTCCGGCTTTCAGGCCGTGACCGCCGTGCACGTGGCCAACGCGTTCGTCGAGGCGCAAGCGAGCGCTGATGGCGGCACGAGGGATGTGCTCAGTTTGGATCAGACCTACCTGTCGCGTGAAAACCTTCTCGCCTCCATTCCTCACTGGCGCGAGCTCTGCGCTGCCGCGTAATCCTTCTTCCTTCGGCTTGACCCTCGCTCGTATTCGCAGTACAACCACACGCTCGGTTCATAGTTCTGCACAAGGAAGTATGATGCACCCTCTGATAGCCAAAGCGTTTCGTCTCACTGTGGCATTAACCCAGGCGCTGATGTTGTTCTGCGCCACCCTGAGCCATGCCGGCACCATCATGGTTGATCTTGGTGTCGAACAAGGACCGATGAACCACCGGGCGAACGGGTATCTCGTGAGCATCGAGCCTGACGAGCCGAGCATGGAACTCATCCTTCCACTGAAGCCGACCAGTTTTCGAGGGAATGCCGGGTACGTCTTCAAGAATTACGATCGGCTCAAGCAGGCCGGGGTGACGGAGTTTCAATTGACCCTTGGACTGGTGTTCGAGGATCTTCCACTCCAAATTTTTGATATCAATCACATCGGGCTGGAAGGAGACTACGCGCCCTGGCTTGCGCACGTGGATCGAATCATCGACCAGGTGGTGGCTCGTCAGTTGGCAGTGTTGTGGGATATCTACAATGAACCGGATTTAGCCACACTCCCCATCAATGAGAACGAACGTCTGAAAGAAGGCTGGCGGTTGGCCTATCAACGCATCAAACAGCGCATTCCCGGCGCGCAAATCGTTGGGCCCAGTATCAGCCGGTACCGATTGCTGAAACCTTTTCTGGAATGGAGTCAGAAGCAGAACGTGTTTCCCGACGTCGTCGCGTATCACGAGTATGACGACCCGTCACATGCTCCCGTGCTCGTGGAAGACTTGCGAGGTTACCTCAACGATCGAGGTCTGGCCAGGCCCATTTCTGTGAATGAGATTCTGGGGCAGGAGAGCTGGACTCTGGCTGGATACACAGTCGGCGTCATTGCGGCCTACGAGCGAGCGAATCTCATGAGCGCGATGCGATCCTGTTGGCCTGATCCGCAAGACATGAGTCGCGATAGAGTTGAGAATACCTGTGATAATCCGACCCTGGATGGTCTACTCTATGTCGATAGACGGTCGAAGCGGCCGGGATGGCACATTTACAAGGCCTATGCCGAGATGGAAGGGATGCGACTCTACACGATGACCGACAGTCCAAAACTGCATGCCCTCGCGTCGCTCGACAAAGCATCCGGCACCCTGCAGTTGTTGTTGGGCAAATACGACGAATATTCGCCTGCGGATACGACCGTGATTCTCAAAAATGCCGCCCGGGCATTCTCTGGCGGTCAGGGAAGGAGTCTCTTTCTCTGTGCTGAGCAGATTCCAGATACGGGTTCAGGCCCGCTCGCCTCGACCGTGGTGACGATGGATCGTACGTTGACGTTCATGGACAACGACGTCTCGTTCACCTTGCCTGAGTTTTACCATTCTGATGCCTATCGGGTAAGGATATCTCCCACACCCGTGTGCAAATCCCACCAGTAACACATCACCGCTGCTTCCGCAATTATCCCCATCTCGGGAATGGTTGCGGCAGGAAAAATCAGTCGATCAGACCCCGAGCACTGCCAACCGCTCCATCCACTCTGTGCTCGTTGGTCTCCCGTCTCCAAGAAGCTTTCGGAATATTGTCGACCCCCAGCCTGCCGGTCGTGCCCATAGGCCAGTGTGTGGATCACTGAGCTACGTTCCTCCCCCCCGTTCGAGCAGCCCCTTCCCCAACCTGCACACTTGTGGGACCACGGCACTCCGCCCTACGCTGCCTCCAGCACACATGAGCCGGTGCGTATGATTGCCGGATGAGTGCGCACCGATCTCGAGACGACACCATCGCCACCGAAGAAAAGGTATCCTTAACTATGCAAGATCAGTCCGCAGTATGCGTCCACGATTCAAATAATCAGCGGCCTCATCCTTCATCGCCAACTCAGAAGTCCGAACGGTCGTTGCCTGCTCGAGCCGTGGCTCTCTTCATCAAACCGTCCCATTTCTTTACGACGTTCGAGGATCTCGCGCAGCCGCTTCCCTTGCTCGTGGCGACCCTGTGCTTAGGGGTCGCTTCTATGGTGGATCGAATTGAACAGCATATTCTCCGTGCGGAAATGGGGCAGGGAGTCTCCGGATGGTCGGAGCTCAGTCCGTGGCTCCTCCATTCATGGACCACACTCTGGATCGTATTGCTTCTGTTGGGCGTGCTGAATGTGCCGCTGTTCTGGTACCTGGGTGGTTGGTGGTATCGCCTTCGTCTCAAGTGGTCCGCAGCCACGGCGTTGGATTCACTCCGGCCACGGCTCCTGTTCGTCTATTCCTCTCTGGTGTATGCCCTGCCGGTCGTGTTGGTCATGATAGGCGAAACGCTCCTGTTTCCTAATTACCGTCTGGCGAGAGACGCTGAGGGGAGTTGGACGCTCATCTTCGTCGCGCTGTCGTTCTGGTCGGTGGTCGTCAGCTACTGTGGTGCAACGAAGACCTTCGCCCTTGCGCGGAGAAAGGCGTTGATCTGGTTTCTCCTCCTTCCCTGGACTCTGTCTGCCGTAGAGTTGGGCCTGTGGATGTGGTTGTTTGAGGCGTTTAATGCCGCCATGACGGAAACGGTCTGAGGGGACGCCTGATTGGTCGTGGCTGCCCTGCAGCTCACATGATCGCGCCGGGCGAATCCCGCTACCCTTCCGAGTGGCAGGGGCTCCGCTTTTCTCAACTCAGGCAGGAAGATTGGTCGGTTGGTAGCGCATCGCGAGTTCCCCTGGTTCGGCGACGACCGAAGCTGCCGCCATGCGGGCTGCGATGGACAGGTCTTGCGGCAGCCCAGCAGGGAAACGTCTCGGACCTAGCGAGATACCCGGCAAATTCCATGGCGCATGCTCCCATGGTTTATGGGCCGTACCTTGAGCATCGGGGGTGATCGCGCAGGGGAGCGACGCGAGAAAGGGGACGCCGATCTGCGCGAGGTGTCCCATCATCCATATCAGGGCCCCGTCCGAGAGTCCGCTCTCATCTCGGGCGGCAGGATATCCGCCTCCCACATCCGCGTGGGCCCCGGGAAACAGTTGCTGTGTGACGTTGGCGGCCGGATCCCAAAGTGTGGGCGTGAAGTCATTGCGACGTTCGTCCAACGCTACGGCATGGAAGCCCATGCCCACCTTCTGGCTCAGTTTTGTGTCGACGAATTTAAACGCATCCACACGATTGCCCTTGCCCGCATAGTCCGGAAATCCCATTGCTCCGACCGTATCCCAGACCGCGACAGCTGCGAGTCGGTCGACCGCGGTGAAATCTCCATCCTTCAGGGACCCACTGGAGACAAACGCCGGGAGATTGCTCGTGACCTCCGCAAGGTGTGCAAGGCTGAACGGATTGACGAGCGTGGTTCTTCGGTATCTGTACCATGCTTGTGCACCGCATCGATAGGCGCGTTCTTGATCTTCGACAATCTGTGGGGCGAGGAGGCCTTGCGACGCGACGAGGCCGGCCAATGCGCGCGCCGTGTATGCCCCGCGACTGAACCCGACGATCACGATATCGTCGCCAGGCGTGTAATTTCTGGAGAGAAACGTATAGCCGCGAACGATCCGGGAAATGATCCCGGCGCCGAATGCACCGCCGAGAAGTTTATTCAGCAGGTTGCGCGAATCTCCGACGCCATGAATGTATTTCGCGATAAGTGAGGTCTGGCCATTGTCGGTGAGTTTCTTTTCCTGTTCGTCGGAATTCAACAGCGAGTCGAGGGAGAGCGAGCCGGCAAGACACAGAAATAACTTATAGACATTGGTGGGATCTGCGGGATGCTCCGCTGTTTCATCTTCGTATGGATTGTTCCAGGTGCCGTCGGCACAAAACACGATCTTCTTTGCCATATTTGGTCTCCTCGATCGTCCGTCCCACTGCAGTCGATCCGCCACAGATTGTATGCGATAGCTGTGATCGAACGGTGCACAGTATGACGCATACGGGCACGACGGTCCAGCCTCTCCTAATGTCGTCCGCAGACGATGCTGCCGGGGAAGTGCAGGGGAACCGGCAGCGTGGCGTCTGGAGGACCGCCATTTTCGATACAGGGAGAGATTAGCCGATACAACCAGCGTCCACAGTGTTGTTGCCCTCGTTGGTCTCGCTCACCTGGTCGCTCGAATCGACCTGAATGCGGAACGTGCAATCGGGGCTGAAGCAGTTCGTCGGGACTTTGAATAAAAGATCCGTAGATGAGCCTGCGGGAATGGACGGTGTGTCGAGAGTGTATAGAGCATCACCAAATGTCACCGTGGTTTTTGATGGACCTGCCCCGATCGTGCCTTGATTTGTTACGGTTACACGTAGGAGCTTCCCGTTCTCTTCGAGTCGACAAAATGCTGCCGGAGACGTGCCTGAGGGACTGAACGGCACTAAATCCACGGCGTCGTGTTGCACAGCCCCTCCCGTAGGCCCTAACCCCAGAATCGTGATCTTATGTCGAAAATAGTTGTCGGGGAACGTGTCATCGTCACGGAGGACAGAGGATACTGTATACCGCAATCTCCCTGGTGGATCGTTCGGCTCCCGATAGTGCATCTCATCGATCCAGATGCCGATTTCCTTCACATGTTGATCGCTGACCGTGTACCCCACATCCCACCCGGTCAGCATGGGCACCGCATATTTGTAAGGAACGTTGTCGATCACCACCTGCTTGCGTTTGACGCCCGATCCGCCCAACCCGCCTGAGGCGGATTCTATGGGAAGAATGGAAAAGGGCGGCTGAATCGGATGCACATCGAGTCCGAAAATGGTGGACACCGCCTCCGTAAACACATAGTCCCTTCTGTCACTGTCGTCCTTGAGGATCGCATAGGTGTTCCAACTCATGAAGCCGGAATCGACGAGGTGTCCCATGCTGGGCAGCGGCGCGGGTATTCCGCTGAAGATATCGCCGACGGTCCGGACGTGATCTTTATTATTGCTGTAGATCTTGTCCTTCTCCACGAACAGGTCGCTATGGTCAAGGTTGTATCCCAGCTGAAGCAGGTGGTGATCACTGTCATACCACGTGTATCCGAATCCTCTCGGAAGGACCGCGACAGGCTGGTTCGAGGGAGTTGGCGGGGTTGTGGAGAAGACACCGAATGACGATAACGCGGTGGTGCCGTTTCCAAACGCGAGGAATGACTTATCCGGAAGATCGGTGTCGGTGCTGCAAAACTTTTCGGCGCTCCCGACATCCACGCCCACGTTGAGCGCACCATCGTTCCAAGCGAGGACGGTATAGTAATAGGTAAACTCATAACCTTCTTCGAAGTCATCGTCCCTCAAGAGGCCCACTGCGTTCCAACTCAGAGTTCTGTTCCTGAAATCGGGAGTGATTTTTGCCAGGACTGTACCCAGTCCCAGTACGTGTTGATCGCCTCCGAGGTAGTTGAGCTTCCAGCCATTCAGCAAGACGGTGGCTCGATTGGCATAGGCGGGAATGGGAACACTTTGCTGCACCTTGATCATCTTTTTCCCGGAGGGAAGCTTCGCCGATCCGAAACCATACATGGCCTTGATCGTACCTTGGTCTTCAAACGTCAGCTTAGGATACGTCGGATCGTTTGGATCGGGAGCTGCCAATGCAGTTAGGGGGGCATCTTCCAGTTCCTTGCAAATATTCGGCAAGACGTAGCCTGGATTCACTAACGCACAGGACGAGCCAGACACCAAGACCAGCATCGCCGCAAGCACAACCCAAGCATGTTGGTGTGAGTCTTTCTTCGCGGCCATGTATCTCCTCCTGCATTTGACTGGTTTCCTGGCCGACACAGCAGTGGGGCCAAGGCCACAGTGACCCAGCGCGGGCGCGGGCTGGTTGATTCCTCCCCCTGGGAATAGGGGAGTTTTGTTCGACTCTCCCTCGGATGTCCCGTCGCCGCATTCGTTTGAGCCGGCACCTGTTGCGTTGCGGTCAATGTGGTTGGTGTAGTGTTGTCGGTACGATCTTCATCCTTTTTCTGTCAAATCTTACGAGTGGATGCGACGGACCCTGTTCGCATGTCCTCAGCGTTCATCTGAAGAAGATCGCCAACGCGGCGGAGCGCGATGTCCGTATGAAAACCCACGCGGACGCCCGTTTTCGCAGCGCCTCCTTCGGTACGGCAGGGAAATACCGTCGTCACACGTCGCCCCAGGCCTTTTTGACGGCCTTCAACACGCGGTCATTATCATCAATGAGCACATAATGATCCACTGGATAGCACCGATGGATGTGACGCAGCTCCCGTTCTTTTGGTACGTAGATGAGGACATGATTTTCCACTGCTTTTGCGAGACCTGATTGCTCGATTTTATGCGGCTGACACACCACGTCGCCGTCGGACAGAATCACGACCTCACCCATACGCCGGCAATGTTGGATGACCTGAAGCGCCTTGGGAAGCAGCCGTTGCGAAAATGGGGCATGGATGAGGAAGGACGACAGCGTCAAGACATGGGGATCATGGGAGTAGGATGGACGATACTGTTGCAGCGCCTCAGGGTAATCGACGTAGCCTGAGGTGCGATCGACATCTATGAGAAATACCGTAGGTGCTGTTGCATGCCGCCGTCGTGCTTTCATCTGTACGGTAGTCCGACCGACCTGAGGCCTTTCTCCTTATACAGGAATCCGGGAGAGGCGACCACTGGGAAAGGCCCTGGGGATTAGGCTGGAAAAAACGTCGACATGCTGCTTGATTGTCTCAGGTGGACTTCCCGGATTGGATGACGGCTTGGTGAGGGGGAGGGCTTGTAGCTACCCCAAGGGCGCCGGCTTTCGACCCTCGCGGTATCTAGGAAGGCTTACGGTAGCTTCGGCTAGGCCACTGAGATTTGGCTTTGCGGTACGGGGAAGATTGAGGTTTACGTGTTACGAGGTGTCTCAATAGTAAGACGAAGGTTGTGAGAGACAATGCTGTAAGGAGGCGAGCTAACATCGTTTAGATTGTCCCCAATGCAAAGGAGTGTCAAAGGGGTTTGTGCACGGTGATGTAGGGGGATCACCGATGGGGAAGAGAAGAGAGGCGATGATGTGAGCGGCTCCTGGAACGGCCTATAAGTCTTGTTGCCGCTGCTCCAGTGTCCCTGAGATCTTAAGTTGGAACACCCGAAACCGATTGATCCGCTGTCTGCCGAAGACTCGCGCGATCGGACGCAGGACGAGCCTATTCCCTGCGGGACATGCCCCCCAAGCGAGCGTTCCTGCACACGGCGCACAGCGTGAATGCCCACTTCTCTGAACATCGGCACAGGCGTGTCGAGATCACGACAAATCGCGAATCCCTATCATAAACCGCGAGAGGTCGCGACCGTCCATTCATTGCCGCACTGATGTTTGAGGTGCATGCGATCGACATCTGCTCTAGCCCCGGCTATCCCGTTCTTTCTTTCGAAACGAGAGAGATGTTTGCCTGGTATCTGCCTTGCAGACATCAGGAGGCAGAAGTACGTACTCCATTCGCGTCACTACAGAAGAAAGATGTAAAGGGACATGCTAATGGGAGTGAACATCACGCCGATGCCACCCGTCGGTCCGTTCTTCGAGACGGCCACCTCAGGTCGCCGCGGGGCTCAGATGCGGAGCAGCCGCGAACATGACGGTTTCCTGACAAAGGTAACAGAGGTTGCACCGCGCGTAGGAACGCTAGGTCTGGCACGGCTCAGCATCATCGGCCTGAGCGGGTGCCACACGTCATGGCTGCTCGACCGACCGGCGGCGTTGCTGGACAGCGTTCGATGTCTGACTGCATGGAAGGTCTACCTCCACTGTCGATCGAGTGTGGAGTTGGAGGACATCCGGGCCGACCTGCAACATTTGAATCGTCTCGCAAAGTCCCTGGTCCCAGGGGACCACGCTTCCGTTTTTCTGTTCCCCGATCCAATACGAGCGCTGATCGCCGCCGTCCCATGCATATTGGCCGTTGACCTCAAAACGATGTCAGCGGCCGGCTCGCTGGATGGGAGCCATATGGCGCAGGCCGCGGATCAACATGAACTCAGTGTGGAATGGCTGACTGAGCACGCGGCACATGAGGGATGGGCTGCGAGCCGTGACGCGATTCAGGCCGGTCATCAGCTGAGGCGCTTGAAAGAGATGGCTTGCATTGGAGAGGAACGATGGGATCGGAAGGAGGCCCAGTCCGTCACGACTCAGATTGTATGGAGAGAAGGACGGCAGCGGGACGGAAAACAACAGATGAGATTGATCGTGCGCTCGTTGATCTGTGCACGGGCGTCCTTCAATCCGGATACATTTCCAGAGTGGAGCAAGCGATGGGTGCATGAGGCGGGCGCAATGCCTATCGACAGAAGCGAGCGAGGCTGATTCGCGAATAGGCTATCGGACTGAAGGGAGGGGCGTATGAAGAATGGATATGCGAAGAAGAAGCTGTGGTCGATCGTGTTGGCCGGCGGCGAAGGCACCCGCTTGGGCTCCTTCGTGCATCGATGGTTGGGGCGATCGAGGCCGAAACAATTTTGTACTTTTGTTGGCACGCGGTCCCTGCTCCAACATACCGTGGATCGCGCGGCACGCCTCACGTCTGCGGAGCAGTCTGTCTTGGTGATCGCTCAGACCCATCGTCAGGAAGCCATGACCCAGCTGGATGGGCGGAAAGTCGGAACCGTCTTGTTTCAGCCTGCCAACCGGGATACGGGGGCCGGCGTGTTTCTCCCGTTGACCTATGTGCGGGCCCGGGATCCCCTGGCGACCGTCGTCATCTATCCGTCCGACCATTTTGTCTATCCGGAAGAGAGGTTTCTCGCCACCGTACGTGAGGCGGTTCAGGTTGCCGGGCGGTTGCAGGATCGAATTGTCTTGCTTGGCGTGGCGCCGGATCGTCTCGAACGGGATTACGGCTGGATTGTCCCGGGAGCACGCCTGCCTGTTGCCGGACCGAATCCGATCCTCGCGGTCCGGACATTCATTGAGAAGCCCACGGCGCAACAGGCGGATGACGCTCTGGCGAACCACGCGCTCTGGAACACTATGGTGGTCGTCGCGCCGGTGAAGACGCTCTGGGAGCTGGGCCAACAGTGCTTCCCGGAGATGGTCGAGCGGTTCGAACGCCTGGGGCAGGCGATCGGCACATCAGAGGAGGCTCGAGTCTTAAAAGCGATCTACCGGGCCATGCCGGCACGAAACTTTTCTTCCGATCTGCTCCAGCAAGCCCCGGATCGGGTCGTGGTGACTGAACTCACCAATGCGTTATGGAGCGATTGGGGAAGGCCGGAACGCATTGCCGAAGCGCTGCGCCGGATCGGTCGGCCGCCGGCGTTTCCTCTGGATGTCCTTGCCAGTCCGTTCGCGCCGATTTCCATCGGGAACGAGGTCGGAGCGAAGGCCTGATCACGCCCCAGCACCCCACGGCATGGGACGCATCGGGAAGACAGGATGTGAACGATGAAGAAGTTGTCAACAGGATGAAGACACTACCGATTGACCAGCAATGCAGTCGCACCATGTGTGGTGGAGGCCTGGCGGGTCATCATGTCGCTGTAGCATGAACCAGCCGCACTGGTGCTCAGCCGACTGGCGTGTCCCACGCTGGATCGAGCGAGACAAGCCTCAATGTTGTTGTCGCCGACGGGAGGCGAAGTGCCGCTCTGCCTCGACGTCTATGAGCGACTCATCGCGGAAGGCGTCCCGGCCTGCGTGGGAGCAAGCGTTGCGGGGAATTGTTCGCACGCCAGAACCAAGCCAATCGAAAGCAGGTGCCCCTTCCGCATGTCACGCGTCGGCGTCCTCAAGGAACTACAGAAGAAGTTCGGGTGTACTCCTTCGCGAGGTTATCCGCTTAGCCCTATCATCTCCAATTCGTTCGGTCGGCCACGATCAGCCATGGGTTCTAGCGGTTTATCGTGAACCTTCACGCTATCCGTTGTCATTCACGATGAGAGATTCGTCACAGCAGCCTTGCGGCGGCCTACTCAACCATTTGGGAAGAGGGCTATTTTGCTTCTCGAACGCAGGTTGCGGCTTCATTGGCATCGGGCTTGCTGGGATTTGGAGGCAAATGGCGTTATGGGGAGTGAGGAGCATCACCGCCAGGACAATGACGCGTCGAGGACGCTCTGCTTCATCGGTATCCGTTCCATACCGGAATCTTATGGAGGCACAAGTATGAACCTGAAAAGCCTTGCGTATAGAGAATTAAGCGAAGGGATGACGGAGAAGGAATTGGCCTCGTTGATTCAAGTTCCCGTGCGAACGCTGTCTAAAATTCTGGCCGATAAGGATCCTCAAGATCCGGCCATCTGGGAAAAATTCGCGCGGTATTTTCGAATGGATGTGGAGGTGCTCCGCACCGGTGACCCAGCGCACCTCGGAACGGTTCATGGCCTGCAAGGAAGCAGTCATTACTCCGCCGCGGGACACATAAGGAAGATTCCATTGCTGAATTGGTATCAGCTCAGCCGGTTGGTCGCCGGCACCCAGAGCGCGGACGTCATCGGTCCCGAAGCGATGGTTGAGGCGACGGATGTGTCGGGTGAGCGCAGCATCGCCTTAAAAGTACAGGACGATTCCATGGAGCCGTTATTCAGCAAAGGCGAGATTATTTTTGTGAATCCTGAGAGCAAGTGGGGGCCTGGTGACTATGTCATTGCCCCTGGTCAGGATGGACCCTCCGATGGCGCGCTGCTCCGACAGATCAAATCGATCGGCACGCAGTGTATGCTCCATCCGCTGAACCGGAAGTATGAAGACCTTCCATTGACGAAACAGGAGGAGGTGTGGGGCAAGGTCGTCAGGTTGAGGAAGAATCTGTGATAACGATCGTCTCCACTCTGAATGTGTTCGGACCAGGAGGAGGATGTGAATATGGACCTCAACATGCCATACAGGAAAGCAGACAGGGTGACAGGTCTGGGGTTGAATGGACTCGTGATCCTCGCACTGTGTTGGTGTGCCTGGGCCCCCCTCCCGAGCACAGCAACCAATCTCGAACCATCCCATGGGCAGTTGCTCCCAGCCGACCGGGTGCTCATCGGCACCGTCGAAGAGGTCAGAAGTGATCAGGCACGTGTCGATACTGGAGAATTGCAACCACGTTTCATTCCGATGGGGGTGCGAAAGGAAAAAGGGCTGCCGGCTTTCACACAAGGTGACCGGGTCGAGATCACCGTCAACGAACAGAATGTACCGGTCGACGTTCACAAGGCCGGTGAGTCGAGCCATCACGAGGTTGTACAAGGCCAACTCGTAGCTCATGTGGAAACCAGGCATGACAAAGCGGTGATTCGGACCACGGACGGGGCACAGGAATCTCACGGCATACGGCCGGTGGCCAGAAGCAAGGTGGCTTCCGTTCCCGTGGGTGTTGATGCCGTATTTCTCATTGATGAGCGAGACAGGATCGCGGATGTGACCTACGGCAACCTCGAAGCCGTTCATCGCGCGGGAGAGCCCTGGAAAAAGAAGATTCCTCTCAAAGGCAAATGAGACGAGTCGTAAGCGTGATTCAGAAATCCATAGATGCCGAGACGATTGTGATCCGATCCGAAGACGGCTACGACCAACAGTACGAGGCCCGCCCGCTCGTTCAAGCGAGGGTGAAGATGCGTTCAATCGGCGATGCTGCCGTGCTCTTGCTGTGTGGAAAAGCCAAGTGGGGATGTTGCTTTTCTGTCAGACACAAAGTAGGCGCCAGCAAGGCCTCGTGCGCGGCTGCCAGATCGCGACGAGCGGCCGGCGTCGAGGTCGGATCAGCTGGCGTCGATGCGTGCCGCGCCCACCGCAGTGTGCGCGTGGTCCCATGATACAGGGCTTCATCGGCATGCGACCGTGGGGATTGACGCTCCCGGATCTATCGGTGGGCGTTGACCTCGGCAGCAAGCCGAGTCGAACTACCAAGGGAAGCATGAGTGAGGATCACTCGCTCTGGAGGTCATGATGATTGGTCCATGTTCGGATGCGCTCGTGTTGTTCGGGGCAGCGGGAGATTTAGCGTTCAAGAAGGTCTTTCCGGCGTTGCAGGCCATGATTAAACGGGGCCATCTCACGGTGCCGGTGATCGGAGTGGCCAGGTCGAATCGAAACATCGCGCAACTCCGGGATCGGGTTCGCGACAGTCTCACCCGGTTCGGCGGAGGAGTCGATGAAGCCGCCTTCACGAAGCTCGTGGAGCAGCTGCACTATGTCGACGGCGACTATCGGGAAGACGAGACCTTCAGGCGCCTGCGACAGAAACTCGGCGGCGCGCGGCATCCGCTCTATTACCTGGCGATTCCGCCGAGTATGTTTCGTACCGTGGTTGTGGGGCTCGAGCAGTCCGGCTGTGCGCAGGGCGCGAGGGTAGTGGTTGAAAAACCGTTCGGGCGCGACCTCGCTTCGGCCCAAGCGCTGAACCGGACCCTGCATCGAGTGTTCGATGAGTCGGCGATTTTTCGCATCGATCATTATCTGGGCAAGGAGTCGATCCAAAACCTCTTATATTTTCGCTTTGCCAACTCTTTTCTTGAACCGATCTGGAACCGCGGCCATGTGGAGAGCGTACAAATTACGATGGCGGAGGAGTTCGGTGTGTCGGGTCGCGGGAAATTTTATGAAGAAACCGGGGCCCTTCGGGACGTCGTCCAAAACCATCTTCTGCAAGTCGTGGCGAACGTGGCCATGGAGCCCCCCATCAACGGCGCGGGAGAAGCCTTGCGCGACGAACGCATCAAAGTGTTTAAACGCATGAAGCCGCTTACGGCGCAGACTCTGGTCAGGGGACAGTTTCGTGGCTACCGGGCGGAAGCCGGGGTTGCCCCCGATTCGCAGGTAGAAACATTCGCCTCACTCCGGATCGACCTCGATTCATGGCGCTGGGCTGGAGTACCGTTTTTCATCCGAGCGGGGAAATGCCTGCCGGTCACGGCCACGGAAGTGGTGGTGACCTTGAAACGTCCACCTCAGAATGTGTTTGGCGAGGAGTACGGGCACCAGCCGAACTACGTGCGCTTCCGACTAGGTCCCGACCGAATGGCGGTGGCCATCGGCGCACGTGCCAAGATGCCGGGCGAAAAGATGATCGGCCACGAAATGGAACTCTTTGTCTGCCATCAGCGAGGTGACGAAATGGAGGCCTACGAGCGTTTGATCGGCGACGCGATGATCGGCGACGCGTCACTGTTCGCGCGGCAGGACGGCGTCGAGGCGACCTGGCGAGTGATGGATCCGGTGCTGACCCTGCAGACCCCGATGTCTGAGTATGAACCGGGGACATGGGGGCCTCGCCATTCCCACACGTTGATCGAGCCATTCGGTGGATGGCAAAGTCCAAAGGAGTAAACAAGGAAACCTACTCAGCAGGGCTGGTGCCTACTAATCAATTTGGGCGGGCGTTGCGGGACCTCGGCGTCGAGCTGATTGCCACGCACTCGCCTGGGCGAATGACCTGATTGAACGGCTCTTTTAGACGCGGCAAGATCGCTTAGTGAACGAGACGCGATTCGCGGGCATCGCGCGTGGGCCGTGGCCACCCGGTGTCTACCGGCCTGGCTCGCGCAGTACAACTATTGTGGCAGGAAGCGGACATTGCTAAGGCGGGTGGACAGACATCGGTGGGCACCTTTGAAGCCGTCGGATCGATTCACTGCCCTGAGTTGCCATGCCGCATGTGGTACCCTCACGCATCTGTTGCTCTGCTTCTTGCGGAATCCGCTCGGGAGTAGCCTGTCGGGCGCCGTTCGTCCCCTCACAGGCCGGTTCCCGCAGGTTGTTCTGTTTATTTATGTTGGTGAGGGATGAATGAGACATCCGTCACTTTCTTTTCCGCGTCCAGGAGGAGCACCGCTGCATCACCTTTTACCAACGTCCCCAGCCTCTTCTGTATGAGGGGGCGCACCTCGTAGGATTCCTCCTGGCCATTCTCGGTTCGAATGACAATCTTATTGTTCTTCAAAGGCTGTTGAATCACTCCTGAAATCTGCGCAAGATTTCCCTTTATGGGGCTCATCGTTTGCGAAAGGGTTTTTGAATGCTGAGCCGCTTCCTTGCTGCCGAACGTCACATCCACAATCACCCCCACCTCATCAATCAGGAAGAGGAGATCTGCCCCCACCGGCATGGAGCCCGCTTTGCTTCTCGCGACCGGTCGCACGGCATGAGACTGTTCTTTGCCGTCTGGAGTACGAATGACGGCCTTGTCGAGGCCGGTTTCCAGCGCGCTGGCGAGTTGCCCTGCTACGACACGATGGTGGCTGGACTCGCCGGCCATATGCACATCGACCAGCAAATTTTGATCATTCACCGTAATCTCGACCAGGTCTCCTTTTTTGAGTTCCGGCAATCCTTTCGCTTTCCTCACGCCCATGGGAATGAATCGGGGCTGCAACTCTCCCGTACCGATTCGCGCCTGATCGCTCCTCACCTCTTCGACGATGCCGAGCAGCACGCGATGTTCTGACAGCAGTTGAGCTCCGGGAGTTCCAGATTCAGCCATCGCATAGGTCGCGGATGTTGCGCAGAGTGTCCATACCAGGAACCGGGCGAATCGCCATCCTAGCTTGAGTATCATGTCTCCTACCTTTCTCGGTCCGTGTTATGCCATTGGGGACCGATTGATGAAAATCGTGACGGCCGTCGCATCGCGAGCCGGATGTTCGCTGTCGATTCTGTGCAAGAACGGATCCTAATAGCTCCCGGCGTGGATCCTGCGTCAGAAGTAGACACCCGGTTGAGCAATGACTGCTGTGATCGCCATCTGAACGACCCTGGTGTCCATGGGCATCATCACATCGCCAGTAGTTCTCATGGATGATTCGTCTCTCAATCAGGTAGGTGCATTGAGAGAGGGCAGCATATCCGGCTGCACCGCAGTGACTCGGTTTGAAAGGTTCGCACAGTGCGATCTGGGCGGACTCGCACATCTCTGGCACCGTCCCCTGTTGTATCCTGTGCAGGTTTTCGATTTTCGCGCCTCCAACACCAGGCATTCTTATTGCGCTTGTTGTGGCGCATGGACGTCTTCATGCAATGCCTGCCCCGAGCGTAAGAATGCCGGCGCCGCGTATGCGCGGAGACACTCACTCTGAAGGCCACCGCTGATGTTGGTGAAGGATGGGATGCAGTGGCTCAATAGGCGAAGAAGCCATCAAGGATAGGTAATAGGTATGCGCAAAGAGCGTGGGCTGATCAACCGGATCCTGTTTGCAACGGATTTTTCTCTCTGCGCCCGTCATGCGGAGGAGTATGTGGTGCTTGTCAGTCACGCCTACGAAGCCGCCGTCGAGGTGGTCCATGTGTTGGAACTGTATCCGGGGGTCTATGTTGCGGTGCAGGATCATTCGGAAACGGATGGGCGATTGGCCGAAGTTGTCGCACGCCTTCGGGTGCCGGGTCGCTCGGTGACCGGTCATCAGCAGACAGGTATTCCGAGCGTGCAGATTTGTGAGTTCGCATTCGAGCATCAGACTAATCTGATTATGATGGGCACTCATGGTAGGACGGGGCTCGACCATATCTTCTTAGGGAGTACCGCGGAGCGAGTCCTCACCATGGCTCCATGCCCGGTGTTGACGGTCAGAGCGCCGAAAGGTCCTGATGCGCGATACAATAACGCTCCCGTCGTATTGGAGCAGGTGATCGTCCCGGTCGATTTCTCCGACTGTTCACTGGATGCCCTGGAGTATGGAACCCAGCTCGCGAAGGAGTTCGGAGCAGCCTTGACGCTTCTGCATGTCTTGGAGCCGGTCGCGTATGACGATGATCGCATGCTGGCGCAGCAGGATCGTCTCAAGGACGAAATTGACGTGCGACTCAGGTCCTATGCGAGCGCCATTCAGTCTGTGGGTGTCTCTGTTCGAGAGATAATTCGTGGCGGCATCCCCGCCGATACGATTCGTGAATGCGGTCGAGCCTTAGACTGCGACCTGATTGTGATGGGAACGCACGGCAGGCGCGGAATTTCACATCTCATGCGCGGCAGCGTGGCCGAAGCCGTGTTGCGTCGATCACCATGCCCGGTTCTTGTCGTGAAGGATCTCTCATCTGTGCCCGTTCACCAACGGGTCGTGCAGGCGTGAACGTGGTCGGCCGGTTGGAAGGCCCGGCGAGGTTCGTCGTTCGGCTCACAATTGTGTCGGCGAATCCACACCGGTGATCAAACGAGAAGAAAGGACCCGCTTATGCCTCGCGACCTTCCTCTCGGCAACGGGGCCTTGCTGGTCACCTTCGATGGCACCTATCAGCTCCGCGATCTCTACTGGCCTTATGTCGGGTTGGAGAACCACACAGATGGGCATGTGTTTCACGTGGGGGTGTGGGTGGATGGGTTGTTCACGTGGCTGGACGATCCGCGTTGGCGGCGCGAACTCCATTACGCCTCTGACACCCTGATGACACGGGTTGAGCTGTCGCATCCGGATCTCAACCTCACGCTGAATTGGAGCGATACCGTCGATTTTCACGAGCCTCTGTTTCTCCGCCGTGTCGAGGTCACCAATGCTGCAGTGCAGGACCGTGACGTTCGGTTATTTTTCCACCATGACTTTCATATCGCCGGGTACGAACTCGGAGACACGGCCTATTATGAGCCGGAACGCCGGGCACTGTACCATTACAAAGGCCCCCATTGGTTTCTGATCAATGCGGCGGTGCCGGGGAAACGACCCGACGATGCGCAAGATTCCGTTGATGGTTGGCATATCGGGCTCCATCAGTGGGCCTGCGGTCAAAAGGAAATCGCGAATCTACAGGGAACGTGGAAAGATGCGGAAGACGGCGTATTGTCCGGCAACCCGATCGCACAGGGATCGGTGGATTCCACTGCGGCGATCCATCTGACAGTCCCTGCGGGCTCCTCACAATTGGCCTACTATTGGTTGGCGGTCGGTGCAAACTTTGAAGAGGTTACCAGCCTCAATCGCGCCGTCCGCCGCCGGGGTCCATGGACGTTCATCGATCGTACGGCTTCCTACTGGCACCTCTGGGTGGATGTGCATCGACCGACGTTCGCCAACTTGCCGTCTAATGTGTCGGCCCTCTATGCCTCGAGCCTCCTCATCATGCGCACACAGATCGACAACCGGGGCGCCATCGTCGCCGCCAATGACTCCGACATCGCGTCGGAGGTGCGCGATACCTATTCCTACATGTGGCCACGGGACGGCGCGATGGTCGCCTATGCCTTCGACTTGGCGGGTTTCTTGGAGATCGCGCGGCCCTTTTATCCGTTCTGTGAACGAGCGCTCACCAAGGAAGGGTACTTGTTGCACAAGTACAATCCGGATGGCACCTTGGCATCCAGTTGGCATCCATGGATGCGGGACGGCGGAAAGGAACTGCCGATTCAGGAAGACGAGACGGCCCTCGTTCTGTGGGCGCTCTGGAAGCGGTTCGAGATATGGAAAAACGTCGAATACATCAAGCCGTTATACCGATCGCTGATCATTCCCGCTGCGGAGTTCATGGCGAAGTATCGCGATGCGACCACGGGATTGCCGCTTCCCTCTTACGACTTGTGGGAAGAGCGGCGCGGTATCGCCGCTTTTACCTGCGGGGCGGTCTGGGCCGGCTTGAAGGCTGCCTCACGGTTCGCTGGGGCCTTCGGCGAGCAGGCGTTGGCTGAACAGTATGACACCGCCGCGGCCTGCATCAGAACCGGCGTGGAAGGCCTGTTGTACAGACCGGAACTAAACCGCTTCGTGAGGATGGTTCGGCACAGGTCGGATGGGACATGGAACATCGACGAGACGGTGGATTCATCGCTGTTCGGACTGTGGTATTTCGGCATGTTCTCACCGGAGGATCCACGCATCGCTCAAACCATGCAGGTGGTGCAGGACCGTCTCTGGGTCAAAACCGCTGTCGGAGGAATGGCGCGCTACGAGAACGACTTCTATCACCAGCAGAGTCAGGATATTGCCAACGTTCCCGGGAACCCCTGGTTCATCTGTACTCTCTGGTTGGCCCAGTGGTTCATTGCGATTGCGAAGAATCGAGAGGATCTGAACAAGGCCCTGCCTCTATTCGACTGGTGCGTCCACCATGCGTTGCCCTCCGGAGTATTTCCGGAACAGACCCATCCGTATTCCGGTGTTCCACTGTCGGTCTCACCCCTCACCTGGAGTCACGGAACATTCGTCGCGGCGGTTCAAGAATACCTCAGGCAGGAACAGAAGCTACTGTCGTAAAGGAGGGGGTAGGGCCGCTGCTCTCGGGGCCATGCTCTGCGATGACCGGTCAAGCACACCTCAGGATACGGAACGATAAGGTGGGTATCGTCATCATTCTGCAATGTCATGTTCTCGGCCTTCAAGCGGAACGTGTTCTGTGGTGGCGGACGATGATCGTGACAGCAAGACCGATAAAGGCGGCTCCAGCAGTGCCTGCGAAAAATCGGTGAATACTGTTCGACGTATGAGCCCATTCTTCTCCGAGTCCATACCCCAATGCGATAAACGTCCAGGACCACAGCAGTCCACCGGTATAGGCAAAGAGTGCAAACACTGCCAGCGGCAATCGCGATGATCCTGCCGCCAAGGCAGCCAGATGCCGAACTCCCGGGACAAAATAGCTGACCATAAGCGTATATTTTCCCCACCGACCATACCAAGCCCGCATCTTGTTGAGATCGTCAGCATGCAGCCCGACTACAGGCCCGACTCGCTGAATGAGAGCAGGCCCAAAGCGTCGACCAAGGCCGTAGCTCAGGGTGATCCCGCAGATACTTCCCAGGAATGCCGTGATCGCCGTCGGTAGGGGCGCCAGTTCATTTGTGAAAATGAGATAGCCCGCAAAGGCGAGTAACGTTTCATCCGGCACCGGTAGTCCCACAATGCCGAGCAGGAGCAACGCAAAAAGGGCAAGGTAGCCATACTGAATAATCCAGTTGAAGATTACATCCATGCGGGGGGCCTCTCCAGTTCATTGTGTGACGAAACATGATCGCGACGCCGTTCGGTCTCGTCGCGCCAGACGCGTAGTCATTCCTTCATTCCTTCCGGTTGGATCTTGCACGAAGACCTCTCGCCTGCGTGCCCAGTCTGTGTGGTCGTGAGACACGGCGGGGAGGCGTCCCGAGAGGAGCATGGTTGATTTCAGCTTCATGACCATACCACGTGCCATCACTCTTTTCTGTGACGGATTGGCGAGTGTGTGGTTGTTCAAGGATCGCGAGGCCGAGCCTGGTGATCGTGTTTCCACTTGGTCAATCGCAATTTCAGTTCAGGGTTAACCGGATCAGTGCCCGTCTCTGGTTCATAAGAGACACTTGCGCGTGTTTGCCTTTCTTATGCATGGCGGTGACGCGGCCCGATACACCGCTGGCTCCTCTCGAAATCCATCGCTACATGGTCGTTGAAACGATGGGATCGAATGGCACGCTACGTCGAAGGCGTCCAATAATAGCCCTTTTCTCCATGGAGTCGCATTTCTCCCGCAACATTGCTCTTTACTAAAAGATCGATATTTGTCGGGGGAAAGTTCCTATCGGCTAGGGTTCGCCATTCGATAATCAACTGAAACTGCTTCTTTCCATTATCTACGGTAAAGGTATGTGTGAGCGGCCTGTCGGCTCGATACGAGAGAACAAAAGTCTCGAATTCTTTCGTTAAATAGGAGACAACCATCTCGACATTGGTTTCGATCCATGACGTGTTATCCATGTCTGCCCCCTTCCCGAATCTTTAGCAGGCTGCGCAAAAACTCGATTGTTGTGTAAGAGGTTGCGCTTCGCGACATGTGCTCTCTGCCATAAACTGTCTCCCATCCGCTCAGATCCCTTACGAGATACGCGTCACGATTCACGGGCATTCAGAACCGCTGGCAATCGATGTTTCTAAGTACGGTTTCCCGTACAGCGACTCGTGTTCGACCGCAGGTGATTCGACATGAGGTGTGATGGTGCTTCCTCGATCGTTCGAACCTGCCGATACCATTCACTTGCATAGGGCGTACTCGCCGTTGACATCACCGCTCGGCTAGTTCCAGCGAGACAGGTTGGACCGCCGACGACTCGGGTCGTATGACCATCAGGATCGCTTTCAGGCATCGAGTCGGTGAGTAAATTGAGGAGTTCCGCACTTATCGCACAGTGCGAAACAGCCCTCTGGCCGATAACTCCGCCTCGCACGGCGCATCTGTTCTGATGTTACCCATGCAGCAGCCTGGCAAGGATCATGCTCTCTCGCTAGACGTGTGGAAACTGATGAGGGGAAGCTGTTGCTTTCAGTCGATCGTTGCGCCTCACTGTTCCGCTGGGTAGCAGGCCATGAAATGTATGAGGCGCAGCCGCACCGACGCCCAGTGCTGAAAAACCATAGGTGCGCAGCAGGTTCTATTCCGCCACGTCGGAAGGAGACAATCATGACCTCACGTATCTTGCGCAGTGTGATTCTCGCGATCGTTCTCCTTGTGCCCCTGTTTGGTCTACTGGTTGTCGATGCAGAGGCCTGGGTTGCCCCTCCCTGGATCGACAAAATTACCTTGGACGTCATGGAACAAAAGAACCTCGCTAAAACCGGAAATTTCGATCCGTATTTCGCGCAGCTGGAAGTAGTCTCTGAATCGGCAGTCAAGGGGACGTATGAAGGCAAGCGCAAGGGGATGAATCGGTTTTTAGAAATGCTGGAAACGAAGGAGGGCGGAATCAGCGATCAGGCTGCCCATCACATTTTCGCCACCGTAGTTAAAGTGGTGCCTTATACCGTGCTCTTGCCTCTCAAGAGTGAAGACAAACTCGATCTCGAAGAGAAGGCCTTGGTGAGCCGCATGAAACGATTTGCGGCATCGATCAGGGATCAAGACGAACGAGCGGCGCTCTCGTTCTGAAACAAAGAGGCCTCTGAAGAGGCGCACACAACACAGCGTCTCGTCCACACCTGATGATGAGGAGGACGCCACAATGAAATCTCACGTGATTGCAGCATTGTTCGGAGCGGTCTCACTGTGGCTGGGCACGGGCACATTCTCGCAGGCTCAAGAGGCGAAGAGTCCCACCCAGTTCACCCTCGGGATTCTTGCCGAAAACCATGTCAGCTTTGTGCTTCCCTCTGCGCTTATCGTGGATGAACGGGGTAGAGCCAGCGGCGTCACATTGACTGTCACTAACCATACGAAGAAAGAACAGGGATTCGCGATCGACAAATTGCACGTGAAGGAGGTCGTGAAGCCTGGCGAAACCAAGACCGTCAAGCTTACGGTGACAGACCTGGACGGGATCGGAACCGATCAAAGTGTGTTTCCCTACTATAACCAACTCGACAAGGCGCATATCGGAGGGCTGTTGTATATCAAACGTTGAATCACGACGAGCGCTCCGATGAGGCGTCCAAGCTATGAGCCGTCGCCGCCGTGCCGTCGGTGGGAAGCCATCTGATTTCCTTCCTCAGGCCAGCCGGCGGATGACCCATTTCATTCTGACCCACACTCAAGCGTGGAGGGGCAAATCATGACGACGGAAGACAAAGAAAAAGTCATTCGTCCGTGGATTGATCCACAAGAACGAGTCACCGTACGTTTCCTCGATGAGCAGGGCGTGAGCGCCCAAGTGACGGACTGCAACGATGCTTTAGTGACCCTGTCGATCGAGACTCGCGTGCCCTATATGAATCAACATACTTCAATTCCTCTCAGTCAGGTAGAGTTGTCGGAGGATCTCTCGCACTACACACGGGATCCCGACCGACCTCTTGCACGACGGCGGTTGATGTTGGTCGTCCATGAAAATCGGCCACCGATCATCTATTAGGGACACGGAGACCTAATCTATGTCGGACGGATTCCCTGACGGCGAATGACGCTTCGCGGGAGTTCGATAGGGAGAGAGGGATGGAGGAGACGTTAAGCTTTCCACTCTGGCTTCGGATCAACCACGTCATCAATCTGTTCTGCATGTTCCTGCTCATGCGGAGCGGCGTACAAATTCTTGCGGACCACCCGAAACTCTACTGGAACGATGGCACCACGCCGGGGAGCGAATGGGCTCATTTCGGGACCAAGGTGATGCCGAAGGATCGACTGTGGATATCCATGGACGAGGCGGAACATATCAATTCCATTGTGGCTCTCCCGGGAGGGCATCACAATTTAGGGGCTGCCAGAAATTGGCACTTTCTCATTGTCCCCGTGTGGATTGTGAACGGCCTCAGTTACGCCATTTTCCTCGGCGTGACCGGCGAATGGCGCAGGCTTATCCCGACGAGCTGGACGATCATTCCTCGAGCTTGGGAGAGCGCGCTGACGTTTGCCTCTTTGCAGATACCTCCGGACAGTGCCTTTACGCCCTACGATCCATTGCAGCAACTCACCTATGCAACGGTGGTGTTCCTCGTGGCTCCGCTCATGATTCTGACCGGGCTTTGCATGTCGCCGGCGCTTATCGCCCGGTTCCCGTGGTATCCAAAACTCTTCGGCGGGCGGCAAGCCGCGCGCAGCCTGCATTTTATCGGCTTGATGACGTTGGTCCTCTACACGCTGGTGCATGTCACGCTCGTGGTCGTCGTGCACTTTCCCGAAGACGTCAGCGACATGGTGTTGGGATCAACGAATCCCAATGTGACACTCGCCCTCTGGATCGCCTCGATGGTGTTGATCGGAGTCGTACTGTTTCATATCTGGGCCACCATCTATACCCTTCGGTATCAACGGCAGTTTCAAACTCATGCCACCGCCATCGTGGAACCACTGATGCGTTTCTTGTTCGGAAGCCTGCGGTCGCGGCAGCAGTATGCCAAAGCCGATATTTCCCCGTACTTCCGGGTCAATGGCTATCCACCGGAACACGAGAGCTATCAACGTTTGGCCACTGAGAACTTTGCCGATTGGACATTGACGATTGGTGGGCTCGTGGAACAGCCCCTAGCACTCTCGTTGGAAGATCTTCGGGTCTTCCCCAAACAGGAACAAATCACCAAACATAATTGCATCCAGGGGTGGTCGGCTGTGGCGGAATGGGGGGGCGTACGCATGAGCACGATTCTGGACAGATGTCGCTTGCTGCCGCAGGCGAGGTATGTCGTCTTCCATGCATTTCCACAGGCGGAATATGCGCCGAACACCTATTATGAAGTCTTGACGCTGGAGGATATTCTCGACCCGCAAACCATGCTCGCCTATGAGATGAACTGGAAGCCGCTACCGATACCCCATGGAGCGCCCTGTCGTCTGCGGATCGAAATCAAAACCGGTTACAAGATGGTGAAGTACCTTCGCGCCATTGAGGTGGTGGACTCTTTTGGCGGAATAGGGAAAGGCCACGGAGGATATCGGGAAGACCATCAATACTATGACAAGGTCGCTGCCATATGACTCGCGTCACTGAGTTGCCTTGTTGCTTTCCCAATCCGCAACAACCGTCCCCCCTTTACTATGAACCCACTGAGCTCACCACAAGCCTGTGGTTTCCCATCCGGAGGAACTCAGAATGCGATGAGTTGTTCATTGCGCCGATGGCAGAGGGCAGGGACTACCCAAAACCGGCGCCGCGATTTCGTTGACCACGACCTGACACAGATTTATGGGGTAAGTCTCCTGAGCAACCGGTTTCGCGCAGAGAAAATAGCGCACAGTGGACTCAGATACGATATTCGCATTCCACGAAAACATTGCCGCTTCGGCAAGCACGTCTCCTGCGAGAATCGGCACGCATTCAGGGGCGAGGCGTGCATTTTTCCGTCAACTCGCGTTTCCCATTCAGGTAAGCGGCGCGGATTGTTCCTCCGACCGCATTGATCGTCTTCATATCATCTTCATAGCCCGCATAGATCTTGGCGGCTATATCCTTATGTCTCTTAATGTACTCAACGGCGATATCAAGCACCCGGGCTTCTTCGAGCGATAAATCCAGCTTCATAGATGCCCTCCTGTTCAGGAACATGCATCACAGTAGTTTAGGAAAACTGAGAGTGCTATTCAAGGAAAGCCCTACACAGAAATCCACGCGAGAGCCGCGCCGTGATGGCGATGCCATCTTTTCCAGGCCCGCCCGGATTTTCGCAAAGCGCACATCGGCGAAGCGGAGGAAGATGAGGCCGAGCACCGGCGTGGAATATTGCGCGGAGGTGAGGCCGCTGTTCGCTCGTAATTGATCGGCGGCATCCCAGAGCCGCTTCTCCACTGCGTCCGTCGCGATGTCCTTTTCCGAAGGAGCGATCCACTGCATGCGGAGACCTCACTATTCAAAACATCTAATTGCCCGGCAGTGTACCTGCAACCGATTGCTAGGCTCGATCCTTTCTAGATAGTGTAGTCACGAGATGCAACCTGAGGGGGCTCCGGTTGTTTGGACAATCTTTGCCAGTTCATAAGTGGTGCCTGGCCGGTTAGACCTACGCGGCGGGGGGCCGTGCAGGCAAGTTCTCCCAGTACACGCGATCGGGCGTGCGGCCGTCAAGCGCGCGATGTGGCCTGAGCTGATTGTAGAAGTTCATATAGCGAGCCACGCCTTCCCGCGCAGCCCCCACGGTCTCGTAGGCGTGCAGATACCTCTTCCTATTTGAGGCTCCGCCACAACCGTTCGACGAAGACATTGTCCCGGCCAGCGCCCTGTCCCATCCCTACTGATTTGAATGCCGTGAGCCTGCAGAAGTCCCGTAAACTCCTGGCTGGTGAACTGGCAACCTTGATCCGTGTTGAAGATCTCCGGAAGGCCATACCGGGTGATCGCCTCCTGCACCGCCTCCAGGCAGAAGTCTGTGGTTAACGTGTTGGACAGCCGCCACGCCAACACTCGCCGACTGGCCCAGTCCAGGATCGCACAGAGATACACGAACCCACGCTGCATCGGAATGTAGGTGATATCGGCGGCCCACACGTGATTCGGTCGTGTGATCGTCAGCTGACGCAGTAGATATGGGTAGATCCGATGAGCGGGATGGCGCTGGCTGGTCCGCGGCATGCGATAGATGGCTGTGATCCCCATCCGCCGCATCAGCGTCGCCACCTGCCGCCTGCCAATGACATGGCCCTCTTGCCGGAGGAGATCTCGCAGCATGCGGGCCCCGGCAAACGGATACTGCAGATGGAGTTCGTCACTCCGCCGCATGAACGCCAGCGTCGTGTCGGAGATCGGCCGTGGCTGGTAGTACGCGGTGGACCGGGCCAACTTCAGCAGTTGGCATTGTCGCACGACCGGTAACGCGTGCGTAGGGTCGATCATCGCTTTGCGCTCCGCAAGCCCGCCGTGGTGAGCGCCCCGTCTAAAAAATCATTCTCCAGCGTCAATTGCCCAATCTTCGCATGCAAGGTCTGGAGATCCGGGGCCTCCGACGGCGGTTTCGGCCCGCCAAACACGTCCACGGCGCGGGTCAACAGCTGTTGCTTCCACTCGGTGATTTGGGTGGGATGGACATGGAAGTGTTCGGCCAATTCCGCCACCGCCTTGTCCCCTTTGACCGCGGCCAACGCCACCTGGGCCTTAAAGGTCGCTCCGTGATTGCGTCTCGTGCGTTTCATTGCCTCGCTCCTTGGTGTCGCCACCTCTCGGTGGCTTCGGTGAAGCCAGGCTCCCACTTAGCACACTGTCCGAATGTCCGGAGCCCCCTCTAGATATGAGAGAATCATGGAGCCAAAGAAGGAGGTTCCATGAAAGACGCAACCCCTGCCTATCGTCGCCACGATATTTCTGACGAAACCTGGGCTTTGCTGGAGCCGCATTTACCGGGACGCAAAGGCGTCTGGGGTGGCGTTGCCGAAGACAATCGCCTGTTTATCAATGCGGTGTTCTGGATTTTAAGGACGGGTGCGCCGTGGCGCGATCTGCCGCCGGCATACGGTGGCTGGAGCAATACGCACCGCCGTTTCATCCGTTGGCGGGACAAGGGCATGTGGGAAACGCTTCTGGATGTTTTAATCGATGCGCCTGATTACGAATGGCTGATGATAGACGCCAGCCACTGCAAGGTGCATCCGCACGCGGCCGGCGCCAAAGGCGGCAATCAGGACCTGAGCCGAACAAAAGGGGGCTCAACACCAAAATACATCTGGCCGTGGATGCGTTTGGTATGCCGATCCGAGTCATTATTACAGAAGGTACCCGCGCGGATTGCACGCAGGCACGCCGCCTGATCGAGGGGATCGACGCCGATCATCTGATCGCGGATAACGGATATGATACCGACGCCATCCTTGAGCAGGCCGCAGTTCAGGGTATGAGCGCCGTCATCCCGCCTAAGAAAAACAGGAAAGACCGGAGGCCCTATGACGAAGACCTCTACAAACTGCGCCACCTGATCGAAAATGCATACCTGATGCTCAAAAGATGGCGCGGCATCGCCACGCGCTATGCAAAACACTCCAAATCTTTCCTCGCCGCCGTCCACATCCGCTGTCTCGCCCTCTGGCTTAAGATCTCGTGACGACACCATCTAGAGGGGGCGTCGTCACATTTGTAGAATAGTTTCAAAAGCCATTCGAAGGGATGGGAGTGGAATTTGGTGCGAATGGAGAACCGATCCGGGAGAGGTTGTGTGGAGTGCCCGAATGTGTGTGAAACCGGGCATTACAGAGCAGGAAAAAGTCCGTCACGGAGGCTCTACTATAGGTTCAGCGCGGTTGGTTTTGGACAACCATTTGGACAACCAATCGGGCAAAACAGACTGAAAAAGGCCGAAAAATTCACAAAAGTGAAGTGAGGGGCGTGCCGACTGGTGGGGAGAATTTTGCTAATATTTTGAATGTTTTATGGTGCCGAGGGACAGAATCGAACTGTCGACACCAGCCTTTTCAGGGCTGTGCTCTACCAACTGAGCTACCTCGGCATTCCGGAAGAATTCGGGAGGGGTTCCTGTCTACAGGATCACCGCCAAAAAATCAACTCTCCATCGCTGGCGTGGCGGAGAGGGCGGGATTTGAACCCGCGACAGGCTTTTGACCTGTGCCGGTTTAGCAAACCGGTGCCTTCGGCCACTCGGCCACCTCTCCGCAAGCCACTGACTGTGTGTGGATCTCTTGCGCCTAGACGCCCTCGGCTAGGACCTGTTCCACTCGAAGAAGGGGGATCATACCCCAGAGCATCGATCGCACTCAAGTAATTCCCGAAGGATTTTAAGGTTCTTTCGGAGCGGTGCAGATTGCAGGAGGGACGCTGGCGCTAGCGTTTCCCGAATTCTTTCAGGATATCGATGAAGGTGGTGTGCCACTGAGCGAGTAATCCCACGTGGCGTTTGTGTCCTGTTGTATGCACCAGTTTGGTATGCACTGATTTGTTGGGGTAGATAGTGCGGGTGGGGCTGGTCTGGAATCGCGAGTCGGACATTCCTGGAGGATCCACATCCGCCCCGCGAATGACTCCGCTGGTCAATAGCATTCGTAAGGCATGTGACTTCTGGTGGGTTCGGGTTTTGATCGATTTGCGGGCGCTGGCCATGGATCCTCGTGCTTCAGGCAGGATGGTCATCGGACGATTGAATCTTCTGCTTGCTACATCCACAGGATGCGGCCGAGGTCTTCGTCAACTTCTTTGGTTCTCTGACATTGGCTGCAGCGAGCGAAGAGGCCGTCTGAAGAAGGGAGCGTGTGGGCTCGAAGTACCAGTTGATACTTCTGTCCTCCGCAAAAGGGACACGCCTTCCCGTGAACTTCTCGGCGCACCGATCCGATCCTTCCAACTTGTTTGTGCATAAGACCTCCGGTGAAATGGGACGGAATTGCGATGCTGTGTCGCCCGACGGGAGTCCTCGTGAGTGGTGACGTGCACATGCTCAACAATACCGAGCAAGTAGGAGGGTGAGAATACCGTGGAGGAGGGGAGGGGAATGGAACAAAAGAGGGGGAGATGGGATGAACGGAATCTCTTAGAAGGAATTCGTGTTGTATGAATTTTAAAATCTGTGATGTGTCAAGCTAGTACGATTTAAATCTTATCTGAAAGTTTAACTTGTTTTGCAATGTCCTGAGGCGGGGGAGGTACCGCACGGATTGAGAGAGATGATCTGATGGTTGAGATTTTGGGGGTGAAGGCAGATCTCGCCAGGAGGATGCCGAGACCTCTTCCCGCCCTGGGTGGGCACTACCAAGGCAGAGACCTTCACCCTTTTTCAGTCAACCACGCGGCAGCCTATTGACGCAAGTGCGTAGTTGTTCGGAGAAACGTCTGTGAAGCCGAAATGGAGAAAATATGGCAAGCAAATGGGCCCTCGAGGATTCCAAGGACATATCGATGGATAGCGGTTGGGTTTGATGCAGAGGATTTGATCAAGCTGCTCGAGTGGTACAGGGGTTTGAGGGTAAGCGGACAAGATTCTTCATCGGGGGAGAAGCAGAATGGTGGTGATACAGAACGTCCCCCACCTTATCGAAGTCTACTCAAAGTCGGGAAGGCGAGGCAGAAAAATCAAAGGTGCTCAGCTCGGCCTTCGCCACAGTACCGCCGCAAGAATTGGCAAAACACTCCTGAGTTGCCTGAAAATGTTGGCGGAGGGGGCGAGATTTGAACTCGCGGATAGGTTACCCCATCTCCGGTTTTCAAGACCGGCACGTTCGGCCACTCCGTCACCCCTCCACATCAGGCCGGGACACGTTCGTTATGATGATCGCCCTATGGTCTGAATCCCGCCCATATAGGGCTGTAGCACTGCCGGAATAGCCACGGACCCGTCCGGCTGTTGATAATTTTCGAGAATGGCAACCAGTGTTCTGCCGACCGCCAGCCCCGATCCGTTTAACGTATGCACGAATTCCGGCTTGGATTCTTTTTTCCCTGCCTTCGGACGGCAACGAATGTTGGCCCGCCTGGCTTGAAACGCTTCGAAATTGCTGCACGACGAGATTTCACGAAACGTCTGCTGCGACGGCAACCATACCTCGATGTCATAGGTCTTCGCTGAAGAAAATCCTATGTCACCTTTGCAGAGTGTGATCACTCGATAGTGCAGGCCCAGCCCTTGAAGTACCGCTTCGGCATGAGACGTCAGGCGCTCTAATTCGTCGTAGGAGTGTTCGGCCTTCGCGAAGGCGACGAGTTCTACTTTGTTGAATTGGTGAAGCCGAATGAGGCCGCGCGTGTCTTTGCCGTAAGAGCCCGCTTCGCGCCTGAAACAAGGCGTGTAGGCCGTGTATCGAATCGGCAAGGTCTCTTCCGCTAATATCTCTTCTCGGTGCAGATTGGTGACGGGAACTTCTGCCGTAGGGATCAGGAACAGTTCCTCGTCGCGCATCTGGAACAAATCTTCTTCGAATTTAGGTAGTTGACCAGTTCCGGTCATCGCCGCGCGGTTGACCATCAGCGGCGGCATTACTTCGCGGTAGCCATGCTGCGTGGTATGCATGTCTAGCATATAGTTGATGAGTGCACGCTCGAGACGAGCGCCGAGCCCGGTCAGGACGGCAAAGCGAGCTTTGGCCATGCGCACCGCGCGGTCGAAATCGAGAATACCTAGCGACTCCCCGAGGTCCCAATGCGACTGGGCCGGCGCCGAAAGTTGCGGTGGCACTCCCCATCGACGGATTTCCACATTGTCTGCGCCGTCATGGCCGTCGGGCACCGAGGCATGGGGCAGATTGGGAATGCGCAGCGCGATGTGTGCGAGCTGTTCTTCGATCAGCCGAAGCCGGTCTTCATGGCTTTTGATGGTCTCTCCGACGGCCTTCATCGCCGCCATGGCGTCTTCGGCAGGCTGCTTCTCTCGTTTCAAGCGCGCGACTTCCTCGGAGCCCTTTTTAAGCTGATGCCGAAGGTCTTCAACCTGAATCGTCTGGGTACGACGATCTTCGGTGAGTGTTCTCAAATCTTCCCAGGCGACGTCCTTCCCTCGTGGCCCTAACTGGTCACGAAGTCCGTCCAGATTGTCCCGCAATACCCGCAGATCGTACATGCCCTCTCCTTTGAAGCGGCCAGAAATTTAACACCCGATGCCCGCGTAGTCAATGAAACAGCGCCCTCTTCAAGGCGACAGAAGGCCTGCTGGGCGTGATTGACAACGCGCAGTTGGGGCGGCACCATGGTTGGTGTGAAGCCTATCTCCAATCCTCCCAATCGATTCGAACCACTTCAGCGCGAAGCGCTTGAACCATCGCTGCGTGCCCGTATCCAGCTGTTCGAGGACAATACACAGCAGATTCTTAGCCGGAATGACAGCCCGGACCTCCCGTTTAAATGGAGCGTAAATCCCTACCGGGGCTGTTTTCATGCCTGTGCCTATTGTTACGCGCGTCCGTCCCATGAGTATTGGGGATTCGGAGCCGGAACGGATTTCGAGTCGAAGATCGTGCTGAAACGCCGCGCCGCAACCTTGCTGCGAGAGTCGTTCGAGAAGCCGTCCTGGAAAGGCGAGTTAGTGGTCTTTTCCGGCAACACCGATTGTTATCAACCAGTCGAGGCCTCCCTCGGCTTGACGAGAGCCTGTCTGGAAGTCTGCGCCGAATACCGGAATCCGGTGGGCATCATCACGAAAGGCGTCATTCCGGCACGTGATCTGGATCTGTTGACCGAATTGCACGAGCAGGCGTGGATTCGCGTCTACTTCAGTATCGCCTTTGCCGACGATGAAACCGCGCGCCTGGTGGAACCGCAGGCTCCCGGCATCACCGCGCGTTTTGAAGCGATGCGTGTGCTCTCCCAAGCAGGCATTCCGACCGGAATTTTTGTGGCGCCTATCATTCCGGGGTTGAATGAAGAGGCCATTCCTGAAATATTGGCTCGTGCCAAGCAGGCGGGAGCGACCTCTGCGACCGGGAGTTTGCTTCGGTTGCCAGGACACGTCGAGCAGGTGTTCGTTGAGCGTCTGCGCGAAGCCTTTCCCGATCGGATGTCGAAAATCCTGCATCGCATTCGGGAGATTCGTGGAGGAGCCGTGAGTGACGCCGGGTTTTTCAGCCGACATCGTGGCGCGGGGACCTATTGGCGCTGCGTCGAGCAACTCTTTGAGTTGGGACGCAGGCGTGCTGGCTTTGAACCGGATGAGTTGCCCGTTCCTCAGACGTTTCGGCGCCCGACGGCGCAGCAGTCGTTGTTTTGCGAGGAGGATTCGCTGTGAAGCACAACCCTGGATTCTTAAAAGTCGTGGATGACGCGCGGGCTCGCGTGCGCGAATGTACCGTCGGTGACGTGAGGGCCAGACTGGACCGCGGTGAGCGTTTCCACTTTGTGGATGTCCGTGAAGATGATGAGTTTGCTCAGGATCATGCTGCAGGGGCCGTTCATCTCGGCAAAGGGGTGATCGAGCGGGATATTGAAACGGCGATTCCGAATAGGCAGGAACCGATCGTGTTGTATTGCGGGGGCGGATACCGGTCGGTATTGGCCGCCGACAGCCTTCGCCAGATGGGATATACGAATGTGATCTCCATGGACGGGGGCATCAAGGCCTGGCGCGCCGCCGGCTACCCCATCGAGAAAGGGCGGCAGCCCTAACGCATGCCGTTTTCACGACGCGAACTCTTCAACAATGCCGGATTTGGTCTACTTCTCCTCCCGGCGCTGCTCCGTTCGCCACGGACCATCCTGCGCCATCTGCTCTTCGATCCCGAGGGGCCTCTGGTTTCGCCCAAGCCCATCCCTGTCAATCCATTTATGCGGGACGGCCGCTCCCTCGTCTGCATCGTCTATGGCACAGACCCCGGCCGAATGCTTCGGCGTGCGCTTGAGCTCCTTGGGGGAATCGATCGATTGGGCCTTCGCGGCGCCCGTGTCCTGCTGAAACCCAATGTGCTGAACGATCAGCCGCCGCCTTCGACGACCAATCCGCTGGTGGTGAAAGCCATGGCTGATATGGCCAGGGCACATGGAGCGGCGGAAGTGGTGGTGGCCGACGGTTCGGGAATCATTCGGCTTCCCACATCCGCGAATCTCACCAACACCGGTATGCGGGCGGCGGCGGAGTCGGCTGGGGCGAAGGTACTGGCGCTTGAGGACGAACTCTGGGTGCGGCTTGAGCCGTCCGATGCCAAGGCCATCGGACATTTCTATTTCTCTCAGCCGGTGTATGACGCGGATGTCGTGATCAACATGCCGGTCATCAAGACCCATCGTTTTGCGGAGTTTTCCTGTAGTTTGAAAAATTTCGTGGGCGCGGTCCACCCGCGGTACCGCCCATCCGTCACATTCTGGAGCGGGGATTGGCACGAGCGCATTGCTGAAATCAATCTCGCGGTGCATCCCGCGCTGACTGTGGCCGACGGAACCACCACGATGATCGAAGGCGGCCCGACATCAGGGACTCCTGCGAAGACGGATGTGCTGATCTGCAGCGGAGACCGGGTCGCGGTGGATCTGACGGCTATGGCGCTGCTCCGGTCGTTCGGCAAGTCGTCGAAACTGCAGGGGAGACGGATTGGCGATCAACGGCAGATCCGACGTGCGGCGGCGTTAGGATTAGGTGTTGGCTCGGGGCGCGGGATTGAACTCATCACCGAGGCGGTGGATCCGGCTCCACCAGCGTTTCTTCGGCTGGTGGAGCATATTCGGCAGGAATTATTGGATGCGTGAGGCTTACTTGTTCGTGCGGTCGAATTCTTTGATGACTTGTTCGGTCAAATCGATCGTGTCTTTATTAAAGATTACGATTTTCACCGTTTGCTCGCTGCCCTTATCCAATACCAATTGATACCCGCCCTTGTCGGCGACGGACTGGGTGGCTGCGGCAATTTTCTTCATGTAGTCGTCGACGAGTTCCTTCTGCTTGCCCTGGAGTTCTTGGTTAAACTCCTGCGCGCGCTTCTGGTAGTCCTGGATCTTGCTGCGAAACGCGGTTTCCTTCTCTTTCTTTTCGGCGTCGGTCAATTTGGAGGCCTGCTCCTTGAGCTGCTTTTCCGTATTGCGCAACTCTTCCTCGTCCCGAGACAACAGTTTCTGGCGTGTCGCCACATACTCTCGCAGCCCGTCCAGCGCTCGCTTGCCGGCCTTGCTTTTTTCCAGGACCACTTGAGGATCGATGACCCCCATCTTGAATTCCGCCGCTGGACTTGTTGAGAACAAGCCGAGGGTCGCTGCGACAAGCGCCCCGACCACGACCGCGCGCCGGCCTGCTCCGTGCCACTTCACACCCATCTCGGGACTCCTTTCGCGGGAATAATGTCGTGCTACAAACCTCGGGAGAATAGCTGCCTGCCGGTATCGTGTCAAGGAGGGAGGCGCGGGGTGAGTATGTGATTTGACAGGCGTTGGACCGGTAGCTATAAGCCACGAGAGGCCTTCATGATCTGCACATCCAACCCGTTCGGGGGCCGGATGAGAAAGGAATCTATGACGTCTTCCGAACAAGAGCAAGCCCATCGCGTATTTATCCGGGCGCTACAACATGACGCGATCAGCTGCGGGCGCGCGGGATGTCCGGGGCCGGTGGAGGCCCTCGACCAGTCGCAGACACGCGATCGGATCAAAACCTTTGAGCTGACATGCGAGCGGTGCGGGTGGCATACCAGTGTGACAGGGCGCGAACAGTTGATGCCGCTCTGGGACAACGCCTCACTGGAGCTGATGGCAGACGAACACCTGATGCACCAACAGCCCGTGTGTCCCTACGATGACACGCCGGTCGTGTTCATCTCCATGCCGAATCCTCGCCGGAAGGCGAAGTACCGAGTGGCCTGTTTTTATTGCGGCCGACACACCGAAATGGATTGGCCTCCGCCTGAGAGCAAGCGGTAGCGGTGAGTGCGGCGCTGAGGTGCCTGGGGGTTAGACGAAGTAGCGGCCGGTGTCGAAGTGGTACTCGGCGTTGTCGACGAGCTGAAGAATGTTGTGCGTATAGGTTCCGGTGTCGTCCTGCGAGGCCAGGTCCAGCTCGGGACCGTCCTCGATCGGCGTTCCGTCTGCATCCGTAATCACTCGCACCATCGGACGTTCCGCGTTGGCTTTGTCCTGGGCGGGCTTGATCACGACCGCCAGGGGCCCGGAGTCGAGACGCACGAGGCTGCCGATGGGAATAATGCCCACGCAGTTCACAAACAGTTTGAGCAGCACGGGATCGAACGATTGCCCGCTTTTGCCGAACATGAATTTGAGCACGTTCGCGGGGGACATCGGCTCCCGGCGGTACACGCGCGACGAGGTCATCGCATCGTAGCAGTCGGCGATGGTGATGATGCGGCTGGCGACGGTTTGACTCCAGGGCACCTTGAGTTTGGGGTAGCCGGAGAAATCATAGTTCATATGATGTTCGAATGAGGCCGAGGCCATCCGCGCGGGCACATTGTTGATGCCTCGCGCCTTCACCAGGGTAAACACGCCTTCAATCGGGTGCGAGCGCATGATGGCCCATTCGTCCTGCGTGAACTCGCCGGGTTTGTTCAAGACATCCAGTGAAATAGCGCATTTGCCGACGTCGTGAAACAACGCCGACAAACCCAGATCGGCCAGGTCTACCTTCGGATATCCGGCCCGGTTGCCCAGGGCCATCGCCAGCAACGACACGTTTACGGAGTGGTTATGCGTATATTGATCGTGACAGCGGAGGTTGGTCAGCCCGAGAATCGTGGATTCATCCTGCATCATCAGTTCGACGATGTTCTGGATCGCGCGTTTCGCCTGCTTGAAGCTGACCGTCCCGCCGGCGCGCGTATTCTTCGTGAGGTCGCCGAGCGCAGAGGCCGCCTTGGCATAACGACCTTTCGCGATGGCTTTTCGCTTATCTTTCGACTGTTCCTGGCCGCCTGGCGAGGATCCACTCCGCGTCCCAGCCTCGCCGGCTCCGGCCTCGGCGTCGTTCGAGGGCTGCAGCTGAAGTGCTCGAGGTTCCTCCAGTTCGATCCCGTTGACGCCTGCGGTCTGAAGCGCCTCCTGCAAATCGGCCAGCGTATGCTTCTCCGGATCGAGGCTGACAAAGAGATACGCGAACTCGCGATAATCTTTGGATTCGGCCGTTGAGGCGAATGACACCCCGCCGATATGCCACTTGTTTAACGCCTCGATGATGCTCGCAAAGACAGCCATCTGCTGCGAGCTCATTTTCAGGTGGCTGTCTCCGAGAAAAAGAAAATCATTTTGGAGGCGAAGTGCTACGGGGTGGTCTGCCGCCAGCGTTTTCACGAGCGTCAACATGGAGTCTACGGGTTTGTCCAGCGCCGCATTAGTGCGTCCATGAATGCGGGAGGTCTTGATCAAGACGTTCAACTGGGTCACCAGCTGAATGCCCAGCATGGCCAGTTGTTGATCGAGAATATCGCCGGCCTCGGAACCTTTGGCGATCTTGTTCGCGAGCGATCGTTCATGGGTGAGGATCGGATGCGCGGCGTCCGGGATCGGGGGGGGGGGCATGGAGGAAGGGGAGTCGGTCACAGGGGGCCTCCCAATTAGGAATTCGCTGCGCTGGGAATGTCGTGCCGGTGCTGGCGATTCGCGACCGAGATGGCCGCGGTGCAAGCCTGCCTGACGGCGGCGCCGCCTTTTTTCTGTCCGAGCTCCAGGGCCGCCAGAGCGACGGGAGTCGCCAATTTACCAAGGATGTCGGCTGCCAGTAACGCCAGCTCTTCTTTCTTTTTTCGGTTCGTCCAGGACCACTCCGTCAGCAGTCCCTGCCAGTAGGGCACGGCTTCATCAGCGGCCGTCTGTTTGAGGGCTTGATAGATGGCGCGTTTTTCCGCCGGTGACCGATCGTGGAAATCATCGGCTGCAAGGAACGGCGACCAGGTTGAAAATGGGGCGGTATATTGGCCGCCGGTTAGTACTTTCATCGCGGTCAGGCGAACCGTTTCATCGCTGTCGCTCAAGAGGGCGACTAGCTTCACACCGTTGCCCGATGGGCGAAGGGTCGACAGAATGCGCAGGGCTTCGCGGCGCACCGAGGCCTCGGGGTGGCGCAGCGCCTTTTCGACACTGTCTGCAAAACGAGGGTCATTCCATCGGTAGAGCAGGGTGAGCAGGTTGCGTACGAACGTTGGGCGTTTATCGCTCAGACCGCGGATGATCGGTTCGGCATGGTCCCGCGCCATAGTCTGCAGGGCCTCCATCACCACGGCCTGATGCGCCGGTGTATCGAGGGTCGCCAGCAGAGAACAGAGTCCCGGGATCGCATCCACGTTCATCATGAGCAGGAGCGTGTTTAGCCCTTCCGTCTTGGCCTGGGGATTGCGATTCAGATGAACGCCGATGGCTTTCAAGCGTTCAGGGCGACCCAGGCTATTGAACAATCCCACGACCTGCTGTTTGTGACTCTCCGAAAGATCCGGCCGAACCGTTTCCGCCTCCTGCAACATCGTCAGCACGGTTTCGAGCAACGTCCATTGTCCTGCTCGAATCAGCGCCTCCAACACGTGATCCCACACCTCGAAGAGTTTCGTGAGGAGCACAGGCGACGGTTCGGAGGCCAGCACAGCTGAGAGGATGTCGAGAATATAGGCCGTGGCATCACGGGCGGTTTCACGTTGGATCTCTTGTGTCAATGCCTCATGCTCTTCGTCGGAGACGTCATACCCGACGACATTGGCCTGGAAGCGACGGGTGCGGCTTGCGATGCCGCCGGTGACATTCCCGTTCGCCGGTTCCGCAGATCCGCCCGCCCCGTCTTTTTCAGAGCCCTTCGCCGCGCGCTCGCGATCGAGCAGTTCGCGCAATGAGCCGACAGGCATACTCATGTATCCCTGGGTCTGAAGCTCGAGCTCATCGAGTCCGAGACCGGATGCGCGGACGAGCTCTTCGGCGGTCACCAGGGTAATCGTGTCGAGATTCTTGGCCCACAACCGCGTCACGATGTCGTCGTCTTCATCGTGGTCGAGAGTGGCGTCGTCCGGTGGGGTCTCCTCGGCGGGCATGCCCCAGAGCGCTTCCAGAAAGAACGCGAGGTCGTCACGAGTGAGCCCCTGGTGGAAGCTCAGCTCACGGATCCCATCCGAGTACATTTTGAACGCAAAACTATCGCCGGTGGCGTCGCGCTCGGGTTCGTAGACGACTTCGTTCTGGAAGAAAAGTTGATTGCGTTGGACCAGCAGCGTCAGGCGCGCATGCTGCCCCAGATGGCGAGTCAGGTCTTCGTAAAATTGTTGGAAGAAACGTTGGGCGACCGGGTTCTTGGTGCCGTACGTACGAGCCGATTTGGCCGCCTTATCGAGCAGCTTGAGTAACTGCTTGATGGCAGCGACTTGCGGATCGGTGCCGGCTTTCACGAAAGGCGTAAGGGGAAGACCGTTTCCGGGCGAGCCTGTAGGTTCCATATGTGTCAGTCGTACCGTGAGGTGCATGATTCGTCAAGAAAATAGCCGGTCTCCGCATGCCTCCCATCACCATTGCGCCGGCTTGCCGGACCCAGTAGAATTCCTTGGTGACTGCCACGATTCCCTCTCCACTCATTCTGTGCGTCGGTGATAGCCTCACGGCCGGGTATCAAACCCCCAGTGCGGTGCACCCGTCCGGACAGGAAACGCCCTATGGGCACGTGTTGCAGGAATATCTCGGCGAGCGATTCCGCGTAGAGGTCAGCGGAATCTGCGGGGAAACGACCGGTGAAATGGTGCTGCGTTTCCGCAGGGCAGTTCTTGAACGCTGTCCTCAGATGGTGATTATTCTCGGGGGCACGAATGATCTGGGATGGAACGCCGATCCTTCGGAGATCATGCGGAATCTAATCAAGATGTACGAATTGGCGAGGGCCTCCTCGATCGTGCCGGTTCCTGTGACCGTCCCCTCCATTCGAGTCGATCTGGGCGGAGAAAATCCCGATGCCGTCGCGTGGCTCGCTGAGCATATTCAGCGCCGTCAGCGGTTGAATGCCCTGATCGCAGACTATGCGGAGAGAAAAAACCTGCGGTATGTCGATCTATTCACGGCGACGGCCGAACCGGAGTCTCTCATGCTGGCGGAGCCGTACTCCAATGATGGGCTGCATCTGACGAGCAGCGGCTATGGCTTGTTGGGCTGGCTGGTGTATGAGCAGGTCTTTGCCGCTGATCCTGCCATCTCCGGCGACGCTTCTTCCAACCTGTCCCAACCATGATCTCCGAGGTCACGGATCACAACTTTGCACGCATAGTGGAGCAGGCCCACATGCCGGTCCTCGTGGAGTTCTGGCAGCCGGGCTGCGGCCACTGTCTCGCCCTGCTCTCGCAGCTGCAACTGTTGCAGGATGAAGTGGGGGGAGCGGTGAAGATTGTGAAGATGAACGTACAGGAAAACTTTCAGATTCCTGCTGAACTCGAGATCGGTTCGCTCCCGGCGCTGGCCTTATTTGATCGCGGAGCGTTCGTACGGTTTATCGGGGGGATCGGGAAGAAGGACGAGATTCGAACACAGCTGCTGACGTCCATCAACATTCAGCATCCGATGTGAATCCTTTCGCCACGGTACAGGCCGATTGCCATGACGCGGAATCCGGCTAGAGGATTCGCCAGGTCCGCCCGTCGCGTTCAATCATCCGTTCGGCTTCCACTGGTCCCCAGGTCCCGGCCTGGTATTCTGGCAACCAGCGCAGCTTCTGTTGTGCCCAGCCGTCGAGAATTTTTGTGACCCAGTCCCACGACGCTTCGACTGCGTCGCGCCGCATGAAGCGCGAGGCGTCTCCGGCCATCACGTCGAGCAATAACCGCTCATAGGCTTCCGGGGAGGGGCAGCCGAATACGTCGCTATACTGGAAATCCATCTCCACGGGATGCGTCTGCGCCCGCGTGCCGGGGACTCGCGAGATAATACGCAGCGAGAGGCCTTCATCCGGTTGAATGCGCAACGTCAGGACGTTGGCCGGTTGAGGGGAGGCGGGATTGGCATTGAAGAGAATCTGCGGAATATCTTTGAATTGCACGGCGACTTCGCTGGCCCGTTTCGGGAGCGCTTTCCCGGTGCGAAGATAAAAGGGCACGCCCGACCAGCGCCAGTTTTCGACGAAGGCTTTCACCGCGACAAAGGTTTCCGTCGTCGAATTCGGATTGACGCCTTTTTCCCGCCGATATCCAGGCACGGGCTGGTCAGGCGCGATACCCTCGGCATACTGCGCCCGCACCGTATACTGCTCGACATCTTTGCCGACGATGGGCCGGAGGCAACGCAGCACTTCCATCTTGGCGTTGCGCACCACGTTGGGGTCGAGCGAATAGGGCGGCTCCATGGCCACCAGGCAGAGCAACTGCAGGAGGTGGTTCTGAATCATGTCCCGCAGCGCGCCGGCTTCTTCGTAGTAGCTGGCTCTCGTCCCCACGCCTTCCGATTCACTGACCGTGATTTGGACGTGGTCGATATATTTATGGTTCCAGATCGGTTCAAAAATACTATTGGCAAACCGGACCACCATAAGATTCTGAACTGTCTCTTTGCCCAGATAGTGATCGATCCGGAAAATCTGGGATTCATCGAATACGTTGCCGGTGACTTCATTGATCTGTTGCGCGGAGGCCAGGTCGCGTCCGACAGGTTTTTCGACGATGATCCTCGAGTAAGGGGATGCGGCAGATGCTGAGGTGGCCAGACCCGCCTGGGCCAATCCCTCACAGACCGACGCAAAGGAGCTGGGCGGAATGCTGAGATAAAAAATGCGATTGCCCGGCAACTGCATCGCCTGCTCCACCTCCTCGGCCTTGGCGCGGAGTGTGGCGTAGGTCTGTGCATCTTCATTTTCTCCCTGGATATAAAAGAGATGGGTTTTGAAGGTGGCCCAGGTATCCTCCGCCAGCGCCTGTCGGGAATGTTTGACGATCCCCTCCTTGACGAGATTGCGGAATTCGTCGTCGGTCATGGGTTTGCGGCCCAGGCCGATGACCGCATACTTGGCCGGCAGGAGCCCGTCCAGTAGCAAGTTATAGACGGCCGGGATCAGCCGGCGGCGGGCAAGATCACCGGAACCGCCGAAAATGACGAGGGTACAGGGCTCGACGGGGGGAACGGATTCCGGAACAGGCTTGCACGCCAGGGGAGTCGTGGGCGAGGACATGGTCTCGATATTCCTTTGGTGAAGGTCAGCGCCGGACGCTATGCCCGCCGAAGGCGTTGCGCAACGCGGCCAGCATTTTTTCGGCGAACGATTCCTCCTGCCGCGACCGGAAGCGGGTGAAGAGCGCTGCGGTCAGGGTCGGCACAGGCACATCCTTATCGATGGCGTCTTGTATCATCCAGCGACCTTCGCCGGAATCCTGCACATAGCCTTTCAACTGTTCGAGCTTGGGATCCTGTTTCAATGCGCCGACCGCCAGTTCCAGGAGCCAGGAGCGGACGACGCTGCCATGCATCCAGACATCGGCGATCTTTCCCAGATCCAGGCGATACTCGCTTTTCGCCATGAGCTCGAACCCCTCGGCGTATCCTTGCATCATGCTGTACTCGATGCCGTTGTGCACCATCTTGACGTAGTGGCCCGCGCCGTGCCCGCCCATGTGCGCCCAGCCTTGTTCGGGCGCCAGTGTCGTGAAGATGGGGGTCAGGCGCTGAACCGGTTCGTTCTCGCCGCCGATCATCAGGCAGTATCCGACCTTCAAGCCCCAAATGCCGCCGCTGGTGCCGACATCGACATAATGGATGCCCTTTTTCTGCAATTCGGCGGCGCGCCGCGTATCGTCATGGAAGCGCGTGTTGCCGCCGTCGATAATGGTATCGCCCGGCTGCAGCAGCGCGCTGACTGCCTGGATCGTCTCTTCCGTCGGGGTTCCTGAGGGCACCATGATCCACACGGCGCGGGGGGCGGTCAGTTTGGAGACGAGGTCGCTCAGGGAGGACGCACCCACGCAGCCCTTGCCTTCGGCCTGCTTCACGACATCGGGCGCGCGATCATACGCCACGACGCGGTGACGGCCCTGCTGCAGGCGTGTCACCATATTCATGCCCATTTTTCCGAGTCCGACGAATCCAAGTTCCATAGGTCATCCTCTCTGGTGAAGACCGGTATGTGATGACTGGTGCGGAGTGGGCCAAGGACGGAATGCCGCTCCAGTGGTTCGGTGACGTCCCGATGCTAGCACGGCCGGAAGCCCGTGCCAGCGATGCCGCCTTGGCACGGGGTGACGGCGCCCTGTTAATCCACGCGGGGTGGAAGGGGAATATCGTGGAACAGGATCTCGGCAAACCGTCGGCCCGCCATCAGCCGGTCGTGGAGGGTGGCCGCGCTCAGGAACTGTGCGGCGACTTCTCCGAGGGCCGGATCGCGAGACGCGAGAAACCGGAGCGTGTCCACCGGCGCGGTAAACCAGAGTCCTCGCGTTCGAAAAAATGCGGACACGCACGCCTCGAAAAACAATTGCAGCAGATATTGCGCGGTATTCGGTTTGTCGCGCAGGTCCTCGACCTTTCCGAGCCAATGCAGGCACTCGGCTTTCAATCGGATGCGTTCGTGAATCGAGGCCGTCGGCGGACCCTGCCGAAAACGTTGCGCCGCTTTGGCGATCAGTTGCGCCGCAATGTCTTCATGGTCGTACAGCACCCGTCCCTTGCGAAGCAGAGGGGCGAGGCGGGGAGAGAACGCCAGATCTTCGGCGACGGTGGCATGTTCGCCGTAACGAATATCGACCAGCCGGTCCGCCACGCGGATCATTTCCTGTCCGTCGGCCGGCCCCTTCACCAGGACGATGAGATCGATATCGCTGTGTGCGGTCACTGCACGCCGGGCTCCGGATCCGACGAGAACGATACCTACCAGGTCGCCGCCCCGTTTCGCGCGGACATATTTCACCGCGCCGGCGAGGGCATCATCGTAGCCGGGGGGTGTCACGGCTGGAGGGATCTCCGGTGGTTCGGGAATATCGAGTAGCTCAGCCTTCAGTTCGTCCGAGGAAGGGAGCGCCGGGGACGACTGAGGTGAGGAGGGGGCCAGGTGTGATTCCATATCCATCCTTCGACGCGGTCAGGCGGCCTGCGCACGTCGTATCTGTTGCTCGAGCGTGCCGAGCCACGCGTCGAACGGCTGCTCGGTATCGACAACAATCTCAAGCTTTCCATTAGGGAGTTTGCGGACGATGCCGGGACACTCCGGCGAGAGGGGAATTTCCACCCACTCGCGATTGAGTCCTAGGGTATCCGTGACGTCGAGAATGCGACTGATCTGTTGAAACGACACTGCGTGAAGCGACACTCATTCCTCTCTGCGCGGATCACGTGTGGGCATTGTAGGAGGGGGGACGGAGCCTGTCAATGTGAGGCGCCGGTCCCATCGTTGAGCAGGCGCGCGAAATGGTCGGTCGCCCGCTCGATGTCTTCCGCGGACACGTCGAGATGGGTCACTGCGCGACAGGTGGATCCGCCGACGGCGTTGATCAGCACGCCTTCCTGCTTGAGGGCTGCCACGAAGGCCGGGATGGAAAATTTTGTGCTGTGCACGTCGAAGAACACCATGTTCGTCTCGACCAGGGATGGATCAATGGTCACAGCTGGAATCTGCTGCAGCCGGGCCGCGAGCCGTTTGGCGTTGGCATGGTCTTCCCTGAGTCGGGCAATGTGATGTTCCAAGGCGTAGAGGCCCCCCGCGGCGAGAATGCCGGACTGGCGCATGGCGCCTCCGTACATGCGGCGAAATCGCCGAAGGCGCTCCATCAGGCCTGGATCATCCGTCGCAATCAGCGACCCGGCTGGTGCGCCGAGTCCTTTGGAGAGGCAGAAGGTCACCGTTTCGAAATGGCGCGCATATTCCGCCGCCGACACCCCCGATGCCACGACTGCATTGAACAGGCGAGCCCCGTCGAGATGCATGGGTATTCCATGGGCCTTGGCCACGGCGCGTATGGCTTGGATCGTTGCCAGCGGGTAGATGGTCCCGCCTCCGGCATTGTGCGTGTTCTCGAGACAGATCAGCGCGGTCTGGATGCTGTAGGGGTCTTTCGGGCGGATGGCGGCCTGTACCTGTTCAGCCGTCATGAGCCCGTGCGTGCCGGTCACCCAATGGAGTTGCACCCCGGCCAATGCCGCCGCCGAGCCCTGCTCGTAACGAATGATATGCGACTGACCTTCAACGATCACTTCACGTCCTGGTTCGGCCTGCGCCCGCACAGACAATTGGTTGCCCAGCGTGCCGGATGGCACGAAGAGCGCGGCGCGTTTTCCGAGGAGCGCGGCAGCGACCTCTTGGAGGCGATTGACGGTGGGGTCTTCTCCATAAATGTCATCCCCCACGTCGGCACGGGCCATGGCGTCACGCATGGCCGGGGAGGGTTTGGTGACCGTGTCGCTCCGGAGATCGATCATGGATGTGCCTCCGTCTGAAGGTGGATTGCGATTCTTCAGGACGAACCGCAGGCGCATTCTAGCAAAATTTTTTCTTGCCGGTGTACGTAGGCCTGCTACACTGAGGGCCCAATTCGGAGCCCCATGGAGAGATGGCATCGGTCAGTGATCCGGTTTGTGCAGGCGGAGCCGCAAGAAGTGCGGCCGTTGGCCTGGTCCTTCGGATATTTCTTTTGCCTGCTCTGCGGCTATTACATCCTTCGCCCCGTGCGCGATGAGATGGCGATTCAGGGCGGCGTGCACAACCTTCCCTGGATGATGACGGGCACGTTTGTTGCCTTGCTGGCCGTCACGCCGCTGTTCGGGTGGTTGTCTGCGCGGTATTCCCGCTATCGATTGCTCCTCGCCGTCTATCTCTTCTTTATCGCCAATCTGCTCGGCCTGTACGTGCTGATGACGAGCGGTCAGTACATCGAATGGGTCGCGCGCGGGTTTTTTGTCTGGCTTTCGGTGTTCAACCTGTTCGTCGTGTCAGTGTTCTGGAGTTTCATGGCCGATCTGTTCACGCCTGCGCAAGGGGCGCGCCTCTTCGGGATGATTGCGGCAGGCGGCAGCACCGGCGCCTTGTTCGGCCCGCTCATTACCACCGGACTCACCTACGTCTTTCCCGTGCCGGTGCTGATGCTGGCATCGTCCGCCTTCCTTCTGGCCTGCATCGGATGCATCTACCAATTGGAATTGTGGAGCCGCAGCCGATCCCTGTTTCACAGGGAGAACAGTGGCGCACCATTGGGCGGCGGCTTTCTGGCCGGGGTTCGCCTCGTGTGGTCGTCGCCGTATCTGCTCGGTATCTGTGGCTATCTCACATTTTTGACGATGACCGCGACCTTCCTCTATTTCGAGCAGGTGCGTCTTGTGGCGCAACAGTTCGATACGCCTGAAGCCCGCACGCGTCTGTTCTCTATGCTCGACTTCGCCACCAATATCCTCACGTGGCTGACCCAGCTGCTGATCACCAACCGCGTGGTGGCCCGATTTGGGGTGTCGGCGGCGTTGTTGTTTTTGCCGGCGGTCAGCCTGCTCGGGTTTCTGGGCATCGCCCTGTGGCCTGGATTGATCGTGTACGTCAGCTTTTCCGTACTGCGGCGTGTGGGGGAATACGCGCTTTCCAAACCGGCGCGCGAGGTGCTGTTTACGGTGGTCAGTCGCGAGGAAAAATACAAGGCGAAAAATTTTATCGATACGGCGATCTCGCGCGCCGGCGATGCCTCGACCGGGTGGCTGGTCTCGGGCCTCAAGGCGTTGAGTGTCACAACGGCACAGATTTCCTGGGTGTTGGTTCCGCTCATGCTGCTCTGGGCCTGGCTGGGTCGATGGTTGGCGGCGCAACAGCGCAAACAGGTTGGGCCGTAATAGGCATGCCCCCGGTCGGAGAATGAAGGGTGTGTTCGTCCGGTCTATGCGGAGTGCGTTGGCCCCGGCCGAGATTCCGGAGGCGGTCGAATCCTGGTTTGCCGACACAGCAATGGTTGCGAGTCTGCGCATCCCGGTCCTCTTCACGGACGGACATCCCTTCTTGTTCAGCGCGGCTGACAACCGCACATCTTTTCTATGAGTCAGAGGGTGCGATTCTGCACGTCTCGCTCGCTGGAATTATGCACGAAGCCAGTTTGTCGGCAGCATCGATCCGATGTTCCGAATCTATCTTCAACCATCCACTCTCGAGGAACGGGGCACTCCTGCTGGTCATTTGTGTGATCCCGTCACTCATACAAGCGAATGACGCTTGCGGGCAGGAAAATTGCTTAGTGACCGGGTAGACCACCGTGTTCGTTCCTCCTTGGTGATGATGATCCATCGTCGGTATCACGCATTACTTGAAGTGTCTAATGTGCTGAACTCACAACGTGAGATGGGCAGCCTGTGGCAGGCTTGCACGGAACGGATCAAGGACGTCGTGCCGTGGGAACGCGCGGGCGTCCTCCTTTATGCGCCGGATGAGGACGGGTTTCGGTTTCATGCGTTGGAGACTGCCATGCCGAAACGTCTGCTGGAGCAAGGCGCTATCATCCCGCGTATCGGCAGTGCGGTGGGGTGGGTCTATGAACATCGCGAAGTCCATGTGCGGCCCTATCTCCAGCACCAACAAATCTTTTTCGAAGATCGTTTGTATGCCGAAGAAGGCCTCGGTCGGATGGTGAACCTCCCGCTACTTGCGCGTGGAACTTGTCTCGGGAGTCTGAATATCGGGAGTGTGGCGTCAGGAGAGCCTGAGGTTGAGACATTGGATTTTTTGCGGCAAATTGCGACGCAGGTTGCATTGGCCATCGAAAACATCCAAGCCTACGAGCAGGTGGCGCGGATGGGCCGACAACTGACCAAGCAACACGCGTCTCGGACTCAGGCCCTCACATCGCGGAGTAATTCTGGATCGTTGGTCGGCAACAGTGAGCCTTTGCACAAGGTGCTGGCGCAAATTCAGGCGGTGGCAGCCACCGCCACGACGGTATTGGTGACCGGAGAGACCGGGACCGGCAAAGAACTGGTGGCCCGGGCCATCCATGAACGCAGTGTGCGACGTACGAAACCCTTCGTGCGTCTCAACTGCGCGGCATTGCCGAGTGGCCTGGTGGAAAGTGAGTTGTTCGGGCATGAGCGAGGCGCCTTCACGGGAGCAGTCCAGCGACATCAAGGCCGGTTCGAACTCGCCCACGGAGGCACGCTGTTCTTAGATGAAATCGGGGAGATGCCCCTGGATGTCCAGGCCAAGCTTCTTCGAGTCCTCGAAGATCATCTGGTCGATCGGGTAGGAGCGGCGCGATCGATACCTGTGGATGTGCGGCTCATCGCGGCGACAAATGTGGATCTGGCCGAGGCTGTGGAACAGAAACGTTTCAGGGCGGATCTCTACTATCGCCTGAAGGTATTTCCGATCGCACTACCTCCGCTTCGTGACCGGAAGGAAGACATTCCACTGCTGGCGCAGCATTTTCTCGACATCTGCGCGGTCAAACTCAATCGTGCGAACCTGACCTTCAGTGAAACGGCTTCCGCACGGTTGGTTGAGCATGAGTGGCCGGGGAATATTCGTGAACTGCAAAACGTCATTGAGCGCGCCGTGATTCTTGCGCCGACTGATCGTATCGAGATCGATGAGCGCTTCGTCGCCTCCTCATCGAGACCCACGTCGAACATGGATCGCCCGCTTACCTTGCACGATGCTGAGCGCGATCTCATTCTTCGTGTGCTTGAGCAAGCCGCCTGGCGGATTTATGGGCCTCTCGGAGCGGCGACTCGGCTGGGAATAAACCCCAGTACCCTTCGCAGTCGAATGAAAAAAATGGCGCTCTCACGACCTACCGCTCCTCCGTCTCTGGAACCTCTTCACCAGTCCTAACCGCAAGCTCTCATCGGACACCTTCGCCTATCGGCGACGGGCCTCGTTCCCTTGTGTCGCGCTGTTCAACATCCGCTCGTTTCGGAATGGGTTCGTCCCTGTCGAACAATGCGGTCGGTGAGGAATGGCGCGCGCATGGATCTGCCGGAGAACATCGCGAACGGTCGCGATTTCCCGCGAAACGCCGCGATGGATTGTCGCGGCCTGATGCCCGGCTGGTGTCTGTTCGAACAGGGGGCGCCTCGAAGTAGCGGGAATGCGGTGGTTTCTTGTGAGGCGCTTTCCGATCACCAGTGGCATTTGCTTTGCTATGTAGCCCGTTTGGCAAGACGTAACGCGGGGAGACGGAACATGCGGGTATGCAGATGGCGTGGCAGACTCGGAACGGTTGGCTGTCTATTCCTGACGGGCCTCATCGGCGTACTCGGCTGTCAGGGTTCGTGGCCCGTGACAGGATCGACGCCGTTTCCCAGCAACAGCCAGTTCATGGAGGGGTGGACGACCTATCTCCACTGCCGGCTGAGTCGGGAACCAGACGACATCCGAAGAGACGTAGAAGCGTTGAGCCGTATGGCCTACAGGGTAGCCACACAGAGCCGGCCATCCGCCTTTCTGCCTGCCTCGATGCGAGGTCTTGTGATGAACCCGCCATCACGATTGGCTGTCGACCCTCAGGCAATGATGGTGGCCTGTGCGCAGCATGGCGGTGAGGTGGCGCACGGTGTCGGTCGACCCGAGCTGGCGGTGGAATTGTTCACGGTGGCGTTGGCGGTTCTACGAGAGCAAGTCTACGTCTACCATCCTAAGGATAGCGGCGATCGCGCATTCATCAATCGGGAATAAATCTCCCCGGTATCCGAGGTGGCTTCGTACGGATGGAGACAGGCACGGATGGGCTGGTGATCTTGCGTGAATGGCATCGCAAGATCCACCACTCCGGCGGCTTTAGGTAAAGGAGAGCAGCCTCATGACGGCAGACTACGATTTTGATCTCTTGTGCATCGGCAGCGGTCCCGCGGGCCAACGGGCTGCGATTCAAGCCGCCAAACTTGGGAAACGGGCAGCGGTCGTGGAGAAGCGTCCCTCGATGGGAGGCGTCTGCCTGGATATGGGGACGATCCCAAGCAAGACCTTTCGCGAGGCGGTGTGGTCCCTGTCGCAGTGCGCGGGTGGACTGACTGGTGCCTCCGCGCCTCGTCTCGATGGCGAGAACATGCGTCGTCTTCCTGTGGAAGCGCTCCTCCACCGGATGCAAACGGTCGGCCGCCGAGAATCGCAGGTGATCGAGCAGCAGCTGTTCCGAAACGAGGTGCACATGATCAGAGGAGAGGCCTCGTTCGTCGATTCGCATACGGTGCTGGTGAGCGTCGGCGAGGGGCGGCGGACGGTCACGGCAGAAAATATCGTGATTGCGGTGGGAACCTATCCGGCGTCGCCCCCCGGTGTGCCGGCTGACGGGGACCTGATTCTCACGAGCGATGATCTCGTGCGACTGCAGAGGCTCCCGAAGAAGCTCGTCGTTGTCGGTGGGGGGATCATCGGAATCGAGTATGCGTCGATGTTCGCTGCGCTTCACAGTCAGGTGATCCTGGTGGATAAGCGCGACCGGCTTCTAGAGTTTTTAGACCGTGAGAGCGTCGACGAGCTTATGCAGCAAATGAGAAGGCAGCGAGTCACGTTTCGCTTGGGAGAAGCCGTGGAGCGGCTGGACGTCACGACCGGAAATCCGCGGCAGGCGGTTGTCCATCTGGAGTCGGGGAAAATGATCGTTGCCGACCAAGTGCTGTTTTCGGTCGGTCGGCTCGGCGCCACGAGCCGCCTGAATCTCGATGCCGTGGGGCTCAAGCCCGATGATCGCGGACGGCTGACCGTGGACCGGCAGTTCCGAACAGAGGTGCCGCATATATTCGCCGTGGGCGACGTTATCGGTTACCCGAGTTTGGCATCCACCTCATTTCTACAGGGACGGCTGGCGGCGTCCTACGCCTTCGGCGTCGACCCTGGACCGATGATCGAACACCTGCCGATCGGAATCTATGCCATCCCGGAGGTCTCGGCGATTGGACCTCCGGAACATGAATTGACGCGGAAGAAGGTGCCCTATGAAACCGGCATCGCGCGATACGGAGAGATTGCACGGGGGCAGATTCTCGGTGACGACAGCGGGTTTCTCAAGTTGCTGTTCCATCGCGAGGATCAGCGTCTCCTCGGCATTCATGTCGTGGGGGCCGGCGCCACGGAATTGATCCATATCGGGCAGGCAGTCTTGGAGTTGGGCGGAGGACTCCAATACTTTTTGCGGTCGGTGTTCAATTACCCGACGTTGGCCGAATGTTACAAAGTCGCGGCGCTGAATGCCTTCAACAAGTTGGTCGTGTGTCGGTAGCGAAACATGTAGGTCGACATGGCTATCAGACGGGAACTCCTCGTTGTCCAGTTAGTGTTCCGTGCCGATTCACGGGGCATGCTGGGGGACAGGAAGAAGGGATCGTGATGAATCACAACATGCTCTGCGCGCTCGTGCTCGTGTTGCTGGGGGGAGGTCCTGCCATGGCGCAGGACCAGTTGCTTGGATTGCCGCACACTCTCCTTACCGGTCCCGCCGATCCGCCGGATGCGACAAAGAGGCCGAGGAGCTCCTGGGAGAGCTGGCTCAATCATGGCGAACGTCACAGGACGGCGGAGTCGCATCTCCCGCCCGGGGGCCCTGATCGCGGAGCGCCGATGGCCCCTCACGCTCCCTCTATCGCGCCGGCATCTGAGGTTTTCGAGCAGGAACCAGGGCGAATTCCGTCAGAGCAGAGGTCGAATAGAAACGCGGAACAGATTGAGACAGTGCCCGGCGGCGAGAGACGGTAACTCACACATTATGAGTATGGGACCGGCTGGATTCGTCGGCATGCGGTTGGCCGCTTCGAGTCGAAATCTCTTCAGACGCTGCTCAGGATGCCCAAGCGTGCGCGGTGTGTCCCGCGACAAGTAGGAGTCGCGACCGCCCACTACTGAATATTGAGGAAAAACACGCATCGTCTGCCAGGACACCACACAGCGCAACCCACGATCAAGGAGAAGCCATGATGCACGTCACGCAAGTCAGGATGACGAATCCCATTCGTGCTCTTCAGGGATACGGCCAATCGATCTGGTTGGACGACATTCGACGAAGTGTCCTCACAAGCGGGGCATTGCAACGGCTCATACTCGAAGAAGGCGTGACCGGCCTCACATCAAACCCGGCGATCTTCAAACACGCCATCAGTGAAACCTCGGACTATGCCGACGCCTTGAGCATCCTTCGGCGTGAAGCAGGTCTGGATGCGAAGGGATGGTATGAACGGTTGGCCATCGAGGATATTCAGTCCGCGGCGGATCTCCTGCAGCCGGTGTATGCCCGCACGAGGCGGCGCGACGGGTATGTAAGCCTGGAGGTCTCGCCGCATGTGGCTCATGACAGGCAGGCCACGCTCGAAGAGGCCCAGCGACTGTGGGACTCTGTCGGGCGCGATAACCTGATGATCAAAATTCCAGCCACGCCGGCCGGACTCCTCGCTATCCCGTCGCTGATCGGGATGGGAATCAACGTCAACGTGACCCTTCTCTTCGCGCAAGACACCTACGTGTCGGTCGCCGAGGCGTACCTGACCGGTTTGGAAGAGTTGGCCAGGCGGGGCGGTGATCTCGGAAGCGTTGCGAGCGTGGCCAGTTTTTTCATCAGCCGCATAGACACGGCGGCTGACGCGGAAATTACTGCGTATCTTGAGAAGGCGACCGGCGGAGAGCATCGGGCGACACTCAAGAGCCTGCAGGGAAAAATTGCCGTGGCGAATGCCAAATTGGCCTACCAACGGTATCAGGCCATCTTCTCGAGCAGTCGCTGGCAAGCACTTGCGAGGCAAGGGGCCCATACCCAACGGCTGCTCTGGGCGAGTACGGGAACCAAGAATCCACAGTATCGCGACGTGCAGTATGTTGAGGAGCTGATTGGTCCCGAGACGGTCAACACAATACCGCCCCCGACGCTTGATGCCTTTCGTGATCATGGGCGTCCGGAAAGCCGGCTGATGAAGGACCTCGATGATGCAGAAGCGGTGCGGCTTGCGTGGGCGCAGGCAGGACTGTCAATGCAAGCGATCACCGACCGGCTGTTGGAAGAAGGGCTCCAGTTGTTTCGGGACGCGTATGACCAACTGTTGATGGCCATCGAATCTCAAGCCAGCTTGGGCGATGCTTTGCCACTCAAGGGCTGTTCATATTCTCTCCCGGCGGGTGTGGCCGACGCAGTACAGTCTTCCCTTCGTGAATGGAAAGATGCGGATAAGGTTGGACGCCTGTGGGATCGTGATCCGTCCCTTTGGACCGGCCGGGACGAGGATCGGTGGCTCGGGTGGTTGGATATCACGGAACAACAGTTGGCGCAGATTCCTCTGCTCACCGGCCTGGCCGGTGAAACGTTGCATCGAGGGTTCACGCATGTCCTGTTGTTGGGAATGGGTGGATCGAGTCTCTGTCCCGAAGTGCTGACGCTGATGTTTGGTACGCAGGCGGGATGTCCGGAACTTCACGTGCTTGATTCAACGGATCCGGCTCAGATCAGGACGATAGAAAAACGCATCCGACTTGCCAGTACCCTGTTCATCGTTTCAAGCAAGTCAGGGAAGACTCTTGAGCCGATGATACTGAAAGCCTATTTTTTTGACCGGGTCCAGCGGCTAGTCGGAACCAAGGCCGCTGTCCGGCAGTTTATTGCGATTACGGATTCTGGTTCTCCCTTGCAACAAGCTGCCGAGGCTGATGATTTTCGGCACCTCTACTTCGGAGTGCCCACGATCGGAGGGCGCTACTCGGCGCTATCGAATTTCGGCATGGTACCGGCGGCGGTCATGGGGCTCGATATTGTTCAGATTCTCGAACATGCAGAGGAAATGGTGGAAGCCTGTTTCCCTTGTGTCCCGGTAGAGGAGAACCCTGGGTTGGTGCTCGGCACGATCCTCGGAGTGCTCGGCAAACAGGGGCGCGATAAGGTGACGATTGTGTCCTCTCCAGGTCTAGATTCATTCGGCGCCTGGCTTGAACAACTCCTGGCTGAGTCGACTGGCAAAGGGGGGAAGGGACTCATTCCGGTCGATCGTGAGGCGGTCGGCGATCCCGCGGTTTACGGACTGGATCGCGTGTTCGTGTATCTCCGATGGCAGGCTGCACCCGACCAGGGGCAAGACGTGGCTGTCAATCGGCTCGAGTTGGCAGGTTATCCGGTCATCCGCATTGCAGTGAGCGACCGCTATGATGTGGGGCAGGAATTTTTCCGCTGGGAGTTTGCGACGGCAGTGGCAGGGGCCATCATGGATCTTAATCCCTTCGACCAGCCGGATGTCGAGGCGAGTAAATTAGCCACCAGGCAGTTGACGATAGAGGTTCAGCGAACCGGGGCGCTTCCGCCGGAAGCGCCAATTCTCGAAGAGCGTGGACTCCAACTATTTGCCGATCCGGCGTATGCCCTCACGCTCCAGGCTGTGCCGGGTTCGCCCCCGTCCCTGGCGCAGTATCTGGCCATCCATCTCAATCGACTTGCGGCTGGTGATTACTTTGCCTTGTTGGCCTATCTCGAGGTGGATCCCAGGTATGAGGCGGAGCTCCAGGCGCTGCGTCTCAGGGTGCGGGATATCAAACGTGTCGCGACGTGCATGGGGTTCGGTCCGCGGTTTCTTCATTCCACCGGACAGGCCTATAAGGGAGGGCCCAATACCGGGCTGTTTCTCCAGGTCACCTGTGAAGATGCTGCAGACCTTCCTGTGCCGGGACAGCCGTATACGTTCGGTATCGTCAAGGCGGCGCAGGCGCGGGGGGATTTTCAGGTCTTGGTAGAGCGACGAAGGCGGGTGCTGCGTGTGCATCTGGGAACCAATGTCCAGGAAGGACTGGCGATGCTCAGGGCAGCGGTGGAAGAAGTCTTGGTGTGAGACGAATGGCGTCCTGCTACAGACCGACCGCGTAACCCCCATCATCGTATTGGGAAGGAGAGAAGATCGGTATTCCTTCGGTACACTTCTGTGCCCGCCGACCTTGCTTTGACTCACAAAAAAATCGCATGGTATAGTCCGGCGCGGATCGTTCAAGGCCTGTGATGCAGTTCTAACGATGCCTGCGCCCTGTGGCCATTCACCGGACGCCTACTCACCAGATTTACCAATTGGGGACAAGATGGTTGAAGTTCCAGTTAAACTCTACCTCGATAAAGTATTGAAGACGGCTCGGGAAGCAGTGCGTCCGACCTCGCTCCTCTCCGGCCCCGTACGAGACAAGGCGTTGCGTGGTATGGCTGCGGCCGTTGCGGAAGCGGAAGAGTCCATCCTGGCGGCGAACGAAACGGATGTGGATGCGGTCGGAAAGTCGATGACCGGATATGAAAACCGGGAACGTGTGCGCGATGCCGTGGCCCGAATCCGTATGACGGCCGACGACGTGAAAGCGCTCGTGGATCGATTGCATCACATTGCGGATCTGCCGGACCCGCTCGGCGAGGTGCTGGGGCGCCACGAGGAACCGAACGGTCTTCAAGTGAGCCGGGTGCGGGTTCCCATCGGCGTGATCGGCATCGTCTCGGAACTGTCACCGTTGGAAACGATCGATGCGCTGGCCCTCTGCCTGAAGTCAGGCAACGTCTGTGTCTTCCGGGGTTCACCGGATTGGACCCATACACAGCAAGTGATTGCGACCGGTCTGGCGAAGGCCATGCATGAGGCCGGTATTCCGAAGGGCGCCTGTACGATCATTGATCGACAGGAGAAAGAGGCGGCCCTGGAACTGATTAAGTCCGGCAAGGCGCTGGATGCGATTATCCCGCGCGGCGGCGCAGGGCTGCGGAAGGTGGTGCAGGAACAGGCCAAGATGCCGATTCTCTGTCACGACGGCGGGATCACGCACGTGTACATCGATGACGATGTCGAAATCCCTCTGGCCCAAAATATCGTCGTCAATTCCAAGGTGCAGAGTCCCTCGACGCCCAACTCGGTGGATACGCTGCTGGTGCACCAGGGCATTGCGCGCCCGCTGTTGTCTGCGCTGATCCTTCGCTTGCTGGATGAATTCAAAATCGATATTTACGGCTGTCCGAAAACCGTGTCGTTGATGGGCCAGATGCTCATGACGGGACATAAAGCGGTCAAGCCGGCGCAGGAGACGGACTGGAACAAGCAATTTCAGGGGCCCAGCATGGCCATCAAGATGGTGCCGGGTTTTGATGAGGCGTTGGCGCATATCGCGCAGCATGGTCCCAGCCACACCTGCGTGATCGTGACGAAGTCCTATGAGTCCGCCATGAGGTTCAGTAAAGAAGTGGATGCGGGGTCGGTCCTGGTCAATGCCTCTTCCCGATTGAATGCCGGAGACAGTCTCGGATTCGGTGCGGATATCGGCTTGAGTTCGGCGCGCCACCACGCGCGAGGGCCGATCGGTCTCAACCAACTGACCTGTGAAAAGTATGTCGTGTTCGGCAGCGGGCAACTTCGTCATCCGCATCCTGTTCCGCTGGCCTATGAAGACGCCATCATGCTCAAGCGGCCGTAACGTACCGATCGTGATGGCTCTTCCGGCAAGAGGGCGTTGTGCCTGCTGACCGGAACGACGAGATCCACAATGCCCTGCGCGAGCATCTCGCTTGGTGGGGACTCCGGCACATCCAATCCGATGCCGCGTATTTTGCCTGGCAACGGGAGGTGTTCACCCCCGAAGACTTGGCTCGGCTGCACCGGTCCATCGAAGCTAAACGAGCGGCGACCAGCGGATCGTCCGCTGAAATTGCTTTCTACGATTTGACGGCGCAGTCCCGATTCATTTCCGCCCTCTACAGTCAACGCTACGAATATTATCTCGAAGTCGGCTCACGAATTGCTGCTCAACTTCATGGCGCGCAGACCATCCTCGATGCCGGATGCGGCATTGGCCTGCTGACCACCTTCTATGCGCAGCGTTGTCCCGATGCGAGCGTGGTGGGAATCGATCGTTCGCCTGCCTCCATCACCCTCGCGCGCCAGCGGGCGCAAGCATTAGGATTGGGCAATCTACGTTTCGAATGCCTGGATATGGATCAGTACGAGCTGAGTGGCTGCTATGATCTAATCATCGCCACGCATACGCTGCTCCAAGCCGAGCAGGATCCTGGTCTTCCCAGCTGCGACTGGCAGGATTTTACGCGAGCGCTGGATGCTGGGGCCCAATCGGATTTTGAACAGCGGACCGGGGTGGGCCTCCGGTTGGATCGGCTTCGCAACGTGCTGGTCGAGAATGCTCGAATGATTGTGTTTGAGAAGACCAGGCAACTCGCGCGGCGCGTTCCCTTTCAGCGGGCGTTGGCGGCCCGTGGCCTTGCACTGCTTCTCTCGCCTGAACCGATCCGGTATCGGTCTATCGAAGAGGTGACCGACGACGGTCCTCTGTATGTGACTGGGTTGGGTTCCTCGTCAAGTATTCTGCCGTGGAATGAAGCGCCTGAGCCGGACGGTGCTCCACCACTTCATGTGGAACAGTTGCGATCCATTCGAGCAGCTCCAGCGCAACCGTTATACGAAAACCATGAGGCGTCCGCGCAGCAGGCCTGGCGAGATCTTCCTGCGAAACAGGTCGTGCATCAGGTGACCAGGAAAGAAGCCGATGGACGGCAGCTGCATGGGGAGTGGGGACGGGCAGGCGAATTCATCTATCTTTATTGCGCCAATACGTTCGATCAGCGCCAACTTGTTGTGGTCGACCAGGCACGAGCCGCCATGGTGGAAACGTATTACCAGGAAATTGCCGGCGAGCCGTCCACGAGTGAACAGGGGATAGTGCGATGAAGAACCCGCGTGAACATTCAGATGCTACTCTCCAGGTGCCCTTAGAAGTGGTGGGGCTCGTGCCGGCCGCGGGAATGGCCAAACGCCTGCAGCCATTTCCTTGCAGCAAGGAAGTGTATCCAGTCGGTTTTGCGCTGGATGAGAAGAGCGGGCTGCCGCGTCCGAAAGTGGCGGCACAATACTTACTGGAGAAATACAGGGCCGCCGGCATCACGAAGGCGTTCCTCGTAATCAAAGATGGCAAATGGGATATACCCAACTATTTTCGAGATGGCGATCTGGTTGGCCTCTCCCTGGCCTATGTCGTGATCGCCGGATCGTTGGGACCGCCGGATACCATCGATCGCGCCTATCCCTTTCTGGCACAGCACCGCGTGGCGTTTGGATTTCCGGATATTCTGTTCGGGCCTGACGATGCTTATGCCCGGATGATCGAACGACAGGAAGACACGGGAGCGGACGTCGTCCTTGGCTTACATCTGATTGAAGATCCAACTGTCTGGGATATGGTGGATTGTGAGGAGGGGGGCCGCGTCCGTGACATCGTGATGAAGCCGGCCTCGACGAACCTCAGCCACGGCTGGTGCTGCGCCGTCTGGACGCCACGGTTCTCAACCTTTCTCCATGACTTCCTCCGGGCCGATGAAACGAAGCGGAACCTCGGCCGGCTCGCGAATACCACCAACGATTCGGGCGGGGATTTAGCTGTGGGCGTGGTGCTCCAGGCAGCGCTTAAAGCAGGACTCGTGATGCAGAGCGTGAAGTTCCCCGGCGAACGCTCCTTAGACATCGGCACGCCGGAGAACTTGCTCAAGGCCGTGCGGGAGTTCCACCAGCCTCACTGACCGTCGCGCCGTCTACGCATAGGCGGCAAGAATCCGCTCGGCGGCCCGCAGGCGTTCCTGTGCTGGTTTGTCTTTGAATTGCTTGCGACAGGCGGCACAGAACGTGAGCCGGCCCGCGATCAAACGAATGTCCCGCTGCTCATTGTAGAAGAGGGGACAGTCAGCCGGTCCGACCCGCCGGGGATGCGGCGGGATGCCTGCGACGACCGCCGCCGCCAGATGAGCCATCATACGTTCGACGGTGAATTCCCGTTCGTTCAACTGTTCCAGCAATCCAAAGGTCGATGTGACGATGAGCGGATCTCGCCGCCAATAGTACAGATACCTCGTTCGCGCGTCCTTCATCGGAAAGTTGATCATGCAGATGAGCGTGTCCACGCCCAATTCTGTTGGCTTGTCCTTCAATCGGTCGTAGAGCGTGTCAGCAACCACAAACGCCTGGTCTTTATCCTGCTCCCTGCGCCAGATGCCGATCGGGGCCGGGAAGGATACGGTCTCGAAGGCGTACTGAGTTTGAGCCTTGGTGAGGTGTTCACAAATTTCCGGCAAATGCGGAATCATGCGGTGGGCATTCCAGATGCCGATCTTGATGCGGTCTTCCACCGCGCGCCGCCGTTGGCGTACCACCGCCCTTCGGGTTCGCTCATATCCGGCTGCCGTTCGCGGCACACAAAGTCGTTGTGCGGGATTTCGCGCGAAGACGACCGGCACGGCCCAATCGATGGCCTCTCCGGCAATCGAATAGTTGACCGACACGCGCGCTTCGCGGGCGGCATCGCCGATGGAATGTCCCATGGCCAGAGCCCAGTAGAAGTGGCGGGAGAAGGCGGTGGCGGAGACATCCAGGACGGGATACTGATTGGCTACGACGGCGGGGACGCCCCCGGCAATCAGCGCGTGCGCCACACCGCGACTGAAATCCTGTCGCCCGCTGCGGCCGGTTTCGCAGGCGTTCAGGCAGACGAGACGTATCCCGCGGCGGCAGACGATCTGTCGAAGTGTGGAAGAATCCAGTCGCTGTTCGCCGCCGTCCTGATTCTCGAAGATCACGTATCCGCAATCGGTTTGCTCGTTGTATTCCCCGTGGCCGATGAAGTGCAGCACGTCGATCGGGGCGGCCGCAGATTCGAGTGCCCGGTGCAACAATTCCGGCGTGGCGTCGAGCAGGAGTTCGACTTCCGCCAGTCCCGCGTCGAGCAGACGGCGGAATCCGCTGCGGATGACATCGGCCTCTTCTTCCACCGACAGGGCGCCGAGTCCCAAGGGCTGGGCGACCACGACGAGAATCCGCATGGTGGGTCTGGCCGGAATACGTTCGGCAGGAATGGCCGTCAGCACATTGCGTGTGAAATTGACTTCTTCCAATGCGAGGAAGGTGCGCCGGTCGGGATCATAAATGAACTCCCACGACTGGTCAGCGATCCAGCCGATGTCTGAAGTGAAGATCAGGTTGAGCCGCTGGCTGACTTGCTCCGAGCGCGCCGCGTCATACAACCGGCGAACCTGTCCGGGAAAGAGTGCCATGAAGAGGGCGCTGCCCATCTCCTGAAGCGCGGTCTCGTCCGGGAGTTGCGGGTAGGCGGGATCGCCATTGATATATCCGTGAATGTGCGCCTGTCCAGCCTTAATCCGGTCCCACTGCGTCGGCGCATGATCGCCGGTTCCCCGGCGCCCTGCGGGGGTGGTCTTACTGGTTCCTCCGGTGTGCAGGTGTTCCATGACGCGGGCATTCCGGAACGTGGCGATGAGTTGCGCTTCGTCCGTGCCTGCCTTCGGAGCGATCAAGGCAATGTGAAACACATCGTCTGGTTCCGGGTATGGCTCGACCCCGACGACAGGCGGATTTGCCTGCACCGCTGGAAGCACCGGCCTGGTTGGCGCCTGTTCTTCGCGGGGTGCTATCGGAACAGCGGCGGGCGGTGTCTTTTGAAGGGCTGCGCCCCGTCGCCGTCCCGTCGGCAGGTCGCGATTGCAGTCGATCGGCGTGACCAGTTGTGATTCGCCACGCAACGCGCGGACGAGAAAATCCACCGTGCCGGGATCCTGAAAGAAGTTCACGTGGTTGACCGGCTGCTGTTGGGATAGGTTGCCTCCCACCCCGAAACAACCGATGCGATCTCCCGGAATGGCGGGGACAGCGCCGCTGCCGGGATCCACCCTCCATCCGCCTTCAGTCGGTACAACGAGGTCGTTTGCGGTGGGAAAAAACAGATCCGCGCCCGCATCGATGATCCGTTGAAGTAAGCCTGCGTCCGGTTCGAAATTCGCGACGAGGGCGGAATAGGCTTGACCGGGCGGGTTCGGCGCGGCCTGTAAGGCCTGGATGATCTCGCCATGGTTATCCATGGAGGCCAGACCAGGCAAGCTCCCGACCAGACGCCGGGCAATCCAGGACAGCGCCTCGCTCACGAATTCCACACCGGTCGTGAAGGGATTGTCAGGGAAGAGCTCCAGCACATTGGACAGCCAGTTGGTGTATTGCGTCACATGGTCCGGTGATGCGAGCGGCGTGCCGCCATTCGGGCTTGCCACCAGCACGGCCCGGCCGACAGCGAAGCGGTCTGCACGCGCCCCGAACCGCTCACGACGTTCCACGAGGTGACGGAGAACCAATCCGCCGCGTGAATGAGTGATCACGTCGAAGGTGGTGGTACGATCGGGCAGGGCTTCGAGCAGCATGCGCACGTTTTCTTCCGGTGTGCGGCTGAGGGTGAAGTGGTCGAATCCATAGATACGGTTGCCATAGAGGTCCTGCAACTCCTCGAAGAACGTCTTGCCCTGACTTCCGCGAGTGTTGGCCAATCCGTTGAACGCGGCAGATGTACTGGAAAAGGTGCCGTGCAAGAAAAGCAGATTGCGTCCGGTGGCGCTGAGGGATGAGAGATCGGCCGTCGGCAGCATTTGTTGGCCGGCAAGCCCTTCGGCCGTAACGGAAAGCCATTCTTCCCGGCGCCCCTTATATTTCCAGGTGGCGGTTTCCCACAACAAAGCGAGTTTAGCGAGGGCATAGTCGGCGAGCTTTCCGGCGACCTTCAAGACAACGGCTTTGATGGCGGCACTGATGAATCCCCGGCGGCCGCCTGGCTCCGCGAGGGGAGTGGCGGGAACGGGGATCGAAAAGCTGTAGAGGGTTCGTGCACTTCTCTGCCTTCCGCGCCGTGCCGGTTCGTTCGGCATGTGGAAGCGGATGGCTCCCGATGCATACCGCGTCATGACGATGTAGACGTCGTCCGGGTCGCCTTCGACATCCAGCGTGAGGGGCGCAGGGGCGGTCTCGCCGCGCCTGGCTTTGGGGGTCGCCGTAAGAGTCTGTTCGACTTCCCAGCGTTTCGTCGCGGTGAGGTTCGTCAGAAAGGGATCCGGCGTTTCGGTTGCTCCTCGCCGTCCTCCCCGAGCGGACTCCAGCGTGCGAACGTCCCACTCTTCCGATGCGGCCCAACTCACGGTGCCTGATTGTTTTTTCGCCATGATGTGCTCCTGCTGATGTCGTGCGGATCGATCTCGTCTGATAATGACGTGGATTGTTCGCCGCGCTTATCCCATAACCGGAGCGATCAGGCAAGAGGGTCGTTGAGGCGGAAGGCGAAATACACGCCAGCGGCGGCAGGTTGTCGGAGAGGCCGGGAGGATAGTGCGATTGAGGATGGGCCGTTCAGAAGCCGAGTGCTTTTTCCAAATCCGCCTGCTCTTTTTTGAAGGTCTTCTTGCGCCCTTCCTCAGCCTGCGCCTGGCGCTGCTCGGTCTGCTTCTGAACGGTTTCGGCCTGCTTGTCGTCACCGGCGATCGAGTAAAACTCCGCTGCGACCTCGCCTTCACCTTTGGCTTCGTGGCGTTTCGCCAGCATCCGCGCCTTCTCGCGTATTTTGCTGACGCCGTCCGGACGGTCGGCTTGCTCGTAATACGACATGGCGAGACGGAGGAACGTTCGACCGTCCTCGACGGCGAGGGTATCGCCGCGTTGTGCCGCCCGAGCGCGAATGCGGTCTTCTCCCGTTTTGGCGTAATAGGCCCAATCGCGCGCTCGCCCAAGTTCATGCAATGAATCCTTGGTGACCGAGGCAAATCGCTTCTCTTCTTCGGCGAGGGCCTGCTCGACCTTCTTGCGAGCCTGGGCACGCATCGCCTCTTCCTGGGCCTTGTCGTTCTGCTGTGAGAAATAGTCGATCGCGTGGCTCAGGGTGTTGATATCGTCCGGTTTGGCTTCGACCAGTTTGCGTTGCATGCGGCCTGCATCCGCCAGCGCCTTTGCGCGAACGTACCACTCAAACGCCTCGTGCAGGCGCGCTTTCTTTTCTTCTTCTACGCCGATGGCCTTGGCCGTGCGTTGCTTCAATCCATCGTGGCGGTTCACGTCGCTGACGCAGTCGCCGTCCAGTTTTACAGCTGCGGCGTAGGCCTCGCGGAGTTGGCCGGTCCGTTCAAGGTCTTCCGCCTTCTTCAACTGCGCGTCTGCCGCTGTTTGCAGCGCCTTCTCCGCACAGAGGGAGTCTGCCTGCACGGGCGTGCCAGGCAAGCCAAGCGCGACGGCACACAGCAGGCACCAACATGTGATTCGTGTCACGACTGCCTCCTTAGCGACCCATCATCCCTTTCAACATATCCATGCCCATGCCGCCCATATCCAGCTTTTCGAACCCATGGGGAATTTCGAAGAGCTCGGCCGGTTGTTTGCCGATCTGAATGTTGGTCTGCTCCATCTTGAAGCGCGCTTTCTGTCCCTTCTCCACGGCCAGGGCGTCGATCTTGGCCAGGATGCCTTCTTTCGTGGTCCACATGAACCCGCCCATCTTCGTGCCGTCGTTGCCGGTCATGATGATCTTACTTTTGTTCATGACGACGCCGTTGACGGTTTCCTCTCCCAATGCCGTCTGTTCAATCTGGTAGCCGGAGAGATCGGATTTATCCTGCCCCTGCTTGTTCGCTGGTGCTTCCATGTACATTTTTTCTTCGGGCATGACCGTCCAGCTGACATGCTTGTCATGGCGGGTGATCATCGTCATCGCGGCGCCGCCTTGTGACATCTCGCGGCGTTCTTTGGTCGGTGTTGAATAGATACGGCTTTTGGTGGCGCCATCTTCAGACTCGATGATCTGGTCGGCCGAGTATTCAACGTTCGTGCGCTCGACGGCGAGTGCAAGTCCCGCGATGGATAGTGTGGCTACGGTCAGGACAAGACACAACAGGAATCTGGTCAACATGAAAAGCCTCTCGTTGGATGTTGAGTGGATGGCGAATTTGTCATATGCCGCATCGGCGAACAGCCGTACCTATATAGGTAGATGAGCGCGAAGGGTACGCCTGGTGCGCGAGTCTGTCAATTCATGCTGCGAGCAGCCGGAAGATGAGGTGAAAGAAGGGGGTTCGGTCTCTCCAGAGGGGGGTGAAGCCCAAGGGGCGCGGAAAGGGATTACCTGGCTGAAGCCGAAGCGGTCTTGGCCGTACGAGAAGCCGAGGCTTGTCCGACTCGGGGCCGCGGCGATTGGGGGACCTTGTTGTATTGTGCGGCCTCTGCCGGAGCGGGAAGCGGTGGCTCCGAGGCGGCCGGTCGGATGACCGGAGCGGTTGTCGTGGGCAAACTTGCTGCGAGGCGTGCGCCCAGTCGGATCATCGGCGCTTCCACCACATGGTACAGGGCGACGGGCAGGCCGATACTGAGCACAACCAGGACGCTATAACGAACGGCTGCCGGTTGATCCTTGAGTAGAACCAGTGCAGCCCATTGCGCGTGGAGATGCGTGAGATAAATGCCATAGGAATAGCGAGCGATCAATTCGGTGCCTTTGTTCAGCATCGGCCGGTTCAATTCCGCAAAGAACGGCGCGGTGAGACTGATCATGAGGCACAGGACCCATCGCGATACCTGCTCATATTCATAATAAGTCCCAACGGCCTCCATTCCGGCGGCGGCAAAAAGGATCAGCGGCCAGCCCCAAAACGGGAGCGGGCGCCGACGAACTCCATACCCCATGAAGTAGCAAGCCACCCCGGCGATGAAACAGGGGGCAAATTGCGCCAGGCCGAGGCGCCAGGAAATATAAGGCTGGATGAGGCCGGCCACCACTGCAAACCCCCAGAGGGCCAGGATCCCTCTCATGCCATACGCTTTGCCGGCCAGGTAGCAGAACGGGAGGACGGCATACATGGCCACTTCATAGGGAAGGCTCCAGAGCACCGAGGTCACGACCGGTTTATAAGCGAACTCGGTGTAGAGCAGAAGATTGGCCAGAATGGTCGATACGTCCGGTTGGGACCAGGGCCACCAGGGGGCGCGGGGAAGTTGAAACAAGATGATGGTGCTGACACACACGATGCTGAGCGGGTAGATTCGAAACAGGCGGCGGAGATAAAACGTTGCAAATAGTTTTTGCCCCCTGAGGTCAATCCGTTGCAGCGAGAACATCAAGACCAGACTGGAATGCACAAAAAAGAGAATGACCCCGAATTGCGCGAGAAAGTCCGGTAAGCGGGGGCCAGTCGTGATGAACAAATGAAAGAAGTACACAAGGATGACCGCGATGGCACGCAGGAAATCCAGATTGGGGGAGAGAGACATTACCGGGGTTGCGCTGCGGGTCATCTCGCGAGGGTCCTTCTCGCTGAAAAAGTGTTGAATATGCGCTGACCGGCCAGGTGGTCCCGCACGTCCCGGACGAAGCCGAGCCGCGCGCATCTGGGGAGATGCGAGGGAGCCGGGAGGCCTGCGATGCGTTGAAGTGACTGTCAGGTCGCCAATGTCCCGGTGGAGGAAATTCGGGAATTGGGCCACGCTGAGAGCCCTGGTGTTGCCTGTCACATGGGCCCCAATGGGGTGGAACGTCGTGCCCGCACCTGAGTACACCGTATCCTACATTGCCCTGTCAACCCTTCCGGACATTTTTTTGTGAAAGAGATGTAAGTTGTCTCATGCTGAATCACTCAGGCGACGCAGAGAGGTGTGGAGCACGCGTGGGTGTCACACGTGAAGTTGCGTAGAGGTATAGTGGACCCCAAATTTGAGACACTGGTTTAAGCTGTTATCCCAGGAGGATGATGGCATGAGTGAGGGCAAGAAGCGCACGGTACACAGCGCGGAGTTCAAGGCGAAGGTTGGGATGGAAGCG